>Ga0310834_101448_pt1 | contig 14305 bp, 13 predicted proteins | sample SM_ome_2_FD_201314 | JGI IMG/M metagenome (GOLD analysis project Ga0310834, IMG submission 201314) | Sorghum-adapted microbial communities enriched on stacked mutant (SM) sorghum from Joint BioEnergy Institute, Emeryville, California... ... | reverse complement strand
ACCCGACGGAGCAGACGCAGATCGTCGCGTCGAAGATTGTGCGGGAGATGCTGCTCGGATTTGTGAAGTAAGACGCGAGGATTCGGGCCCCGGGGAATGTTGTTCCCCGGGGCTTCAATGGCTTGGCAGGCCGGGCTCGCCCGGCCAAGGTTCTTCGGTCCGCAGCGGCTGTCCGTCTGCGGCCCGTTGTTCGGAGAAACGCCCGCCTTATACTGGCATCCCTATTAATTGAAGGAAATAGATGGGAGCCTTAAGGAATGGTATGCGTTGCGGAAGGGAGCGGGGAAAGAACCGGCCTGCGACCGGCGCCGCTCATGTTGGCGGCGCTGGTGCCAGCGGAACTGGTGTTTGCGGCGAACGGATGGACGGCGGGAAGAACGGCGGCTGCGCAGCCGGATTCGCGGAATTGCCGCATGTTGACGCGAAGTGAAAGAATACATTGTACAATCCGGGTTACATGATATGCGCGGTGCGGACAGATGATAAGGAGGGGTCGCGATGTCGCTTTCCAGCGGGTTGTTCGGCAATTACTCGCAAGTATCGGCCCAGGAACTGCAACAGCAGTACGGCGCCAACAACCTGCAGACGGCGAGCTACGGATTCGAGTTCAGCAGAAAGTTCAATATTCAGCCGTTCTATGTGGCGCTGGTGTCGCTGGCTTACGAGAACAAACGACGGATCAACGGTTGAACCGGAATACTTCCTGGAGCGTCCGGACGCCGGGGTGATCGAGATCGGCGGCGCCAGGGTCGACACGACGAACTGCACGAACCGGGAAATCCGGCAGCTTCGCCTGCAGACCGCGATGGTGTTCCAGAACTACAATCTGTTCAGGAACAAGACCGCGCTGCAGAATGTGACGGAATCGCTCATCGTCGTGAAGAAGATGCCGAAGAAGCAGGCGGAAGAGCTCGGCATGGAGCTGCTCCGGCAGGTCGGCCTGGAAGACAAGCGGGACAACTATCCCGCCACGCTCTCCGGCGGCCAGCAGCAGCGCGTCAGCATCGCCCGGGCGCTCGCCCTGCGACCGCACGCGATCCTGCTGGACGAGCCGACGTCGTCCCTCGATCCGGAGCTCGTGTCGGAAGTGCTGCAGACGATCAAGAAGATCGCCGAGATGGACACGACGATGATCATCGTGACGCACGAGATGGATTTCGCCCGGGATGTGTCCGACCACGTCATTTTCATGGCGGACGGCAACATCGTGGAGCAGGGGCCGCCGTCCGAAGTTCTCGAGAACCCGCAGAAGGACCGGACGAAGCAGTTCCTCAGGACATTCCGCGCGAACAGGAAGCGGTGACGATGGCGGACAGTCTGACGGCGGCGTTTCTGGAGAAGCTATGGCAGACGCCTTGCTCCGGGGAAAGTCTGGAGAAGGCGAAATACGGGTTATTGGACTACATCGCATCCGCCTTCGCCGGGAGGGTGGATGCCGGCGTTATGAAGCTGATTCGGGCGGCGGAAGAAGAAGGCGGTCGGCCGCTCGCGCCGGTGCTGTTCCACGGGCGCCGCGTCACCCGCGAGCAGTCGGCGCTCATCAACGGTTTCATGGGACATGCGCTCGATTACGACGATGTCCATGCGGAAGTGCGCGGCCATCCGAGCACCGTCATTCTGCCGGCGCTGATCGCGCTCGCGGACCGCGGCGGGGACGGCCGGCGTTTCCTCGAAGCGTATATCGTCGGCGTCGAAGCAATGGCGCGCATCGCGCTCGCGCTGTCGAACGAGCATTACGAGCGGGGATTCCACAACACCGCCACGGCCGGGGTGCTCGCGGCGGCGATCGCCGGCACCCATTACCTGGACTGGCCCGCGGATCGGGCCGCGCTGGCGCTCGGGCTGGCGGCGACGCAGGCCGGGGGTCTGCGCGTCCACTTCGGCACGGAGACGAAGCCGCTCCATGCCGGGCTGGCCGCGGCCGCGGCGGTCCGGTCGCTCATGCTCGCGGAGGCGGATGTGCAGGCGAATCCCGCCGGCCTGGACGGCCCGCTCGGCTATTTCGCCGTGTTCGGCCAGGGGGAGGAGCGCGCGCGCAGCGAGCTGCTGCGGGAGGACGACGCGCCGCGGATCGTCCGCCCCGGCCTGTGGCACAAGCTGTATCCGTTCTGCTCGGCGGCGTATTTCGGCTGGCATGCGGCGGAGCAGATCGGCCGCGTGCCGCTGGAGCGGATCGAGGAGATCGAGATCGCGTTCACCGGGCGGAGCGACGCGGCGCTCATCCACCGCCGTCCGGCGAACGGGGAGGAAGGCCGCTTCAGCATCGAGTACATCGCCGCGCTGATTCTGAGCGGACGGGGCATCCGCGCGGACGACTTTCAGCGGGTGCCGATCGACCGCGAGATCCGGGCCTACATGGATCGGATGCGGCGCACGAACGTGATGGACGAGCCGCCGGGCGTCCGGTACACCCGCATCACGGTGAGGCAGCTCCAGCTACTCCGCACGCGGACGGCGGGACGGTGAGCGCCGTCGGCGACCGGCCGAAAGGTTCCGCCGGCAACCCGGTCACGGAGGCGGAGCTGCGGCGCAAGTTCGATGAAGTGGTGTACATCCCGCAAGCTGCGGCGATCCGGGAGCGGATTTTGTCGCTGGATGAAGCGCGGGATGTGCGGGAATGGATCGGGCTGCTGGGTTCGGCGGCGGATTGAGAATAAAATGAAATCCCGGCTTTGCGGGTCGGGATTTGGGATGGGAGCCTCCAACCGGTTCAAGGCTGGAGCTTTTGTTGTTCGTGCGAGACCGGTTCGACTCCGCGCTTCGGGCGGATGGCGAAGGGCAGGTACAAAATCAGGCACATGACGAGCGCCACCCCTTCAAGCGACACGATGTACCACGGCCAGGGACCGAGCAGGTCGAGAAGCGACGGGTCGTACGGCTTGTGGGCGAGAAACATGTAGTTGCCGCCGGTCGCGTAGTTGACGATGCCGACGGGAATGATCAGCAGGTTGAGCCAGAGCATGGTGCGCCAGATCGAGGACCAGCGCGGCCGGAAGCCGTACGCGGCGATCATGAACAGGCTGGACACGATGATGCCGCCGTGGGCGACGAAGAAATAGAAGAAGGTGAAATGCGGATACCCCGACAGGATGGCGGCGGGCGTCAGGAGCGCCTGCAGCGCTCCGCCGATGCCGGCGAAGTAGTTGAACTCGAACAGGCGGTAGCTTTTCGTCCAGAGCATGATGAACGAGAGGATCAGCGTCAGGCCGCACAGGTGCAGGGGCAGGGTCCAGGACGGATCCCATTGGTCTGCGGCGAAATACCAGACATGAAGCATGATGTCGAACAGCAGCAAGATCGAGGCCAATGCATGGCGGATGATGTCGGCGAGGCGGGGGCGTTTCCGCAGTCCGCGCCAGCCGAGGGTGAATGCGCAAGCCGCCGCGATGATGACAAGAGACAGCCAATGCGACGTCGAGTAGAACGTGAAAGGAGCCGTTTCGGCGCCGAAAAAGGGCACCTGGTTCATTATTCTGAAGAACCCCCTTTTTTCATTTGCCCGGTTTGTACTCCATTTTTTCATAAATTCGATGATTCAGGCAATATTTCTGTTTGATCACATGAAGATGGGGTGAATGCGGGACGGCCGCGGGTTGCCGCGAGATGATTCCACAATGGAATTGTACATATCCTCATGCTTAATCCATGGGAGAATCCGGACTCATGTGCTATCTTCCAAGAATGCAGAAAATATGCCGAGTGCAGAATGGAGGATGAGCATCTTGAGGTACGAAGAGGTTCAATCAGACATAACCGTGGTCGGCGGGGGGTTGGCGGGGGTTTGCGCGGCTGTGGCCGCAGCCAGGCTCGGAAAAAAAGTGGCATTGGTACAAAACCGTCCGGTGCTGGGTGGAAATTCCAGCAGCGAAATCCGCGTCTGGGTCGTCGGCGCAACCGCGCACGGGGTCAACCGTTATGCTAGGGAAACCGGTATCATGGGCGAAATGTTCCTGGAAAACCAATTCCGTAACCCGGAAGGAAACCCCTATTACTGGGATCTGGTCGTACTGGAAACAGTGCGGAAAGAAAAAAACATCCGGCTCTTTCTCAACACCGATGTGCATGAAGTCGAAGCGGACGGCGATGAAAACAACCGCCGTATCCATTCCGTGACAGGCTGGATGATGGGGTCGGAGCGGAAAATCCGCTTCAAGAGCCCGATTTTTCTCGATTGTACCGGCGACGGCCTGATCGGATTTCTGGCAGGCGCCAAATACCGTCTTGGACGCGAGTCGAGACACGAGTTCAACGAGTCCTGGGCACCCGAAGTCGGCGACAACATCTCGCTCGGAAGCACGCTGCTTTTCTATACGAAAGACTTTGGCAAACCGGTCAAATTCGTGCCGCCGAGCTTCGCCAAAGACATCACCAAGACGCCGATCCCGATGAAAAGGGTGCTGCACAGCGGTGATTCGGGTTGCCACTACTGGTGGATCGAGTGGGGCGGCCAAGAAGATATCGACATCGTGCACGACAACGAGAAAATCCGCGATGAACTGTGGTCGGTCATCTATGGCATCTGGGACTATATCAAAAACTCCGGCAAATTCGACGCGGACAACATGGTGCTGGAATGGGTCGGCAGCGTGCCGGGGAAACGGGAATATCGCCGTTTCATCGGCGGCTACACCTTGACACAAAACGACATCGAGCAACAGACGCTGTTCGAGGATGCCGTTGCCTTTGGCGGTTGGTCCATCGACTTGCATCCGCCGGAAGGCATGTACGCGGTCGACTATACTTCGAAGCACATTCACGCGGACGGGGTGTACCAAATACCTTTCCGTTGCCTGTATTCGGTGAATGTGAACAACCTGCTGTTTGCGGGCCGAAATATCAGCGCCACCCATATCGCCTTCGGTTCGACCCGGGTGATGGCCACTTGCGCGACATTGGGACAGGCTGCCGGAACGGCAGCGGCGCTTTGCGTCACCCATGGCGTGACGCCGCATGAAGTCTATCAACGCCATCTGCGGGAACTGCAGCAAACGCTGCTGTGGGAGGACGCTTCGGTCATCGGCGTCAAGCATGACGACCCGGCCGATCTGGCGCTGAAGGCAAAGGTCACCGCGTCGAGCCACCTAAGCCGGCTCGAGGTGATCCGCGCCGACGAAACATACGACTCGGAGACGGACTTGGCCTTCCTGATACCGGTTGATCCCCGGATGTTGTCCCTCGAGATTCTGTTGAATGCCCGCAAGGATACGACGGTGGAAGTGGAGGTTTGGGACACAGGCAGGCCGGAAAACTATGTTCCCCACCGGTTGGTGGTCCGCGACGCGCAGGCGGTCGGAAAAGGAGACGGGCAGTGGGTGCGTTTCCATTTGCCCTGGGCGCCGGATAAACCGCGGAACGCCTTTGTCATTGTTAAGGAGAATCCCGACGTTTCGCTCTATCTGTCCCGTGAACCATTGACCGGCGTGCTGGCATTCGTCAGGGAGAAGTCGCTGAATGTCGCCCGCGGCATGGAATCGCTCAACCTGGAAATGGCGGTCGTTCGGTGGAACATGCGCAGGGTTGTGCGCAAGCCTTTCTGCTTCCGGTTGTTGGACGAAACGCGCGCTTACGCGCCGGAGCGGGTAATTGACGGCTATGCGCGTCCTTACGGCGGGCCGCACATGTGGCTGTCCGAACCGATGAAAGGCGAAGAATGGATTGCCTTGTCCTGGGATCATGAGGTCACATTCCGCGAAGTGCATGTGACGTTCAACGACGACACCAACGAAGATCTGATCAACCTGCACCACCATCGCACCGATTTCGAAATCATTCCGGAGTTGGTCAAGGCGTATCGGGTGGAGATCGAAACGGATGGAAAGTGGACGACCATTGTGAAATTGACGGACAATCGGCATCGCAAAAATGTTCACCGATTCGAAACCCCCCTCAAAACGGGGAAACTGCGCGTAGTCGTGGAGGAAACGAACGGCACCCGCTACGCGGAAATCGCGGAAATCCGCGTCCGCTGATTCCATTGCAAGCGGCACGTTGCGAGCGGCTAGGCGGCGTGCATGCAGAAAACCATCCGCATGGTTTGAACCGATCTGAAATGAACAAAACCTGTCGTCCGGACTCCGTGAATAGCGGAGTCCATTTCGTATTATCGTTAGCCAGAATTTCCGGAAGGACTTTTGTCATGGCGTGGCGATGTTGCCGCCATTAAGCCAATCGAGCAAAGCGCAGCAGACGGCTTTGCTGAGTGTGGCGAACATGGGGCACATCGGACAAGAACAACTGCGTCAGCTTGAGAAGTCCATGGAAGAGATGGCCATGCAGCCCAGGCCGCAACCGCATTTCAAAAAGAGGCTCAGGCGATTGCGACGGGCGCTCTACATGGCCGTTTTGACCTCAGGAAAGGGGTTCACGAACGGCTGAGGGCATACTACGAGCAGAAAAGAAAAGAAAAGAGGGCAAGCCCTACAAGGTTGCCGTGATTGCCTGCGCCAACAAGCTTCTACATCACGTTCATGCCATCCTTGTGAAAGGCAAGCCCTGTAAAGCAGCTGTTGTTCGAGCAAACTATGACGGTCCGCGTGTCATGGTTCCAGATGGTGCTCTGAATCATCAGACGAAACGGTTTTGCGAACGGACGATGTCGCGGTATTGGGACGGAGACACGCCCTCAATCTTTTTAAACATGCGGCTGAAGTAAAACGAATCGTTGAACCCGCACAATTCCGAGACTTCCCGGATATTGTCGCATCCCGCTTTGATCAGTTCCTTCGCCTTATTGACCCGGACATTGATGAGGTATTCGATCGGAGAAGTACCGGTCACCTCCTTGAAGATAACCTGCAGGTAGGAACGGCTGAGCTGAATGGTGTCGGCCAGATCCTGCAGCGTAATCTTTTTGGCGTAATGGTCCAAAATATATTGGGTGACCTTCTCAACCTTGCGAAGCTTGTCGTAGTTCAGGGTTCGCTTCGAATTGCTCCACAGGGACAACAGATTAAGCAATTCCATGAAAAAGGCACGCTCGCGCAGTGTTTTGCTGAAGGTGCGGGGAGAGATCCATTCGTCCGTGAGTGACTTGAACAAATGCAGGATTCGGGAAAACATGTTCGGGTCGTCGATGTGAAGGAAGGACGGGATGGGCAGCGGAACGTCCTTCTGAAACCAGTCTTGGCCGTCGAGCAGCAGGCAGGAGTATTTGAAATCAAGACCATAACAACGCATCGGATTGTGCTCGAAGGTGTGGCCCCAGCGAATGTCGCCCGGTTTGAAATAGATCAGATCGCCCCTTGAGACATGCCGCTCCTCGTTGCAGCCGATAACGGCTTCACCGTCATAGATGAGAATGAATGAATGGATGTCCCAAACTTTGCGGACATTGGTCCATGAGCCGTCTACAACGCGATGAACGGCTTGGAAGATGTGCGGAACCATGTTCGTCAATTCTCCCAGCGCATTGTTCATGATGATCACCTGTCGGGCTAGGATGATGGATAGAACATAACACAATGAAATAATTCATATCAAGAAGGTTAGTGCATGGAGAAGAAACGTGAAGTTGTGGTAGTTTATGTGCTGTGAAAACGCATTCCTGAGAAGGGGGAAGAACCATGGCACCGTCAAGAAAACTCCATGTCTTTATGGTCGCGCTTCTCACTCTGGCCGTTTTGCTGGCCGCTTGCGGGGGCGAATCCGGAGGCAGTCGGAATTCATCAACGGGGTCTTCCGGCGGGGGGAAGACGAACCAATCGGGTACGACCGGCCAGGGAAAAGGCGACGACGAGAAAGTGACAATTCGCATGTGGACATTCCTGGACCCGAACGGGACAAGCGCCCGGGAAGTCGCGCTGAAGCAGATCATCGACAACTTCCACGCGGCCAATCCGAACATCACGGTGAATGTGGAACCGCAGGTGTGGGATACGCTCGGCACAAAGTTTCTGGCGGCCAACCAGACGAAATCCGCTCCGGATATCATCTGGATCACAATGGATGACTTTGGGACGGCGCTGATGCATGGAGCACTGACCGATTTTGAAAGCCTGTTCCTGAAGGACTGGACGGCGGAAGAGATCGCGGACGTCGATGACGCCTACTGGTCGTTCGGGGCGAAGGATGGAAAACATTACCAGTTTACCCTCTCCCGCAACTATATCGGCATCCTGTACCGCGAAGACCTGCTGGCCGAGAAAGGCATTGAGGTGCCCTTCAAAACGTGGGACGATCTGATTGCGGCAGCCAAGCAACTGACCGAGACGGATTCCTCCACCGGGGTGCAGCGGTACGGATTCGGCCAGGCGTTCAGCACCGAATCGCCCGATCCGCAGGTGTTTCCGCCGGCACTCATCTACGCGCAGGGTGACATGTTCACCGAGGACGGAAAAGCCAATTGGAGCACCGACGCGGGCGTCGAAGCATTGAAGCTGCAGTTGGACATGGTCAGGGTGCACGGCGTCACGCCTGAGACGGCGGTATCCTCCACCGTGGAAGACGCCTATAACGAGTTCAAGGCCGGCCGCTATGCCATGATGATCGGAGCCGGCGTCCGGATTCCAGGCCTGCAAAGCGACGCTTCTTTTGACGGCAAGACAGTCCAGATGACGTTCTTCCCGAGCGCGGACGGCAAAAGCTACTCGCCGAGCGTGATCAACGGTTGGGCGGTCGGGATCTGGTCCGGCAGCCAGCACAAGGAAGCGGCCGGCAAGTTCGTGGAGTTTCTCGTCAATCCGCAATCCGACGAACTGTGGCTGACCGTCGGCGGCCAGGCTCCAGTACGCAAGTCGACGGTGGAGAAGTACGCCGATTTTCTCAATCAGCCGGACAAGCGCTATCTGCAAGTTATGGCGGAAGGGTTTGCCAAATACGGCTACGCTCAGCCTTGGGAGTTCCCGGTCAGCGGGTGGCGGTCCGATTTGAACAAAGCGGCTCAAGACGTGCTGATCGGCGGGTTGGACGAAAGAACGGCATTGCAGAGCGCGGAGAAAGCGTTCAACGTGCGGTCAGGAAAGAAATAAGAGATACACCGGTGGGCAAGGAGCTGCGGATTGTATCCAGTCCGCAGCCTCTTTCGTCCGCAGTCTAGGATGCGAGTGGGGGATGGTTGGTGAAAGAAAGCAGACTGGGGGCTGTGCTCGTTGCCCCGAGTATTCTTTTTTTGATCGTGATCTTGATCGTGCCGCTTATTTATACCGTCTACAACAGCTTCTTTGACTTGCGCTTTCTGCAAATGGGCGATTTTCTCGGATTCAAGAATTACGCTGCCGTCTTCCGGAACAGGGAAATCTGGCATTCCCTCGGGCTGACGATAATCGTTACCTTTGCCGGTCTTGCCATTTCGATCGTCGTCGGCATGCTGATGGCGGTGTGGATCCATTCTTGTCAGGGTCTCACGGCCTACTTCTTGCAAATCATCGTGCTGATCCCGTGGGTCATCTCCATGGTCGTAGGCGCCTTGTTGTGGAAGTGGCTGTTCAACACCATGGGGCCGATTAACTACCTGCTGAACGCATGGGGATACGGGAACGTGGACATCCTGGCCAATCCGCGCCTGGCGCCCTGCGCCTTGATCTTCGTCATGGCCTGGCGCACCGTGGGGTTCGCGATGGTATTGATCCTTGCCGGGCTGAAAAGCGTGCCGAAGGATTTGGAAGAAGCGGCCGAAGTGGATGGGGCGAACCGATGGAACGTATTTTGGCGGGTGAGGCTTCCGTTGCTCAAGACACCTGTCATGATTGCGTCTGTCATTCTGCTTCTGAGCAATTTCAACAATGTGGATGTGCCGATGGTCCTCACCGGCGGCGGTCCGGGGAACGCAACCAACGTCATCACGATGGAATTGTACCGGCAGGGTTTTGTCTATTACGATTTCGGAATTGCCAGCGCGCTTTCCTTCATCACCTTGCTGATCAACGTCGTGCTCATCGTATTGTACATGAAGGTGGTGAAATACGATGTCTAGAGATGGAGCGCGCAGTGTACTCCGTCATTTCGGAACGATTGCGGGATTCGCGGCCTTGATTGTCTTCAATCTGGCGCCAATCGTCTGGAGTGTCCGCACATCGCTTATGGCACCGTCCGATATTTTTGCCTATCCGCCGAAGTGGCTTGACTTTGCGATCACGCTGGAGCACTACGAGCGAATCGTCAAAAGCGGTTATTTCCAAACGTTTCGGAACAGTATCGCGTACAGCCTGGCCGCCATAGCGATCGGGCTGATCGTCGGCCTGCTGGCCGCCTACGGTTTTGACCGTTTCCGCTTCCTTGGCAAGAAAGCGATGTTCTTTCTCGTCGTGTTTTGCATCCCGTTGTCAATGGGCAGCTCGGCGCTGATCATTCCCAACTATCTGTATTTCAGCAAGCTCGGGCTGCTGGATGGTTGGTTCACGCTTCCGCTGCTTTATACGGCCTATAACCTGCCGATGGCTATCTGGATCATCAAGTCCGGCGTGGAGGCGATTCCGGTGGAAATCGACGAAGCGGCCAAAATCGACGGTTGTTCTCGTTTCCGTTTTATTTTCGGTATCGTGGCCGTGCTCAGCAGGCCGGTTCTCGCCGCGGCTGCCTTGTTCATTTTCCTCGGCTCCTGGAACGAGTTCATTCTGTCTTCGATCATGATCAACAAGCCGGATCTTCGTCCGGTTCAATTGGCCATCTATCAGTACTTGGGTTTTTTCGGACAAGAATGGGGACCGTTGACGGCGGCGGCTTCCGTGGCGATCGTGCCTTCCATCGTCATTTTCACGTTTTTGGGGAGGATGCTCATCTCCGGTTTGACGGCCGGCTCGGTCAAATCGTGATTACAGCGACGAGGGGGGGATAAGACATGAGATTCGCAGGCGAAGTAGCGGTCGTTACCGGAGGCTATTCGGGCATCGGGGCGGCCTGCACGAAGAAGTTGGCGGCGGAAGGGGCGGTATGCATCGTCATTGGCCGTAATGAAGACAAGGCACGCGCTTTCGCGTACGGGCTGCCCGAATGGGGGGACCGAATTCACTTTTACAAAGCGGACGTGGGTAACCCGGAGCAAATCGGGCAAGCGGTGGAGGCGGCCGGCCGGAAATTCGGACATTTGCACATGTTGGTCAACTGCGCGGGAGCGACTGCGCGGAAACCCGCCCTCGAACTGACCTTGGATGAATGGACGAGAGTGGTGAACACGAATCTGGCCGGGACGTTCTTTGCTTCGTGCGCCATTGCCCGCAACATGATCCGCGGCGGTGGTGGGCGTATTGTCAACATTGGTTCTATGCTGTCCCATTACGGGGTTGCCAACGTGGCGGTCTACGGCGCCACGAAGGGCGGCGTCTCCATGCTTACGAAGACACTGGCGACGGAATGGGCGGAGTACGGCATCCGGGTAAACCAGGTGAGCCCTGGGTACATTGCGTCGCCTTTCGTCGATTTGTCGCTGCCGGAAAACCGGAATTATCGGGATCGCTTGATCAGGCGCACGCCGTTGAACCGGCTCGGAACGCCGGAAGATGTGGCCAATATGGTTGCGTTTCTGCTTTCCCGCGAAGCAGATTTTGTAACGGGGCAAATCGTTGCGGTGGACGGCGGCATACTGGGCGGCGATCCGACGTTGAACCCGCTGCGTCAGCTGTAGGACGCCTGCGCGGCACTGCTGGCACAATACGAATATGAAAGGAAAAAGAGCATGAAACAGGCTGTTCTTACCGGACCGAAGACAATCGAAGTGCAGGAGACGGAACGGCCTTCGGCCGGACCGCATGAAGTGGTCGTCAAAGTGGAAGTCTGCGGAATTTGCGGCTCTGACCTGCACATGTACGGGGGGAACCACCCGGTCCTGAGACCGCCCCTGGTGATGGGGCATGAATTTTCCGGGTACATCACAGAGACAGGCGACGGCGTCAAGCGGTTCCGAACCGGGGATTTCGTGGCCGTCATTCCTGCGGTCGGCTGCGGGGTCTGCGAACATTGCCGCGAAGGCAAATTCAATCTGTGCCGCAAGCGGGAAGTCATCGGTGGTCAACATCCAGGCGGACTGGCCGAATACGCGAAAGTACCGGAAGAAAACCTGATTCTGCTGCCGCCGAATTTTACGGCCGTTCAGGGGGCGCTGGTGGAATGCACGGCCGTCGCCGTGCACGCCGTCAGGAAGGTAGGCGAAATCTCCGGAAAATCGTTCGCCGTGTTCGGCGCGGGACCGATCGGCCTCCTTATCGCCCAGACGCTGAAGGCGTTCGGAGCCAGATTCGTGGCGGTATCCGATCCGATCGAGAGTCGCAGAATGCTGGCCGTCCGGTTGGGAGCCGATCTGGCAATCGACCCGATTGGCGAGAACGTGGAGGAGCGCATTGCCGGCGCGGAATGCGAAAACGGCGTTGACGGCGCCTTCGACGCGGCCGGATTGGCGCAAACACTGAACCAGGCCATGAACGTCACCAAGAACGGCGGCAGCATCGTCATTGTGGCGATGTTCGGGCCGAAAGTCGATTTCGCCATCCAGGCGCTGCAGCGGACAGAAAAAACATTGATTGGCACGCAAATGTACACGCGTGAAGATTTCGAGCTCGGCGTCCGATTGCTGGACGGCAAGCGGATCCGCGTCGAAGAAATGGTCACCCATCGGTTCCCCCTGGAACGAACGAGTGAAGCGTTCCGGCTGATCGATGCCCGATCCCGGGACGCGGGCAAAGTGATCATCGACATGAACATGCGGAAATAACGGGCTTGCGGCCCGTTTTTTCATGAGCGGGAACACTGTTCCAAGGATTGCTCACCGTGCGAACCGCTCCAGCGCGAATGCGCCGAGGTCGAACCGCGTCTTGCCGTCCAGCAGCAGATCCGCGGCGATCTCGCCGAGCACGCTCGCGAACTTGAACCCGTGGCCGGAAAGCCCGCCGATCAGCAGCACGTTTGCGTGCAGCGGATGCCGGTCGATCACGAAATCTTCGTCCGGCGTAAACTCGTACTTGCAGACGGAAGCTTGCAGCAGCCGGCCCGCCGCCTGCGGCATATACTTCTCGACGACTTGCCGCAGAGACGATTCATCCGTTTCGTAATGCCCGAACGGATGCAGCGGCTCGCCGGGCCGCCAGTCCCGGCCGCCGTCGTGCTTGCCGATCTTCAAGCCGCCCAGGTCGGGGAAACCGTAGTACCCGCCTTCCGCGGTATGCAGCGTGAAGCCCGGGAACTCGCCGGCGCGATAGTCGCCCGACGCCGCCTGGAACCAGCCGACCGGAATGCGCAGCGGCCGCAGGGGGAAGCCGGCGAACGGCGCAAGCCGTTCGAACCAGGCGCCCGCGCTGATCAGCGCCTTCTCCGCGCGGAAGACGCCGCCGGCGGTCTCCGCGGCGACGCCGGCCCCATCCGCCGTCACGCGCAGCACCGGCGTATTCGTCACAAGCTTCGCGCCCGCCGCCTCCGCCAGCCTGCGGCAGACGGCGATCGCGCGCTCGCTGAACAGATAGCCGGCCTCGGGCTCGTACATGCCGATGAAATGGTCGGGCAGCTTGAGGCCCGGCCACCGGCGGCGCATCTCGGCGGCGTCCAGCATCTCGACCGTGACGCCGAACGCCCGGGCGTCGTCCGGGCGGCCGCGGAAGCTGTAATGCACCGGATCGGCGATATTGATCACGCCGGAGCGGACCAGCAGCGTCGTCCCGGCAAGCCGCTCCAGTTCCCGCCACAGCTCGTCGGCCCTGAGCGCGAGGGGAATGTAGACGGAGCCTTTCTTGTACGCGTGGCGGATGAGCCGGGTCTCGCCGTGATGGCTGCCTTCCCGGTGGGGCGGGTCGAAGGCGTCGATCAGCAGCACGCGCGCGCCGCGCCGCGCCAGATAATAGCCGGCGCTCATGCCCGCCGAGCCCGCGCCGATCACCAGGACATCGTAATGCGCAGCGCTCATTGTCTCGCCTCCCCGTCCGCCGGAAGCAGCTCTTTCCTGTAGAACACCGTCGTATGGCCTTTGCCCAGGTCCTTTTCCAGAATCGGCACATAGCCCCTGCGCACATACATGTCGCCGAGCCACGGATGCTCCTTCGCGGTGCCGAGCGACACGGCCGGGCTCTTCAACGTGTCGCGCACCATCGTCTCTTCGCACCAGGCGAGCATCGCCGAGCCGATCCCCTTGCGTCCGAGATCGGGATCGACCGCGAACCACCAGATGTGCGGCACGCCGAACGGGCCGGGCTGCGGCCCCCAGGGCATCCGCAGCGTCAGCGTCGCCAGCGGCTTTCCGTTCTCCTCCATGACGAAGCACATATGGCTGCGAATGTTGGTTTCCACCAGCGCCAGATCGGCGGTGGCGGCCGCGAAGTTGATGCCGAGCTCGCGGATCGGCTTGTAGGCGCGCAGCGTAAGATCAAGCAGCGCGGGCGCGTCTTCCCTG
>Ga0310834_101447_pt1 | contig 14308 bp, 10 predicted proteins | sample SM_ome_2_FD_201314 | JGI IMG/M metagenome (GOLD analysis project Ga0310834, IMG submission 201314) | Sorghum-adapted microbial communities enriched on stacked mutant (SM) sorghum from Joint BioEnergy Institute, Emeryville, California... ... | reverse complement strand
GTTCCAGATGTTCGTGGACGGAACGCTGAAGCGGAGCGACGCGCTGACGGCTTCCGCGCTGACCGTCTGATCCGGCGCCCGAAAGGAGGAGTTCGATCATGAAAATATTGGCGACCGGCATGGAGTGGTACGAGCAGGTGCCCGGAGGGCTGAACCAATATTTCGCCGATTACCTGAAGGCGATGATCCGCGCGGGACATCAGGTGGAAGGACTGATCAGCGGTGAAGGCGGCAGGCCGGAAGCGCCCGGCTATATCCGGGATGTGACCGCCGAGCCCGGACCCCGGGGTACATACAACCGGATCAAATCGTTCGCCGCGGGGGTCAGGGACGGGACCGTGCGCTTTGCCCCCGACGTGTTCAATCCCCACTTTGCGCTTTACGCGTCCATGGTCACGAGGAGCACGCTTCCGAAGCGGGTGCCGATCGTCACGCATTTCCACGGTCCGTGGGCGCAGGAATCCCAGGTGGAGGAAGGCGGCCATACCGTCGTCAAGTATGTGCGCTACCAGGTCAAGAGAAGAATCGAGCAAGCCTCGTACCGGAGATCAGACTCCTTCATCGTGCTCAGCAAATATTTCGAACAGGTGCTGTCGGCCAAGTTCGGCATCCGCAAAGACCGGATTCACGTCATTCCGGGGGCGGCGGACACCGACCGCTTCCGCCCGGCCGACGATCGCCGCTTGCTTAGGGAGCGCATGGGCATCCGGGAGGAGACGAAGCTCATCTTCTGCGCGCGGCGGCTCGTTCGGCGGATGGGCATCGACCACCTGATCCGGGCGATGGGGCCGGTGTCGCGCAACGTGCCCGAAGCGGTGCTGTGCGTGGCGGGGGAAGGGCCGCTGCGCGGCGAGCTGGAGCGGCTGGTCATGGAGATGGGACTCGGTTCGTCCGTCCGGCTGCTGGGCCGGGTATCGAACGAGGATCTCGTCCGGTGGTATCAGGCGGCCGATCTCAGCGTCGTTCCTTCCCTCGACCTGGAAGGCTTCGGGCTGGTCACGACGGAAGCGCTGGCTTGCGGGACGCCGGTTCTCGGAACGCCCTATGGGGGGACCAAGGAAATTCTGGAGCGGCTGGACGACCGCCTTCTGTTCCCGGACAAATCGCCGGGGGCGATGGCGCATAAGCTCGTGGCGGTGCTGAATGGCGCCAGCCCCCTGCCCGCGCGCGACGAATGCCGGAGGTTCGTGCTGCGGCACTATACGTGGGAGCGGGCGGCCCGGTCGATCACGCGGGTGTTCGAGCAAGCCGTCCTGCGGCGAAAGGAAAGCGGAGTCTATGAGAGTAGCCTTCTATAACCATACGAGCGCGGTCAGCGGAGCGGAGATCAGCCTTCTCCTGACGGCCAGCCATCTGAAGACCGCGGAGCCGGTCCTCTTCGCGCCCGAAGGAGATTTGCTGGACCGCGCCCGCGAGCGCGGACTGGACGTTGTGCCGGTCCCCGGTTATTCAGCGCGGCTGTCGAGGCATCCGGTCCGGCTGGCCAGAGACGCGCTCGGCATGCTGCGAACCGGCTTCCGGTTCGCCCTGGCGGTGCGGAAGCGGGAGGTGGACCTGATCCACGCCAATTCGATCCGCGCCGGAATGATGGCGTCCCTGTTCCGGTGGCTTCACCGCCGGCCGGTCGTCTGGCACGTTCGGGATCTTCCGCCCGGAGGCTGGCCTGGCCGGGGCATTCGGCTGCTGGCGGCGCTCGGGTCTCAGGCGGTGATCGGAATCTCCCGCCCGGTGCTGGCGGGAATGCGCTCCCGCCGGCTGGAGGGCAGGTGTCATCTGGTGCATAACGGGGTGGAGCTTCACGACTGCTCCGAATTCGAGCGGCGCAGGCTGAGGCACCGACTGCGGAGCGAGTTCGGCACGCCGCCGTCCGCCAAGGTGATCGCGGTGATCGGCCAGATCGCTCCCTGGAAACGGCAGGAAGACGCGTTGGCCGCATTGTCGATGCTGCTGGAGATGGGGCACGATGTCTATCTGTGGGTTGTCGGGGAAGCGAAGTTCCGGGAAGAGAACCGGCGGTATGAGGAGATGCTGCGGAAGAAGGCTTCCGGAGGCAAGCTGCGGGACCGGGTCCGATTCGCCGGGTTTCGGAAGGACGTCATGGAGATCTGCTGCGCGGCGGATCTTCTTTTTTTATGCTCGGACAACGAACCGTTCGGACGCGTCCTCATCGAAGCGATGTCCCAATCGGTCGCGGTCGTCGCGACGAACGCGGGAGGCGTGCCGGAGATCGTCGAGGACGGTGTGAGCGGGCTTCTGTATGAGGCGGGCGATCTGCAGACGCTCGTCCGCCATGCGGATCTCCTGCTTCGCGAGGAGGAGACGAGGAGGCGCCTCGGCCGGCAAGGGGCGCTGCGCGTCCGCGAATGCTTCACGATTGGCATGGCGGCGGCGAAAGTCGAGGACGTCTACCGCACCGTGCTCCGGCGTCCGGCCGGAGCGGCATTCCCTGCAGTGAAGGAGCGGGAGTTCGGATGAAGCCATCCTGTCGGGTCGCGATCGTCCACGATTACCTGAACCAGATGGGCGGAGCCGAGAGAGTCGTGGAGTTGCTGCACCGGATGTTTCCGGAGGCGCCGATCTATACCACGATCATGGATCGGGACCGATTGTGGCCGGAGCTGCGGGAAGCGGACATCCGCGTGAGCTGGATGCAGCGGATCCCCGGCGTTCTCCGCTTCTCCAAAGCGCTGTTCTGGTTGTATCCGCTGGCCGTCCGTTCGTGGGATTTGCGCGGCTACGACCTTGTGATCAGCTCCAGCAGCGCATACGCCAAGGGCGCGCGGGTTCCGGAAGGAACCGTGCACATCTGTTATTGCCACACGCCGATGCGCTTCGCATGGAACTTCCAAGCTTACATGGAAGCGGCGGACGCGCCGGGCATCCTGAAGGCGGCGGCGCGGTGGATGATGGGTCCGCTCCGGCGGTGGGACAGGCGGAATTCCGCCCGCGTGGATCTGCTCGTCGCGAATTCGTCCGTCGTGCAGCGGAGAATCCGGGATTACTACGGGCTGCCGTCGGTCATCGTCCATCCTCCGGTCAATCTCGGCCGTTTCCAGACGGCGGAGCCGGAAGAGGCGGGCGACGAGCTGCTCGTCGTCTCCCGGCTCGTCGCCTACAAGCGCATCGACCTGGCCGTGGAAGCCTGCACCCGAACCGGCCGGAAGCTGACCGTCATCGGGGACGGGCCGGACCGCAAGCGGCTGGAAGCGATGGCCGGTCCGACCGTCCGGTTTCTGGGACGGTTGCCGGACGATCAGGTCGTGCGGCACATGCGGACGTGCAAAGCGCTGTTGTTCCCGGGGCTGGAAGATTTCGGGATCACGCCGCTGGAAGCGAACGCCTGCGGCCGGCCGGTCGTCGCGTATCGCGGCGGGGGCGCTCTGGACACGGTCAAGCCGATGCTAAGCGGAGTGTTCTTCGAAAGACAAACCGCGGAGTCTTTGATCATAGGATTGAATGAGCTCGATCGGCACCGTTGGAATCCCGCGTTGATCCGCAAGCATGCGGAGCAGTTCGGCGAGGACGCGTTCGTGCGCGGAATGCGGCGGCTCATCGAAGTTCAATTGAATGACAAGGAGCGGAGACATGAGACTCGTATTGCTGTCCGGAGGTTCGGGTAGACGATTGTGGCCGCTGTCCAACGACACCCGATCCAAACAGTTCCTGAAAGTGTTGTCCGGCCCCGGGGGGCGCCTGGAGTCGATGGTGCAGCGGGTTTGGAGGCAGCTGGAGCTTGCCGGACTTGCCGGGGAGACGTTCATCGCGACCGGCAGAGGCCAGGTCGACATGATCCACAGCCAGATCGGCGACGGCGTCCGGATCATCGAAGAGCCCGAGCGGCGCGACACGTTCGCGGCGATCGCGCTCTCCTGCACCTGCCTGTATGCGAGGGAGGGAGTCGGCCTGGACGAGGTCGTGGCGTTCCTGCCCGTGGACCCGTACGCCGACGACGAATTTTTCCGGACGCTCGGGGATCTGGACGGAATCGTCCGCGACTCGGGCGCGGAGCTGGCGCTGATCGGCGTGAAGCCGACGTACCCGTCCGAGAAATACGGTTACATCGTCCCAATCGGGGATGAAGCGGGCGAGGGGGCCGGCCGGTACGCCCGGGTCGGCCGGTTCGTGGAGAAGCCCGGACGGGAAGACGCCGAGCGGCTGATGAAGCAGCGCGCGCTGTGGAACTGCGGCGTGTTCGCTTTCCGCCTGGGCTATATGATGGGCTTGCTTGCGGAGCGGGATCTTCCGTTGTCGTATGGGGAAATGGTCAAACGGTTCGCGTCCCTGCCGAACATCAGCTTCGATCGCGAAGTGGTGGAGAGAGCCGGCAGCGTCGTGACGGCGTTCTATGACGGCTGCTGGAAGGATCTCGGGACCTGGAACACGCTGACCGAAGAGATCGCCGAACCGATCATCGGCAACGGGACGATCGGCGAAGGCTCGCAAGGCACGCACGTCATCAACGAGCTGGACATACCGGTGGCCGTGCTCGGCATTCCCGACGCCGTCGTATCGGCGAGTCCGGACGGCATTCTGGTGTCGCACAAGGAAGCCAGCCCCAAAGTGAAAGACTTGATCGGCCATCTCGAGAGGCGGCCCATGTACGAGGAGAGGAGGTGGGGCTCTTACCGGGTGCTCGATTACAAGCGGTATCCGGAAGGAACGGAAGTGTTGACCAAGCGTCTGTACATCGCGGAAGGCCGGCATCTCAGCTACCAGGTGCACGAGAAGCGATGCGAGGTGTGGACCGTCGTCTCCGGCGAAGGAGAAGTCGTGATGAACGAGCGGCTGTACGCCGCAAGGCCGGGAGACGTCTTCCGAATCTCCGCGGGCGCAAGACACAGCGTCCGCGCGGCGAAGGACCTGGAGATCATCGAGGTGCAGACCGGACCGGAATTGACCGAAGCCGACATCGTCCGTCTTTGTCAGTCCTGGGAAGAGATCGAACAACGGATGCTGGCGCCGAGAATGGAGGGGATTCATGCCGCGCCATGAAGTATCCACTGAAATGGAGCATCTGTTACCAAGGGAAGCCTTATATCGAACTGTACGGCAAGAAGAAGGCGTACGAACTGATGTATAAGCTCAGCATGCACGTGAACGGGCTCTCTGTCATTCCGGTCAAGCCGGAGGAACATCGGAGGCGAAAGACGGACCCTACCGGCAATGAAAGAGGGTGATGCATTCATGATGGGCAGGCGGACGCGGATCGCGGCGCTCATCCTGCTGCTGGCGGCCGCCGCGATCGCCGCGCTGGCGGAGACGGGCCGCGGCAAGCTGGAGCCGAAGAGCCTGGCGGCGGCGGTCGCTCCAAGATCCCTGCCGGGAGCTTATGTCGACGCGGCGCAGCAAAATATTCCGTTCGGAGACCGCAGCTACTACCTTGCGCCGTGGAGAAGTTACATGGATACGCGGGACGCTCCGGGGTTCCTGAGTTCGCTGGCCGTCAATTACGATAATCAGGTCTCCGGCCGTCCCGAATATGCCGACGCGACCGTGCATGCGCTTCGCGGCGCGGGATTTCGGGCCGTGCGGCTGGAGATTCCGTGGAGCGACTTCCAATTCGGCGACGACAGCAAGCTGACGCCCGAAGCGGAGAGGCGGTACGGCGCCGCGCTCGCGGCTTTCAAGAAATACGGTCTGCGTCCGCTCATCCTGCTGAACGCCAATGCCGGCTTGCCGGCGCCCTATCAGACGTTCACGGTGAACGTGACGCGGGACGCGCCGGCCGGTCAACGGGAGATCGATGTGGACCCGACAGATCTGGCGTTGATCAAGCCGGGTTACACCGGGTTGCAGCACCAGAAAGCGTATTCGATGTACCCCGTCATCACGGCGGTCGACGCGGCGACGGGCAAGCTCACGCTGTCGGACCGGCTGCAGAGCGGTGTGAAGAAAGGCCGGCTGGAGCTGATTCGATTGAAATACCAGCCGTTCTCCGCAGGGAAGGTGTTCAAGGACGGGCGGCCGAATCCAGCCGCGCAGGAGACGATCGACGGTTGGCTGAAGTACGTGGCTTCCGTGGGCCGCTTCGTGAAGTCGAAGGTCGGCACTCCTTCGGATGCGGGGTTCGACTTCGAGGTGTGGAACGAGCTGTCGTTCGGCTCCGAGTTTCTGAACCTTGAACAGAACCACTATTACAATCCGGCGCCCGAATACGCTCCGGGCAGCGAGATCTCCTACACGGAGAACGGACGAACGTTGACCGGCGCCGAAGTGATCGTTCCGCTTACGGCCAATTTCGTCAAGAACGCCGCAAGCGGACTGCCCGGCGTGAAGGTGATCAGCGGCTTCTCCAATCAGAGGCCCTGGGATTCCGGAGCTTCGCTATGGGATGGGCTCGACGGCTACAGCCGCCATTATTATGCGGGATATTTGCCGGACACCGGCGTGCTCAATACGTCCATCATCTCTCCGGAGACGGAGAGGATCAAGCCGGGGAATCTTCTGAACGCGGCGGGCCAGCCGGATCGTTACGCGCCGCGCCACGTGGCCGCGTTTCCGGAGTATTGGTGGAACGCTTATATGACGGAATATCTGGGGCGCGATACCCAGCCGTTCCCCGGACCGATGGTGGGAGAAGAGCAGCATTTCCGGTACGCGAACGACGGAGACGGACGGCAAGCGGAAGTGTGGATGACGGAGACGAACTTCGTGCGGGAGAACTTCGTCCGGGAGTTGATGGCCAAGGCGGGCCTGAAGTCGCCGACTCCCGAGCTCAGCAACCTGATTCACCGCATCCAGGCGAAAGCGCTGCTTCGCCTGCACTTGTTCAATCAGCATAAGGGGATTGAGAAGACATTCTCGTTCGCCGTCCATTTCGACGGGGATCTGAATTATGCGATCATTCCGGACGCCTTCTTTCGTGCATTGGACATGAACGGCTACCGGTACGATGCGGTCCGGTCGCTGGCAGGGCCGCAATTACAGGCGATGGGCAACCTGGCGCGATTCATGGAGCAAGGGGAGCCGATCGCAACGCCGCGGAAGCTGAACGTCGACCGGATCGTGGAGCTGGATCCCCGCCCCGTCTTCGAGGGCGACGGCACGGCGCAGAATCCGACCCGTTACCAGGCGGAGGACCTGGCGATCCTTCCTTATCAATTCAACGACCGCACATTCGCCATCGGCTATTACGTCATGACCAGGGACCTGACGCGGAGCTGGAATTCGTCGAAAGGTTTGCTGGATCCGGCTCGTTACGAAATGCCGGACGCGGCGTTCGAGGTGACGCTGTCCAACATCGCCGGACAGGGAGCCGCCGTGTCGGTCTTCGATCCGATGACCGGATCGACGGAGCCTGTGACGGTCGTCGGCGCTTCCGGCCAGACGCTGACGGTGCGGTTCAGCGCGTCGGATTATCCGCGGTTCCTGGTGGTGGAGGAAGCCGCGGCCCATCCGCTGATCCGGCAGGTCGAGCTGCGGAAGACGGACGGCGGGGCGACGCTCGCGTTCCAGCCGAACTTGAGCGGAAGCGTGCGGGTATCCTGGGGCCCGTATCCGATTCGGAGCACCGGCGCGGTCAGCGTCCAGCATTACCCTCATTACGACCCCGATCTCGCGAGACCGGATGAGACGGGCTCGGCGCAAGGCTTCCATTTCAAGAATTCTCTCGGTGAGGCCGGCAACGCCAACGGTTACTTCCGGATCACGGGGAAGATCCGTCCGAAATACTCGGAGACTTACACGTTCGAATTTACGGGCGAGACGTGCCACGTGCGGCTGACGATCGGCGGGAGACGATTGATCGATCAACTGGACGCACCGGCTTGCACAGGCGGGCTGCAAGGAAGCATGGAACTGGCGGCCGATACGGATTACAGCATCGAACTGGTGAGCGCCTATTCGAACGCCGGAAGTCCGCATTCCCAATCGTTGTACTGGTCGAGCCGGTCGCAGCCTTTCGGCGTGGTTCCGCCCAAGCCGGACGGGGCCGGGGAGAAGATGGTGCAGGTCGCCCGCAGCGGCGAGACGGTGCAAGTCAGCCTCCCCGGCATGAAGGTCGGCGACGGCGTGCGGCTGGAGATGTCTTCCGGCGGCATCGCGTTTCAATATCCCCAATGGGACTACGACGTGAGAGGCGTCCTCTATACGGTCATGCCGCCCCGGGGCGATGAAGGGGGCGGCGGAAGTCCAGGCGGAGTCGCGGGCGGAAGCGACGGAGGGGCGTTGGGAGGCTTCCCGGATGTGCCCGCTGGGCATTGGGCGGCAGGCGCCATCGAACGAGCCCGCGCCGCCGGTTGGATCCACGGTGATCCCGACGGCCGCTTCCATCCGGAGCGCGCGGTGACCCGCGGTGAATTCGCCGTCATGGTCGCTCTCGCGACCGGGAGCGGGGAGACGGCTGCGGACGCGGAGCTTCCGTTCCGGGACGTCGGCGCCCAGGATTGGTATACTCCCTATGTCGCGTACGTCTATGCCCAAGGCATCGTCAGCGGCGTCAGCGCGACGGCGTTCGCCCCGAATCGGCCCATTGCGCGGCAGGAGATCGTGGCGATGATCACGCGCGCGTTCGAGCTGAAGGCCGCCGGGGACGCGGCGGTAACGTATGCGGACGCTGACCGCATCGCAGACTGGGCGCAGGACGCCGTCGATCGATTGTCCCGGGCGGGCGTCCTGCACGGCTACCCGGACGGAACGGTCCGCCCCGGCCTTCCCGCGACCCGGGCGGAAGTCGCTTTGATCCTCACGGAAGCCGCGCGGAATGCCGGCCTCCTCCCCTAATCGGCAACCGGCACGCACGGCGGCGCATGGGAGCTTGCTCCCATGCGCCGCCGTCTTCGTGTCTTTGCCGCTCAATCTATGCCGCTTCCGGGCGTTCCCCGCGATTCTCCCCTAGACCGGAACGAGAACGAACCTGAACGATCTCCCGGACGCACAGCGCGACGGTGACCAGGAACAAGGCCAGGAACACCGCCGCGGCCGGTGTGCCCCATTGCTCCAGCCACGGGTACTTGCTCTTCTTCAGGAAAATGGTCAGCGTCACCACGGTGTTCAGCTCCATGGCCAGCATCAGGAGGAACCAGATCCGCCGTCTCTCGAGAAACGCGATGAAGATGCCCAGGATGACGGCGGGGATAATATACCGGTCGTGGATCTCCGTCGGCAGCATGTAGAAGGCGAAGGAGAGCAGGAAGCCGGCCTTGAGCAGATGAATCTCCCGAAGCGGTCTGAAGACGCTCATATAGAGCAGGGTGAACAGCGTGAACAGCCCCAGCAGCAGCAATCCGAAAGCCCGATAGGTCAGGCCGGGCAGCAGGAAGCCCGTGTCCGCCGTATCCGGCGCGACGCCGATGAGATTGAACCAGATGTTCGCGGCGTACAGGCTCACGTAGGGGTAGTAGCCCACGGCGTCCAGATAGGCATGCCGGATGAACGAGCCGAACGAGTGATGGACGCTGAAATAGAGAATAAAGACGAGCCAGGGAGCGCAGAAGCCGGCGGCGTACCGGACGACGGAACGGCCGTCCGAAGCGGTCAGCCGCCGAAAGAGGTACACGGCGAAGACCGGGGCGGCCACGACGGCTTGCAACTTGGTGAGCAGGGCCAATCCGAACAAGAAGCCGGATACAGCGGGGAAGGCGGGAAGCGCTGCGAGCGACAGGCACATCAGCGAACTGTGCACGAAGTCCACCTGTCCCCATACGGAGGAAATATAGAGCACGACCGGGCTGAACAGCAAATACAGAACGAGAAACCGATGCCTTTTCGCCGTCCAGCCCAACTTCTTGAACCCGACGAGAACGATGGCCAGCGTCAGGAATTCGATCAGAATCACGGGAAGCTTGAGCGAGAACATGCCGGCAGGCGCCTGGTAGATGCTCCGATAGGCCCACAGCAGCGACAGGAAGACCGGGGGATAGTTGACGGAAGCGTCATGCCGGTAGACGCCCGCCAGCTGATAGCGTTCCAGGCTGTCCATCCAGATCCCCCAATATTTCAGATCGCCTTCGAAGCCTTTCAGCTTATAGGACATGGCGAGTTGAATCAACAGGGAGATCAGCAGGAACATCGCGATTTTGCCGCGAGTGAGCCGGATTTTGCCAAGAAAGGTCAACAAGGGATAACCTCCTGTTACGGATTGTCATCCCCATTCTAGCATCATTTTGATACAATTTGTATCATAAAATCGTATTGTTCCGAAAAGCCGCGGACGCGTTCAGTCCCCGCTGACCACCACCGTGAGATCCCTGCCGCTGGCGGGGGCGGCGACGCGAATCGACAGCCTGTCGCCGGCGTTCACCGGGACAGCGAGCCCCGCAGTCTCGGCGGCTCCGGTCGTCGGCACGGTCAGCGCGGCGGCCTGGACGTTGTTCACCAGCAGTTGCACCGACAAGTTCGCAGACGGCGCTCCGGCGGCTACCGCCGCGATGTTCCGGATCGTGAAGAAGTACGGGCTGACCCATGTCTGGGGATAGGTCGCCGCGGTCAATGGGCCGTTCCAATAGAACGTGAAGTCCGGCTCCTTGACGGAAGCGGCAAGCCACCGGTGATGCTCGGAAGACCAGCGGGCCACCTCCTCGTCCGAAGGCTGGTAAGGGACGAAGACCATATCGCGCACGCAGACCAGGTCGGTGGTGTTGCTGTGGATGGCGGGCTGTCCGAAGTCGTCCGTGGACGTCCCCTCGGGCGCGAGCGCGTGCAGCTGACCGTCGATATACAGGCGGGTGCCTCCTGGGCCCCAGGAGCAGAAAACGTACCGCCATTTGCCGCGGAACGGATACGTGCTGACCCCGTTCAACGTGCCGGCTTCGACCGCGTTCCCGCCGCCGTCCGTCCCGTACAGGCGGGCGAAGCGGGTGCCCAGAATGGCGAGGCTTCCCCAATACGACGCGGGGCTGGCCGTCACGAACAACTGCTGCGTTGCCTCGTTGCCCAGACCGTCCGGAATATATACCCACGCTCCCCAGCCCCAATTTTGCTTGCTCCAGCCTTTGAGATTGAACGCGCAGGAAGGCAGAATCCGCACGTACTTTCCGACTGCGGGATCCAGCGAGAACCGGTTCCGGATGACATGTAGGTCGGTGCGCGTCTCGCCGTCGTAGAAGGCCGCCTTCCGATCCGTCGAACGGGAATCGTGCTGGAACGGGAACCAGACGGCTCCGCCCGGAAGCTGGGAATACGCAGGGTCGATCCGGACGGCCGGCCGCCGCAGCGGCACCGCGAGCGTCAGCGAGATCGCGATGGGATTGTCCGACACGGAACAGGTGACCGTATCTCCCGACACTGTCCATGGAACCAATTGCCGGGTGACGGTGTCCCAGGCGTTGTCGACGGCGCTGCCTTCCGGCAGGCGAATGGCGACGGTCTCCGGGGCGGCCGTCGGCGGATTCGCGATGAAGTCGCCGTATGTTCTCTGCCACAGGCAGAGCATCATCGTCGTTCCCCTCCCCAGGATCGGGACGACGGCGAGCGGCCAGGATCCGGCATATTGCGTCACACGGGGAAGATCGTCCGAGGAGAGGGCGAGCGGGTTGCCGGCGAGGGCGGCGAGGCGGGTGGCGACGAGATCTTTCAAGGCGTCATAGGCAATCTTGGGCTTGCCTGTCGACGGATTCACGAGCGGGTAGTTCTCGTTGTCCTCCGCGAGGGCGTAAATGTTCACGAACCGGTAGCCGAGCGAGTGGGCAAGCAGGAACTGGCGGAGGATATAGCGGGCTTGCACCGTCTCGTTGGGGGTGGAGACGCCGGTCTCCGTAATCGAAGGATAGGGGACGACGGCTCCCGTCTCGCGCAGCGCGTCGAGCTCTTCCATATACCACTTGAAATTGCCGCCTTCGGGGATGCCGACCGGCGCGACGTACGGGTGCACGTCGTTATACCAGGCGAAGCTTTCCGGGCTGATGCCGTAAGGATGGAAGGACTCCGTCTCCACCTTGCCCTCGATCTGGGCGGCCGTCGGCATCCATTGCAGCATCGTGGGAAAGCCGGTGATGTGCGTGGAGCCGTTGTTGATCGTCACGCCCTCCGGCAAGGCGGGACCGTTCATCAGATTGAACAGAATGCCTTTATGGCGTGGAGACAGATCTTCGACGTCCACCTGGTGCGGGTTGCGATTCGGGTTGGCGTCGTTGTCGTAGAACAACGGCCCTGCATCCCAACGGTCATTGTCCCAGACGGGCTCGTTCCAGATTTCCACCTGCCCCTTCAAGCCGCGCGAGGCGATCTCCTGGGCGAGAAACCGCACGTACCGGCAGTAGGCGGCGTTCGAAGGGTCCTGGGGATCGGTCGAGAAGACGGGCGCGTACCTGAGGCGCCGGATGACCAGCTTCGTGCCGGCGGACAGCGGCATTCGGGTCTTCGCGGCGAGGCCGATCGTCCGGGCGGCCGGATCCGTCTTGTCGATCATCGAGCCGTAATAGGCGTGGTAATCGGTAATATCGGCTCCGCCGCTCTGCGCTTGAACGAAGCAATTCTGGGGCGTGACGGCCGAGATGTCCTCGGTTACCCTCACGCTGTAAGAGCCCTGGGGCACGTTCACGGCTACCGTCACGGTCGCCAGCACGGCTCTCGGCGGTCCGTACGCCGCGACGAGAATCGGCTGCAAGCCGTACACCCCGCATAACCGCAGAGCCTCGGCGCTGTAGTCGTCCAACGCCAGGACGCCGTTCATGTCTTCGTTCCTCTCCCATCCGGGCTGCCAACGAAGCGTCGTCGCTCAGGCTTCCTTCGCCATCCGGACGACCCATTCCACATTGGCGTTATTTTGCGCGTTGAAGCCGAGCCCGTCGTACAACTGCCGGGCCGTTACCGCTCCGTAGGATTCAACGAGCGACGGCGCCTCGTACCGCTTCATCCGGCGCAGCTCCGGAGCCGGCTCCGCGGGCGGCCCGTCACCCAGATCGGCCGCCTGGCCGCGGAACGTCCATTCCCCCGCGCGGGAGACGGCTACAGAGCCGAACGCGCTTCCATTCCGCAATCCCATCGTCCACATCTCCTTTCTGTCTTGCCGTTGGTTGTGTTGCACAATCAGTGTATGTTCCCGGACACGCGGACGCTTGTACAATTCTGCAAAAAAAATAGCGGCCCGCATCTGAGCCGCGCGGGGCGGGTCCGCGCCGTCGGCGCGCTCCCGTCATCAGGTTTCCAGAATCCGCTTCGTTCCGCCGGCCGCCGGCCGTTCCTTCCGCCGGGCCATGCGCGAGCCCAGCCAACGGCGGACCGCGTCCGTCCGGCGCTCCGTCAGCAGCGAGACCAGCCAGCAGTAGGCCAGCGTCCCCGCGAGCAGCGCCGCTCCGTAACCGAACGTTCGCCAGCCAGGCTGCCACTTGGCCGGGTTCGCCTGGTAGAACGCCGCGTGGAGAAAGACGAGCAAGGGGAAGTGGGCCAGATACGTCGTATAGGAGAAGCCCGCCAGCCGTCTGGACCACATCGTTGTCCAAGGGGCCGCCTGCGCGCCGTTGTACGCCGATTTCATGAAATAGACCAGCGCGGAGAAACAGAGGGCGACGACAACATCGGCCGCGAATTCGTTCAGCGGGAGAAGGCGGTACAAGAAGATGGACGCGAGCGCCAGCAGGGCGGACAATCCCGTCCAGGCGCCCGCGCGCGGCAAGCGGCGCACGGGCAGCAGATGCAGCGCGAAGCCAAGCGACCAGATCAGGAAATAGAGGGCGATCTTCGGGCCGATCCAGCAGCACAGCGCGAGGCTTGCGGCCGAATACGACAGCTTCCGGACCCCGGATTTCGAGGTGATCGCCAGCATGACGCACGGAAACAAAATGTAGTACCAAAATTCGTAGGCCAAGCTCCAGAGCGGACCGTTCGAGCCGAAATGTCCGGTGGCGATTCCTTGCAAAAACAAGAGGTTGCCGGCGAAGGCGGCCGGATTCGACCTTTCGGCGGACGAGTACCCGAGCACATACCGGTCCTCCGGCAATCCGTCGTACACCCCGGTGTCCCCGAACGCGGCGATGCCGCCCCGATCCCAGAGGCATCCGAGCAGCAAGGCGGGAATCAGCACAATGTACAGCCGGGTCAGCCGGCCGGTCAAATAGGAACCCCAGGACCACCGGTCTTGCTGCAGCGCCTTCATTACGGTGGCCGAAATGAACAGTCCGCTCATGACGAAGAAGACGACGACCGCCTGATGGCCCGCGCTGGCGAAGGCATAGAGCGCCGCAAGCGCCGGGCGCGGCGAAGCAAGGTCGGAATAATCCGCGAAGAACAACCCTTTGATATGCGAGACGACGACGACGACGGCCGCCGCCCAGCGGATGAAGTCCAGATAGGCGGAAAGCTTGCCCTGAATGGCCCATGGCATGGGGATACGATTCGACACTGGAATCCCTCCTAAATGATACTAATTGTA
>Ga0310834_101444_pt1 | contig 14324 bp, 16 predicted proteins | sample SM_ome_2_FD_201314 | JGI IMG/M metagenome (GOLD analysis project Ga0310834, IMG submission 201314) | Sorghum-adapted microbial communities enriched on stacked mutant (SM) sorghum from Joint BioEnergy Institute, Emeryville, California... ... | reverse complement strand
CCAACCACACCAGATGCGACGCGATCCGGTTCAGCTCCATCATCAGCACGCGGATGGTGGTGGCCCGCTCCGGAATCTGATCCGTGATACCCAGCAGCTTCTCCACCGCCAGGCTGTACGCCGTCTCATTGAAAATCGGCGACAGATAATCCATCCGGGTCACAAACGTGGTCCCCTGCACCCAGTTACGGAACTCAAGGTTCTTCTCGATACCGGTGTGCAGGTAGCCGATGACCATCCGGACCTCGGTGATGGTCTCACCCTCGAGCTCGAGGATGAGCCGCAGCACGCCGTGGGTGGATGGGTGCTGCGGACCCATGTTGATGACGATCCGCTCGTCGTGGATCGGGTCGGTGCCCTCGACGATGGTGTCCCAGTCCCCACCGGTGACGGTGAAGACCTTGCCCTCCGTGGTTTCGCGTGCCTGGGCGTAGCTGGTCACTGGTAGCTCCTCCGCTGGTCCGGCGGTGGAATCTCGGCGCCCTTGTACTCCACCGGGACCCCGCCGAGCGGGTAATCCTTGCGTTGCGGGTGCCCCTCCCAGTCGTCCGGCATCAGGATCCGGGTCAGGTTGGGGTGGCCGTCGAAGATGACGCCGAACATGTCGTACGTCTCGCGCTCCTGCCAGTCGGCGGTGGGGTAGACGCGGGTGATGCTCGGGACGTGCGGCCGGTCCGGCGAGACCGCGGTCTCCAGCCGCACCCGCCGCCGGTACGTCATCGAGGTCAGCTGGTAGACCACGTGCAGCCGCCGCTCGTCGGTGCCGAGATAGTCCACACCGGAGACGCTGGAGCACAGCTCGAAGCGCAGCGCCGGGTCGTCCCGCATCACCTGGCACACCTCGGCGATCCGCTCCGGCTTGATGTGCAGGGTCAGCTCGCCGCGGTCCACCACGACGTGCTCGATCGCGTCGTCCAGGGCGGGGTACGCCTCGGCGAGCGCGTCGTACACCTCGTCGAAGTAGCCGCCGTACGGCCGCGGGCTGCTGACCACCGCGTGCCGGCGGCGCACCAGGCCGCCGAAGCCCGAGGTGTCCCCGGTACCGGACACGCCGAACATGCCGCGCCCGGCCGTGCTCGACGGCGGCAGCTCGGCCGGCGCGCCACTGGTCGCACCGATCGGCGGCGACGAGACCGGCACCTTCCCGTTGTCAGAAGTACTCACTGTGCTCGCCCCTCGTTCGCAGCTGCCGGGCTGGCAAGCTCATTCCTCGCGCTCACCAGCGGTAGCCCTTTCCGGCCTGCAGCGCCTCCTGCTGCCGGCGCATCCAGTTCTCGATGCGCAGCTGCTCCTCGCGGCCCTCGGCCACCGCCTTGGCCCACTCCGCCTTGCGCTCGCGGTTCATCCGGTACGACGACGGCGTGGCGCCCGGCGCCACGACTGGCTTGCCGTGCCGGGCCTGCCGTGCCTCCAGCTGCTTGCGGCCGCGCTCGCCGAGCGGCTCGTTGAGGATCTTCTCCTGCAGCTTGAGGATCGCGTCGATCAGCATCTCCGGCCGCGGCGGGCAGCCGGGCAGGTACATGTCCACCGGCACCACGTGGTCCACGCCCTGCACGATCGCGTAGTTGTTGAACATGCCGCCGGAGCTGGCGCACACGCCCATCGAGATGACCCACTTCGGCTCGGGCATCTGGTCGTAGATCTGGCGCAGCACCGGAGCCATCTTCTGGCTGACCCGGCCCGCCACGATCATCAGGTCCGCCTGCCGGGGCGAGGCGCGGAAGATCTCCATGCCCCACCGGCCGAGGTCGAAGCGCGGCGAACCGGCCGCCATCATCTCGATGGCGCAGCAGGCCAGGCCGAACGTGGCTCCCCAGAAGGATGCCTTGCGCGTCCAGTTGACCACCTTCTCCACGGTGGTGAGCAGGACGCCGCCGGGGACCTTCTCCTCTATACCCACGGATCTCACCTAGTCCCAGTCCAGGCCGCCGCGGCGCCATATGTAGGTGTACGCGACGAACACGGTGCCGATGAACAGAAGCATCTCCACGAACCCGAAGGCGCCCAGCGCGTCAAACGAGACCGCCCACGGGTAGAGGAAAATGATCTCGATGTCGAAGACGATGAACAGCATCGCGGTCAAGTAGAACTTGACCGGGAAGCGGCCGCCGCCGATCGGCTGCGGGGTCGGTTCGATGCCGCACTCGTACGCCTCGAGCTTGGCCCTGTTGTACCGGCGCGGGCCGACGAACGGCGCGACGGTCACGGAGAAGAGCGCGAACGCCGCAGCGAGCGCGAACAGACCCAGGATGGGTACGTAAGCCGACAGCGACATCCTGCCTCCTTCCAGCACTTGTCCAGACCCTATTCATGCCGGTGGTGCCCCTACACGGCGGGTACTACTTTCGTCATCGCGTTGATGATCCGATCCATCGCGTCCCCGCCCCGGGGGTCGGTCAGGTTCGCCAGCAGCTTGAGTACGAACCGCATCAGCGTCGGGTGCGGCATGCCGTGCTTGGTGGCGATCCGCATCACGTGCGGGTTGCCGATCAGCTTCACGAAGATGCCGCCGAGCCGGTAGTAGCCGCCGTAGCGGGCCCTCAGCTCGCCGTTGTAGGCGTGCAGCGCCCGCTCGCGGGCCGGGCCCGCCGGCCGGGCCAGCGCCTGCACCGCGATCTCCGCCGCCAGCTCGCCGGACTCCATGGCGTACGCGATGCCTTCGCCGTTGAACGGGTTGACCATGCCGCCGCTGTCCCCGACCAGCATCGTGCCGCGCGTGTAGTGGGGCACCCGGTTGAAACCCATCGGCAGGGCGGCACCGAGGATCGGGCCGTCCGCGTTCGCCTCGTCGTTGAGGCCCCAGTCCGGCGGCGTGCTGCCCAGCCAGTCCACCAGCAGCTGCCGGTAGTTCGTCTTGCCGAAGGCGACCGAGGAGTTCAGCACGCCGAGCCCGACGTTGACCCGCCCGTCGCCCATGCCGAAGATCCAGCCGTACCCGGGCAGCAGCTTGCTCCGGTCCTCCTTGCTGCGCAGCTCCAGCCAGGACTCGAGGTAGTCGTCGTCGTGCCGCTGCGGGGAGCGGTAGTAGCGGCGCACCGCGACCCCGATCGGCCGGTCCGCGCGCTTGGCCAGCCCGAGCCCGAGCGGGAACCGCCCGGAGACCCCGTCCGCGGCGACCACCAGCGGCGCGGTGAAGCTGCCCTGCTCCGTGGTCACCCCGGCCACCCGGCCGGTCCGGTCCAACAGCGGCCCGGTCACGGTGCAGCCGGTACGCAGCTGGGCGCCCGCTTCGGCGGCGCGCTTGGCGAGCAGGTGGTCGAAGTCCAGCCGGGTGCGGGTGAGGCCGTAGTCCGGGAAGCTGGCCAGCTCGGGCCAGTCCAGCTCCAGCCGCACCCCGCCGCCGATCACCCGCAGGCCGCGGTTGCGCAGCCAGCCGTCGTCGGTATTGATGCCCATCTTGACCAGCTGCTTGACCGCCCGCGGGGTCAGGCCGTCACCGCACACCTTCTCGCGCGGGAACTGGGACTTCTCCAGGAGCAGCACGCGCAGCCCGTGGCGCGCCATGTGGTACGCGGCCGACGAGCCGCCCGGTCCGGCGCCGACCACGATGACGTCGGCGTCCGCGTCTCCGGCGGTGTGGTTGCCGGTCACGTGCTGCACCTCCGTCATGTCCGTCTCGGCCTCTTTCGAGGGTCTTCCACCGCTTCCCGAACCGCTCGTGAAACTCTTCACAATCTAGCTCGACTGGAGTCTAGAACTGTACGAGGCCGCTCGCCTGATTAGGCACTCCTAACCTCCATCGCCACCCGGCGAGCCGGCGGGCCGCCCGGCCGGTCAGGCGGCGCGGACGGCGCGGTGCAGGGCGACCACGCCGCCGGTGAGGTTCCGCCAGGCCACCCGCGTCCAGCCCGCCGCGGCGATCCGGTCGGCGAGCGCCGCCTGGTCGGGCCAGGCCCGGATCGTGTCGGCCAGGTAGACGTACGCGTCCGGGTTGCTGGACACCCTGCGGGCGACCGCCGGCAGCGCCCGCATCAGGTACGACAGGTAGACCGTCCGGAACGGGCCGAACGTGGGCCGGCTGAACTCGCACACCACCAGCCGCCCGCCCGGCCGGGTGACCCGGGCCAGCTCGCGCAGTGCGCCGTCCACGTCCACCACGTTGCGCAGCCCGAACGAGATGGTCACCGCGTCGAAGGCCGAGTCGCGGAACGGCAGCGCGAGCGCGTCGCCGGCCAGCAGCGCCAGGGCGGGCCGGGACCGCCGCCCGGCACGGAGCATGCCGACGGACAGGTCCGCGCCGACCGCGTACGCGCCCGAGCGGGCCAGCTCCTCGGTGGAGACTCCGGTGCCGGCGGCCAGGTCGAGCACCCGTTCGCCGGGGCGCAGGTTCAGTGCGGCGCGGGTGGCACGCCGCCAGCCGCGGTCCCGCCCGAAGGACAGGATCGTGTTGGTCAGGTCGTACCGCTGCGCCACGCCGTCGAACATCGCGGCGACCTCGTGCGGCTGCTTGTCCAGGCTGGCCCGCGTCACGCCCACCACTCTGCCAGCGAGCCGGACAGCTCTCCAACGCGGGGCCGAGCGCGCTGCGGACGAACGAGCGCCCCGCGGACGAATCAGTGTCAGCGGGCGTCGACGAGCGGAAGCGACCGGCCCGCGCCGCCGCCCGGCAGGGCGATCGAGGAGAAGTGGGAGACCACCCGCTCGTCGGTCGGATCGTCGGCCGGCGTCCAGTGCACCTTTATCCGCCGGTACAGCGTGTCCCGCTGGGCCGGGACGCGGTCGGCCGACCGGATCATCCGCACCAGCTCGTGCAGGTTCGACCGGTGCCGGGCGCCGGCGCTGGAGATGACGTTCTCCTCCAGCATGATCGAGCCGAGGTCGTCCACACCCATGTGCAGCGACAGCTGGCCCACGTCCTTGCCGGTGGTCAGCCAGGACGCCTGCAGGTGCGCGACGTTGTCGAAGAACAGCCGGGCCACCGCGATGAGCCGCAGGTACTCCAGCGAGGTCGCCTGCGTGCGGCCCTTGAGGTGGTTGTTCTCCGGCTGGTAGGTCCACGGGATGAAGGACCGGAAGCCGCCGGTGCGATCCTGCACGTCGCGGATCATCCGGATGTGCTCGATCCGCTCGGCGTTGGTCTCGCCGGTGCCCATCATCATGGTGGCCGTCGACTCGACGCCGAGTCCGTGCGCGATCTCCATCACCTCCAGCCACCGCTCGCCCGACTCCTTCAGCGGGGCGATGGCGGCGCGCGGGCGGGCGGGCAGCATCTCGGCACCCGCGCCCGCGATGGAGTCCAGCCCGGCCGCCTTGATCCGGCTGATCGCCTCCTCGATCGAGACTCCGGAGACCTTGGCCATGTGCAGGATCTCGCTGGGGCCGATCGAGTGGATGACCAGCTGCGGGTACGCGCGCTTCACCGCGGAGAACAACTCCTCGTAGTACTCCACGCCGTACTCGGGGTGATGCCCGCCCTGCAACATGACCTGGGTCGCGCCCAGCTCGACCGCCTCGCCGCAGCGGCGCAGGATCTCCTCCATCGGGTGCGACCACCCTTCGGCGTGCTTCGGCGGGCGGTAGAACGCGCAGAACTTGCACGCGGTGACGCACACGTTGGTGTAGTTGATGTTGCGGTCGATGATGTACGTCACGATGTTGTCCGGGAACCGCCGCCGGCGTACCGCGTCGGCCGCCTCGCCGAGGGCATGGAACGGCGCCTCGGTATAGAGCAGGAGCGCCTCATCGGGGGTAATCCGGCCGCCGTCGGCGGCGCGCTGCAGGATCGCCTCGATGTCGCGCGCAGAGCTCATGGTCCCGAGGGTACGCGCGGCCGGGCGCCCGCCGGGCGCGGCCCCGGCGGCCGGCCTAGGCTCGTGACCATGGCAGAGATGAGCTACCGCCGGCTGGGCGAGTCCGGCCTGGTGGTGAGCGTGGTCGGCCTCGGCTGCAACAACTTCGGGCGCAAGCTGGACGCCGCGGGCACCCGGGCGGTGGTGGAGGCCGCGCTGGACGCCGGCATCACCTTCTTCGACACCGCGGACAGCTACGGGGAGCAACCCGGGCGCTCGGAAGTGTTCCTCGGCACCGCGCTCGGCCGGCGGCGGGACGAGGTGGTCGTGGCCACCAAGTTCGGCAACGACGTCCGCGGCGCCAACGGCCCGGACTGGGGTGCCCGGGGCAGCCGCCGCTACGTGATGCGCGCGGTCGAGGCGTCGCTGCGCCGGCTGGGCACCGACTACATCGACCTCTACCAGATGCACTACCCCGACCCGGCGACGCCGATCGAGGAGACCCTCTCGGCGTTGGACGACCTGGTGCGCGCGGGCAAGGTGCGCTACATCGGCAACTCCAACTTCGCCGCGTGGCAGGTGGCCGACGCCGCCTGGACGGCGCGGGCCGGCAACCTCACGCCGTTCGTCAGCGCACAGAACGAGTACAGCCTGCTGCGCCGGGAGGTGGAGGCGGAGCTGGTGCCGGCGTGCCAGCGGTTCGGGCTCGGCATCCTGCCCTTCTTCCCGCTCGCCAGCGGGCTGCTGACCGGCAAGTATCGCCGGGGCCAGCAGGCGCCGGCCGGCACCCGGTTGGCCGGCGAGCGGTACCAGTCGTGGCTCGCCAGCGCGCCATGGGACCGGATCGAAGCCCTGCAGAAGTACGCGGCGGAACGGGGCGTCAGCCTGCTCGATGTGGCCATCGGCGGGCTTGCCGCGCAGCCGGCGGTGGCCTCGGTGATCGCCGGCGCGACCACACCCGAGCAGGTCCGGGCGAACGTGGCCGCCGCAGCGTGGCGCCCCGGCCCGGAAGACCTGGCTGCGTTGGATGCGCTGACCAAGCCGTAGCCGTCGGTCAGCCGTCGTAGTCCACCACGAGCCGGTCGGTGACCGGGCTGGACTGGCAGGTGAGCACGTAGCCGGCGGCCAGCTCGTCAGGCTCCAGTGCCCAGTTGGCCGCCATCCGCACCTCGCCCTCGACGAGCCTGGCGCGGCAGGTGGAGCAGACACCGCCCTTGCAGGCGTAGGGCAGCTCGGCCCGCACCCGCAGCGCGGCGTCCAGGACCCGCTCGTGCCGGCCCATCCGGAACGTGGACGCCCGGCCGTCGAGCCGGATGGTCACCTCGGTGTCACCGCCGGCCTCCTCGACGACCGGGCTTCGCGACGGCGGGTGCTCCTCTACATAGAACAGCTCGACATGGATGGCTGAGGCAGGGACGCCACGGCTCGTGAGAACGTTGCGGGCCTCAGTGACCATCGCCATGGGTCCACAAAGGAACCACTCGTCGTGCCGGTCCACCGGCACCAGGGTGTCGAACAGCCTGCCGAGCCGCTGCGCGTCGAGCCGGCCGGAGAGCAGCGGCGCCTCGTGCGGCTCCCGGGACAGCACGTGCACGACGTGCAGCCGGGCCGGGTAGCGGTCCTTGAGGTCGGCCAGCTCCTCGGCGAACATCACCGAGCGCGCGTACCGGTTGCCGTAGAGCAAGGTGAACGTGCTCGCCGGTTCGACCGACAGCGCGGTGGCGATCAGGGAGAGCACCGGGGTGATGCCGGACCCGGCGGCGATGGCGGCGTACCGCCGGCGCCGGGCCGGGTCGAACGCCGTGGTGAAGTGGCCCACCGGCGGCAGCACCTCGACGGTGTCGCCCGGGCGCAGCGCCTTGGCCGCGAAGGTGGAAAAGGCGCCGCCGGCCAGCTGCCGCACGCCGATGCGCAGCCGGCCGTGCGCGGCCAGCTCCGCCGGTGTCGAGCAGATGGAGTACGAGCGCCGTACCTCCCCGACGTCGGGCTCGGCCCGCCGCACGGTGACATGCTGGCCTGCGACGAAGGCATAGGCCGCGCGCAGCGGCGGCGGCACGTCGAAGGTGACCGCGACCGCGTCCTCGGTGATCCGGTCGACCGCGGCGACCCGCAGCTGGTGGAACCGCGGCCGCATCAGCGGACCTTGAGGTGCTCGAACGGCTCCCGGCAGGATCGGCAGCGCCACAGGGCCTTGCACGCGGTGGACCCGAAGCGGCTCAGCTGCTCGGTCTCCGGCGACCCGCACCTGGGGCAACGCACCGACAGCGCCACCGGTACCGCTTTTTCCCCGACGGCGCGCTCCGGTGGCGCGATGCCGGCGGCTGCGAGCTTGGCCAGGCCCGACTCGGAGATGTCGTCGGTGCTCCACGGCGGCGCCAGGACCGTGCGCACCTGCACGTCCGGGTACCCCGCGGCGCGCGCCGCCGACCGGATGTCCGCCTGGATCGCGTCCAGCGCCGGGCAGCCGGAGTACGTGGGCCGGATGGTCACGGTGACCCGGCCGGTGTCCGGTGCCACCTGCACGTCCCGCAGGATGCCCAGCTCCTCGATGGTCACCACGCGCAGTTCCGGGTCGACGACCGCGGCGACCACCTCCCGGACCCCGGTCACCACACCGCTCCCGGGTGCGCCCGGTGCAGCACCTGCATCTCGGCGAGCAGGTACGACAGGTGCTCGGTGTGCCGGCCGCTGCGCCCGCCGGCCGGCGCCCAGCCGTCGGCCGGCCGTTGCAGCGTCGCCTCGGCCAGTACCGGCTCCACTATGGATAGCCAGGCCGGCCGGAGGCCGGCGTGATCCACCAGGGCATCCTCGTCGCCGGCGAACAGCTCATGGGTGTACGGCCACACCTCGTCGACCGCCGCCTGCATGCGCCGGTGCGACTCTTCGGTGCCGTCGCCCAGCCGGAGCGTCCACTGTGTCGAGTGGTCCAGGTGGTAGGCGGACTCCTTGCGGGCGTTGGCCGCGATCTCCGCCAGGCGCTCGTCCGGCGCGTCAGCCAGCGCGTCGTAGAGCAGCTTCTGGTACGCGGAGAGGAACAGCAGCTTGGCCATGGCGATACCGAAGTCGTGGCGGTCCGGCAGCTCCACCAGCAGGCAGTTGCGGAACTCCCCGTCGTCGCGCAGGTAGGCCAGCGCGTCCTCGTCCCGCCCCGCGCCCTCCAACTCCCCGGCGTAGGAGAGCAGGAGGCGGGCCGCGCCGAGCTGGTCCAGCGCGATGTTGGCCAGCGCGACGTCCTCCTCCATCTCCGGCGCCGCCGCGCACCACTGCGCCAGCCGCTGCGCCGCGATCAGCGCGTCGTCCCCGAGCCCCAACACGTACTCGAAACGGCTCACAGGTGCGGCGCTCCCTCCGGCACCCGGTAGAAGGTCGGGTGCCGGTAGACCTTGTCGGCGGCCGGGTCGAAGAAGGCGTCCTTCTCGTCCGGGCTGGACGCGGTGATCGCGGCGGCCGGCACCACCCAGATCGAGACGCCCTCCTGCCGCCTGGTGTAGAGATCGCGGGCGTTGCGCAGCGCCATCTCGGCGTCCGGGGCGTGCAGGCTGCCCACGTGGGCGTGGGCGAGGCCGCGCCGGGGACGGACGAACACTTCCCACAGCGGCCACTCGTTACCCGGCATCGGAGCTCCTGTGCTTGGCCGCGTACGCCGCGGCGGCCTCGCGCACCCAGGCACCCTCGGCGTGCGCCCGGCGTCGATGGGCCATCCGCTGCCGGTTGCACGGCCCGTCCCCGGCGATCACCCGGAACAGCTCGTCGAAGTCGGGCGGCGTGAAGTCGTACGAGCCGCGCTGCTCGTTCCACCTCAGCGCCGGGTCCGGCAGGCTCAGCCCGAGCACCTCCGCCTGCGGCACGCACATGTCGACGAACCGCTGCCGCAGCTCGTCGTTGGAGAACCGCTTGATCTTCCAGGCCATCGACTGCTCGGAGTGGGTCGACTCGCGGTCCGGCGGCCCGAACATCGCCAACGACGGGTACCACCACCGGTTCACCGCGTCCTGGGCCATCGCCCGCTGGGCCGGGGTGCCATTGGCCAGGGTGTAGAGGATCTCGTACCCCTGGCGCTGGTGGAACGACTCCTCCTTGCAGATGCGGATCATCGCCCGCGCATAGGGGCCGTACGAGCAGCGGCACAGCGGCACCTGGTTGACGATCGCGGCGCCGTCCACCAGCCAGCCGATCGCCCCGACGTCGGCCCAGGTCAAAGTCGGGTAGTTGAAGATGGAGCTGTACTTCTGCCGGCCCTGCAACAGCAGGTCCACCAGCTCGTCGCGGCTGACGCCGAGCGTCTCCGCCGCCGCGTACAGGTAGAGCCCATGCCCGGCCTCGTCCTGGACCTTGGCGAGCAGGATCGCCTTGCGCTTCAGCGACGGCGCGCGCGTGATCCAGTTCCCCTCCGGCTGCATGCCGATGATCTCGGAGTGGGCATGCTGGGCGATCTGCCTGATGAGCCCTTTCCGGTACGCCTCGGGCATCCAGTCGCGCGGCTCCACCTTCTGGTCGGCCGCGATCACCGCCGCAAAGTACGCGGTGAGGTCGGACTGGTCGGCGACGGGGCGCGCTTCCGCGGCGGCGCGCAGGTCGGCCTCGGCGGCCTCGACCTCGTCGAGCAGGCCACGCCGCCCGGGTACCTCCACCACGCCGTCGCCGGACACCCCTCCAGTGTTACAAGCATGGGCCACAGATGGCAATAGGTGTAACAGTCACGCCCGCCTTCAGACCGTACTGACCTGGCTTTAATCGAATCTTCAAACCCGCTGACGTAGACTTCCCGGCTGGCGACGCTCTCGGTCCACCCTCACCGGTTAAGGAGACGCCCCGAACCAAGGCTGTGACGTGCCGCCCCCCGTGACCCCTCCTCCCAGGAGACCCCGCACATGCGCTCACGCATGGTGATCGTGGCCGCCGTGGTCGCCATCGTCGCCGGCGGTGTGATCATGGTGCCCTCCGCCATGGCCAAGTTCGGCTCGAAGGACCAGGCCGATTCGGCTACCTGGGTCTCGCACCACGCCACCGCCGCGCCACTGGCCAGCTCGGCCCCCAGCCCATCGCCGCGCCCACCGGCTCCCGCGACGCTCAAGGCCCGACCGGTGTCGGTGACTGTGGACGGATTCTTCTCCTGGGCCCTGATGGACCGCACCACCGGCAAGATCGCGGGCGCCAGGAACATCACGTCGACCAACTCCACCGAGTCGATGATCAAGCCCTGGATCGTCGCGGACTACCTGCGCACCACCGCGGCGAGCGGCAAGACACCCAGCAGGACCCGACTCACGCAGGCGAGCCTGGCGATCCGCGACAGCGACGACAACGCCGCGGAGAGCCTCTACCGGGCCGGTGGGGGCAACGCCGTGATCCAGCGGATGATCAGGATCTGCCGGCTGACCGATACGAAGGTCTACCCCGGCTGGTGGAGCCGCACCCAGATCTCCGCCCGGGACGCGGTCCGGATGGGCAACTGCATCGCCGACGGCCGCGCTGCCGGGCCGAAATGGACCGCGTGGGTGCTGACCGAGATGACCAAGGTCCGCGGCACCACCGCCGCGAAGGACCAGCACGCGACCACCGGCGGTGGCCGGTGGGGCATCATCGATGGCCTGCCGAAGGAGATCATCCAGCAGGGCGTGAGCATCAAGAACGGCTGGACGGCGATCGGCGCCGACGGCAACTGGCACGTCAACTGCCTGGCCATCGGGCACGACTGGGTGCTCGCCGTGCTCATGCGGTACCCGATCGCCAAGGGGCTGAAGTACGGCGCCAACGTCTGCGCGAGCGTGGCCAGGCAGCTGGTCGTCCCGGGCGGGACGGCGAGCCAGTGACGCATGTGACAGCCGTCACGCAGGGCAACCGCGCATCGCGTACGCTCGTAGTCTCCCTTAGCCCGCCCCGTCCCTCCGGAGCCGACGCCCCATGCCCCCAGTAGCCGCCACCCGAGGCCGACGCCGTGCCCGGTCCGGACGCGGTGGCCTGGTCGTCAGCGTCCTCATGGTCACGGTAGGACTGGCCCTGCTGACGTTGCGTTTCGTACCGGGCTCGCCACTGCTGGCCAGCGAGGCGCAGGGGGGCACCCCTTCGGCCAACGGCTCCCCGCCCGCCGCCTCGTCCCCCAGCCCCAGCCCTAGCCCGTCCCCGTCGCCGCTGCTGGTGGCGGCCGGACCGGTGTCGATCAACGCCAGCGGCTGGTGGTCCTGGGCGCTGCTGGACCAGCGCACCAACGAGATCACCGGTTCGAAGAACATGGCCTCCACCAACCGCACCGCGTCGATGATCAAGGCGTGGATCGCCGCGGACTACCTGCGCCGGTCGGCGGAGCGCGGCGTCACTCCCAGCAAGTCCCGGCTGCACGAGGTCAGCATCATGATCCGGGACAGCGACAACGCGGCCGCCACCGACCTGTACGCCGTGGTTGGCAAGCAGGCGTCGACCCGGCGGCTGATCTCCATGTGCGGGCTCACCGACAGCAAGGTGGGGCCGACCTCGTGGAGCGACACCCGGCTCTCCGCCCGGGACACGGCCCGGATGGCTGCCTGCATCGCCGACGGGCGGGCCGCGGGCCCGAAGTGGACCAACTGGCTGCTGAATGAGATGCGCAAGGTGCGCGGCGTCGGCGACTTCGGCATCCGCAAGGCGTTCCCATCCGCGGTGGCGAAGACGATCGCGATCAAGAACGGCTGGGTGGTCCGCGACGACAGCGGCAACTGGGAGGTCAACTGCCTGGCCATCGGGGACGGCTGGACGATGGGCGTGATGACCCGGTACGACGCCAGCCTCGGGTACGAGTACGGCGGAAAGATCTGCAAGGACGTCGCCGCCCAGCTGCGGGTCTGACCCTGTCCCCGCAGTGCGGGCGGGTGGGCGACACGCATTTTGTCGTACCGATGGGCGATCATGTGTCGACCCTGACGGAGGGAGACCGATGATCGGCACCTTGCGCGGCGTCGCCCTGGACGCTCGCGACATCGCCGGCCTGGCCAAGTTCTACCAGGAGCTGACCGGCTGGGCGCAGAGCTATGTCGACGACGAATGGATCTCGCTGGCCGCCGCCGACGGCTGGCGGGTCGCCTTCCAGCTCGCACCCGACCACGTGCCAGCCCGGTGGCCGGATCCGGCCCATCCCCAGCAGGCCCATCTCGACCTGCGGGTGCCCGACCTGTCGGCGGCCTCCGCCCGGGCCCAGGAGCTGGGCGCAACGCTGTTGCGCCGCAACGAGCGGTGGCACACCCTGGCCGACCCGGCCGGGCACCCGTTCGACCTGTGCCAGGGCGGCGACGACCCGCGCACCACACTGATCGGCGTGACGCTGGACTGCCCGGACGCCAAGGCGCTGAGCGCGTTCTACGCGGAGCTGTTCGGCAAGCCGGTGACCCACGAGGGCGACGGCATGGCGATGATCGGCGAGGACGGCGCCCAGCCGCTCATGTTCCAGCAGGTGGCCGAGTACACGCCGCCGCGCTGGCCCGATCCGGCCCACCCGCAGCAGGTCCATCTCGACGTGACGGTGGACGACGTGGCAGCCGCCGAGCGGGCAGTGCTCGAGCTGGACGCCACCCGACTGCCGGGCGAGGGGGACAACTGGCGGGTGTACGCCGATCCCGCCGGCAAGCCCTTCTGCTTGGTGTGGGATCTCGACCAGGGCTGACGGCTTGTCCGGCCCGCGCTGCTGGAGGGCCGGCTCAGCCGGAGAAGAAGCGGACGTTCGGATCGGCCGGCACGGCGCCGAGCGCGGCGGCCCGCCGGGCGAACTCGCGCAGCCCGGCCACCTGCCGCTCGCCGAGTGAGAAGTCCAGCGCCCGGAAGTACTCCGCCAGGGTGGCCGCGTCGAACGGCTCCCACCGGGCGGCGGCGGTGGCCACCTCGTCCAGCTCGGCCAGGCACAGGTCGCGGGAGCGCAGGAAGGCCTCGTGCACGTCCTTCACCAGGCCCGGGTGCTCGGCGGCGAAGTCCCGGCGGACCGCCCATACCGCGAACACCATGGGCAGCCCGGACCACTCCCGCCACGCCTGGCCGAGGTCGGTGACGGTCAGGCCGCGGCGGGGCGCCTCGTACAGCGCGCGGAGCGCCGCGTCCCCGATGAGGACCGCGGCGTCCGCCTCCAGCAGCATCTCGGTCAGCTCGGGCGGGCAGCTGAAGTACTGCGGATGGACGCCGTACCGCTCGGAGAGCAGCATCTGCGCGAGCAGTACGCCGGTGCGGGAGGTGGAGCCGAGTGCCACCGGGCGGCCGTCCAGCTCGGAGATCGGTCGGGTGGCGACCAGGTTCACCGACAGCACGGGGCCGTCGCTGCCCACCGCGAGATCCGGCAGCAGCAGCAGCTCGTCGAGGTGCCGGAGGTACTCGACCAGCGAGATCGGACCGATGTCCAGGTCACCGGCGACCAGCGCCGCATTGAGCCGATCGGGCGTGTCCTTGTGCAGGTCGACGTCGATCAACGCGCCGGAACGCATCAGCCCCCAGTAGATCGGCAGGCAGTTGAGGAACTGGATGTGCCCCACCCTGGGGCGGTCCACCGCTCCGGCCATGGTGTGCACGGTAGCCGCCGTGATCCGCGCCAATCCCGCCGGTCACCGCAACTGTGCCCCACCCCACCGCGGTTGCCGCTCG
>Ga0310834_101435_pt1 | contig 14371 bp, 12 predicted proteins | sample SM_ome_2_FD_201314 | JGI IMG/M metagenome (GOLD analysis project Ga0310834, IMG submission 201314) | Sorghum-adapted microbial communities enriched on stacked mutant (SM) sorghum from Joint BioEnergy Institute, Emeryville, California... ... | reverse complement strand
AGCATGACGCTAGACGCGTGGGTGTTCCACGTGGGGAGGGCAAGTGAGTAACCGGCCGCGGCGTGGACTGGGGAAAGGGCTGGGGGCCCTCATCCCCACCGGTCCCATCGTGCAGCCCATGGCGCAGCATGGGCCCGCCCAGGCGGGGGGCACCACCTCCGAGGCGGCGCCGGTCGCCGGGGCGTACTTCCAGGAGATCGACGTCGAGCTGATCGACCCGAACCCGCGGCAGCCGCGCGACAACTTCGATCCGGACGCGCTCGCCGAACTGGCGACCTCCATCCAGGAGGTCGGCCTGCTCCAGCCCGTGGTGGTACGGCCGAAGGACGGCGGCCGGTTCGAGCTCATCATGGGGGAACGCCGCCTCCGGGCCTGCAAGCTGGCGGGCCTGAAGCAGATCCCCGCGATCGTGCGCAACACCCAGGACGACGAGATGCTCCGGGAGGCGCTGATCGAGAACCTGCAGCGGGAGCAGCTCAACCCGCTGGAGGAGGCTGCCGCCTACCGGCAGCTCCTCGACGACTTCGGGGTGACGCACGAGCAGCTCGCCCGCAAGGTCGGCCGCTCCCGCCCGCACATCACCAACATGCTGCGCCTGCTGACCCTGCCGCCGTCCATCCACAACCGCCTCGCCTCGGGTGTGCTGAGCGCGGGCCACGCCCGCGCCCTGCTCGCCCTCGACGACCCCGCGGCCCAGGAGCACCTCGCCAAGCGCATCGTGGCCGAAGGCCTCTCGGTACGCGCGGTCGAGGAGATCGTGCAGCTCGGCGAGGCCACCGCGGGCCCCACGCCGCGCCGCCGGCCCACCAAGCAACCACCACCGCCCGAGCTGAAGGAGCTCTCCGACCGCCTCTCCGACCTCTTCGAGACCCGGGTGAAGGTCGACCTCGGCAAGCGCAAGGGCCGCATCGTCGTGGAGTTCGCCTCGGTGGAGGACCTCGAACGCATCCTCTCCTCGATGGCCCCCGACGCCCTCAACACCATGCGCACCTCCTCCGGCTCCACCTCCGGCTAGGGGCGACTCGTCGCCACCCACGGCCTGCACCACCGAAACCCCGCCATCACCCTCCGGTCACCGGGGCCATCCCGGACACGCGCGCGGCAGCGCGCCTTCGGGGTACCGGGGCAAGGCCGGTGCGACCATCGGCACCCACGTCACCCGGAGAATCCCACGCGGCGATCGTCGGCACCGAGCCCCGTTTCAGTGCGACCAGGGCAGCGCACCCGAGGCACCGGGTAGCCACGTCACCGCCGCAGCCCTCGAGAGGGGGACTCGGGTGCGCCGCCCAGCGCACGGGTCACCATCCCTCTTCTTGAGGAGGGGCATCCCGCTTTCGGAAGAGGGGTACGAAGCTCGGCCCGCTGGCCGCGAGCACGTACCGCATGGCGGCAGGCGCGGATACGCGTACGGCCGGCACCCGGACCCTGTCCGCCTGGACGCCCCTGGGCTTCTCTTGCTGACGCCGTTCGCCATGCGCTCGCACGGCACAGGGAGGCTCGGTGGCTCCTGGCGGCTACGTCCTTGAGATCTGGTCAGGCGCTGCAATACAGCCTGGCGCAACGATGGCCGCCCTCCGCGACGATCACGGCCGAGGGCGTTCGACGGCATCATGGCGTCTCACGTGTCGCCCGATCACCTGGGCGAGTATTTCCGAACCCGGTCGAAGTTCTAGGCGATCAGCGGACGGGAAAAAGGCGCGCCCGTGGCCCGGTTGTTCCAGATCGCCGCGCTCAGAGCCAGAATGCGCTCGGCGACGCCCACCGCGACGCGCAGCGGCGTCCTGCCGCCGTGCAGCTCCAGATCAAGCTGTCCTTCGAGGGTGTCGTTGACCGACTCGAGGAGCTGCCGGACCGGTTTGAGGTACCGCTCGCCGGGATGGAGGCGTCAAGGTCTGTTGCCGCACGCGGATCGCCGGCATCCTTCGGCGTGTTGGCAGCCCGCCCCGAAGCGACGTAGGACCTACTCGTCTAGGGCCGGTCTGCAACGCCTGTGCGGTACGCCGGACGCGTCGGACCCGCGAGGGACGCGTCGATGGCGGCACTCCGCATACGTCCGCGCGCCCGAGGCTCTCCACGGTTGGCGACCTCCGTGCACCCCAGCGGGGGAGTGGTTTCACGTGAAACATAGCGTCCGGAGCAGGAGCGGTAAGCGCCCGGGAGCCGGTTGGCCCTTTGTGGACGTCCGCACAGGTCGGCCACCGGGCGGTGGATGGCGCCGAACCCGGACCCTGCACCCGGTCCTCCGCCGGGCGAAGCCTGCACCCGTTCCCCGGCGACCCGGCGAACGCGGTCTCGGCCTGGTTTGACGCGGTCGGCTCCTGCGACGGCACGCAATGTCGGGACCGAGATGACGGCGGTGCGGCACCCGTACCCTTCGATGCGACGGTGGCATCGTCGGCTTTGGCAGCTGACAACGGCCCTCCCGGCTTCGCCTCCGGTGCAAGCAGGGCGGACGCGTGGCGGTGTCCACTCCTCCGAGCTACGCGAGGAGCGCCAATCGCGGCGGGGAGGAGTCGGAGTTGATGTTTCACGTGAAACCGCGGAACCCGTTGCCTCTCGTATCGCTGGCGAGGCGCCGGAGGTCGATGTCCTGACGGCTCTTCTTCATCCTCGTCGAGAGCGAGCCCGCGTCTTACTGCGACTGCCCGGCCGTCATGCCGCGGCGACGTTGGGTGCTGGGCATTGTGCCGGCACGGCGAGGACTCATCCGATCGCCGCTCCGGACTGGGATAAGGAGTTGTTTCACGTGAAACAGGGGCGAGGAGGGGAGCTTGCCCTGTTGCGGTAGTGGCAGTCCGCCGCCGCCCATGTGGCCGCTGTGGCCTCTCGTAGAGCCGCAGCCACCGGGTTTCGGAGCGGATGCCGGGCAGGGCTTGGGCCACGGCCAGGGTGAGCGGTTCGGCGTCGGTGAGCTTGAGTGGGCGCCCGGTTCGGGGCGGGTGGCCGAGCCCAGTCGTCAATCTTGACGACGGTGCGGTCAGAAGGGCGTCGGGGTCTGTCGTCACAAACGATCGTGGGGACCTTCGTCGTCCTGGCAGCCCCGAGCGACCTAGGTGTGCTGTTCGGACAGGTTAGTGACGCGGCTGGCTGGGGTCTGACCTCCGATGCCGGTGTGGGGCCGGTGGTAGTTGTACCAGTCCAGCCAGTCGCCGAAAGCCGCCTGCCGTTCGGACTCTGAGAGATAGGGCCGGTGGTAGGCCCACTCCTCCAGCAGGGTGCGGTGGAATCGCTCGACCTTGCCGTTGGTCTGGGGCCGCCGCGACCGGGTCCGGCACGGGCGGATGCCCAGCCGGGCACAGGCCGACAACCAAGTGGTTTTCGAATAGGCCCAGGCGTTGCCGGTCAGGACACGCGTGATGGTGATCCCGCGGGCGGCGAACCAGGTCGTGGCACGGGGCAGGAAGGCGGCGCAGGTGGCGGCGGTCTCGTCCGGCAGGGCTTCGGTGTAGGCCAGGCGGGAGTGGTCGTCGAGGGCGGTGTGCAAATACCGGTAGCGCTGCCGTCCCGGTGCCGGTTGGCACGGCCGATGGCCCGCCCGAACGCCTTATGCCCGCCGCCATCGGGATTCGGCCGAGCTTTTGGACGTCAATGCAGACCAGGTCCCCGGGGTGGGGGTGCTCATAGCGGCGGACGGGCTCGCCGGTGGCCCGGTCGCAGGCCGACAGTGGTGGCAGGCCGTTGCGGGTCAAGATGCGGTGAGCGGTGGAGGAGGCGATGCCGACACGGGCGGCCGGCCTGCCGGGCCGATGCGTGTGCCCTGCGCAGGGCGATCACCTGTGCCTCGACCTGCGGTGCCGTACGCCGAGGGCTGCGATGAGGGCGGCTGGAGCGGTCGAGCATGCCGGCGGCGCCCAGTTGCCGACACGGGCGGCATATCGTGCAGCGGTGGTGTGGCTTACGCCGAAGCGTTCGGCGGCCCGTCGCAGCGGCCGGCCGTCTTCCACGACACACCGGCCAGGCGCAGGCCATATCGCCAGACGGCAGAAGCGGGTGCCATAGTCGCAGGGACTGCCAGACCTTCCGAGGCTTGCCCAGACTGGCTGCAGGCAGCACCCAGACGGTTTCACGTGAAACATGGATAGGCCGATGAGGGTGCGGTCAATGCCAACGGGCAGCGGAGATTCTCGGCACGGAGGTCACAAGCCGCGAGGATGGGGCCGGTTGGCTTTCGTTCCTGCGCGACCTGGTCGCCCGCGGCCTGTCGGGCGTGCGGCTGGTGGTCTCCGACGTCCACGTCGGTCCTGTAGAGGCGATCGGAGCCGCGCTGCCCGGCGCCGCCCGGCAGCGCTGCCGCACCCGCTACTTGCGCCATCTCCTGACCACGGTCTCAGTCGACCCAGCCCTGGGCGGCCACGCTGGTACGCACGCTCTTTGACTGCGGAGAGCCGCGGAGGCAAGGGCGGTGGGGGAGTGGTTTCACGTGAAACATGGGTGGGCGATCAGATGGCCTTGAGGGCGGCGGCGATGTCGGCGGCGAAGGCGTCGACGCTCTCGGGGGTGGTGTCGAAGGCGGTCATCCAGCGGACGACGCCCTCGGTGTGGTCCCAGACGTGGAAGGTGTAGCGGGTCTGGAGTTCGCGGATGACGTCGTGGGGGAGGGCGGCGAAGACGGCGTTGGACTGGACCGGCCAGCGGAGGGTGATGTGGGGGAGGCCGGCGATGCCGTCGGCGAGGCGGCGGGCCATGGCGTTCGCGTGTTCGGCGTTCTTCCGCCAGAGGTCGTCGGTGAGCAGGGCGGTGAGTTGGGCGGAGATGAAGCGGGTCTTGGAGGCCAGCTGCAGGGACTGGCGGATGAGGAAGGGAACCTTCGCGGCGAGCTCAGGGCGGAGCACGACGAGGGCTTCGGCGAACACCGCGCCGTTCTTGGTGCCGCCGAAGCCGACCACGTCCACGCCGGCATCCGTGGTGAGAGCGCGCAGCGAGCAGCCGAGGTACGCGGCGGCGTTGGCGAGCCGAGCGCCGTCCATGTGGAGCAGGAGGCCGTGCGCGTGGGCGACCTCGGCGATCGCGGCCACCTCATCGGGCGTGTAGCAGGTGCCGACCTCGGTCGCCTGGGAGATGGAGACGACCTTGGGCTGGACCTCGTTCGGGACGCCCAGGCCGTGCAGACGCGAGGTCACGTCGTCGGGGGTGAGCTTGCCGTCGGCGGTGGGGACGGTGATGAGCTTCGTGCCGAGCTGGCGTTCGGCGGCACCGCCCTCGTGGGTGGCGATGTGCGCCGACTCGGGGCAGATCACCGCCTCGTAGCGGTTCCCGAGCAGCAGCGAGAGGCCGAGGATGTTGGCGCCCGTGCCGTTCAGCACGGCGAAGCCGGTCGCCTCGTCCCCGAACTCCTCCTTGATGCGTTCGCGGAAGGTCGCCGTCCAGGGGTCGTCGCCGTACGAGGGCGTGTATCCGGTGTTCGCCGCGGCGATCGCGGCCATCACCGCGGGGTGCGCACCGGCGTGGTTGTCACTCGCGAAGTCGGTGTTGAGCACGGCGACCGATCCCTCCCGAGACGGGTGACCCATCCATCGATCCGATCTCAGGCCAGGCTACGCCGTGGGGCCGCACGCGCCTCAACCGCATCCCTGCACAGGACGCGGTCGGCACCGGGGCACCGCTTCCGGCGCAGTGGAGATGCCATCGGCGGGGTGAGGCCGAAGGCCAGACGCAGGAGCCGGCAAGGCTTCCCGATCGCCGAACCCTGAGGGCATCGGTTCCAGCGTCCACTGACACCCGAACGCTCCCCGTCCCCAGAGGGGTGACGTCAGGGTTCTCTTCCGGCTCCCGCCGACGAAGGTGACATCGACCGGGATCGCCCCCATTGGCCTATCCATGTTTCACGTGAAACCACTGGGGGCGCTGCCGGCAGGTATAGCGTCGGGCCAAGGCCCCCGGAGGTCCAGCTATCGCGGCCGGCGGACGTCGCCTCCTCGCCTGACGAACCGCTCACGTTGGGGACACCTTCTCGCCGATCTGTTTTTGGAGTCCGCATGCACGGGCCGGACGTGCAGAGCCTCATCCGGGAGGTCGGCCCGCCACAGTGGCTGCAGGACGATCGGAGCCGAGGACGAGATGGCGGTGTCCGGGCGTCGCTGACTCGAGTGCCGGAGCGGGGCGGCACATGACGGAGGGCGCACGTATCCGGGTAGCGAGATGCGCTGACCGTACATCGGGGTCAATGGGCGATCACCCGGTCCGGGACCACCATTGCGTAGCGCCCGTAAGCGATCGGTGACGGAGGAACTCGCTGATATGGACCGGAGACGGCGGGGACCGACTTGCGGACAGGCGGCGGGTCGTGAATTCGCTGTCTGCCCGGGCCGTATGCCACCCGGTGGGGCCGATCTGCAATGCCTCTGGACACAGGCGCCGTCCGCATCCTGTGTCGTCACTCCGCCATGGTCGCCCGCTCGCACGCGCGCTTCGCGGATGGCGCCTACTGCGCCGGGCCGTACCCGGCCTGCCCTGTCGTGGCGGCCGGCGTGGGGACGCTCGTCGTCGCGGTCGGCGTCAGACCGGCTTGCTCGGGGGAATCCGAGGGGCCGAGGTACGGCCTGGCGCGTCGGGTGGGCGGGGGAGGTCAGCCGCGGGCGGCGGCGATCTCCAGGAGGCGGGTGCAGAGGGTGCCGAGGTCGCGGTCGGCGGCCTCGGCGGCCATGGGGAACAGCGAGGTCTCGGTCATGCCGGGGGCGACGTTGACCTCGAGGAAGTGCGGGTTGCCGTCGTGGTCGACGATGATGTCGGTGCGGGAGATGTCGCGGAGGCCCAGGGCCTCGTGGGCGGCGACCGCCATGGCGAGACAGGACTCGGCCACCTCGGGGCGCAGCCGGGCGGGGGCGAAGAACTCGGTCTGGCCCGCGGTGTACCGGGCGGCGTAGTCGTACACGCCCCCGTCGGGCACGATCTCCACCGGGGGCAGGGCGACCGGGCCGTCCCCGAGGTCCACCACGGAGACCGCGACCTCCACACCCTCCACGTACTTCTCGATCAGGGCGGTGTCGCCGTAGGCGAAGCAGCCGACCATCGCGGCGGGCAGCTCCTCGGCCTTGCGCACGATCGACGCGCCGAGGGCCGAGCCGCCCCGGGACGGCTTGACGAACAACGGCAGGCCGAGACGCTCCACGATCCGGTCGAGCACCGCCGACGCGCCCAGGTCGTGGAAGGTCTCCTTCGGCAGGGCCACCGAGTCGGGAGTACGCAGGCCCCAGGAGCGCACCACCGCCTTGGCGGTCGGCTTGTCGTACGCCACCCGGCAGGCGTCCGGCCCGGCCCCGACGTAGGGCACCGACAGCAACTCCAGCACCGAGCGGATCGCCCCGTCCTCGCCGCTGCCGCCGTGCAACGTGACGAACACGGCGTCCGGCGGGTCGGCGAGGATCGACGGCACCAGGGTCGCGTCGGTGTCCCTCGTCTCGACCTCGACTCCCTTCGACCGCAGCACCTCGGCTACCCGGCGGCCCGAGCGGAGGCTGACCTCGCGCTCGTAGGAAAGCCCGCCGGCCAGCACCAGCACATGGCCGAGATCACTCATCGGGGGAGCCTTTCTTGTGTCGCTGACCAATGTACGGCTGACGCCCTACCCTAAGGCGTCAGCCGTACCGGTTGTCAGGCCAGGTCCGGACCGGGCGTGTCGACTCCGGGCCGGTGCCGCCCGGCGCCGGCGCCGAACGTGTCGCGGACCTCCAGCTCCTGTTCGATCACGCTGCCGAGCCGGCGCACGCCCTCGCGGATGCGGTCGGGCTCGGGGTAGCAGTACGAGAGCCGCATCTGCCGGGTGCCCTGCCCGTCGGCGTAGAAGCCGGTGCCCGGGACGAAGGCGACCCGGGCCGCCACGGCGCGGGGCAGGATCGCCTTGGAGTTGAGCCCTTCCGGCAGCGTGACCCAGACGAAGAAGCCGCCGGCCGGCCGGGTCCAGGTACAGCCCTCGGGCAGGAACTTCGGCAGCGCGTCGAGCATCGCGTCGCGCCGCTCGCGGTACAGCTCGCGGAACGCCTTGATCTGCTCGCGCCACGGCTGCGTCTCCAGGTACCGCCCCACGGCGAGCTGGGCGAACGTGGAGTGCGACAGCACCGCCGACTCCATCGCGAGGATGAGCTTGTCCCGGATGGCGTGCGGGGCGAGCGCCCACCCGACCCGGAAACCGGGGGCGAGGGTCTTGGAGAACGAGCCGAGGTAGACCACGCCGTCCGGGTCCTCGGCGCGCAGCGCCCGCATCGGCTCGCCGTCGAACCCGAGCAGGCCGTACGGGTTGTCCTCGACGACGAGCACGCGGGCCCGCCGGCAGATCTCCAGCACCCGGGCGCGCCGCTCGGCGGAGAGCGTGACCCCGGCCGGGTTCTGGAAGTTCGGGATCGTGTAGAGGAACTTCACCCGCTGCCCGGCCCGCGCGCAGGCCTCGATCGCCTCGGCGAGCGCCTCGGGGATCAGCCCCTCGTCGTCCATGTCCACGTGGACGACCTTCGCCTGGTAGGCGGCGAAGGTGCCGAGCGCGCCGACGTACGAGGGACCCTCGGCGAGGATCACGTCGCCCGGGTCGATGAAGATGCGGGTGATCAGGTCGAGTGCCTGCTGGGAGCCGACGGTGACGACCACGTCGTCCGGGCCCGCCTCGATGCCTTCCAGCCGCATGACCTCGCAGATCTGCTCACGCAGCTGCGGGTCACCCTGGCCGGAGCCGTACTGGAGCGCGACCGGGCCCCGGTCCGCCACCAGCTCGGCGACGAGTTCGCCGACCGCGTCGAGAGGAAGGGCCGTGACGTAGGGCATGCCGCCGGCGAGCGAGACCACCTCGGGCCTCGACGCGACGGCGAAAAGAGCTCGGACCTCGGAGGCGACCATCCCGGTAGCTCGGGCTGCGTACCGGTCGACGTAGGCGTCAATGCGCGACCCGTGGGTCGCGGTCGTCCGACCGTGATCCTGCTCAGTTGTCACGGTCCCACCTCCTCGGTGATCGCTCTACGCGTACAGCGCTGGATACTCCAGAGTACGCCAGGGGTTCTCATGCCTTTTCAGGCCGGTGTGCCGCACGAGGCGCCGGACGGGCCCGTGACGCCGGCGCGGCGAGCCGGGCCTCTCAGCTACCGCCATCTCGCCCCCTTTAATCCCAAGGCACCGAAAAGCGCCGTCGTGCAGTGATTCGGACACCGGCGCACCCTCGCGCGGATTCCGCTTCTCGCGCTGGGTACTCGGTTACGATGCCACGAGGAGACGCCGATTTCGCGTGCTTTTCCGGAACGGACGTGCGTTCGGGCCAAAGAACGTCTCCACCAGGATGGGGGACCAGAGGTGTCGCGTCGGCTTGTCAACGTCACTTTGGACAACCTGGACGACCTCCCTCGCCGGTGCCGGCGGTGCGTGTTCTGGGAGCTCGATCCGGTGAGCGGCGAGCGGGCGCAGCAGAGCGGGGACCCCGCCCTGGAGAAGGAGGCGTGGGTCTCGTCGGTGCTCCTCGAGTGGGGGAGCTGCGGCAAGATCGTCTACGTGGACGGCGTGCCCGCGGGGTTCGTCCTGTACGCGCCCCCGGCGTACGTCCCCCGGTCGGTGGCGTTCCCGACGTCCCCGGTCAGCTCGGACGCGGTGCTGCTGATGACCGCCCACATCGTGCCGGAGTTCGCCGGGGGCGGGCTCGGCCGCATGCTGGTGCAGGGGGTGGCGAAGGACCTCACCCGGCGCGGGGTGCGCGCCATCGAGGCGTTCGGCGACCTGAAGTGGGAGGAGCCGGGCTGCCTGCTCCCCGCCGAGTACCTGCTCGCCGTCGGCTTCAAGACGGTACGTCCGCACCTGCGGTATCCGCGGCTGCGGCTGGAGCTGAAGACCGCGCTCTCGTGGCGTGAGGACGTCGAGGTGGCCCTGGAGCGCCTCCTCGGCTCGATGAGCCCGGAGCGGGCGCTACGGCCCGTCTGAGGCCCGGCCGTACCCGGCTGCGCGGGCCGGGGCGGGTACGGCCGGCCGTACCCGCCCCAGGCGGCCGCGTGCGGGGTCACGGCCGCCGGCACGGAAGAAGCCCTTCACCGGCATGGCGAAGGGCTTCCCACCACACGCCCGCCTCAGGCGGGCCGACGGGTACGGCGTGCCGCGACGGCGGCGGCCGGTCGGCTCGGTCGCCGGGGTCAGATGATGCCCTCGAGCTCCCGCAGCAGCTGGGCCTTGGGCTTGGCGCCGATGATCTGCTTGACGACCTCGCCGTTCTTGTAGACGTTCAGGGTCGGGATCTTGAGCACACCGGCGTCCCGGGTGGTGTTCGGGTTCTGGTCGGTGTTGAGCTTCACGACCTTCAGCTTGTCGGCCTGCTCGGCCGCGATCTCCTCCAGGATCGGGGCGATCTGGCGGCACGGCCCGCACCACTCGGCCCAGAAGTCGACCAGCACCGGCTTGTCGCTCTTCAGGACCTCGGCCTCGAAGGAGGCGTCGGTCACTTCCTTGACGGCACCCACGGTTCTCTCACCTCGTTGTTCGTCGGATCGGAAACGCCCGGCCCACTGCCGCCGGGGCGGGCGCCGGCCGTCTTCGTCCGGCCGGTGGTTCGGTTTCGATGGTCACACAGGTCTCGGTCGGCGGACCCCGCCGCCCGCCGCCGCGCCGTACCCGAGGAAGGCGTGCGCGGCCCTGCGGCGGATGGGCCGCCGGTCAGTCCTCCTGGTCGGCGAGCCAGCGCTCGGCGTCGAGCGCGGCGGCGCACCCGCTGCCCGCGGCGGTGATCGCCTGGCGGTAGATGCGGTCCACCACGTCGCCCGCGGCGAACACGCCGGGGATGTTGGTCCTGGTGGTCGGCCACTGCACCTTGATGTACCCGTCCTCGTCGAGCTCGAGCTGCCCCTTGAACAGCGAGCTGCGCGGGTCGTGGCCGATCGCGATGAACACGCCGCTCACCGCGAGGTCGCGCTCCTCGCCGGTCTGGGTGTCGCGCAGCCGGATGCCGGTCACCCGGTCCTCGCCGTGGATGTCGACGACCTGGCTGTTCCACGCGAAAGTGATCTTCTCGTTGGCGAACGCCCGGTCCTGCATGATCTTGCTCGCCCGGAGCTTGTCCCGCCGGTGCACCACGGTGACCGACCGCGCGAACCGGGTGAGGAACGTCGCCTCCTCCATCGCCGAGTCGCCACCGCCGACCACCGCGATGTCCTGGTCGCGGAAGAAGAAGCCGTCACAGGTGGCGCACCAGGACACGCCGTGGCCGGACAGACGCTTCTCGTTGGCGAGCCCGAGCTCCCGGTACCCCGAGCCGGTCGCCACGATCACCGCCTTGGCGTGATAGGTGTCGGTGGCGGTGCGCACCACCTTCGGCGTGGCCGTCAGGTCCACGGACACCACGTCGTCGGCGACGAGCTCGGCGCCGAACCGCTCGGCCTGCTTGCGCAGGTTGTCCATGAGGTCCGGACCCATGATCCCGTCCGGGAAGCCGGGGAAGTTCTCCACCTCGGTGGTGTTCATGAGCGCGCCGCCGGCGGTCACGGATCCCTCGAAGACCAGCGGGCGCAGGTCAGCACGCGCGGTGTAGATGGCAGCCGTGTAGCCGGCCGGCCCCGAGCCGATGATGATCACATTCCGGACGTCGCTCACAGTCTCGCCTTTCGCATCGGATTGCAGTGGCGTCAACAGATCCTAGGCACGAGACATTCCCGGCCACCGGTGGTGCTCCAAGGGATGGAAGACGAAATGAAAAAACCCTCCGCGGAGCGCCACGGAGGGTCTTTTCCGTCCGGTCACCGGCCCTGGAACCGGGCCTCGGGCCGGAGCCCGGACCCCGCCCGGACGGGCTCGGTCCGGCCCCGGCACGCGACGATCAGTTCCAGGTCGCCAGGCCCGGCTTGCGCAGGTTCTTGCACTCGGGGCTGACCACCCGCACCTTCACCAGGTCCTGGCTCCGGTTGTGCCAGAAGAGCATGATGAGGGCCTCGTTGCCGTTGTAGTAGGCCCGGTCGATGCCGATCGGGTCGCTCTTCTCCGCCGCCACGAGCTTGCTGATGCAGCGGTTGAGCTTGGCGTCGCCCGACGCGCTGCCGCCGCTCGGCATGGAGCCGAAGTACGCCACCAGGTTCGCCTTGAGCTCGGCGTCGGCGTAGTTGTAGCCGCTCTCGCCGATGACGAACCGGGAGCCGCGCTCCTGCTGCCCGCCGACGTCCGCGGAGAGCGTCTCCTGGGTCGGCTCGGTGCGCTCGGCCGGAGCCGACGCGGACGGCGCCGCGACGGCGTGCTGCGGGGTGCTCTGCCCGCCCCCGGCGAGCACGGTGTTCGTCACCGTGACGCCGCCGGCCACGACGGCCGCGGCGGCCGCCACGGAGGACAGCGAAACCAGCCACCGGCGCCGGGCCGAGCCCGTGCGCCGCTTCGGCGCGACGATGCTCCCGTCCTCGGCGACCACGCCCAGCGCGGGCCGCTTGGTGGACGCGTCGTCGGCGGAGGCCGCCTCCGGCGCGGCGGTCTGCGGGCGCTCGTCCGCCGCCGGCCCGTCAAGCCGCTTGGCGGACGCGAGCAGCGGCACCACGGTGCCGGACTCCTCGTCGGCCGGGGACTCCGGCCGGTGCGAGCCGTTCACCTTCGCCGGACCCGAGGCACCGGCCACCGGCGCGCCGTCGAGCGAGGCCTCGTCGGCCGACGCGGTGGCGGCGAGCGGAACCAACCGCGGGGACTCGAGCGGCGGGAGGTCCGCCACCCGCTCCCCGGCCGCCGCGGGCTCCTCCCACGGCGCTCCGGTCTCCCAGGGCGCGTCCGCCATGATGCGGTCCCAGTCGGGTTCCGGGAAGGCCGGCCCGGGGTCGAGGGGCGCGCCGGCACGGCGGCGCTCGGCCTCCGCGGCGAGAGCCTTGTCGACTCGCAGCGCGACACCCAGCGGCATCGCCGGCACCGGCATGGCCGCGAGAACCTCACGGACCCCGGCGAGATCGGCGAGCGCCTCCCCACAGGGATCGCAGATCGCGAGATGGTCCCGGACCTGCTGAGCCGTGGCGTCATCCAGGAGGCCCTCGGCCAACTCGGCCAAGGTCTCCAGGTCGTAATGCGTGTCACCCGTCACGAAGTCTTGCTCCCTTCGCGGATGAGACGCGAGCTCGCTCAGATCGGTTCCGCAAATGCGAAAGAATCGGAACGAGTTTGGCCCGTCCGCGTGCGCATCTGCTCTTCACGGTGCCGCTCGGTACCTCGAGCACCGCGGCGGCGTCCTCGACGGAGTAGCCCATCATGTCGACGAGCACCAGCGCGGCGCGCTGGTCGGGCGGCAGCAGCCGGAGCGCCGCCGAGACCTCCAGCGACACCTCGCGGTCGCCGGTGTGGTCCGGCAGCGGCGTGTCGCGTTCCGCCGCCTCGATGAGCTCGTCGTCCGCGACCGGCCGCACCGCCTTGCGGCGCATCCGGTCGAGGCAGGCGTTGACCACGATGCGGTGGAGCCACGTTGTGACGGCCGCCTCGCCGCGAAAGCTCTCCGCCTTGCGGTAGGCGGAGACGAACGCGTCCTGCACGGCGTCCGCGGCCTCGTCGGCATCGCCCAGCGTGCGCAGCGCGACCGCCCACATGCGGTCCCGGTGCCGCCGGACGAGCTCGCTGAACGCCTGCGGATCGCCGTTGATATGTCTATGGAGGAGGTCGGCGTCGGACAACGCGGACCGCGCCACGTGCCCTGCCGGGGAGGTTCGATTATCTGCTTGAGGGTTCACAAGGCGTGTCCTGCTATGCCGATCCGGGGGTATGCACCACTACGTCATAGATGGTGCCACGAAAGCCCCCTTCGAATGGCGGAAGCCGCGTAAACCAGATCAAAACGTAGCGACCGCTCACCTCCTTCGAGGGGGTGAGCGTGACCTTCCCGGAGGTGTTGTTCTTCTCGGCGACGGTCTTCAGCGCGTCCAGTTTGTCGGAATCGCCCACCTTGAGCTCGATCGACGACCCCTTGGGCCCGCCGAGCGAGACCACCACGTTGGCGATCCGCGTCGACTTGCCCATGTCGAGCAGCAGGCCGACGCCCTTCTTCAGCCGGCCGAAGTCCGCGCTCGTGTACGAGTCGGTGTGCCAGTCGGTGGAGTCCTTGCCGTCGATCGCGTCGGCCGCGATCTCCGGGTGCTCCCTCCGGTCGCCGAGCGGGTCGAAGCCCCGGGCCCGCACCGGCTTCACCACCTCGAGCGACTCCGGCTCGGCGCTCTTCGACGCGGTCGGGGTCGGCGCCTGCGCCTGCGGCGTCTCGGGCTGGGCGAGGTTGCGGCCCATGGTCCACGCGCCCAGGCCCACCGCGATCATCACGACGGCCACGATGCCGATCACCAGGGCGCGGCTCATCGAGGTGCCGCCGGAGGACGGGGTGGCGGCCGTGGCGAACTGCGGGGCGGGCTGCACCCCGGTGGTGCGCATCCCGGGCGGGGCGCCGATCCGGGTCACCGACCCGTCGGCGGACTCGCCG
>Ga0310834_101430_pt1 | contig 14419 bp, 9 predicted proteins | sample SM_ome_2_FD_201314 | JGI IMG/M metagenome (GOLD analysis project Ga0310834, IMG submission 201314) | Sorghum-adapted microbial communities enriched on stacked mutant (SM) sorghum from Joint BioEnergy Institute, Emeryville, California... ... | reverse complement strand
ACTGGTTGTGCATCTGTCATTCCTCGAGTTGGATTGGTCGCACAACCATCTTATGGAATGTACAGATGTTTTTCAATTTTTACTCTACATGTTGTCAAGCACTATGTTTGGTATAGAGCCCAAATTTTTAACCACAACATGAAAAACAGCTTCTTTTCGACATGCGTGAAGTTAAAAAATTAACTTCATGCGTCATTGTGATGGCGAGAAGGCCATGCCAACCATCCAGGACCGCCTCGGCGGAATGCGTGTCAGGGTCCCTTCTTTACAAGGGCAATCGCGCATCCTCGCTACAGAGGGCTGGATAAGGCGCATGCGAAGTTTGCGATCGTGGCGATGGGCAACATAAGGTGGCGGGGGATCCGCTTCGCTATCTGCATGGAGGCTTCCGACAAAATGGACGGAAAACCGGTCGGTTTTTCGTCCATTTTGCTATCCAGGGACCTGACAGGCTATCCCGGCTGACGAAGCTGGACTGGCATAAACGGTGGAGCCCTATGGCCACTACCCGTGCAATTGCCGGAAAACCACGGGGGTTACGCCAACCAGCTTGCGGAATGTGGCGATAAAATAGCTGCTCTGGCCGAAACCGACCTCACTGGCGATTCGTTCCACGGAATATCCGGTGGAGAGCAGCAGACTCTTGGCCAACAGGATGCGGCATTCCGTCAGATATTGCATCGGCGTTTTGCCCACCGTCTCGCGGAAGATGCGAATCAGATGGTACGGGCTGTAGCCGGACCAATCGGCGATCTCCCTGAGCGTCATCTGTTCATGGCAATGGGTGCGGATGTGATCGGCCACCTCGAACATCCTCGCCCGCACGCTGTTTGGAGCCTGAACACGGTGCGGCTGGGCCTCGTGCACCAGAGCCGCGAGCGCTTCGTACAATGCGGCGGAGATCAGAGGCTCGACCGCTTTCTCATACGCTGCGGACAGGCGGATCAGCTTGTCCAGCGCCGATTCAACGTGGCTTCTCTGCTGATCCAGAGCAAACAGCCACGGCTCAACTCGGCCTCGCCCTTCAAGCAGCTTCTCCACGTTATACCCGACAAAATGAACCCAACGCACCTCCCACGGATCAGCAGGGTCGGCGCCATAATGCTGCTCTGCGCCAGGCGCATAGAGAAAACCCATACCGCCTTTCAACTCATGTCTCCCATCTCCCAGGACAACATAGCCACGTCCAGATATGACGACGTGCAGATTGTATTCCTGAAGCATCCCTGGGGCCCGGCTGACTCGATGATCCGGTACCTGAGCGATGCGTCCGCACGATTCCGGGTAGCATGCATATTGGATACCTCCCGGAAGCGGAAGGGTGTAATATTCCCACATCTTCTCTTTCCTCCAGCCATGCAAGATGTCTGAGCCTGGTCGTGCTTCGTCCGGGCGTCCGGGATACGGTAAGCAGGGAAAGATGCGCAAGGTAGCCGGATGAGATTGCTCGCATGAGGTTGCTCGTGTTCCATGGCAGTCCGTCCGTCACCAGATCCCGGCCAGCTCAGGCAAGATCGCAATATCCTGTCAGGATGTCGCAATTTCCTGATATATTCTATCATCATGTCTGTTATAAAATGAAATCATATCGTCATTACTTCGCAATATTTTATCATATCCGGTTGGCATGGAGGTAGTTGAGGATGAAATCGCTGCATACAGACCGCATCAGGCTGGGGGTCTGCTATTATCCCGAGCATTGGGATGAGAGCCTGTGGGACGATGATTTTCGACGCATGCGGGAATTGGGATTCTCGGTGGTGCGTATGGCGGAATTTGCCTGGACGATCATGGAGCCGGAGGAGGGCGTCTATCAATTTGACCTGTTCGAACGGGCGCTTGACGCCGCTCACCGTCATGGACTGAAGGTCATACTGGGGACACCGACCGCGACACCGCCTGTCTGGCTAACGACTCGTTATCCCGAGGTGCTGAATGCCTCCCAAGAGGGTGTCCTCTACCGGCACGGCATGCGACGGCACTATAACTACAACAGCGATGTATACAGGCGGTTCTGTGCCCGGATCGTCCGTCATATGGCCGGGCATTTCAGGGACCATCCGGCGGTGATCGGCTGGCAGATCGACAATGAATTGAATTGTGAGATCAACGTGTTCTATTCGGAAGCGGATCACGCGGCATTTCGCCGATGGCTCCGACAGCGGTATGGCACGTTGCAGGCCTTGAACAAGGCGTGGGGTACGGTCTTCTGGAACCAGACCTATACAGACTGGGAGCAGGCGCATCTGACTCTGCCGACTCCTCAGAACTCGACCAATCCGCACCAGGCGCTGGACGAGAAGCGGTTCATCTCACACAGCGCCATCGAGTTCGCGCGTTTGCAGGCGGAGATCCTGCGGGAGGTCGTCGGCTCCCGGCATTTCATCACGACGAACGGCATGTTCGGGCATCTCGACAACCACCGGCTGACGGAAGAGGTGCTGGATTTCTACTCGTATGATTCCTATCCTCTCTTCGCGTACCTTCATCCCGATGAGGGCCCCGAGCCGTTCCGCGATCGCATGTGGAGTCTGCATCTGAGCACGGTGCGCTCGATCTCGCCGAATTTCTGCGTGATGGAGCAGCAGTCCGGACCGGGGGGTTGGGCGAACCGCTATTCGATGTCTTCACCGAAGCCGGGACAGATGCGGCTGTGGACGTATCAATCGATCGCTCATGGTGCGGATATGGTGCTGTATTTCCGCTGGCGCACGGCAACGTTTGGCACAGAGATCTATTGGCACGGGATCAATGATTACCACAACCAGCCCAATCGTCGGGTGGAGGAAGCGCGGCGCGTCGGGCAGGAACTGGAGCGCATCGCGGCACGTCTTGCGGGGAGCCGCTGCGAGGCAAGCATCGCCATCATGAGTGACTATGATAATGAATGGGACGGAGAGCTTGACAAATGGTACGGGCCGCTTGGGGAACGCAGCCAGCAAGCCTGGTTCAAAGCGTTGCAACGGGAGCATGTGGCCGTTGATCGGCTCGTGTTGACCGAACGGACGACGCTGGCTGATCTGCAGCGCTATCGCGTGCTGGTCTACCCGCACCCGGCTATCCTGACAGAGTCTGCGGCCAACTTGCTGCGAGCATATGCGGAGGCTGGGGGCATCCTGCTGTTCGGCGCCCGTACCGGTTACAAGGACGAGCATGGACATTGCCGGATGATGCCGTTGCCGGGCCATGCGGCGACTCTATGCGGCGTGACCGTCGAGGATTTCAACGCAATCCTGAAGGAGGATGATGCGACGATCCTGAATTGGCTTGGGGACGGAGCCGGTGTTGAGGGAGCCGGTGCGGAAGAGGAACTCAGGGCGCCAGGCTTCAATGACATCCTGCGCGTGGAGTCGGATCGCGTGCAGGTCCTCGCGTCATACGCCTCCGATTACTATGCTGGCAAGCCGGCATTGACCGTACATCCGGTCGGTCGGGGGCAGGTATATTACCATGGCGCAGCCTTCACGGAAGCTTTGGTGCGCAAGCTCCTGCCCAGGCTCGATTTGCCGAAGATGGCAGGTGATCTGGTGGAGGCACCGGCTGAAGTTGAGCTGGTGGTCAGACGGCATCCGGCCACTGGCGAAGCCTTCGTCTTCGTGCTCAATTATACCGGCCGAGTTGCCAGGCTGCGTCTCCACCGCCCAGCTGTTGACCTGCTGAGCGATCGGCCGCTGTCGGGCGAAGTGGAACTGGAGCCGTATGGGGTGCTGGTGTTGGCATGAATGGCCGCAGCATGGAGGCGGGTGGTCTTCGGAGCAGCCTGAGAGCAGAAAAAATCTTCTCTCAGGCATGCAGAAGTATTCGGAGCAGCGTGAGAGCAGAGGTTTGCCCAAGGTAAGCCTGGAGTTCGGGTGGTTTTCAATTGCCTCTGTTTGCTTGAAGTGGCCGAACCAGTAGCCGACAAAGGAAAACGGTCGCTCAGGATCAGGTCACCTGGGCGACCGTTTTTTTCGTTATGTCGGAGTAACTACTGTGGTGGGGACGAGTTCCCCCTTTTTTATTTCCCGGGACATGAGCATGATGACCGCCGTTTCCTCCGAATCCATTCCCAGCAAGCTCAATATGAAGTCACCACATCCCCAGAAAGCCCCACAATGGAAACCACACATGCACCGCTTCCCCAGCGAAGCCCACTTATGGAAGCAACGCGAGCGCTTCTTGCCCGACGCGTTCTTTTGTTGTCATGACGTCCATCTCGCCTTCTTTCATGGACATCTCGTTTTTGATCATTCTTGACCCTGCATTTTAGATTTGATCATTCCTTGTATGCGCTGTCAAAATTGACGGTGATGATCATTATCTACAATTTCACAGCCAGTCCGATCATGTTAATGTAAGAAAGAGATACTCTCGCCAGCCTGATCCAACAGGCCAACGGAAATCCAGGGGGGGATACGATGGTTCAGGTGTTGTCGGTCGACGGGGTCGGGTTCTGTCCGGACCCGGGACTGGATGCGGTCCAGCTGGATCTATGGGTGAGGTCAGGGCGATGGCAGGACGTTCGGGCGATGCTCGAGAACTGGTTCGACCGAGCTCAGGAGCGCCGGATGGACGTACAGACAGCGAGGGCCTGGGTGATTTTTCTGTACGTGAGACTGGTGGCGGAGGTCACGAGGGAGCGATTGCAGGATTATATTCTGGGCGTTGCGGCATTGGAAAAAATGAAAACGCTTAACTCGCTCCGGGACTTCCTGCTCGATAAGGTCGAGGAGCGGCTGCGCGGCTTCAAGCCGTCGGCGCGAAAACAGCCCAGCACGATCACGGCCAGGATGAAGCAGATCGTGGAGGACAACATCGGCAATCCCAGGCTGACGCTGCAGTGGGTGGCAAGCGAGATGCTGTTCATGAATGCGGACTACATCGGCAAGCAGTTCAAGAGAGAGACCGGGCTCACGTTCTCCCAATATGTGACCAGGCTGCGGGTGCAGCGAGCCGTCGACCATATCGTCAGGTCGGATAAAGTCAGGGTGGTGGAATTGGCGGAGATGCTGGGGTATGGCAACAACCCCCATTATTTCAGCAGGGTGTTCAAGAAGCAGACCGGGCTCACGCCGACAGAGATGATGACATGGAGATGCGGTTCTGCCTGAACGGTCCGGATTGCAGGATCCCGTTCGCTTGCATGGGACAGAAGATGGCGAATGAGGACAGGGAAGCAAGCGATCTGTCGTGCCACTCATGGTTTTCAACAAACATTTTTATATAAATGATCATCATTTGTCGAACATATATTTCCAGAAAATACAAATCTATTAAAATGTCTGATTTGTCATCATAGATGTCTGCTTTTTGCATTTCGTGACGAACGCATTTCTTACAGAATGAAAGCGAAGTCAACTATACCACGAAAGAAGGAGGAGGCAGATATGTGATGATGGCTGTGAGGAAATACAGCGCAGCTGCCGCCCGGTTGGTATTGGCAATGTTGATAGCGCTCTCCGCCTGGGTGGCGACGGCGGGCGGAGCCTATACCGCTCTGGCAGACGAATCCGCTCCGCCCCGTCAGATGGAGCATCTGACCAGAGCTCCGGTAGCAATCATGACAGAGGAGGGAATTTATGTAGGCTGGCGATTGCTCGGCACAGACCCGACAGATATCGCCTTCAACGTGTATCGGGACGGCGTGAAATTGAACAGCACACCCCTGACGGAAAGCACCAACTATCTGGATCCGGATGGGACGATCGACTCGGTATACGAGATACGTCCGGTGATCTTGTCGGAGGAGCAGCCCGAATCATCGACCACCACCGTCTGGGCCAGGAACTACCTGGACATCCCGATCCGCAAGCCGGCTGACGGCACCACACCGAACGGGGAGACGTACACGTATCATGCCAACGACGGAAGCGTCGGCGATCTGGACGGAGACGGTCAATATGAGATCGTGATCAAATGGCAGCCCTCCAACGCCAAGGACAATTCACAGAGCGGCTACACGGGGGAAACCTACCTGGATGCGTACAAGCTGGACGGAACATTCCTGTGGCGCATCAATCTCGGCATCAACATCCGGTCCGGCGCGCACTACACCCAGTTCCTCGTCTACGATCTGGACGGGGACGGACGGGCGGAAGTGGTCGCCAAGACAGCCGACGGCACGGTGGACGGCGGCGGTCATGTGATCGGAGATCCAAATGCCGATTACCGCAATACCAACGGCTATGTGCTGAACGGCCCCGAATACCTGACGGTGTTCGACGGACGGACCGGGCGGGCGATCACCACCGTGGATTACGATCCGCCGCGCGGCAATGTGTCTGACTGGGGAGACAACTACGGCAACCGCGTGGACCGCTTCCTGGCCGGTGTGGCCTATCTGGACGGCGTACGGCCGAGCATCATCATGGCTCGCGGGTATTACACGAGGACGGTGCTCGTGGCGTACAACTTCGAGAACGGCCAGCTCCGGAAGCTCTGGAGATTCGATACCAATGATCCGGGCTATGGAAGCTGGACTGGTCAGGGCTATCATTCGCTCAGCATCGCGGAAGTGGACGGGGACGGCAAGGATGAGATCATCTACGGTCAGATCACGATCGATCACGACGGCAGCGGGCTGTACAACTCCGGACTCGGACACGGCGACGCGCTGCATGTCGGCGACTTCATCCCGAGCCGCCCGGGGCTGGAGATCTTCGCGGTGCAGGAAAACGCCGGGGCGCCATACGGCTACGACATGCGCGATGCCCGCACCGGTGAGATCCTGTGGGGCTATCCCACGGGTCAGGACACGGGGCGCGGCCTGACGGCGGATATTGACCCGCGATACGAAGGAGCGGAGGCCTGGGCGATCCGCGGAGAGTGGAACAGCACGGTTGGCGGCTTGCACCGGGCGACAGGCGAGAAGATCGCTGACCAGATCCCGTCGACGAACTTCGCGATCTGGTGGGATGGCGACCTGCTGCGCGAGCTGCTCGACCATGAGTGGAACGATGCGCAGGCGACCGGGGTTGGCAAGATCGACAAGTGGGATTATGAGAATCTGAGACTGGTCAACCTGCTGAAGGCTGAAGGAACGCTGTCCAACAACCATACGAAGGGCACGCCCGTGCTTCAGGCCGATCTGCTCGGCGACTGGCGCGAGGAGGTCATCTGGCGCACTGTGGACAGCAATGCGCTCCGGCTGTATACGACGACGGATCTGACCGATACGCGGATCTATACGCTGATGCATGATCCGCAGTACAGGCTGGCGATCGCCTGGCAGAACGTCGGGTACAATCAGCCGCCGCATCCGAGCTTCTTCATCGGCGTTGGCATGGAGGAACCGCCGATCCCGAATATCGTGACGAAGCGCGGCACCGGGTCTGTCAGCGGCTGGGTCACCAACGGCGGCGACAAACGAATCCGCGATGCCACCGTACGTGTCACGATCGGCGGAAAGGACTATACCACGCAGACCAACGCTCACGGATACTTCATGCTCCAAGGCTTGCCGCAGGCGGACTATGCGGTACTGTACGGCACCAAGAACGGTTGCAGGCCGACCACGATGTTGCTTGGCATCGATGGCTCTGTGGAGCGCGACTTCAATCTCTACTGTCCGGTGACGTCGATCGAGTTCAAGCCTTATCGGACGACGATGCTGCAGGGAGAGACACAGTCGCTGTCGGTCACCCTCGCTCCGGAAGAAGCGGGCCTGCATCAGATCGGCTGGACCTCTTCCGATCCGGAGATCGCTTCCGTTGATGAGAACGGCGTGGTGACGGCTCACGAGCAACAGGGGACCGTGACGATCACCGCCTATTCGATCGATGATCAGAATGTCAAGGCAACGGCCTTCATCACGGTGAATGCCATCGCCGTAGAGGAGCTGATCCTCGACCGATCCGTGCTGAACCTGCTCGTCGGCACGACGAAGCGCATAGACGCCCTCGTCCTGCCGGATAATGCCTACAACAAGCGGATCATCTGGCAAAGCTCCGATCCGGACATCGCCACGGTCGATGAGCAAGGTCAGGTGACGGGCGTGTCGGTCGGCACAGCGGTCATCACGGCGACCACCGAGTCCGGCGGACTGACGGAGTCGGTGATCGTGAATGTGCAGAGCGAACCGGTCGCGGTAACGGGCATCAACGTGGAGCCGAAAGCGGTATACGTGCGTTCGGATCATTTCTCCGAACTGAATCCGGATCCGAATCCGCCGGTTGTTCGTCTGAGCGCCGAGGTGAAGCCGCTTCAGGCGACCAACAACGACGTGACGTGGTCGTCCCATGATCCGGAGGTTGCCACGGTCGACTCGCTGGGCCGTGTGACCGCGCTCTCCTCAGGCACAGCGCGAATCACGGCCAGGACCGTCGAAGGCTCGCATCAGGACAGCGCCCGCGTGTACGTGCCGATCATCAGCGAGAGCTTCGAGAACCGCAATGAAGGCGACACCTGGGGCTCGTCCACAGGCACCGCCGGCGGCGTAGGCTATCTCGGCAGCCAGGTGGTGACCGTAGGCGGCAACAAGGTATTCCAGCTGAGCGGCGGCGGAACAGGCGTGCGCAGCACGCAGAAGCAGTTGAGCCAACCGGTAGTTGCGGATACCGTCCTGATCGATCTCGAATGGAATGTCGGATCGCCCGTCAACTCGACCGGTGCGCAGCTCAGCTTCGAGGACTCGAATGGCATGAGGTATCTGACGCTGCAGCATCTGAACGGCAATGAGCTGGCGTATGCAACGGGCGGTACGGCCTCGAACACTCCGATCACGGGTACGCCGGTCGGCACCGGATTCACTCAGGCCAATGCGCTCTACCGCGTGCAGGCAGCGCTCCATTTCGACCTGAGAACCATCGATCTGAAGATCACCAATATGGCTAACGAGCAGACGGCTGAGGTCAAGGGCATCCCATTCGATGAGGGAACGACATATGCCAACAACTTCTCGCGACTCCAGTTTGTTCTGGTAAGGCCAGGCGGAGTTACGACTTCCTGGACAACCTGGATCGACAACTTCAACGTGTACGCTTACGCGGCGGAAGACCGTCCGGGTGCGCCCGTCACTCCGGAAGAGCCTGAAGAACCGGAAGAACCGGAGGAGCCAGAGGGCCATTGGGCCAAGGCGAAGCTCAGCGGGACCAGCCAGGCTGAACCGGGCCAATCCATCACACTGGATCTGAGCGTGACGGATGTCGTATATGGCTTCACGGTGTTTGATGTGGTCGTGAGCTACGACCCGTCCCGGATCGAATACGAACTGGTTCAGGATGGTTCGACGTGGCCGCTGGCGGATGGTGCCTATTCGACCAACCGGGCCCATCTGGAAGTGCTGGCAACGGCGGTTCGTCCCGAAGAAGGCCAGATCCGTCTGATCGCCAGCGTCTCGGGAGAAGAGCACGCCATCCAGGAGGATGGAAGCCTCCTCACCCTGCATGGCAAGGTGAAGGCCGATGCCCCTGAAGGGAATGCACAGGTGTCGATCCTCCAGTTCGAGGTATCGCGCAGCGGCATATCCGGTACCGTCGACCTGACCGTGGCGTCCACCCATACGATCAACGTGTCGAGCAACATTCCGGTGCCGCAACCGGCGGACAAGACCGCGCTGGCTCAGGCGATCAGCGAGGCGGAGAATCTGCTGAACAGCACGCAGGAAGGCAACAAGCTCGGCCAATACCCCACCGGCTCCAAGGCGGAGCTGCAGTCGGCGATCGATGCGGCCAGGGCTGTCCATGATCGGGCGACGGCAACGCAGGGCGAGGTGGATCAGGCGACCGCTGACCTGAACGCTGCGATCAGCCATTATCGCTCGCAGTTCATCAGCATGGTCGAAGGGCAGACGAAGATCACGATCCGCGATCTGTCGATCGTTGCCAGATACTTCGGCACGACCAGCTCGGATCCGGATTGGAGCGAGATCGAGGTCGCCGACCTGTTCGATGAGGGCGTGATCGACATCCGCGTATTGGCTGCGATCGCCCGGATGATCCTTGAGGATTGGACTCCGTAATCACAGAACCTGATAACCGGGAAGGTGACAGGAAGGCTGCGTTCATGCGCCTTCCTGTTCACGGATACGGACGAAGGAGGATAAACGGATGACGAGAAGAACGAAACACAGTTTCATCATCTTGCTGGCGGTGGTCCTGTGTCTGGCGATGTGCCCGGTCCACTCCCTCGCTGCGGATGACGGTCAGGCGATACGGCTGGATGCGGTGAGCAAGGGGACGAGCATCGTGATCCGGGTCTCGGGGGTCAACCTGGATGACCTGTACGCATACCAGTTCAACCTGGATTATGATCCCGAGCAAGTGCAGTTTGTCGAGGGGAGAAGCGAGCTCTCCGGCTTCACGGTCGAACCGAAGGACAGCGGGGGGAGCATCCTGTTCGCGCATACGAAGATCGGACAGGCAGCCGGAACGAACGGTGACGCGCTGCTCGCCACCCTGAAGTTCGAGCGGCTGACGGCGAAGGATGCCGAGTTCAGGCTGTATGCGGCCAAGCTCGTGGACACGGAGCTGGACCTGACGGAGCTGCCTCAGGAGGTGCAGCTGGTCGACGTGCTCGTCATCCCCTTCACCGATGTCGCTGCCCATTGGGCGCTCCTGTCCATCATCCGCGCGGCTGATCAGGGCTGGGTGAACGGCTATCCGGACCAGGCTTTCCGGCCGAATCAGCCCGTGACGCGCGTCGAGTTCACGGCGATGCTCGTTCGCGCCATGAAGCTGGACATCCCTAGCCAGCCCCGTCTGGGCTTCGCGGACGAGAGCACCATCCCGAACTGGGCGCGGGGTTATGTGGCAGCCGCCGTGCAGGCCGGGCTGATCCAGGGCTTCCCGGACGGGACCTTCCAGCCGAATCGGCTGATCACGCGCGCCGAGATGGCGGCGATCATCGTCCGTTCGCAGGGCATCGTCCCCGATGCGAATGCCGCGCCGAAGTTCGCCGACGCGGACAGCATCCCGGCCTGGGCGCGCGGCTACATCGCGGCCGCTGCCGAACGGGGCTGGGTCAAGGGAGTCGGCAACAACCGCTTCGCGCCGAACAGCTCGACCAGCAGGGCGGAGGCCGTCCATCTGATCCTGACCGTGATCCCGCAGGAAGAGGACGCATGAGCAAAAGTACGAAGGCCGGCAGGGCATCAGCCCCTGACCGGCCTTCGCTCTGTCTGCTGCGCTGGCCGTCTCCAGAACAGGGTGAGCACGATGCCCAGCACAAGCGTGATCGACGCGAGATAATACGGGTAGTTCACATCGACATCGAACAGGATGCCGCCGACGATCGGTCCGAAGATGTTGGCGAGGCTCGTAAACATCGAGTTCATGCCGCCCACGAACCCCTGCTCATCCCCGGCCAGATTGGCCAGATAGGTGGTGGCCGCCGGCCGGAACAGATCGAAGCCGACGAACACGAGGAAGGTGACGAGCAGGATCCACAGATAGGCATGGACGACCGTCATCAGGAAGACGAGCACGGCGGCCATGATCAGGCAATAGCGGATCAGACGGATCTCGCCCCACAGCCGGATCAGCCGGTCGAACAGCAGCACCTGGGCGACGGCGCCGAAGGCCGCGCCGCCGGTGATGATGATCGCGATGTCCTTCGGCGTGAACCGGAACTTGTGATCGACGAACAGGCTGAAGAAGGACTCGAAGGCAGCCAGTCCGAAGGAGGCGATGAAGATAAGCACGAACACGATGAAATAGTGCGGCGCGAAGATTCGTCGTAAGCCTCGCCTGCCCTGATCCGCCTGCTCAGCCCTTCGTCCATGCTGCAGGCTGGCGCGCTGCGGCTCGGTCAGCAGGATGATCGACAGGATCCCGGACAGCGTCCCCAAGCCTCCGGCGAAGAAGAAGGGAATGCGCGAACCGAAGTCAGCCAGCATGCCGCCGATGCCCGGACCGATGATGAAGCCGGTATTGATCGCCGCGGACATGTAGCCCATCGCTTTGGACCGCGTGTCCTCGGTGGTAATGTCCGCTATAAATGCCGTATCCTCGGCATGATGCAGGCGGCGCTGATCCCGCCGAGGATACGGGAGAGGAACAGCACCTCGATAGTCGTCCCGACGCCGAACAGAAGCTCGGAGATGCCGAACAGGAACAGCCCGGTGACGAGCACGAGCTTGCGTCCGAACCGGTCAACCGCTCTGCCGGACAAGGGGGAGAACAGGAATTGCGCGACGGCGAACGCCGCCGTCAGGTTGCCGACGATCGTGCCTGTGAGGCCCAGCTCGTTCATCAGCGTCGGCAGGACGGGGATGACGAGACCGATGCCCAGGAAGGCGATGAAGATGTTCATCAGCAGCAGTCCCAGGGTAACTTGGTAGCTTCTCATGATGTCAGTTGCTCCTTACAGTGCTTCATACAGATGGTGCGTCAGTTGCCCGGATGGATGACTTGCGCCACATGTCATACGGATATGACGTGTGGCGCAGCCGGATCCATCTATCCTATTGTGGCATGTTCAGGCTCGCTTGTCCAACTCATCATCCATCTCATGTGGTTGCCGTCCATGAAAAAAAGGTTGGGCAGTGCCATGCCCTCAACAGGCACGGTTCATTCCCAACCCTCGTGTTCGTTTATCCGGTTCTCGTCAACACATAAAAGGCGGATGCATGGGGCGGAAGCGTCACGGAGATGCGATCGGATACGGTCCCGAGATCCTCGCGTTTCCACAGGTCGCGCACGGCGAAGATGCCGTCTGTGCCCAACTGCTCCAGGGTCACGGACACTTCGCTGACATCGTCGCGCAGGTTGAACAGGGCGACGTATAGCTGCCCGGTCTCCGCATGCACCGATCGCCAGACGGTGCGATCCTCGATGCGGTACACCATCTGCGGTCGGCTGCCATAGCGGTGCGCTGCCAGCACCTCCTCGTTCGTAAGCAGGGACAGCGTCCACTCGTCATTGTCCCTCAGCTCTCCGCCGAACATGAGCGGGGAGCGGAAGATGCACCAGAGGGTCATCATCGTCACCTGCTCGTCCTTCGTGAACCTTGTCCAGCGGTCGCTGGCGCCCCCGTCGACGGAGCGGATGCCGATATGGCCGAGCGGCAGCATGTCACAATCGGGCCAGTGGCCTGGTCCGACATGCGGAGCCCACTTCTCTGCGCGCTCGAACATCTCGTAGAGCAACCGCCAGATGTCCCAGAAGTCATCGGTCATCCGCCACAGGTTGGCGTTGTCTGCCAGCAGCCCGGCATATTCCAGCGGCGCCGGTCCCGGCGACAGGCTGAGCACGATCTGCCGCCCGCAGTTGTCGATGGCGCGGCGGATCAGGCGGATCTCCTCCGCATGGATGCCGTACAGTCTGGAGGCGGCGATGTCGTCCACCTTGACATAATCAACGCCCCATTCCGCATACAGCTCGAACAGCGAGTTGTAATAGGCCTGCGCGCCTTCCTTGCTCGCATCGACCCCATACATGTCCGTGTTCCAGGGACAGATCGAGTTGGGATGGGCGATGTCCCGGGCGGTGGCCGTCGTGCCCTTGATCGGCGTGTTGGCATGCACCGCCTGGCGCGGTATGCCGCGCATGATATGGATGCCGAACTTCAGGCCCAGGCTGTGGACGTAGTCGGCGAGCGGCTTGAAGCCCTTGCCTCCCGCGGCTGAAGGGAAGCGATTGACCGCCGGGATGAGCCGCGAATATTCGTCCATCTCCAGAGGGACGAACGGTCGGTACAACGAAGAGACGGCTCCCGGCTCGTACCACTGGATATCGACGACGACGTATTCCCAGCCGTACTGCTTCAGATGCCTGGCCATGTACTCGGCATTGCCCCTGACTTCTTCCTCGCGAACTGCCGCACCGTAGCAATCCCAGCTGTTCCAGCCCATCGGCGGAGTTGCGGCCCACACATGATGCTTCATCTCATACACACCCCTTATCCTGGCATGATCGAGGTTCTCATTGGTCCAAAGTTGCGGTTTCCAGTTCCATTATAGGCTTCGGAATGCGGTATGATCCAGATGAGGTTGTTGCGCTCATTGGTCCAATATTGCTCTCTTCTTCCCCTTTATCCGGGTGGGATGCTCCCCTGGCCTTGTCGGAAGTCCCGGGGACTCAGGCCGAAGTGGCGCCGGAAGAGCTTCGACAGATAGCCGCCGTTCGTATAGCCGACCTGCCAGGCGATTTCCTCCAGCGTGTATGTGGAATACCTGATGAGGTCCACCGCGCGCTTGAGCCTGATCTGCGTCAGGTGAGCCAGCGGCGTGCGTCCCGTCGTTCTGGTGAAGAGGCGGTTGAAATGGTACCTGGACAGCCCGACATGGGCGGCGATCTGTTCGAGGCTGATCGGCTGGTGGTAATGGGTGTTCATATACCGGACCGCTTCCCGCACCGATGGCGGCCACCTCGTCTCGGGATCAGCAGGCAGCATGAAGTAACGGTACAGCTCCATCAGGAAATGGTAGACGAGAGCGGAAGCCTGGTACCGGTCATGGATCTGCTCGGAGCAGGCCTGGCGATACAGGTGGCCGAGCGCCTGG
>Ga0310834_101429_pt1 | contig 14420 bp, 13 predicted proteins | sample SM_ome_2_FD_201314 | JGI IMG/M metagenome (GOLD analysis project Ga0310834, IMG submission 201314) | Sorghum-adapted microbial communities enriched on stacked mutant (SM) sorghum from Joint BioEnergy Institute, Emeryville, California... ... | reverse complement strand
TCCCATCAGACCCGCCAAAAATGAAGAATGAGGTGCCTAAATGCACTTGGGATAATACCCGCACGCAGAAAATCGACTTTTCCGCTCGAATAAAGTGCACATTGGCACCCGATTGAAGCCAACGCCTTCTTTTTGCGCGAATGAAGGGTATTTTGGCACCTCGTAAAGAAGGGGGTTCATCGAGCCGGCGGGCGCGCCACAAGGCGTTGCAGTTTGGCGCCTCCTATTTGGAAAGGGGATTCGCCAGGGCGACGTTCGCGCTTGAGACAACGCGGCTAAACACATTGCGTGTGGAAAGAAATTTTGTGTACTCTCGAAAAGGATGCAGTCTCCAGCGGCTCCGCAGCCAGTTCCATCAAATCCCAGTACAAGCTGTGTAACCGCTTTTTTCATGGACGCGGGTGGGAGCATTTGCTATAATTGTGGAGGAAAATTGACCGCCAGTCCGCGTGTGACGGTACTTTTTTCAAGATCGAGCGTGGAGGGTAAGCAGGTGGAGAAGTACATCAACTCGTACGTCATCGTTACCGTATTCCTCATCCTGGGCATCGCGTTTCCGGCAGTTGTCCTATGGCTCGGCAAGCAGCTTCGTCCCCACAAGCCGACTCCTGCGAAGGAGGTCACCTACGAGAGCGGGAACGATCCCGTCGGGGACAGCCACATCCGCTTTAACGTCCGATATTACTTGTATGCGCTGATGTTTGTCGTGTTCGATGTCGAAACCGTATTCCTCTACCCATGGGCCGTAGCCTATCGACAGCTCGGCCTATTTGCGTTGACGGAAATGGTGATATTCGTCGGGCTGCTGCTGGTCGGCCTGATCTATGCCTGGAAGAAGAAGGTGCTGCAATGGAACTCGATTTAGCGAATGTGACGCCGGAAGAGCGTCAGGAGATCGAACGCAACGTATTCTTCGGCACGATCGAGCAGTTGAAGGGCTGGGCGCGGAGTCATTCGCTGTGGCCGCTGACTTTCGGTCTGGCCTGCTGCGCTATCGAGATGATGACGGCGGGCGCCCCGCACTACGACCTGGACCGCTTCGGGGTCATGTTTCGCACGTCTCCGCGCCAGGCCGACGTCATGATCGTCTCCGGAACCGTCACCAAGAAAATGGGGCCGCTGCTCAAGCGTCTGTACGACCAGATGCCGGAGCCCAAGTGGGTCATCGCCATGGGTTCTTGCGCGACGGCCGGGGGACCGTACGTGAAATCGTATTCCGTCGTCAAGGGCGTGGACCAGATCGTGCCGGTCGACGTGTACATTCCCGGCTGTCCGCCTAATCCGGCAGCCCTGATCTATGGAATCAACAAGCTGCAGGAGAAAATCCGCTATGAAGCGAAGACCGGGAAGCGGGTGACGGGCGGATGAGCGAGGAGATCAAGAAGGACCACGAAGTTGCGGCTCCAGAGGAGCAGGCAGCGAGCGGACAGGCGCCGGCGGCGGATCCGGCCGCACCTGCGGCGGAACCGGCTGGGCCGGCTGCCGAAGCGCAGGCAGCGGAAGCGGCTGCTCCGGCAGTGGAACCGGCCGCGCCGGCGGCGGAATCGGCCGCATCCGTGTCCCAAGCTCCCGCGGCAGCCGAAGCGTCAGCCGCGTCCGGCGGGAGCGGCGAGGAGGCGCCCCCCCGGCGCAAGGAGACCGAAGAGGAGAAAGCCGCACGCCGCAAGGCCGCGCTGGAAGCGCGCGAAGCCGCCAAGGCCGCCGCGGCACAGGCGAAGGCCGCCGATGCGTCGGCACCGGCCGGGGATGGAGGCGCCGACGCTCCGCCGAAGCCGCCGTCGCCGAACCAGCCCCGGCTGGACCGCGCGGTTCAACTGCTCAAGGAACTGGTGGCGGAGGACGCGGTGGAAGAAGCTTCGATCAACGAACTGAGCGGCGACATGCCGACGCTGGTCGTGAAGAACGAGCATTGGCCGGCCGCCGCCGCGCTTTTCCGCGACCACGAGGAACTCGGCTGCCGCTATCTGCGGAACGTCTCGGGCGTGGATTACGAGACGTACATGGAGGTTGTCTATTTTCCGCTGAACATGGACCGCCGCGAGACGTACGCGATCAAGGTGCGCACGGACCGCGAGCGTCCTTCGGTGCCTTCCGCTACGCCGGTATGGGAGACGGCCAATTGGCACGAGCGGGAAATTTACGACTTGCTCGGCATCGATTTTCCGGGCCATCCGCACTTGACCCGCATCATGATGCCCGACGACTGGGTCGGCCATCCGCTGCGCAAAGACTACGTCCCGCTCGACCCGGAGGTGTAAGCGACGCATGATTCGTACCGAAGAATTGCTGCTGAACGTCGGCCCCCAGCATCCCAGCACGCACGGCGTGTTCCGGATCATCGTCCGGCTGGACGGCGAGATCATCACGGAAGCGATTCCCGTGATGGGCTATTTGCACCGCGGGACCGAGAAGCTGGCGGAGAACCTGAACTATACCCAGATCATCCCCTACACCGACCGGATGGACTACGTGTCCGCCATGACGAACAACTACGTGCTCTGCCACGCCGTCGAGACGATGATGGGGGTGGAAATTCCGGAGCGGGCGGAATTCCTTCGCCTGATCGTGATGGAACTGCAGCGGATCGCCAGCCACCTCGTCTGGTGGGGCACCTACCTGCTCGATATCGGCGCGCTCAGCCCGTTCCTGTTCGCGTTCAGCGATCGCGAGCGGATTCTCCAACTGTTCAACGAGCTGTGCGGCGCACGGCTGACGTACAACTACATGCGCGTCGGCGGCGTCAAATGGGACGCGCCGGAAGGCTGGATCGACCGCGTCAAGACGTTCGTGAAGGACATGAAGCTCCGGCTCGACGAGTACCATAATCTGGTGAGCGGCAACGAGATTTTTCTGTCCCGGCTCAAGGGGATCGGACAATACGACGCCGAGACCGCCATCGCTTACGGCTTGTCCGGCGCCAACCTGCGCTCGACGGGCGTCGCCTGGGACTTGCGCAAGGCGGAGCCGTACAGCTTGTACAGCCGCTTTGAATTCGACGTGGTCACCGGCAAGAACGGAGACTGCTACGACCGCTATCTCTGCCGCATGGGCGAGATCGAGCAGAGCCTCCGCATTCTGGAGCAGGCGCTCGAGCAATTCCCGGAGAAAGGCGAGACGATGGGCAAAGTGCCCCGCGTCATTCGCCCTCCGGCCGGAGAGGTGTACGTTAGAATCGAATCGCCGCGCGGCGAGATCGGCTGCCATATCGTCTCCAAGGGCAAGGCGGAGCCGTACCGGCTCAAATTCCGCCGTCCGTCCTTCGTGAATCTGCAGATTCTGCCGAAGCTGTTGGTCGGGGAAAGCATGACCAACCTCGTCACCATTCTCGGCGCCATCGATATCGTGCTCGGGGAGGTCGATTGCTAGCATGCAGCGCTTTTTCGATCAGCCTCTGACCTGGGGGAACGCCGGCATCTTCGCGCTCGGGGCCGTCGCCGTGCTGGCCGTCGTCATCGTCTTCGTGACGTACGCGATCTACTTCGAGCGCAAGGTCATCGGCTGGATGCAGTTCCGCAAAGGCCCGAACCGCACCGGCCCGCTCGGCCTGCTGCAGACGGTGGCGGACGTGGCCAAGCTGCTCCTCAAGGAAGATACCATTCCGGCCAAAGCGGACCGCGGATTGTTCATTCTCGCGCCGGCGCTGGCATTCATCCCGTCGTTCGCGGTGCTGGCGTTCATCCCGTACAGCCGGCATCTCCAATTCGCCGACCTCAACGTCGGCTTCCTGTATTACGTCGCGCTGTCCGGCGTCACGACGATCGCCATCGTGATCGGCGGGTGGGCGTCGAACAACAAATACGCCTTGCTCGGCGGCATGCGTTCCGCCGCCCAGATGATCAGCTATGAGGTTCCGCTCGTCATCTCCGTCGTCGGCTGCGTGATGCTGGCCGGCAGCCTGAATCTGCGCGATATCGTGGAAGCGCAGTCCGGCTATTTCTGGCACTGGAACTTCCTGCCGCAGATCGTCGGCTTCGCCGTGTTCGTCGTGGCGGCGATCTCCGAACTGAACCGGACGCCGTTCGACTTGCCGGAAGCCGAATCCGAACTCGTCGCGGGCTACCACGTCGAATACAGCGGGTTCCGCTTCGCATTCTTCATGCTGTCCGAGTATATCTACGTCTACGCGATCGCATGCCTGACGACGATTCTGTTCCTTGGCGGCTGGCACGCGCCGATCCCGCAGCTCGATTTCATTCCGGGTCTTGTCTGGTTCGCGCTCAAGTTCGCTTTCATCGTGTTCAGCCTGTTCTGGATCCGGGCGACGTTCCCGCGCCTTCGGGTCGACCAATTGATGGGTCTGGCATGGAAAGTGCTGCTGCCGCTCTCCATCCTCAACATCTTCATCACGGCCGCTTGCATCGAATTGTTCGGAATGGGAGGGTAACGAGATGAAAGGGATGATTAAAGGGCTCGGCGTTACGCTGAAGACCCTGGGAACCAAGAAAGTGACCCACGCCTATCCGGACGTTCCGATCCAGATGCCGGACCGGTTCCGCGGCATTCAATACGTGGACCGGGACAAATGCATTGTCTGCAACCAGTGCGCGCGCATCTGTCCGACCGACTGCATCACGCTCACGGGCAAGCCGAATCCCGATCCGGAGAAGAAGGGCAAAGTGCTCGACACGTTCGACATCAATTTCGAAATCTGCATCTTGTGCGACCTGTGCACGGAGGTGTGCCCGACCGAGGCAATCGTCATGACGAACAACTTCGAGCTTGCCGCGTACAGCCGGGACGACCTGTTCAAAGACTTGGACTGGCTGGGCGCCAACACGAAGAATATCCGCCAGGACAACAATAACATCGGGGCTCCGCAGAGAGGAGGCGGGAAGGCCGAATGAGCTTCAACATCGAATGGACCGGGGAGTTCGTCGCTTTCTTCGTGCTCGCCGTCTGCGCGATCGTCGGTGCGGTCATGTCCCTGAATTTCACGAAAGTCGTGCATATGACGTTGTCTCTGGCGTTCACCTTCGTCTCGCTCGCCGGGCTGTACGTCGTGCTGAACGCGGAATTCGTCGCGTTCGTCCAGGTGCTGCTCTACGTCGGGGCCGTCACGATCCTGATGATCTTCGGCATCATGATGACCAAGCACCAGGATGAAGGACAGGAGCAATCGCGCCCGCTGCTGGAGACGCTTGCGGCGATCGGCTGCCTGTGCTTGCTCGCCATTCTGATCTTCGCCATTCGCGACGCGGACTTCCCGGCCGCAGCGACGGCGCTGCCGGCCGACACGACGCGCGAAATCGGCAAGACGATGTTCGCGAAGATGGCCGTGCCGTTCGAACTGGTCTCCGTGCTGCTGACCGTCGCTTTCATCGGCGCGGTGGCGCTGGCCAAGAGAGAGGAGGAGCCGCGATGAACATGCTGGCTTCCTATTTGACGCTGGCGGCCGTTCTGTTCTGCGTCGGCCTGTACGGCGTCATCACCAAGCGCAACGCCATCATCGTCCTGCTGTCCGTCGAATTGATGCTGAACGCGGTCAACCTGAATCTGATCGCGTTCGCCAAATACGGCGTTCAGCCGTCCATCACCGGCCAGATTTTCTCGCTCTTCACCATGACGGTCGCCGCCGCGGAAGCGGCGGTCGGAGTCGCCATTCTGGTGGCGATCTATCGCGCCCGGGCCTCCGTGAACGTGGACGAATTCGACGAGTTGAGGAGGTAACGCATGAGCTCTCTTGCAGAATACGCCTGGCTCGTCCCGGCTTTCCCGGCCGCCGCGTTCGCCATCCTGACGGCGATGGGCCGGGGAGCCGGCAGGGGAGGGGCCTGGATCGGAACGCTGGCGTCGCTGGCGTCGCTCGTCCTGTCCCTTCTGCTCGCCGGACAGCGTGTATCCGGGACGGCGGAGGAGTACATCGGTCATTTCGACTGGATTCGGGCGGGGGGCTTTGCCCTGTCGCTCGGTTATGAAGTGACCAATCTGACCGTCATGATGCTGGTAGTCGTCTCGCTGGTCAGCTTTCTGGTCAATCTGTACTCCCACGGCTACATGAAGGACGATGAACGAATCTCGACCTTCTTCGCTTATGTTGCCCTGTTTACGAGTTCCATGCTCGGTCTCGTGCTTTCGTACAACCTGCTCACGATGTATATTTTCTGGGAACTTGTGGGCGTCTGTTCGTTCCTGCTCGTCGGCTTCTACTTCCGGAAGCCGGAAGCCCGGGCGGCGGCGAAGAAGGCGTTCATCGTGACGCGGATCGGGGACCTGGGCTTCCTGATCGCCATCCTGCTGCTGTTCTGGTACATGCCCGGGCACGCTCTCGACTTCACGGAAATCCACAACGTGTTCGGCACGCAGACCGGCGTTATTTCGATGGGCATCACGACGCTGATCGCGCTGCTGATCTTCCTCGGGGCGGTCGGCAAATCCGGCCAATTCCCGCTGCATGTCTGGCTTCCCGACGCGATGGAAGGCCCGACGCCGATCAGCGCCTTGATTCACGCCGCGACGATGGTCGCCGCCGGCGTGTTCCTGGTCGCCCGGACGTTCGATATTTTCCACGCGTCCCAAGCCGCCATGACGACCGTAGCCGTCATCGGGGCGTTCACCGCGATCTTCGCCGCCACGATCGGGCTCGCCCAGAACGACATCAAGCGGATTCTGGCCTACTCCACGGTCAGCCAATTGGGCTACATGATGCTGGCGCTCGGCGTCGGGTCCGAGACCGGCGCGATATTCCACCTGTTCACGCACGCGTTCTTCAAAGCGCTGTTGTTCCTCGGAGCCGGGAGCGTCATCCACGCGGTACATACGCAAGACATCCGCGAGATGGGCGGCCTCGGACGCTCGATGCGAATCACGGCGTGGACGTTCGGCATCGGCGCTCTGGCGCTGTCCGGCATTCCGCCGCTGGCCGGCTTCTGGTCCAAAGATGCGGTGCTGGCGGCCGCGCTTGAGGCGAGTCCGGTCTATTTCATCGTCGGTGTCGTCGCCGCGTTCTTCACGGCGCTCTATATGGCGAGACTGTTCTTCCTGGTGTTCGCAGGGACGCCTCGCGGCGACCATCACGGGCACGAGTCTCCGGCCGTCATGACGATTCCGCTTGTGGTGCTGGCCGTGCTGGCTGTCGCCGCCGGGTTCGTGCAGACGCCGTTTAACGGCTGGTTCGGAGAATGGCTGTTCCCCGGCGCCGCCGAGGAGCACGCGAACGTGCTCGTGATCGTGGCGTCCATCGCCGCCGGGTTGCTCGGCATCTATCTCGGCTGGCTGATCTACGCCAAAGGCACCGTCCGCCGGGATGTCGTCTCGTCCCGGATGCCCGGTCTGGTGCGGGTGCTGGAACGCAAATATTACATCGACGAGTTGTACGAAGCCGTGTTCGTGAAGCCGCTCGGCGGGCTCGGCAAAATTCTGGGCGCCTTCGACGATTATGTCGTGGACGGAGCCGTGCGGCTTGTCGGGCGGTCGGCTTCCGCGATCGGCCGTCTGAACACCCGGCTGCAGAACGGCCAATTGCAGACCTACGTCTTGACGGCGCTCATCGGTCTGGTTATTCTCGCGGTCGCGATCGCCGGAAGGAGGTTCTGGTAAATGCTAGAAGACATTCCGGTGCTGTCGCTTATTCTGCTCGCTCCGCTCGTCGGCATGCTGGTCGTGCTGCTTCTGCCCGGACAGCGCGCCAACTGGCTGCGGCTGGCGGCCTTCGTCTTCACGGCGATTCCGCTGGCGCTGTGTTTGTGGCTGTTCGCTTCGTATCAGCCGGGCGCGGGCGGCGCGGCATACGCCGAGCATTACACCTGGCTGTCGATCCCGCTGAACAAGGAAATGGTGAACGGCTCGTCGATGAACCTGAACTTCGACTATTCCTTGTCGGTGGACGGGATCTCCCTGCCGCTGCTGCTTCTGACCGCCATTGTGTCGACCATGGCGGTGCTGGCTTCCGTCCATATCCATAAGCGCTGGAAACTGTTCTATTTCTTGTTCCTGCTGCTGGAGACGGGCATGTATGGCGTATTCCTGGCCCGCGACCTGATCGAGTTCTTTATTTTCTTCGAAGTGACGCTCATCCCGACGTTCTTCCTGATCGGGATCTGGGGCTATTTCGGACGAGAGCAGGCGGCGACGAAGTTCCTGGTCTATAACGGGCTCGGCTCCGCGGCCATGCTGCTCGGTTTTCTCATCCTGATCAGCACGGCCGGATTCACCGCGGTGCAGACGGGTGACGGCTTCCGGATCGATTTCAGCGGCAGCTACGACGTGCTGCTCCAGAATTTGTCGGACCCGCAATCTTACGCCAATAACGCTGCGGAGGAATTTGCGGATCTCGGGCTGTACTTGTCCGATCCGCTGAAATGGACGGCCTTCGTGCTGCTGCTGGTCGCCTTCGGCATCAAAATCCCGATCTTCCCGTTCCATACGTGGATGCTTCGCGTCCATACGGAAGCGCCGCCGGCGCTGGTCATGATCCACTCCGGGGTGCTTCTGAAAATGGGGGTGTACGGGCTGATCCGGTTCGGGGCGTTCTTGCTTCCGGCACAGCTTGAATCATGGACGACCGTCCTGGCGATTCTCGGGGTCATCAACATCCTGTATGGCGCCGTGCTGGCCTGCGTGCAGAAAGAATTCAAGCTGGTGCTGGCCTACTCAAGCATCAGCCACATGGGCATCGTGCTGCTCGGCATCGCCTCGCTGAACGAGGCGGGGCTGGAGGGAGCGCTGTATCAATCGGTCTCCCACGGCCTTATATCCGCGCTGCTGTTCCTGATCGTAGGAAGCTTGTACGAGCGCACGAACACGACGCAGCTGGACGAGTTGGGCGGACTGGCCAAGTCCGTGCCGTTCCTCTCCGGCATCCTGCTCACTGCGGGGCTGGCGTCGCTCGGCTTGCCCGGCTTGTCCGGCTTCGTCGGCGAGTTCCTGTCCTTCCTCGGTCTGTTCGGATCGATGAAATGGATCACGGCCATCGGCGTGCTCGGCGTCCTGTTCGCGGCGGTCTACATGCTGCGCAGCGTGCTCGGCATCACCTTCGGCCCGCTGCAGGAGCGTTACGCCGCCGTCAAGGATGCCCGCTTCATCGAAGCGGTGCCCATGGTGACGCTGACGGCGCTCATCGTGCTGCTCGGCGTCTACCCCTCCGTCTTGACCGACGTCATGCAACACGGCTTCGGCGGGCTGCTTGAACTAATCCAACAGAGGACGGGGGGCTGACGCATGGACACGGTGCAGACATTGACCTGGAGCGACGCCTGGTACCTATCCCCGGAACTGACGCTGTCGATCTTCGCCGTCGTGCTCGCGATGCTGGATCTGTTCCTTCCGAAGCGGTGGAACCGAAACTTCGTCGGCTGGCTGACTTTGCTCGGGCTGGCGGTCGCCGCCGTCTTCGTCCTTTGGCTGATGCTTGACCTGAACAATGCGGGAGCGGACGACCCGTCGGCTTCCATCCATAATCTGCTCGGCGGAAGCTACCGGGTGGACGACTTCGGCGGCTTGCTGAAATTGGTGTTCCTCGGCGCGTCCGGATTCATCGTGCTGGCGTCGCTCGGATCGGTCCGCAGCGCGGATGTTCCGATCAAGGGAGAATTTTATTATCTGCTGCTGCCCGCCGCGCTCGGCGCGATGGTCATGTCCTCCTCCGGGGACCTGATTACGCTGTACGTCGGACTCGAACTGCTGAGCATCACGACCTACGTTCTGGTCGGAGCGCGCAAGAGCAGCGGGCTGTCCGGCGAGGCCGCGTTCAAATACCTGGTACAGGGCGGAGCCGCCTCGGCTTTCATCCTGTACGGCATGTCGTTCCTGTACGGAATGACCGGATCGACCGGCTTATTCGAGATCGGCAACGCACTCGGGGACGCCGTCGAGAACTATCGCGCCCTGGTCTATGTCGCGTTCTTCCTGATGACGGCGGGATTCGCCATGAAGCTGGCTCTGGCGCCCTTCCACGCGTGGGCGGCCGACGTCTATGAAGGAGCTCCGACGCCGATCACCTCGTTCCTGGCCGTCGTCTCCAAAGGCGCTGCGTTCGCCATGCTGTATCGGATCTTCATGAACAGCGCGTTCTTCATCCAGGATCCGGACGTTCAGAAGGACTTGTTCCTCGGTCTGTCCGTCCTGTCCGCGGCGGCGATGATCGTCGGCACGGCCGGCGCGCTGCGCCAGCGCAACGTCAAGCGGCTGCTCGCGCTGTCGGGCGTGGCCAATGCGGGGATTCTGCTCATTCCGCTGACGCTGCATTTGACGCCCGTGCACACTTCGCTGTTCTCGGAATTCGTCTACTACCTGATCGCCTACGCGGTCATGAACATCGGGGCGTTCGCCGTCTTGACGGTCGTAGTCCGGGGATCAGGCGACGAGACGCTGTCGGGCTTCGCGGGGTTGTACCACCGGGCGCCGTGGACGGCCGCCGGCATGACGGTGTTGCTGTGTTCGCTCGCCGGCCTTCCGGTGACGGGCGGATTTTTCGGAAAGCTGTTCATCCTGTTCGGGACCGTCCAGACGCATGTGTACTGGCTGGCCGCCATTCTGCTGGCCACCACGATCGTCTCCTATGCCGTCTATTTCTCCATCATCCGCCAGATGTATTTGAGAAGCGGAACGCTTGAAGGCGGGCTCAGGATTCCGTTCCCGGCCGGTCTGTCGATCTGGATCTGCGTCGCGGCCACGCTTGCGCTCGGCTTCTTGCCGAAGCCGGTGATCGGATGGATTGACAGCCTGTTTACGATTCAATTTGATTTCTGGGCGCGCTAGCGCGTTCGTCTGACCTCTCCGTTGAGTTGAAGCCATCCGTTGCGGGATCGCGGCGGGTGGCTTTCATTGTCCGCATGGCCGATCGGATTCGGATGCGGAACGGACATACTCCGTTATTTCCAGGGAAATTCGGTGACAAGTTATGTCGCATGCACGCATACGGTGTCGTAGATGTGAGACCAAAGTCCCTTTTTTTGACATGGAGAAGGGAAATCGTGTCGATAATCGAAGAAATATAAGTAATGGCGAAACTTCAAACGCAATTCGGGAGCGGTTCCGGCTGCGGTTCGGCTTCTCCCGTTATCGCGCGCTTGAACGATGGTCGGTATTGCTCCCAGGGGCGGGAGCAGATGGAGCGAAGCCGGAAGGCGGCGCATCCGTCGCCGCACACGTCCGGGCCGCCGATACGCGTTCAGTCCGAGGCCTCGTCACGGTGGACGCGAATTCGTCTGAATTTCCCAAATGGACAGGCTTGCCGGCCGGATGAGCAGAGTGTCCGGCGGTATGTACGATTGGGAGAAGCGTCCTTCCCGGGGATCGGAAGGCGCGGATCGGAGGAGGGTGAGGCCCCGGTCGGGAGAAGGAAGAGACTGAAGATCTGTGCTTGTTCTGCCGATTCAGTGAAGAGCAATCTTCGCCGCATTATGAAGACCGGGACGCATCGGGCGCAACCCGAATATATTACCTTGGAGCATGCGCGGCGGCGGGCCGCAAGCTGTTATGGAAAGACCGGTGCCGGCCCATCTTAAGACGGAGACACGGCATGCGGACGAAGCCGGCTGAAGTTCCGCGGGTCCGAGATTGGAAAGGGGATTTGAAATCATGGATTCGGCGGGAGGATTCAGTTCCCTGGCCTGGGACGGTCTGTTTTCCATCTTCGTAACGCTGGGGTGCATCGCGCTGGCATGGGTGCTTCTTCAAGAGGTGCGCTTCGACCGTCTTCTGCGTCAACCGCACAGTCCCAAAGCCCGTATGCTGCACCTGCTGCTCGCCGTCGTTCTGGGTCATCTGACCGCCCAATTCGTCTTGAATTACTGGCATTGGGCCGGGTACGTCAAGTGGCTGTTCGCATCGTGAACGGGTTCCCGGAGGCCGCATAATGGATGATCGGAATGAAAACAATGGGTAAAAGAATGCAGCGGCGCATGTCCGGCCGGTGGGTCACCGTCGGCAGACCGGCCGCCCGCAGGTGGAAATTGGCGCTTGTGCCAATCCGCCGGCGAGTGGTAAGATGAAATTTGTGCGATTGTTACTAATGACTTCCTTTATTTATATACCGAAGGACGATAAAGCCGTCTATCCGCGATTCGAATCACCGATGATGACCGCGCTGGCTGCAAGGGCGCATCGGGCAGCCTTTCATCTCGAATATACGGCTTCGACATGATCGATTAACGGCGGAGGGAACCACCCATGAGCAAAATCATCGTCCGCGGAGGCCGTCCATTACAGGGGTCTGTCCGTGTTCACGGCGCGAAAAATTCCGTGCTTCCGATCCTTGCCGCCTCCCTGTTGGCGGAAGAAGGGTCATGTGTCATTCACGACGCGCCAACCCTGGATGATGTCGCCAATATTTTGCAAGTGCTTGGCCATTTGGGGGTTCAATCCCGACAGTCGGAGGACGCTCTGCACCTGGATGCCCGCAAACTGACGGCTTCAGAGGCGCCTTACGAGCTGGTTCGCAAAATGAGGGCTTCATTTCTCGTCATGGGTCCGCTGCTTGCAAGACTTGGCAAAGTGAAAATCTCGCTTCCCGGCGGCTGCGCCATCGGGACGCGTCCGATTGACCAGCATTTGAAGGGCTTCGAAGCGATGGGCGCGGATATCGGCTTCGGGCAAGGATCCATCGAAGCCAGCGTGAACGGCAAGCTTCGCGGAGCCAAAATATATCTCGATATCGCCAGCGTCGGGGCCACCGAGAACATTATGATGGCGGCGGCGACGGCCAGCGGCACGACACTGATCGAGAACGCGGCAAGAGAACCGGAGATCGTGGACTTGGCCAATTTCCTGAACGCGATGGGAGCCAAAGTCCGCGGCGCGGGAACCGGCGTGATCCGCATCGAAGGCGTGGAACGTCTTCGCGGTGCAGAGCATCACGTGATTCCCGACCGGGTGGAAGCCGGTACTTACATGATTGCCGCCGCCATTACCGGCGGCGATGTATACGTGGAGGGCGCGATCCGGGACCATCTGGGGCCGGTCGTCGCGAAGCTGGAGGAGATGGGCGTCCTCGTGGAGAGCGACGAGAACGGCATTCGGGTCGCGGCCCGGCAGCCGCTTCGCGCCGTCGACGTGAAGACGCTGCCTTATCCCGGTTTTCCGACCGATATGCAAGCGCAGATGATGGCGCTTCTTCTCAAGGCCGAAGGAACGAGCATCGTGACGGAGACCGTGTTCGAGAATCGGTTCATGCACGTGGATGAGCTGATCAAGATGGGCGCGGAGATCAAGGTGGACGGACGAACAGCCATCGTCACCGGCAACGCCCGCCTGACCGGCGCCAGCGTCTGCGCCACGGACCTGCGCGCGGGCGCCGCCCTGATCTGCGCGGCGCTGGCCGCCGACGGCGTGTCGGAAGTCACCGGCCTCCATCACATCGACCGGGGGTACGTGAACATTGTCGGCAAGCTGTCCGCCCTCGGGGCGGATATTATGCGCGTTCCTTCGCCGGAAGAACTTCTCCAGGAGGCCGAAGCCGCGCAGATGCCGCCGACTCCCGCGGCGTTGCGCCACGAAGAGCGCGCTTCCGTGCCGGAAGTCGGCTTGCTCAAGATCCAGCCCACGTTGGCTTGACCCGCCGGAGGAGACGTGCTTTCCGCCAGACGCGTTCGTGCACGAAGCCATAATCGATTCCTTCTGAAGATGCCTCGTATTGCGGGGCATCTTTTGCTCTAATGGGTCTGCCACCACCTGCTGTTCCGCCGAATCCCCGTCGCCTCTTCGCAATAGTGCCTCTGGTGCACTAAAATGCCCGAAACTCCGCCGCAGTCCCACAATAGTGCCCCTGGTGCACTAAAATGCCCGAAACTTCGCCGCAGTCCCACAATAGTGCCTCTGGTGCGCTAAAATGCCCGAAACTTCGCCGCAGTCCCGCAATAGTGCCCCTGGTGCACTAAATTGCCCGAGACTTCGCCGCAGTCCCACAATAGTGCCCCTGGTGCGCTAAATTGCCCGAGACTTCGCCGCAGTCCCACAATAGTGCCCCTGGTGCGCTAAATCGTGCGATACTTGAAGCCCGTATCGTCAGGCGCGCCCCGAGATCGCCGACTTGTTCCTTGAGATCAGGACGTATCGCGAATTCCTCTGGCCGCCGCGCTTCTCGGGAGTCACCAACTGTTGGCTTTGCAGCTTCCGCAAATGGCGGGCTATCGTGTTGTTCTTCCACCCCAGCGCCCGCGAGATTTCGATCGGGGACATGGACGTTCCGCGGACGGTCAACAAGTTCACGATCGCAAGATCGATGGGGTCGGCAACGGGCAAGGGTGGTCTGGCGTTTCCCCACTTGCCCAGGGCTTGCAAAATTTTGAGTTGGCAGTGGCGCGGATTGTCCTTCACCCGGTCGACAGAGAAACGCAGGATTTTCCAGTCGTCCAGCACGAGATCGTTTTGCCGGTCCAGAGGATCGTCGAATGGCCAGCGGCTTACATTGCGGGCACGGGTGCCGAAATCGTCGATCTCGATACAGAGAACGAGCCCGTCCAGCAGGAAGGTGAAGTCCAAGA
>Ga0310834_101426_pt1 | contig 14444 bp, 16 predicted proteins | sample SM_ome_2_FD_201314 | JGI IMG/M metagenome (GOLD analysis project Ga0310834, IMG submission 201314) | Sorghum-adapted microbial communities enriched on stacked mutant (SM) sorghum from Joint BioEnergy Institute, Emeryville, California... ... | reverse complement strand
GCGCGCGTCCCGGGAGCGCTACGGCTTCTCCTACGTCACGGTGCACGATCCGTACTACGAGGCGTTCGAGCCGGTCGTCGAGCTCATGCGATGAGGTCGGGCCGCTCGTTGACGGCAGGCGGCAGGCGGGATCCTTGTCCACGCAAGAGACAAGGTTTTCGCCACGACGGAGCGCTACCTCGGCGTCCTCGGCATCGCCGAGGCCGTCGGGGTGAGCCGGCACGCCGTGCACAAATGGCGCTCCCGCTACCCGGCCGGCTCCGCCCACTCGTTCCCCGAACCCGACGTCGAGGTCGACGGGGCACCGGGCTGGGCGGCGGCGAGATCGGACGAGATCGTGCAGTGGCGTGAAGGCCTGCCCGGGCGAGAGGCCGGCGGGGCCGCCCCCTCGCCGTCCGCCGGCGGTACCTGAGCGAGGCGTTGACCCGCGGCCTCTCCCGGGAGGAGGCCGACCGCGTCGTCAGCACGATGACCGAGGAGTTCCCGGAGATGACCGAGACCCAGGTCTACGAGTTCCTCCTCGACGAGTGGCGCGGGCTCGACGACGTCGACGAGATCCTCGCCGAGTACCGCTAGCTACGAGCGACCAGCGTCGAGGACGGGCGCACCACGAGGTCGGGCCGCAGCAGCCGCTTCTGCGCGGGCGCGGCCGACCGGTCGCGCACCCGTTCGACGAGCAGGTCGACCGCCGAGGCACCCACCTCGTAGGCGGGCAGCCGCACGCTCGTGAGCGGCGGGGTGAGGAACCCGGAGAACGGGAAGTCGCCGTAGCCGAGCACGAGCATGTCGTCGGGCACGCGCAGCCCGCGCTCGGCCAGGGCCCGGTAGAGCCCGAGCGCGAAGTAGTCGTTGCCGACCAGCACGGCGTCGGGCCGCTCGGCGTGGTCGACGATCTCCTGCGCCACGACGTAGGACTCCTGCGGCTGCCACGGCAGCGCCGCGGACTCGTGGCGGCGGGTCGGCACGGACCGCACCGCCTCGTCGGGCACCGGAAGACCGGCCTCGGCCATGGCCCGCCGGAACCCGGCGACGCGGCCCGCGATCGTGGTGATCGGCAGGTCCTCCTCGAGCATCCAGATCCGCCGCGCGCCGGCCTGGATCGCGTGGACGGTGGCGTCGTAGGCGCCCTGCTCGTAGTCGATGCCGACGAAGTCGTGCTTGCCCGGCGGCAGGTCGCGGTTGACCAGCACGAGCGGGATCCCGGCGGTGGCGAGCCGCGGCCACGGGTCGGACCCGCCCTGCACCGGCACCGCGAGCACGCCGTCGACGGCGGCCCGCAGCAGCGACTCCACCGCCCGCCGCTCGATCTCCTCCGACTCGTCGGTGACGAGCAGCAGCATCGAGTAGCCGTGCTTGCGGCCCTGCACCTCCACGCCGTGGATCAGCTGCGCGTAGAACGGGTTGGACGGGGTGGTGATCACCAGGCCGAGCGTCATCGCCGAGCCGAGCACCAGCGAGCGCGCGAGCGTGTTGGGCACGTAGCCGATCCGCTCGGCCTCGGCCTCCACCAGCCGCCGCGTGCGGGCGCTGACGTCGGACTTGCCGGCCAACGCCCGCGACACCGTGTTCACCGACAGGCCGAGGGCCTCGGCGATGTCGCGCAGCGTCGGACGGCGGGGGGTGTTCATCAGCTCTTCACGGCCAGGTAGATGCGGACCTTCACCTGCGCGCCCCCCGGGGTGACCGCGCCGCGGACGCGCAGCCACTGGCCGAACTCGCGCACCGCCCACGTCGTGAGCTCACCCGCGGTGCGGTGGACGACGTCGTCGTAGTCGCACCAGGTGAGCCCGTCGGGCGAGATCTGCGTGACGAGGGTGAGCTCGGCGTCGTCGCAGGACCGCTCGAGCACCTGCACGAACCACCGCGCCTCCCCCGCCCACGCCGCCTCGAACGGCTCGGTGGCGAACTCGCCCGTGAGCGTCGTGTTGCGCTCGAGGACGGCGGTCTGGGACTGCCTCATCTGGGGACCCACAGGCTCACCAACCACAGGAGATGACGACGGAGTCGAGGAACAGGAAGTTGCGCGTGGGCGAGTGCGTGCGCACCGAGAAGTAGAAGTTCAGCAGGTTCTCCAGCGAGTCGTAGCGGTCCTCGTAGGGCGGCACCGGCACCTCGGACATGTCGAAGACGCGGTCGTTCACCTGCAGCTCGACGTTGCGCCGAGCCGCGGTGTCGATGCGCCACCGCAGGTAGTGCCAGTTGACCTTGGTGGGCACCTCGTTGTAGCAGAGCTCCTGCGGCTCGCCGAACGGCTCCCAGTCCTCCGGGTTCGGGGCGGTGAAGTCGGCGCCGTAGCCGAGCTTGACCTTGCCCTCGAGGTGCTCGCGCGGCGTCGGCTCCGGCACGGTCGGGTAGACCCACCGGCGGGCCATCCGGTTGTCGAGGTCGGTGTTGAGGTAGCGCGCCACCGTGTGGTAGCGCAGGCCGCCGTCGCCGCACAGGTCGGTGGCCACGGTGAACGCCCCGAACTGCGCCTCCGACGGGTGCAGGTTGCCGTCCCACACGACGTCGCCGAAGCGGTCCTTCTCCGGGCCGCCGCCGAGGGTGGCCTCGGCCTTGTAGGTGAAGTAGGCCTCGATCTGCAGCAGGCCGCGCCCGCTCATCGTGAGCCGCCGGATCGCGGTGGCGGTGTGGCCGGTGATCGGGCGGGTGGCGAGCTTGAGCGCGTACGTGCCGGTCATCGCGCCGTGCGTGCCGACGTCGAAGAACGTGCAGGACGACAGCTGCGGCGGCCGGAAGTCGCGCATGTGGTCGTCGACCGTGTCGAGGTCGCCGCGCCCGTCGTAGTTGCCGAGCAGCTCGGTCCAACCGTGCGTGCCGGAGTCGAACGTGTCGAACGTCAGGATCCGCGGCAGCGGCTGGAACTTCGACAGGCGCGGGTCGACCGACAGCAGGGCCGACCGGAAGGCGAACTCCGCCGACGGCGCGGAGCGGGCTTCTGACATGCGGACTCCAGGCGAGTGGGAATCGGGCCGGTCGCGGACATTAACGTTAATGGAACAACGCGGTCAAGCGCGCTCAGCGATTACGCGCAGCGTGTTGACATCCAGGAAACGAGCCCCCTAGCCTGCCCGAGTCCGTGCCCATTAACGTTAATGGAGCCGATGCAACGATGCGTCCTCCTGGGAGCCGCTGATGGCGGCCTACCTCGCCCGGCGGCTCGCCTTCTCGGTGTTCGTCCTGTGGGGCGCCGTCACGATCATCTTCCTGGTGCTGCGGCTGGTGCCCGGCGATCCGGCGCTGCTCATCCTCGGCTCCGACGCCACCCCGGACGAGGTGGCGGCGCTGCGCGCCCAGCTCGGCCTCGACCGGCCGCTCCTCGTGCAGTACGGCGCCTACCTCGCCGACGTCGCCCGGCTCGACTTCGGCCCGTCGTACCGCCTGTCCGGCGACGCGCTCGGCCTCGTGCTCGAACGGGTCCCCGCCACCGCGGAGCTCGCCGTCGTGGCGCTGTCGCTGTCGCTGCTGGTCGGGATCCCGCTCGGGATCCTCGCCGCGCTGCGGGTCGATACGCTCACCGACCGGGTCGTCTCGGTGTTCTCGCTGATCGGCCAGTCGACGCCGTCGTTCTGGCTGGGGATCGTGGGCATCCTCGTGCTGTCGCGCACGTTCGGGCTGCTGCCCAGCGCGGGCACCGGCTCGCCGGCCCACATGGTGCTGCCCGCCGTCACGCTCGCGCTGCCGTTCCTCGCCATCCTGGTGCGGCTGACCCGCAGCGGGCTGCTCGAGGTGATCCACGAGGGGTACGTGCAGACCGCGCGCGCCAAGGGCCTCCCCGAGCGCGTCGTGCTGTTCCCGCACGCCATCCGCAACGCGCTCATCCCGATCGTCACGGTCGTCGGCCTGCAGTTCGGCACCCTGCTCGGCGGCACCGTGATCGTCGAGACCGTGTTCTCCTGGCCCGGGATCGGGCGGCTGCTCGTCGACTCGATCTCCCACCGCGACTACGGCGTCGTGCAGGCGGCGGTGCTCGTCATCGCCACCAGCTTCGTCCTGATCAACCTCGTGGTCGACGTGCTCTACGGCTACCTCGACCCGCGCGTGCGTCTGGCGGGCCGGGCATGAGCGTCATCGCCCCACCCGCCCCCGCCGAGGCCGCGCCGGCCGCGGGCCCCGCCCGCAGGCCCGGGACCGCACGGATCCGGTTCGCCCTCACCGTCATCGCGGTCTACGTGGCCGCCGCGGTCGTCGGGCCCGTGCTGCTGGCCTACGACCCGGTGGCCACGCGCACCGCCGACCGGCTGCTCCCGCCCGGGTCGCGCACCAGCGACGGCGGCCTCGCCGTGTTCGGCACCGACCAGGTCGGGCAGGACCTGCTCGCCCAGATGCTGCAGGGCGCCCGCGTCTCGATCGCGGTCGGCGTGGCGACGCTGCTGCTCGCCGGCCTGATCGGGGTGGTCGTCGGCGTCGTCGCAGGCTACTTCGGCGGCTTCCTCGACGGCCTGCTGATGCGCCTCGCCGACGTGCAGCTGGCGTTCCCGTCCATCCTCCTGGCGATCTTCATCGCGGCCCTGCTCGGGCCCAGCGTGGTCAACGTCGTGATCGTCCTCGCGGTGTCCAACTGGGTCACGTTCGCCCGGGTCGTGCGCAGCCAGGTGCTCACCGTGCGCGGCCGGGAGTTCGTCGACGCCACCCGCACCCTCGGCGCGGGCACGTGGCACGTCGTGCGCCGCTGCGTCCTGCCCGCCTGCGTCGCGCCGGTGCTGGTCGTCGCCACCGTCGAGCTGGGGCACGTGATCCTCGCCGAGGCGTCGCTGTCCTTCCTCGGGCTCGGCACCCCGGCCAGCACCCCGAGCTGGGGCGTCACGATCGCCAACGGCCGCAACTACCTCGCGGAGGCCTGGTGGATCGCGACGATCCCCGGCCTCGCGCTCGCCCTCCTCGTGGTGGCGTTCGGCGTCCTCGGCGACGCGCTGCGCGACCGCTTCGACCCCCGACTGAAGAGCCTGTAGACCGATGCTCCCTGCCCCCGACCGGCCCGCCGCGGCGCCGCGGCACCCCACCCCCCTGCTGGCCGTCGAGGACCTGCGCGTGCAGTTCCGCACCGCGGCCGGCGAGATCACCCCCGTCGACGGGCTGAGCTTCGAGGTCGCGCCCGGCGAGACGCTCGCCGTGCTCGGCGAGTCCGGCAGCGGCAAGAGCGTCACCGCCCAGGCCGTGATGGGGCTGCTGCCCCGCCCCGCCGGGCGGGTCACCGGCGGCCGCATCCTCTTCGACGGCGTGGACCTGCTCACCCGCCCCGCCGCCGAGGTCCGCGCGCTGCGCGGCCCGGACATGGCGATGGTGTTCCAGGACCCGCTGAGCTCGCTCAACCCCGTGTTCCGGGTCGGCACCCAGATCGGCGAGGTGTTCCGCCGCCACCGCGGCGCGTCGCGGCGGCAGGCCAGGGCCGCGGCCATCGACCTCATGAAGCGCGTCGGCATCCCGGACGCCGCGAAGCGCGTCGACGACTACCCGCACCAGTTCTCCGGCGGTATGCGCCAGCGCGTGATGATCGCGATGGCGATCGCGTTGCACCCGCGGCTGCTCATCGCCGACGAGCCGACCACCGCGCTGGACGTCACCGTGCAGGCCCAGGTCATGGCCCTGCTCACGAGCCTGCAGCAGGAGTACGGCATGGCGCTGGTGCTGATCACCCACGACCTCGGTGTGGTCGCCGACGTCGCCGACCGGATGCTGCTCGTGTACGCCGGGCGGGCCGCGGAGACCGGGCCCATCCGCGAGGTCTACGAGCGCCCCGCCCACCCCTACACGGCCGGGCTGATGGCGTCGCTGCCCGGCGAGCAGGAGCGGCTCACCCCGATCCCCGGCTCGCCGCCGAACCTCGCCGCGCTCCCGCCCGGGTGCCCGTTCCACCCGCGCTGCCGGTACGCCGTGGACCGCTGCCGCGCCGAACGCCCGCCGCTGCGTGCCGTGGCCGGCCCCGGGCGCGCCGCCGCCTGCCACCGCGCCGAGGAGGTCCTCGATGGCGCCTGAGCCACTGCTCTCGGTGCGCGACCTGCACACCGCGTTCCCCATCCGCTCCCCGCTCCTGCGCCGCCGGGTCGGCACCGTGCAGGCGGTCGCCGGGGTGTCGTTCGACCTCGCCCCCGGCCGCACGCTCGGCCTGGTCGGCGAGTCCGGCTCGGGCAAGTCGACGCTCGCCCGCACGGTGATCGGCCTGGAACGGGCCACGTCGGGGCAGGTGCTGTTCGACGGGCACGACCTCACGACCGCGCCGCCCGCGACGCTGCGGCGGCTGCGCCGCGACATCCAGATGATCTTCCAGGACCCGTACGCCTCGCTGAACCCGCGGCGCACCGTCGAGCAGATCATCAGCGAGGCGTGGGAGATCCACCCGGACGTGCTGCCCCGCGGCCGGTGGGCGGCCGAGGTGCGCGACCTGCTCGAACGCGTCGGTCTCGACCCGTCGCACGCGGGCCGCTACCCGCACCAGTTCTCCGGCGGCCAGCGCCAGCGCATCGGCATCGCGCGGGCGCTCGCGCTGCGCCCGAAGCTCGTCATCTGCGACGAGGCGGTGTCCGCGCTCGACGTGTCGGTGCAGGCGCAGGTGCTCAACCTCCTGCAGGACCTGCAGCGCGACCTCGGCCTCGCCTACCTGTTCATCGCCCACGACCTGTCGGTCGTGCGCCACATCAGCGACGAGGTCGCCGTGATGTACCTGGGCACGGTCGTCGAGCACGCCCCCACCCGCGAGCTGTTCGGGCGCCCGACCCACCCCTACACGCAGGCCCTGCTGTCGGCGGTGCCGCACCCGCGCCCGTGGGAGCAGCCGCAGCGGCAGCGGATCCTGCTGCACGGCGACCTGCCCTCGCCGGCGAACCCGCCGTCGGGGTGCAGGTTCCGCACTCGCTGCCCCAAGGCCACCGAGATCTGCGCGGCCGAGACGCCCGCGCTGGTGGAACGGCACGGGCACCCGAGCGCGTGCCACTTCGCCGAGCCGCTGACCAGCGGGGTGGCCGGGTGAACCGCGACAGCGTGCTCGACACCCCCGACCTCGACGACTGGCGTGCGGTCCGGGTCGTGCTGGTGCGCCACGGCGAGTCGCAGGGCAACGCCGCGGCCCGGTTCGAGGGCCAGACCGGGCCGGGGCTGACCGCGCGCGGGCACGCCCAGGCCCGCGCCATCGCCGCCGGGCTGGACCGCTACGGCCGGCCCGACCTCGTCGTCGCGAGCGACCTCGTGCGGGTCTGCGAGACCGCCGCCCCCTACCTCGCGCGCACCGGCCTGTCCGCGCGGATCGACCCGCGCTGGCGGGAGGCCTCGGTCGGCACCTGGAGCGGGCGCACCTTCACCGAGGTCGCCGCCGAGCACCCCGAGGCGATCCGGGCGCTGCGCCGGGGCGAGGACGTCCGCCGCGGCGGGGGCGAGACGTTCGCCGAGCTGCGCGCCCGGGTGGCCGACGCGCTGGACGACGTGCTCGCCCCGTTCGCCGCCCGCCCGGCGGGCGGCACGCACACGGTGATCGTCTTCACCCACGGCGGCCCGATCCGGGTGGCGACGGCGGAGGCGCTCGCCCTGCCCGCGGGCGGGCACCTCGGCCTGGACCCGCCCACCAACTGCTCGGCCACCGAGCTGGAGTTCGTCCTCGGCGGGGACGGCAGCCGCCGCGCCCGCCTCGTCGCCTACAACACGCCCGCGCCGCAGGAGGCCGCATGACCGCGACCGGACCGCAGGCCCCGCTGACGTTCGTCGCGATGACCTACAACCTGTGGGGCGACGCCCACCTCGCCGAGCGGGAGCCCGCGCTGCGGGCGTTCTTCTCGACCCGGCCGCCGGACCTGCTCGCCGTCCAGGAGCTGCGCCCCGCCTCCCGCGCCCTGGTCGACGAGGAGCTGCCCGGGCACGACCGGGTGGTCGACGACGACCACCCCGGCTGGTCGGGGCAGAGCAACCTCTGGTGGCGGCGCGAGATGTTCGAGCTGCTCGCCCACGGGGTGCGCGACGTGGGGATCCTCTCCCCCGGCGCCGGCCTGTTCTGGGTGCGGCTGCGCGCGCCGGGTGGCCAGGTGCTGGTCTTCGCCACCGCGCACCTGACCTGGCCCGGCCACCCCGAGGAGCGCGCGAGCGGGGTCAGCAGGCGCGTGCCGCAGGCCAGGGCGATCGTCGCCGCGCTCGACGAACTGGCCGCCGGCGGGCCGTGCCTGTTCACCGCCGACGTCAACGACATCGGCGGGCCGCTGTGGGAGCTGGGCAACGCCGGGTTCCTCGACTCGTTCACCGCGCTCGGCTCCCCGGCGCCGCCCACCCACCCCGTCGTCCCCCTGCCGTTCACCAGCGGCCGGGGCACCCGCCTGTCGCCGGTGCAGTCACCGGCCAAGGCGATCGACTGGATCTTCTCGCGGGGCGCGGTGCGGCCCCGCACCAGCGAGGTCGTCGAGTTCTTCCACGACGGCTCCGCGCCGTCCGACCACAGGCCCGTGGTCGCGACGTTCACCCTGGAAGAAGGAGCCCACCCGTGAGCATGCGAAGGCTTCTGACCGCGGTCGCCGCCGGGGTCATGGCGCTCTCGGCCTGCACCACCATGTCGGGGGGTGGTGGCGGCGCGGGCGAGGAGCAGGTGCTGCGCTACTCCCCCGCGCTGTTCCCGGTGTCGCTCGACGCGCACCAGTACCCCGCGGAGGAGCCCACCCAGACCGCGGTGCAGCAGGTGCTGGAGACGCTCGTCGCGATGGAGGACGGGACCCCGGTCGGGGTGCTCGCCGAGTCCTTCGAGCCGGTCGACGACCACACGTGGGTGTTCCGCCTGCGGGAGGGCGTGACGTTCAGCGACGGCACGCCGCTCACGGCGCGGGACGTCAAGGCGTCGGTGGAGCGGGGCCAGTCGCTCAAGTGGTCGCTCGCCCCGCTGTTCACGTCCGTGCAGGAGATCGAGGCCACCGACGACCGCACCGTCACGTTCCGCACGTCCGAGCCGCTCGGCACGCTGCCCAGCACGATGTCGCTGGTGTTCATCGGCCCGGCCGACCGCGTGAACGACCCGGCCTACTGGGAGCGCCCGATCGGGACGGGCCCGTTCGTGGTCGAGAGCTTCACCCCCGACGACAAGGTCGTGCTGCGGCGCAACGACAGCTACTGGGGCGAGAAGGCCGCGCTCGACCGCGTCGAGATCGTGAGCATCCCGGAGACCGCGGCGCGCATCACGGCGCTGCGCACCGGGGAGGTCGACGTGCTGCAGTCCATCCCGCCGGACCAGGTGCCCGAGGTGGACGGGCAGCCGGACATCACCTACGGCAGCGGGCCGAGCTTCCAGTACTACTTCACCTGGTTCAACGCCTCCCGCCCGCCGTTCGACGACGTCCGGGTGCGCAAGGCCCTCTGGCACGCGCTCGACCTGAACGCGATCGTCGGCGACCTGTTCGGCGACAGCGCCACCGTGGCGAAGGCGCCCATCACGCAGGACGTGTTCGGCGCCCCCGCCCTGCCGCCCCACGACTACGACCCGGAGCTGGCGCGGCGGCTGCTCGCCGAGGCCGGGTACGCCGACGGACTCGAGGTGTCGATGCAGTGGCCGCGCGAGGGCGGGCCGAACATCCGTGCGCTCGCGCAGGCGATGGTGTCGGCGTGGGCCGAGGTCGGGGTCAGGGTGGAGCCGCTGGAGAAGGAGCGCCCGCAGTGGCTGCAGGACCTCAATGCGAAGAACTTCGACCTCAACCTGCAGACCAACACCACCGGCACCGGCGACGCCGACTTCACCCTCGGGCGCCTCTACACGTGCGCGGCCGACCGCACCGGCTACTGCAACCCCGAGCTCGACCGGCTGCTCGCCGGCGCGCGGTCCTCGCTCGACCAGGCCGAGCGCGAGCGCCTCTACGCGCAGGCCGCGCAGGTCATCTGGGATGACGCCGTCGGCATCTTCCCCGCCGACCTGCGCAACAACTACGCGGTGCGCAACCACGTGAAGGGCTTCGAGCTGCCGGTCAACGGCCGCCCGCAGTTCCGCACGGTCTCGATCGACGCCTCCGCGGGCTCGTAGGGCCGCGCGGGTCAGGCGAGCGCGAGCTCGGTGGCGAGCCGTTCCAGGGTCTTCGGTTCGCCGGGGCCGCCGAGGGGGCCGACCACCACGTGGTCGGCCCCCTCGGCGGCCTGTTCGCGCAGCCGGGCGGCGACCCGGTCGGCGCCGCCCCAGGCGAACGTGGCGTCGACCAGGCCGTCGGAGAGGTCGGCGACGTCGGCTTCGCCGAAGCCCATCCGGGAGAACGTCGCCGCGTACCCGGGCACGGCCGCCAGGAAGCCGAGCGGTTCGCGCGCGGCCGCCCGCGCCGCCCGCGGGTCCTCGTCGAGGACGACCATCTGCTCGACCACGAGCGTCGACCCGCCGAGGCGCTCCTTCGCCCAGGACGTGTGGTCCGGCGTCACCAGCAGCGTGACGGCCCCGCCGAAGCGATCCCGGGCGAGGTCGAGCTTGCGCGGACCGAGCGCGGCGAGCAGGGTGCGCTCCCGCGGCACCGCGGCGCCGAGCGCGTCGGCCGCCTGCCGCAGCACCGCGATGCCGACCTGGCCGCCGACGCCGGCCACGAGGCGCCCCGGGCCGATCCGCTCGGCCTCCGCGTACAGCGCGGTGATCGCGTCGACCCCGTGCACGTCGAGCGGGATGATCCCGGGCACGACCGCGACCCGGGTCGTCGCGCGCAGGATCTCGAGCAGCGGCTCGAGGCTCGCCAGCTGTCCGCCGGGCAGCCAGACCGCGGAGTAGCCCCACCGCTCGGCCGCGTGCGCGTGCTCGGCCAGCTCGTCGGTGACGGAGAGCGCGGCGCCGTACCCGCGCAGTCGATCGGTCATGTCCCCGACGCTAGGAGTTGAACCCGGCTTCAGGGCAACTCGGTTTCGAGCAACGCCCGGACCAGAGGCCGCTCGGCCTCGGGGACGTAGTCGGCGTAGTAGTCGTAGAGCGACTCGCGGGCCAGGCGCGCGGCGAGCGGGCCGTCGCGGCGGCGGACGGCGTCGAGCACCTCGGCGTGGTGGCGCAGGGATCGTTCCATGAGGCTGCGGCGGTCCGGCGCGTCGGCGATCTTCTGCGAGATGAGGCTCAGCACGACGCCGCGGACGACGTCGCTGCACACCTGGATGAGGACGTTGCGGCTGGCCGTGGCGACGGTGTCGTGGAAGGCGACGTCGGCGCGGCTGAACTCCTCGTAGCCGCGGTCGAGGGCGCGCTCCATCTCGGCGAGGGCATCGCCCATCGCGGCGAGCTCGTCGTCGGTCGCGAGCCGGGCGGCGAGGAGGTTCGCCGAGCCTTCCAGCAGCATCCGGAACTGGACGAGCTCGGCGAGGCCGATCTCGTCGACGCGGACCAGGCGCGTGATCGACTTGCGCAGCGCGGTCGGGGAGAACGGCAGCACCTCGGGACCGTTCGGGTCGCCGGGCCGGGAGCGGATCAGGCCGTCGCTCTCCAGCACGCGCAACGCCTCGCGCACCGTGGAGCGGCTGACGCCGAACTGGGCGGTCATCTCCCGCTCGCTGGGCAGCCGCTGGCCGGGACGCAGCAGCCCGCGCAGCACCCGGTCCTCGACCTGCTCGACGATGCTCTGGTAGGCGCGGACGGGCCGCACCGGTTCGAAGGGCCTGCCCGCCTCCGCATCCGCCATTGCCATCGCCGCCCCGCTCGTGCTTGACCGACCCGATCTCCCATGACACGGTAGCGGCTCGATGAGGCCACTGGTCCGACCAGTTGCGGGTGGGAGGATCCTCCAGGTGATGCGTTCGTTGCCCCGTTCGGGTGTCCTCCTGCTGGCCGGGGCGCTGCTCGCGGCCGGCTGCTCGGCCGGTTCCACCCCCTCACCCGGGGCGGCGCCGGACTCCCCGGACGCCCCACTGCGGATCGGGTTCACGGCCGAGCCGGCCAACCTCGACTTCACCCGCACCGACGGCGCCGCGATCCCCGAGGCTCTCCTCGTGAACGTCTACGAGGGCCTCGTGGAGCTGGACCAGGCGACCGGGGAGATCGTGCCGGCGCTCGCCGAGTCCTGGACCGTGAGCCCGGACGGGCTCGTCTACGACTTCACCCTCCGCGAGGGCGTCACGTTCTCCAACGGCGAGCCGTTCACGGCCGACGACGTCAAGTTCAGCATCGAGCGGGTCCAGTCCGACGCCTGGACGATCTCGCTCAAGAACGGGATGGACGTCGTGTCCGGCGTCGAGGTCGTCTCGCCGACGCAGGTGCGGGTCACGCTCTCCCGGCCGAGCAACAACTGGCTGTTCTCCATGACCACCCGCATCGGCGCGATGTTCGACCCGTCGGGCGTGGCCGATCTTGCGAACACGCCGGTCGGCACCGGCCCGTACACGGTGGCGGAGTTCCGCCGCGGCGATCGCCTCGTGCTCACCCGCCGCGACGACTACTGGGGCGAGCCACCCGCGATCCCCCGGATCGAGCTGCAGTACTTCCGCGACGCCACCGCCGCCGTCAACGCCCTGCTCACCGACGGCATCGACGTGATCGGCACCGTGCAGGCGCCCGAGGCGCTCGCGCAGTTCGACGGCGACGACCGGTTCCAGGTGATCGAGGGCACCACGAACGGCGAGGTCACCCTCGCCATGAACAACGCCTCGGGCCCGACGAGCGACGTGCGGGTGCGCCGGGCGATCGCGATGGCGATCGACCACCAGGCGGTGCTGGACACCGCGTGGGCAGGCCGCGGCGCCACCATCGACACCATGGTCCCGCCGACCGACCCCTGGTACGAGCCGATGCCCGACGTCACCCCGTACGACCCGGAGGCGGCCCGGGCGCTGCTCGCCGCGGCGGGGATGCCGAACCCGTCGCTGCGCATGCGGATCGCGAACCTCCCCTACGCGGTCGCGGCGGCGCAGGTGGTGCAGAGCCAGCTCGCCGCCGTCGGCATCCGGACCGAGATCGAGCCGCTGGAGTTCCCGGCCCGCTGGCTCGAGGAGGTGTTCCGAGGCGCCGACTACGACCTGTCGATCGTCTCGCACGTCGAGCCACGCGACATCCGCACGTTCGGCGACCCGGACTACTACTGGCGCTACGACAATCCCGAGGTGCAGCGGCTGCTCGCCGAGTCCGAGGCCGGCGGCCCGGAGCAGCAGGTGGCGAGCCTGCGCCAGGTGGGGAGGATCATCGCCGAGGACGCGGCGGCGGACTGGCTGTTCGTGCTGCCGAACCTGATCGTCGCCGACGCCGACGTGCGCGGCCTGCCCCAGAACCGGATCGGCGAGTCGTTCGACGTCACGGCGCTCTCCCGCGGGTAACCGTGCTGCTGCAGCTCCTCCGCCGGACCGCGGTGTTCGCCGCGAGCCTCGCCGTGGCGTCGGTCGTCGTGTTCGCGTTCATGTCCGTGCTGCCGGGCGACCCGGCCCGGGTGGCGCTCGGCGTCAACGCCACCGAGGAGGCGGTCGCGGCCACCCGCGCGGCGTTCGGCACCGACCGCCCGCTCGTCGTGCAGTACCTGGACTGGGTGAGCGGGCTCCCGGTCGGCGACTTCGGCCGCTCCTACGTCACGAACGTCGACATCGGTCCGCAGATCGTCGACCGGCTGCTCGTCACGACCTGGCTCGTGCTGTCCGGCATGGCGGTCGCGCTGGTCGTGGCGCTGCCGCTCGGGGTGCTGGCCGCGGTGCGGCACCGCCGCGCGAGCGGCGCGGTGATCTCGGCGGCGAGCCAGGTCGGGGTGGCCGTACCGAGCTTCATCGCGGGCATCCTGCTCGTCACGGTGTTCGCGGTGCGGCTGCGCTGGCTGCCCTCCGGCGGGTGGACCCCGCCCGCGGCCGACCCCGTGGACTTCCTGCGCAAGCTCCTGCTCCCGGCGCTCGCGCTCGGGCTCGTGCAGGGCGCGGTGCTCACCCGCTACGTGCGCTCCGCCGTGCTCGACGTGCTGCGCGAGGACTACCTGCGCACCGCCCGCTCCAAGGGCCTCACCCCGGGCCGGGCGCTCGTGCGCCACGGGCTGCGCAACGCCGCGATCCCGGTGGTGACGGTGCTCGGCCTGCAGCTGTCGACGCTGCTCGTCGGGGCGGTCGTGGTCGAGCGGGTGTTCGTGATCCCGGGGCTGGGCAGCCTCCTGCTCGACGGCGTCGCCAACCGCGATCTGCTGCTCGTGCAGGGCGTGGTGATCGTGCTCGTGCTCGCGGTCCTGGTGGTCAACTTCCTGGTGGACGTGGCCTACACCGTGCTCGACCCCCGGCTGCGGAGGGCGGCGTGACGGCCGCGGGCACCCGGCGCCGGATCGGCCCGCCCACGCTCGTCGTGGGCGGCGCGCTCGTCGGGCTCGTCGTGGCCGCGGCGCTCGTCTCGTTCGTCTGGACGCCGTACGACCCGGTGCTCGTCGACCCCACCGCGCGGCTCGCCCCGGTGGGCCCCGCCCACTGGCTGGGCACCGACACGTTCGGCCGCGACGTGGTGAGCCAGCTGCTCGTCGGCGCGCGCACCACGCTGTTCGTCGGGGTCGTGGCGGTCGGGCTCGCCGGGGTCGTCGGAACGCCGA
>Ga0310834_101419_pt1 | contig 14594 bp, 13 predicted proteins | sample SM_ome_2_FD_201314 | JGI IMG/M metagenome (GOLD analysis project Ga0310834, IMG submission 201314) | Sorghum-adapted microbial communities enriched on stacked mutant (SM) sorghum from Joint BioEnergy Institute, Emeryville, California... ... | reverse complement strand
ATGTCGCTCCGCAAGCGCCGGTGGCGGAATTGGTAGACGCGCAAGGTTGAGGGCCTTGTGGGGGATAACCCCGTGGAGGTTCGAGTCCTCTTCGGCGCACTGTGGATGAAGAAGAGCCCCGTCCTGCGGGGCTCTTCTCGTGCAGCCGACCTGAGGCTGCGCACGCAACGTCCGGCCTAACCGATGACGAGCTGATCGATCGCGCCGAAGAGCGACCGGCCGTCGGCCCCGAACGCCTCTACGTGGACCCTGTCCCCCGGGCGCAGGAACCTCGTCGTCGCCTCGCCATGCTCGGAGAGCTCGACCGCGCGCTTCTCCGCAAGACACCCGAACCCGCGAGCGGGGTCGCGGTTGGCGACGGTGCCCGACCCGATGACAGTCCCGGCTGACAGGCTTCGGGTTCGTGCCATGTGGGCGACGATCTCGCCGAAGTCGAAGGCGCGGTCCGCAGCAGCATCCAGGCTGCCGAGCAGCTCGCCGTTGACACGGCACTCGACGGTCGCACGCAAGCCCCCGCCGTCCCACGCGTCGCCGAGCGCATCCGGCGTCATCGCGAACGGGGCGAACGAGCGCAGCGGCTTCGCCTGGTAGAAGCCGACGCCCTTCGCGTACTCGGCGCCAAGCAGATGCCTGTGGGTCAGGTCGTTGGCGAGGAGGACGAGGATGATGTGATGCCGGGCATCGTCCGCACCCACTCCCTGCGGAACGTCGTCGACCACCACCGCCACCGTCGCCTCGAGATCCAGTCCCCAAGCCTCGTCACGCAGCTCGATCGGCTCCAACGGCGCGAGGAACCGGTCCGAGCCGCTCTGATACACGATCGGGTCCGTCTCGTGGTCGGGCGGCAGCGGCATGCCGCGCGCGGCGCGCAAGCGCTCCATGTGCGCGTGGTACGTGCTCGCATCGGCCCACTGGAATGCCCGCGGCAGCGGTGCGTGGAACTCGTCCGCAGCGACGCGTCGAAGCACGGCCCCGTCGTTCCCGAACCGTTCAGACAGCTCGCGGAGCGTGACCGAGGCCGATGGCCACTCCTCGACCGCCTCTCGCAACGTGGCGAAGCCGGCGGGCGTGACGACGACGCTCTGGGGGTCCTGCTCGCTCACGAGCACAAGCGTCCCGTCGCGCCCGCCAGTCTTCAGCGATGCCAGCCGCATACGCGCCTCAGTCGCCCTGGGCCCACCAGTGCAGCCACCGGCGCTGGATCACTTCGGCGATCGCGACGAGAACGATCCCCAGGATGCTGAGCACGACGACGACCGCGAAGGTCAGCGACGCCTGAACGGTTGTGACGGAGTCCAGCAGGAGCCGGCCCATACCGACCGTGCCGGTGAGGATCTCGGCGGTCACGACCGAGACGAGACCGAAGCTCACCGCGTTGGGCAGCGCCGTCACGGTCCAGGCCAGCACGTGCGGCCAGCGCACCCGCCACATGAGCTGCGTCTTGCTTGCCCCCAGGAGTCGCGCGTTCTCGAGCACCTGCGGAGGCACGGTACGCCCTCCCTCGTAGGCGTTGAAGAACACGACGAAGAAGACGACGGTGATAGCCGTGAACACCGACGCCTTCATCGTCGGGCCGAAGATGATCACGATGATCGGGATCAACGCGATCCTCGGCACCGCGTTCAGCGCGATGATGAACGGCCGCAGCACGTCGCTGAGCATGCGGCTGTTGCTCAGGACGAGGCCCGCCCCCGCACCGAGCACCGTGCCGAGAAACGTCCCGATGAGCGACGCCTCGACCGTCGCGCGGGCAAAGGGCCACATCTCAGGCGAGTTGTCACGCCCGCTCGCGAGGTCGCCGAGAGTCGCCCAGATCTCAGAGGGCGAACTGATGAAGTAGGGGTCGAGGAAGGTCAGCCGGTCGCTGAGCCAGCCCACCTTTGGCAGGAACTCCCACATCAGCAGGAACGCGACCAGGATGAGGAGCTGAACGGCGATGATCCGGCCCCTCCTCCGACGAGCGGCGCGTCGCTGCTCGGCCGCGAACGACGCCTTCGACGTCATCGTCGCGGAAGCGGATGCGTGAAGGGTCTCAGCGCTCATCCTGTCGCTCCTGCGCGTCACGGATCTGCACGCTCAGGTCGTGCCAGAGCCTGCCGTACAGCTCGAGGAACTCGGGGCGCTCCCGGAGCTCCATGACCTTTCTCTCGCGACCGAACGGCACTGGATGACGCGCCGCGACCCTGCCGGGACGCGCCGCGAGGATCACCACTTCGTCGCACAGCGACACTGCTTCCGCGAGGTCGTGTGTCACGAGCACGACGGTCGTGCCGAGCCGGCGGACGATGTCCAGCACGTCCTGGTGGATCGCGATACGCGTCGGCTCGTCGAGCGCCGAGAACGGTTCGTCCAGCAGGAGCAGTCGCGGCTGCGCGGCCATTGCCGTGATGAACGCGAGCCGCCGGCGCATACCGCCCGAGAGCTGGTACGGGTAGGCGTTCGCGAACTCCCGCAGGCGGGTGAGCTCAAGCAGCTCGGGGATGAGCTCATCGACGTCGGCACGGCGTTCCTTGTTCAGCGTCTGGAAGAAGCGGACGTTCGCCTCGACCGTGAGCCACGGCAGCAGGGTGTCCTTCTGGAACACCATGCTCAGCGGGTGACGGGGCTGAGCGCCGGGCCTCGAGGCCAGCGGGTCGGGTGACCACGTGATCTCGCCCGCGGTCGGGTGCCGGATCTCGGCGAGGAGCGCGAGCAGCGACGACTTTCCGCAACCGCTTGGCCCGCAGACGCCGAGGATGCGTCCATCCTCGATCTCCAGCGAGATGTCGCGTACCGCCTCGGTCCCGTTCGGATAGGTGAATGAGACATTACGCAGGGACGCGACCGGCGCGGAGCCGCCACGGCTCCGGTCCACCGCGCCCGCGGCGGCCCCGGGCGCCGCGCTTCCCGCGTCCTGCGCGGTGGCGACCACGGCGCCGCCTCCTGGTGCCGGCTGTGCGTTCATGATCTTTCTGCCCTCACTCCTTGGCGCCGTCGGGGGGCGCGTCCGCGCCGGCGGGCGGCGGCACGGGAATCGTCTCGTACTCTGCGGGAACGCACATCTCGAGCACTGCGTAGTCGCCGCTGAACGGCGCGACGTTGTGCCGCATCTGCTCTCCCGACCCGATGCACATCGAGTCGAGCGGCCCGAGTTCGTACTTCGGGCGGTCCTCGACACGAATGATCGAGTTGCCGCCGAGGATCATGAACCACTGCGCCATCGTGTGGTAGTGCCACCCCGTCCCGGCGCCCGGCTCGCCTTGCGCACGGACGATGTGGACGTGGATGCGGTCCTCGGTCGGACCGCGGGTGCCAAGATCGCGGTAGGCAAAGAACCGGCGCGGCCCCGCACCGACCGTATACGACTCGGGCCGCTCGTACGTGACCACCGGGCGGCGGTCCGGGTCAAGCGCGGCCGCGCGGGCGGGCAACGCGGAATTGCGCCCCTCGATCGTCTCGTAGCGGGCCGGCGCCGTGATCAGGATCGCCTCGTATGTGTCACCGATCGACTCGCGGTGACGGTAGAGCGCGGGCATGCAGACACAGTCGCCGGGCCCCAGCGTGGTCTCGCCGTGTTCGTCCTCGATCGTCAACGAGCCCTGCAGCAGATAGACGAGCTGGAAGTCCAGGTCGTGGCAATGCCAGTCGAGTTCGACCGGACCTGTCCCGGTCCGGCGCACGTGGGTCACGCCGATCTTGCCGCGACTGGCGTCAGCGACACCAAGGTCGCGCGTCTCGAGGTTCGGTCGGTCCGAGGAAACCCACTCGCCCTCGTCGCGCCCGACGGCTGTGTACCCGATCTGAATGGGATCCTCGGCGGTCCAGCCGCTGATCCAGGTCTGCTGGTGGGTGGCGTCCATCCTAATCTCCTCCCCTTCGTTTCGAGGCCCGCCGCTAACCGATCCGGGCGGCGGGATCCGGGATGTCGATCCGCCCTTCGACGAGGTCGCGTACGAGGGCATCGATCTCCTCATCGTCCGGGTTGGGCACTCCGACGGCCTGCCAGAGGCGGATCGTCATCGCGAGGAACCCGATGAAGATCGTGAATTCCAGCGCCCCGCGCGGCGACATCCGCTCACACATCGCGGCGTACCGCTCATCGGTGACCTCGCCCGTGACGACGGCGCGGGCGTACTCGACGATCTGCCGCTCCTCGGGTAGGAGCTCGTCCTCGCGCCCACTGCGGATTGCCTCGATCGCCTCGGGCCGGACGCCCACGGCGATCGCATCCGGGATATGTACCGTGAAGATGCCGTTGTAGCCCCAGTCGGTGCCGAGCACGATGTCGACAAGTTCACGCTCGGCGTCGCTGTAGCTCCCACGGAGTTCGCCTTGGCGCACGAGGATGCCGAGGCGCACGAGCGCTGCGGCCAGAGGTGGCGAGTTCATGAGCGCGCCGAAGTAGGCCTTGGGGGTGGCGTACTCGCTATAGCGCTTCTGCGTGCGCTGTGAGACGAAGTCGTAGTCGTCGAGTTCGGCGGGATCGACGTCCTCGCGACCAGGCGGGGTAGGCAGTCGCTTCGGATCAGGCATTCATCGCCTCCGGCTCGAGATGGGCGCCTCTCGCGACCGTCCGGCCGATGACGTAGGCGAACGTCATGGCCGGTCCGAGCGTCGAGCCTGGGCCTGTGTAGGCGTACGGCACGGCGTTGGCCGACACGTTGCCGGCCGCGTACAGCCCGGGGATCGGGCTGCACGGGTCGGCCGCGGAGAGGACGCGGCCGTCACGGTCGATGTTCAGGCCGCTCTTTGTCGCCAGCGCGCCAGGCCTGAGCGAGATCGCGCAGAACGGCGGCTTGGCAATCGTGCCGAGTGCAGGGTTCGGCGTGTGCGTCGGATCACCCCACTCGACGTCCCACCGGCTCTCGCCGCGGTGGAAGTCCGGGTCGAGCCCCTGCTCAGCGAAGCGGTTGAACCGCTCGACCTGCGTCAGGAAGCCGTCGCGGTCGATTCCGACCCGCTCGGCAAGCTCCTCGAGTGTGTCGGCCGTCGTCAGCCAGCTTGGCCGACCCTCGACCCTCGGTGGGGGAGCCGAGCGTAGGAGCGCATACTTGTCACGGAACTGCTGGTCGAGGATGAGCCAGGCCGGCAGATTCCGGCGCATGTTGTTCCGCGTTCCGAACGCCTCGGTGATGTCGTAGTAGTTCGTCGACTCGTTGACGAACCGCTCGCCCCGGGCGTTGACGATCATCGTGTGCGGAAGCGCCCGCTCCTCGCGGCTCAGCACCGCGTCGCCGGGCTCGGGCGAGTCTTCGCCGATCGGAATGACCGGGCACCACCAGGCGTCGGCGAGGTTCGCGGGCATCGCGCCGACAGCGAATCCCATGAGGTGCCCGTCGCCCTCGTTGGAGCTTGCTCCGGGACAGAACTCGAGCGGACGATCGAGAAACAGGCTCTTCAGCTCGTCGTTGAATTCGAAGCCCCCCGTGGCGAGCATGACCCCGTGGCGACCGGCGAACGCGCGCTCGCCGTCCTTGGTGGTCGCCCTTGCCCCGACGACCCTCCCATCCTCGACGACGAGCTCGCGCGCTCGCACCGACGTGAGGATCTCGACACCGTGGCGTAGACAGCCGCGCAGCAGCTGCGCGACGAGCGCGGTCCCGTTGGCGAAGTACTCGAACGTGGTGGGCTTGGCGTAGTCGACGTTGCCGACGTCGACGAATGTCCGCTGATGCACAGTGCGCCCCTGGTCCGGCGGCGCCGCGTGCAGATGCCGTGTGTAGAACTCGAACTTGTCCCACACCCATGCCGACCCGGGCCCGGTCCGAATCCGCGAGGACCATTCCCCGAGGTCGGCGACCGCGACGCGGTGCGGATCGAGCGGGCGACCGCCGTGCTTTGCGCCGGGCAGATGCGGGCGGTAGTCAAGCGTCCCACCGATCGGCGGCCACGCGCGAAACGACAGACCACCGCGCTCCTCGAGGTAGCGCACCATCTCGGGACCCGTGTCGACGAGGCGCTCGATCATGTCCTCGCGCACCTCCGGCCCGGCGACCGCGCGTAGGTAGGTGAGCGCCTCCTCGCGTGTGTCCTCGACGCCGGCCTCCGCCATGTGATGGTTCTGGGGTATCCACACTCCGCCGCCGGAGAGCGCGGTGGTGCCGCCGACGACGTCGGCCTTCTCGAGCACGAGGACCTTCGCCCCCTCGATCGCAGCAGTCAACGCTGCCGTGAGCCCGGCCGCGCCCGACCCTAAGACGAGGAAGTCCACCTCCCGTTCCCAGGTCTGCGGAATGTCACGGGTGCGTTCGATCACGAGATCTCTCCGTTGTCGATCGTTCAGATGCGTCGCTCAGGTCGGCCACGCGATCCGTTCATGGCGGAGCGACGGAGTGCGCTCGTACTGGGCGGCGGCGAGGCTTCGCAGGTGCGAGCTCATCTGCGCCGCCGCGAGAGCGCCCTGCCCTTCGAGGATCGCGTCGCCGATCTCCTGATGCAGCCGGCGGGTCGCCGGACGGGAGTCATGCGGCAGGAGCGCTCCGCTTCCGGTGCGGTCCTGATACAGCGTCCGCAGCGCGCGACCGATGAGGTCGAGCACGCGGTTGCCGGACATCCCGCTGACGACATAGTGGAAGTCGTCGGCGCGCCGTACGTACTCGGGCTCATCGAACGACGCGACCTGCTCGCGCGCCATGACCAGACGGAGCTGCTCCATGCTCTCCGAGTCCTGACGCTCGGCCGACAGCCTGGCCATGACCGGCTCGATGATCAGGCGTGCTTCGACGAGCTCGCCATAGGTGGCGCCGGTCATGTGGAAGTAGAACGACAGCGTCCGGGCGAGATCCCGGGGGTGGATCTCAGCGACGATCGGCCCCCCGTTCTGGCCCTGGCGAATCGAGATGAGCCCGTAGGACTCGAGTAGCCGCAGCGCCTCTCGCAGCGACCCACGACCGACGTCGAACTGCTCGAGCATCTCCGCCTCGGTTGGGAGATGGTCACCGGGACGGAGGCCGAGCTCGACGATGTCGCGCACGATCTCGGACGCGACGATCTGGGCCATCTTGGCCCGCCGTCGTGCGATGACCTCGCCGCGCGGACGCGCGCCCGCAGGTGATGATCGCTGCGCGCCCATAGACATATGCGTATGTTAGCACTCCTGCGCATGTTTGGGGTGTTCACCTCTGACGGACACCCCCAGTTCGCGCAGAAGCTCGTCGGTGTGCTCCCCCAGGCCGGGCGGGGGTACCAGTGGCTCCCTCGTCGCGGGAGCGCCGTCGTCGTCAGCCATGTGCACGGGGATCGCGGGGATGCGCATACGGCGCCCGTCGACCTCTGTCTCCCGCAGCACGCCGTTCGCCGCTGCGTGTTCGCTCTCGAGGGCCTCGCGCAGCGTCAGCACCGGCGCGAACGGCACCTCCGCCTCCCTGAACGCTGCGTTCCAGTAGTCGAGTGGCCTCGTGCCGATCGCGGCTGCGATGAGCCTCCGCTCGGCTTCGAAGTCGGCGCCTGCGCCGTAGCACGTGCCGCGTGACCAGTCGCCGTGGTCGCGAACGTCCGCGGGGAGCCCGAGCACCTCGCAGAAGCGGACCCAGAAGCGCTGCTCGATCGGGGCGACGAGTATCGCCCGACCGTCCACCGTGCGGTACATCCCGTATCGCGACCCGAGGTCGGCGTACTGCATCCACGGCTCGCCCGTGTTCGCGAGCATCGCGATGTCGCGCCAGCTCCACCACATGGCCGCTCCCCACAGCGAGACCGCGACATACTGCGCCTCGCGGTGTCCGGCGAGCCTGCGCCTCGCCGCCTCGAGCACGCCCAGCGCGGCGAAGACACCCCCGAGCGTCGGCCCGGCGGTCCGAAAGCCAGGCCGAGTGACTGGCTGGAGCCCTCCGTCCTCGACCGGGACGAGCCCCGCATAGGCATCGACGTTCTGCCCGTGCGCGGTCTGTTCGGCCCACGGACCCCGGTCGCCGTAACCCGAGAGCGCGCAGTAGATGATTTCCGGGTTGGCTTCGCGCATCGTCGCGAAGTCCATGCCGCGACGCCGGGCGTCCCGCGGCCGCGCGCCGACTATGACGGCATCGGCCCAGCGCGCGCACGCCCGGATGACTGCAGGCCAGCGCTCGTCCCTGCGATCGATCGCCAAGCTTCGCTTCCCGGAGTTCAGGGCGCTGTGAAACATGCCCGTCCCGTCGATGAACGGCGGCGTGCCGCGGTTCCCGTCTCCATGACGTGGGTGCTCGACCTTGATGACCGTCGCTCCCATCTCGGCGAGCAGGTGGCTCGCGAGCGGACCCGGTAGGTGCGTCGAGAAGTCGACGAGGCGCAGGGGTTCGGCCGCTGTCATGCCGCCCGGTCCAGGAACGCGCGCACGTGCGCGATAAATGCGTCCGGATCCTCGCGCGGGATGAAGTGCCCGGTGTCGGGGCGCGCCACCTCGAGGTGCGGTATCGCTGCCTGCAGGCGGCCGACGATGTGCTCGTCCAGGAACGACCACCGCTTCGCCCAGAGCAGCAACGCCGGGGCGCGCACGCGTCCCGCAGCGTCCCAGAGCCGCGGGTTCTCGCGGCGGCCGGCCGAGCCCGCAAGCCAGAAGAGGTCGGGGTCGGCCTTCGGGACGTACTTTCCGGCCCAGTTGCGACGCAGCTGATGACGGGCGTGGAGCTCGTGGAAGATCGGACGCCACTCCGGATGGACCTCGCGATAGTGCGCAACGGCGTCCTCCAGTGAGCCGAACCCCCTCAGCCCCGCGTTCGCGAGCAGAATGCGTTTGTTCTCCCGCGCCGCCGCGGCGCTGAGCTCGGGCCCACTGTCAGAGAGCACGAGCCGTCGCACGAGTGATGGGTGGTCCGCGGCAAGGGCGAGCGCGAGGCGCGCCCCGAGAGAGTGTCCGACGACGTCGCAGCGATCGACACCCACCTCCACCGCCACGCCCACGGCATCGGCCACGAACGCCCCGAGCCGATACCCGGTCCTGGGCGCCCAAGCGCTGTTGCCGTGCCCGCGTAGATCGAAAGCGATGACGCGCCGATCCTCGGCGAGCGCGCGCGCTACAGGATCCCAGGTGCGACTCTGAACTTGCGCGCCGTGGAGCAACAGCACCGGGCGCTCTCCGTCGGGATTCCACTCGCTGACGTGCAGCAGCTGCCCGTCCACCGTGACCGAACGGGCCCGGTCCGGTGCGACAGCATGAAGCGAGAGATCTCGAGCGAGCGTGTTCATGCTCCGGTGCGTGTCGGCGACGCCGCGGCGTCGCCGAGCCTGGCGATGCCGCGCTCGGCCAACGACGCGATCTCCTCGGCCGAGTAGCCGGCCTGCGCGAGCACCTCGCGTGTGTGTTGGCCGAGCGTCGGCGGCGGTGAGGTGATCCGCCCAGGCGTGTCGGTGAGCTTGATGGCCGGCCCCAGCTGGGGGATCTCGCCCACCGTCGGGTGCTCGACTGACTGCACGAGCCCGGCTGCGGCGACCTGTTCGTGGCTCAGGATCTCCGAGAAGCTGAAGACAGGGCTGAACAGGACACCGCGCTCGCGGAAGCGTGGCTCCCATTCGGCGGTCGTCCGCCGCCGGAACGCGTCCGCGAGTATCGGACGGAGCTCCTCTCGGAGGCGGACTCGATCCGCGTTGCCCGCATAGCGCGGGGCCTCGGCGAGCTCCGGCAGCTCAAGGGCCTCGCAGAACGGCCCCCAGCCGTCGTTCCCACCCCACACGCCGGCGACCACCCACCCGTCGGCGGTCTCGAAGGCCTCGTAGGGCATGACGACGCTGTGCGCGCTGCCGAACCGCTGCGGGTCCTCGCCGCGGGTCCAGTACGACGCGAGTCGGGTCGTCAGCGAGGAGAGGAGTCCGGCGAGCATCGAAACCTCGATGTGCTGGCCACGCCCGGTCTTCTCGCGCGCCATCAGCCCGAGTAGGACCGCCTGCACGCACAACATCGCCCCTGTGAAGTCGGCGATCGGCACTCCGACGAGCGCGGGCCCGCGATCCGGCTCACCGGTCACCGACATCACTCCGGAGGCCGCCTGCACGACAGGATCGGTCCCGGGGTCGCCCGCCATCGGCCCCTCGCTGCCGAACGCGGAGATCGACACGTAGACCAGACGCTCGTTGATCGCCGACAGGTCCTCGTACCCGATGCCGAACCTGGTGGCCTGGCCAGGCCGGTAGTTCTCGACGACCACATCGACCTGGTCCGCGAGACGCCGGACGATCGCGTTCGCCTCGGGCCGGCGGAGGTCGAGCGACACGCTCTTCTTGCCGCGGTTCCAGATGAGGAACAGAGCGCTCTCGTCGCCGACGAAATCCACACCGGTGATCCGGCTCGGGTCCCCGGCGAGGGTCTCGATCTTGATGACCTCGGCACCGTAGTCGGACAACGCCAGCGTGGCGTACGGCCCCGCCATGTGCCGGGTGAAGTCGAGCACCTTGACACCATCAAGCGGACGCAGCATGCGCCTCTCCTCGGTTGCGGGTCGCGAAGTCGACGAACCAATCGAAGGCCTGCGGATTCTGGAGCGCGTCCCGGCTGGCGACCTTGGCTGGGTCGGAGCCGGCTAGCAGCCTGCGGATCGGCGTCTCGAGCACCTTCCCGGACAGCGTCCGCGGGATCCCCGGGGCCTCGATCACCTCGTCGGGCACATGCCGCGGCGAGCACTGTGTCCTGATCTGCAGGCGGATCGCGGCCGCGAGATCGTCGTCGAGCCCGTGTCCGGCGCTGGGCCTGACGAAGAGGAGGATCCGACTCTGTCCGACGCCGGTGGGCGCATCCACGACGACGGCGTCCTCGATCTCCGGCATCGCGAGCACCACGCGGTAGATCTCGGCGCTGCCGATCCGGATCCCGCCACGATTGATCGTCGCGTCGCTGCGGCCATGGATGACCGCCCCGCCCGAGGCGGTCAGCTCGAGCCAATCCCCGTGCCGCCACACGCCCGGGTAGGTGTCGAAGTACGAGGCGCGGTAGCGCTCCCCGTCGGGATCGTTCCACAGTGCGACCGGCATGCTCGGCATCGGCTGCGTGACGACGAGCTCACCGACCTCTCCGCGGAGCGAGCGGCCGCTCGGGTCCCAGGCCTGGACGTCGACGCCGAGCGCAGGTGCCTGCAGCTCGCCGCGCCGGACGCCGAGCAGCGGCGTGCCGCCGACGAACGCCGTGCACACGTCGGTCCCCCCCGACGTCGAGAACAGCCACACGTCCCCGAGCTGCTCGTAGATCCAGTCGAAGTCCTCGGGCGGGAGCGGGGACCCTGTCGACCCGATCGCACGCAGGCGAGACAGGTCACGGTCCTGCAGGGGACGGACGAGGGACTTCCTGCAGCCTGTGTAGAAGCTCGCTCCCGCTCCGAAGATCGTGACGCCGGCATCGGCCGCGAGATCCCAGAGCACCTCGGGACCGGGATGGGTAGGGCTACCGTCGTAGAGCACGATCGTCGCTCCCGTCAGCAGTCCGCCGACGACGAAGTTCCACATCGTCCACCCCGTCGTGGTCATCCACAGCAGGCGGTCGCCGGGGCCGGCGTCCACCTGGAGTCCGACCCACTTGAGGTGCTCGAGGAGGATGCCGCCCTGCGAGTGGACGAGGCCCTTGGGCAAGCCCGTCGTCCCGGACGAATACAGGATCCAGAGCGGATGCTCGAACGGGAGCTGTTCGAACTGCAGGCCGACCGGCGGCGAGGTGGCGATCACCTCGTTCCAGCCGAACGTCGACTCATCACGCGGCGGTTCGGATGCCCCGAGATACGGCAGCATCACAGTCGCCTCCAGCGTGGGCAGCGCCCGCCGCAACTCGTCGACCACCGCCGACCGGTCGTGATCCTTCCCGCCGTAGCGGTACCCGTCGACGGCGAACAGGACCTTCGCCTCGATCTGCGCGATCCGGTCGACGACCGCCCGGACGCCGAAATCCGGGGAGCACGATGTCCAGGTGGCACCGATGCTCGCACAGGCGAGGAACGCGACGACCGTCTCCGGCACGTTCGGCAGGTAGGCGGCCACGCGGTCGCCCGGCCCGACGCCCCGCGCGCGCAGCCACGCCGCGAGGCGCGCCGACTGATCGCGCAGCTCGGCCCAGGTCAAGTCGCTGAGCGGACGCAGTTCGCTCGCCGAGACGATCGCGACGTCGTCGTCGCGCCGGTTTCGGAAGACATGTTGCGCGTATGACAGACGAGCGCCGGGGAACCACTTCGCGCCGGGCATACGCCGATCCGAGAGGACGGTATCGGCCCGCTCGGTGAACTCGACGTCGTAGAACTCGGCGAGCGTGCGCCAGAACCGCGGGAGATCGTCGATCGACCATCGATGGAGCGCGAAGTAGTCCGTCGGGTCTCCCTGGAAGCCGGCGGTCGCCTTGGCGTGGTGCGCGAAGGCGGTCATCGCGGCTTCGGCGACGCGCTCCTCGGACGGCTGCCAGATCAACGGGGCAAGCGTGGCGCTGTCGTCGTCTGCTGCCTTTCTCACAGATCAATCATTCGCATATTTCGTAACGATCGTCAAACGAGCTGCCCACCGGAGGCAGCGCGCCTACATCGACTTGACGTTCCGCGCGGGTTGGCTATAGGGTCGTTTTATGCGCATGTTTCGCCTTGCCGACTCTTTCCGACCGGCACTCGGGATCTGACCGCATGCCACGAACCGCCCCAGCCACCTCGCCGCTCGACGAACGCCTCGCAGAGGTGCTGGCCTCCGACCCGGAGGCCATGGCCGACCCGTTCGCGGTTTGGCACGACCTGCTTGAACGCGGCCCGGTCCACCGGCTCGGTCCCCGGGCGCTCGTCCCGCGGTACCGGGACGTGCGCCGGCTGCTGCGAAACAAGACGACGTTGAGCAACCGCGCTTTCATCGAGGGCTCGCAGGCCGAGGCGATCTTCGCGGCCCTGACGCCCGAGCAGCAGCGGGCCCACCTCGACGTCTCCGAGTTCGAGTCGCACTACGTCAGCCGCAACGACGGGGACGCCCACACGCGGCTGCGAAGCATCGCCCACCGCGCCTTCACGCCGCGGCGGATTGCGGCAATGGAGGCGACGGTCCGCAGGTACACCGAGGAGCTCGTCGAGGAGCTGACACGCGAGGAGGTGCCGGACATCATCGACACGCTCGCGTACCGACTGCCGCTACTCGTCATCACCGAGATGCTCGACGTGCCACACGACGACCACGAGCGCATCCACCGGTGGTCGAACGCGCTGGCACGAAACCGTGGCGCCGATGACCCGAGAGCGCTGATGACAGCGCACACCGCCATCGGTGAGTTCCGCCGCTACGTCGAGGACGAACTCCTGCCGAGCAAGCGCGAGGCGCCGCCGGACACCGATCTCGTTGCGGGTCTCATGGACGCTGAGCAGGGAGACCGGCTCACACCTGACGAACTCGCCGCGATGTTTGTCATCCTCCTCTTCGCCGGCCACGAGACGACCACGAACCTGATCGGCAACGGGCTGCTCGCGCTGCTGCAGCATCGCGACCAATGGCAGCGCCTGTGCGACGATCCGTCGCTGGCACCGACCGCCGTCGAAGAGCTGCTGCGGTTCGTCAGTCCCGTCCAGTGGTTGCTGCGGGTCGCCCTGGAGGACATCGAGCTGGACGGCGCGCGCCTCGAGCGCGGGGAGACGGTGTTCCTGCTCATCGCCGCCGCAAATCGCGACCCGGAGATCTTCGACCGGCCCGACGTGCTCGATCTGACGCGACCGAACGCGCGCGACCACATCGGGTTCGGATTCGGCCCGCACTTCTGTATCGGCAACGTCCTCGCGCGTCTGGAGGGCGCGGCGGTTCTCGAGGCGCTGGCGCGCCGGTTCCCGGCGATGACACTCGCCACCGACAGGCTCACCTGGCGGGGGAACGCCAAGCTGCGTGCGCTCGCCGCGCTGCCGGTGCATCTGGAGGGACGGATCTGACAGTGGGCGAGTTCACGGGCAGCACGGTGCTCATCACGGGTGCCGGATCCGGAATCGGACTCGCGATGGCCCACCAGTTCGCCGCGCGAGGAGCACGCGTCGTCGGCGTTGACGTCGACCCCGCGCGGCTCGAGACCCTCGAGGAGCAGGTCCCCGGCGCACGCGGCATCGAGGCGGACATCGCCACGAGCGGCGGCGCCGACACGGCGGTCGAGGCCGCCGGCCGAGTCGACATCCTCTGTAACAACGCGGGCATCATCGACGCGCTCGCGCCGGTCGACGAGGTGTCTGAGGCAGACTGGGACAGGCTCCTCGCCGTCAATCTCACAGCCGTCTTCCTCCTCTGCCGGCGCGCCATCCCGGCGATGGTCGAGCGAGGCATGGGCGTGATCGTCAACACGGCATCGATCGCCGGGCTGCGAGGAGGCCGGGCGGGCGCGGCCTACACCGCGTCGAAATGGGGCGTGGTAGGTCTGACGCAGAACATCGCGGCGACCCACGGCCCGCGCGGGATCAGGTGCAATGCGGTCTGCCCGGGCAGCGTCGAGACGGCCATCCGTACGAAGGTGCCGGTCAGCGAGGCCGGCGAGCGGATTCGCAGCCGGGACCGCGAGAAGCCGCCGCCGGCGAAGCCGGAGCAGATCGCAAAGGTCGCGGTCTTCCTCGCGAGCGACGAAGCGTCGCGAATCAACGGGGTGGCGATCCCGGTGGACGCCGGGTTCATCGCGTACTGACAGAACAAGACGGCCCGAGCGGGCCATGGAGGGGAGAGGGTCAAAAGTGAAG
>Ga0310834_101418_pt1 | contig 14595 bp, 8 predicted proteins | sample SM_ome_2_FD_201314 | JGI IMG/M metagenome (GOLD analysis project Ga0310834, IMG submission 201314) | Sorghum-adapted microbial communities enriched on stacked mutant (SM) sorghum from Joint BioEnergy Institute, Emeryville, California... ... | reverse complement strand
GCGGTGGCGGGGTCCCAGTCGTCGATCACCTCGGTGTCGCTGACGTAGACGAAGGTCGCCTCGCGCACCGAGAAGTCGGGGCTGGGCGGCGGCACCACGCGGGCGCCCTCGCCGGTGCACGCGGCAAGCAGCAACGCGATGAGGATCGCGCACGCTGCTACCAACCGCGAGGACCTGCGCACGAGGACCGAACTTACTCCACGTATCGCACAATGCGCAGCATGGCGGCCTATTTACCGCCTTCTGCCGCCCGAATGGCAAATTCCGTCGGCGCTGCTAGTCTCGTCAATTGTCTCCGACTTTCGCGATGGGTGTGATGGGAGTGCCCGGCCGTACCCGGCGCAGGACGATCCGCTTCAAGATCTTCGGCCTGCTGCTCGTGCCGGTCGTCTCCATGATGGCGCTGTGGGCGGTGATCGTCGGCGTCACCACCCGCGACAGCCTGGAGCTGCGCACCTACACCACGCTCTGGACCACGCTGCGCGTGCCCGCGGACCGGCTCGCCGTCGAGCTCCAGCACGAACGGCTCACCGCCGCGCGCTACCTCGGCGGCCAGGGCGGCCGCGACGAGATGATCGCGCAGCGGCAGCACACCGACCGGGCGCTGAAGAACTTCCGCGAGCTCGCCCGGGACCAGGAGGCCGCCGGGACCATCACCTCGGTGATGCGCGAGGACCTCGAGCACCTGCTCGACCGCACCTCCCGGCTCGACGCGATCCGGGGCGACATCGACGCGGGGCTCACCTCGGTAATTCCGGCGATGGAGGCATATGACGCCATTTCCGATGCCGTCTTCCTGCTCCAGCGCAGCCTGTCGCGGATCGAGGAAATTCCCATTTACCAGCAGACCCGCATCGTGATCAACCTGGCGTACGCCAAGGAGCTGCTCGCCCGCGAGCAGGCGCTCGCCGCCGCGATGCTGAAGCCCGGCCGCGAGCCGATGCCGCAGGCCGAGCAGAAGCTGTTCACGCAGATCGCGGGCAACCGGCGGTTCATGATCGACCAGGCGCTCGCCGAGCTCGACCCCGAGCTGCGCGCCTACCACGTCAACCTCATCGCCTCGCCCGAGTACCAGCGGCTGCGCCTGCTCGAGGAGCGGATCTTCGCCAACAGCCCGCCGAGCTACACCGAGTGGCAGACCGTCGCGGGCCGGCTCGCCACCGCGTTCCAGCAGGCCCAGGACCAGGCGGGTGCCCGGCTCGCGCAGCGCGCCGAGCCGGTCGCCGACGACGTGCTCGCCCGCGCCTTCATGCTCGCCGGCGCCGGGCTCGCCATCGTGCTCGTCACCGTCCTGGTGACCCTGCGGCTCGGCTCGCGGCTGTCCGTCGAGCTCGCCGCGCTGCGCCGGGCCGCGCAGGAGGTGGCCCAGGTGCGGCTGCCGAACGTGGTGGACAAGCTCCGCCGGGGCGAGCAGGTGGACACCGAGGCCGAGGCGCCGCCGATCAACACCGAGAGCTCCACCGCGGAGATCCAGGACGTGGAGGAGGCGTTCTCCGCGGTGCAGCACACCGCGATCGACGCCGCGGTCGGCCAGGCCCGGCTGCGCGCCGGGGTGAACCAGGTGTTCCTCAACCTCGCCCGGCGCAGCCAGGTGCTGCTGCATCGGCAGCGCATCCAGCTCGACGACATGCAGCGCCGGGCGACCGAACCGGAGACGCTCGACGACCTGTTCCGCCTCGACCACCTCACCACCCGGATGCGGCGGCACGCCGAGAACCTGATCATCCTCGCCGGGGAGGTGCCCGGCCGGGGCTGGAGCAAGCCCGTGCCCATCTTCGACGTGGCCCGCGGCGCCGCCGCCGAGGTCGAGGACTACGCGCGGGTGACCGTGCACAACATGTCCGACCACGCCCTCGTCGGCGAGGCCGTCGGGGACGTCATCCACCTCGTCGCCGAGCTGATCGAGAACGCCACGGTCTACTCCCCGGCGCACACCCAGGTGCACGTGCGCGGGGAGATGGCGGCGAACGGGTTCGTGATCGAGGTCGAGGACCGCGGTCTCGGCATACCGCGGGACGCACTCGAGGAATTCAATGATCGTCTTGCCAATCCGCCAGAATTTGATCTTGCGGACAGCGATAGGCTCGGTCTGTTCGTCGTCGGCCGTCTCGCGGCCCGGCACGACATCCGCGTCACGCTACGCCCCTCGCCGTACGGAGGAACCACCGCTATCGTGCTCATTCCGCTCGACCTGATCAGCACCCCGCAGCCCCCGGACACGCCACGCGGGCTGGTGCCGCTCACGCTGATCCCCGTCGACAACGACACGACCGCAGGAGAGGAGGGCGACCGATGACGCAAGAGCGCTGGCTGGACGAGGACGCCGGCCCGGTGGTGCCCGCCTATCTCCTCACCCGGGGGCGGACCCAGTCGTCCAGCAAGGAGATCGACCTCGTCGCCGTCATCGTCACCGAGGGCGGTATCACCCCGCCGGCGGGCCTCGGCCCGGAGCACCTCATCATCCTGCACCGGTGCACCCGCCCCACCGCCCTGGTGGACGTCGCCGCCGAGCTCGACCTGCCGATCGGTGTCGTCCGCGTGCTCGTCGGCGACCTGCACGAGCAGGGTCTCGTCCGGGTCCGCCGTCCGTCCCCCGCGGCCCGTACCCCCAACGAGGGCCTCCTCCGGGAAGTCATCAACGGCCTGCGCGCCCTCTGATCGCGCGTCCTCCGATCCCGCACGCCCGCGTGCGACCGCGTCCGTGAGTCCGTCTTCCCCGTGAGCCCGCGCTTCCGGGCGGGTGCCGCGTGCCCGCGGGCGGTTCGCGTCCGCGGTCGCTCCGTGACGCGCGGTGGCGCCCTCCTCGTCCCGGTCGTGCCGCCCGCCGCTGCTCCGGCCCGCGCCCTGCGTGTGCGGTGGCGATTCGCTCCCCGATGACCACATGGCCGCAACGGCCCTGGGTAGGGGCGTGACTCGTCAAGGGTGTTGCGTGCGCGATGAGGGTGATTGCGATGCCGGACAACAAGGCCGTTGTCTATCAGGGACCGGGCAAGGTGTCCGTGGAGGAGACCCCGTACCCCGAGTTCGAGGTCAAGGACGGGCCGGGGGTGAACCCGGCGAACGTCGGCCGCAAGGTGCAGCACGGTGTGATCGTCAAGACGATCGCCACCAACATCTGCGGCAGCGACCAGCACATGGTGCGTGGCCGTACCACCGCGCCGGTCGGGCTCACCCTCGGGCACGAGATCACCGGCGAGGTGGTGGAGACCGGCCGCGACGTGGAGTTCATCAAGGTCGGCGACCTGGTGTCGGTGCCGTTCAACATCGCCTGCGGCCGCTGCCGCAACTGCAAGGAGGGCAAGACCGACGTCTGCGAGAACGTCAACCCCGACCGCGCCGGGTCCGCGTACGGGTACGTGGACATGGGCGGCTGGGTGGGCGGCCAGGCCAAGTACGTGCTCGTGCCGTACGCGGACTGGAACCTGCTCAAGTTCCCGGACCGGGACCAGGCGATGGAGAAGATCCTCGACCTGGCGATGCTCTCCGACATCTTCCCCACCGGCTTCCACGGCTGCGTCAGCGCCAAGGTCGGGCCCGGTTCCACGGTCTACATCGCCGGCGCCGGACCCGTGGGGCTCGCCGCCGCGTGCTCGGCGTTCCTGCTCGGCGCCGCCGTCGTGATCGTCGGCGACCTCAACAAGGAACGCCTCGCCCAGGCGCGCAGCTTCGGCTGCGAGACCGTGGACGTGTCGGCCGGGGACCCCAAGGACCAGATCGAGCAGATCCTCGGCGTGCCCGAGGTGGACTGCGCGGTCGACGCGGTCGGCTTCGAGGCGCGCGGCCACGGCCGTGAGGCGCAGCAGGAGCGTCCGGCGACCGTGCTCAACACGCTGATGGACGTCGCCCGGGCGGGCGGCGCGCTCGGCATCCCCGGCCTGTACGTCACCGGCGACCCGGGCGCGGCGGACGAGGCCGCCAGGCACGGTTCGCTCTCGATCCGCATCGGCCTCGGCTGGTCGAAGTCCCACTCCTTCGTCACCGGCCAGTGCCCGGTGATGCGCTACCACCGCCGCCTCATGATGGCGATCCTCCACGACCGCGTCCAGATCGCCAAGGCCGTCAACGCCACACCGATCCCGCTCGAGGACGCCCCACGCGGCTACGCCGAGTTCGACCACGGCGCCGCCCGCAAGTACGTCCTCGACCCGCACGGCATGCTCGCCGCTGCCTGAGGAGGCCATGCCCTGAGCCTCGGCCGGTCTCGGCGTAGGCGGCGATCGCACGCACGGCGCAGGCGCGATGTGACATCGTCCGCGTGATCGTCCGAGCAGGCGTGGGCGTAGGGCGACCCGGCGGCACATGCCCTACGAGGCACCCGCCGGGAGCCTTGCGACCACGCCTTCTTGTGTCGTCGCCGCAGGTGGCATGGCACGCGGTGTGCACCGACGAGAATCCCGTCCGGGCTGAGATCCCGGACGGGAGATGGATATTTTCTGGCGACGGCGCCGATGATCGACGCTGAAGCCGATGGTATTTCTGTTTTTCCTTATTTATTTTGGTTTATCTCAAATTACATGATCCAGAAGACGCGCATGATGAACCTCCTTTCGCCATGAGTGCCCGATCGGGTGGTTGGCGTGCGAACATTCCTGACGGATGATCGCGCGCCGGATCGGATTCGATGATCAGGGTACCTCATTGCGGGATGTGGATGTGCAGAAAAGCTGACATTTTTGGATCTGGGTGGTAGATCCGAAATGCATTCGGATTCGAGGATGGGAGGTGCTCTTTTCGTCCAATGCACTGCTCGAATGGTCCGTTGGTTCAACAAGTGGAAGCGAAGTGAATGTTTGACGTTTAAGTGAGATTTGTCCCTGTTGTGCTTTGGTGGCTGCCGGTGATGGGAGAGGCTGGTCATTGAAGGGCGGCGAGAGAGGGGAGCACGGGTTCGTCCGGCCGCCGGGACACAACGAGGTGAGCGGCGTCGCGCAGGGGCCGGTGGTGCAGGCCGGGGCCGTCCACGGGGATGTGCGGATCACGGTCGCCGGGCAGGTGGGCCATCCGGTGCCGGCCCAGCTCGCGCCCGCACCAGCCGTCTTCGTCGACCGCCTGGCGGAGCTGCGGGAGCTGGGCGGGGTGCTGGAACAGGCGGACGGGGCGTCCGAGACGCCGGTCCTCATCGTGATCACAGGATTGGGCGGGGTGGGCAAGAGCTCGCTGGCGCTCCACTGGCTGCATCACGTTCGCGCTCGCTTTCCCGACGGTCAGCTCTATGCCGATCTGGGCGGATTCGCGGCGGAGCGGGAGCACCGCGCCGGGCAGGTGCTCGAACGCTTCCTCCGCGCGCTCGGCATCGCCCCGGAACGGGTCCCGGCGAGCCTGGAGGAGCAGGTCGCCCTGTTCCGCTCGGCGACGGCCGGGCGGCGGCTGATCGTCATGCTCGACAACGCCGTGTCGGCGGCCCAGGTGCGTCTCTTCCTGCCCTCCTCGGGCGGGAGCCTGGTGCTGGTGACCACGCGCTACCGGCTCTCCGGCCTCGTCGTGGACGGCGCCCGGTTCATCGAGCTGCGCCCGCTGCGGCGTGAGGCCGCGGTCGAGCTGCTCGCCCGCCTCCTCGGGTCCGAGCGGGTCCGCCGGGAGGCCGAGGCCGCCGGCTCGCTGGTGGACCGCTGCGGACGGCTGCCGATCGCGGTGTGCGCCTCGGCCGCCCGGCTCGCGCTGCGCCCGCACTGGTCGATCCGGCGGCTCGACCGCCAGCTCGCCGACGCCCACCATCGCCTCTCCGTGCTCGGCGACGACATCGACACCCCGATCCGCGCGGTGTTCGACGTCTCCTACGCCGCGCTGTCGGACGAGGAGGCGCGCATGTACCGGATGCTCGGCCTGCATCCCGGCCCGACGTTCGGTACCGGCGTTGCCGCCGCGGTCGCGGATGTCGACGAGGAACGGGCGGCCGAGTTGCTCGACGCCCTGGCGGGTGCGAGCCTCGTCCAGGAGGAGGGAGAGGAACGCTACCGCTTCCATGACCTACTCCGAGGCCAAGGCGGCCGAGACGGAGCCCGACCAGGTGCGGAGGGCCGCCGAACGGCGGATCGTGCACTGGTTCCTGAAGAAGGCGGCCGCCGCCGACCTCGTCGTCATCCCCGGACGCTGGCACCTTGGACCGATCTACGAGACCGTCCGCGGCGAACCCCGGGCCTTCGCCGACCCGGCGGCGGCCCTCGACTGGCTCGAGGCGGAACTGCCGAACCTGCGCGCGGTCCTGCGCCTCGCCGAGCAGCGCGGCATGCACGAACTGGTCTGGCAGCTCTGCGAGACGCTCTGGGGCCTGTTCTACTCGCGCAAGCACTACGTCGAGTGGCTGGACATCCACGAGACGGGAATCGCGGCCGCCCGCCGGGCGGGCGACGTCCGCGCCGAGGCGCGCATGGTGACCGCGCTCGCCCACGCCCACTACGAGCTGCACCACTTCACCGAGGCGGCGGACCTCTACCGGCGGGCGGCCGGGCTGCTCACCGGGGTGGATCACCCGCTCGGCGAGGCCGCCGCGCTCGAGGGCCTCGGCTCCACCTGCCTGGCGCTCGGCAGGCCGGACGAGGCGATCGACCACTTCGAGCGCTCCCGGGCGATCCATGAGCGGCTCGGCCGTCCCAGAGGCGTGGCGCGGATGCTGCGTCGGCTCGCCGAGGCCCACCTGCAGGCCGGCCGGGTCGACGAGGCGATCGACCTGATCAGCCGTTCCCGGGACGCGTTCGCCCGGCTCGGCGAGCCCTTGGAACAGACACGCATCCTCACCTGGCTCGGCCGGGCCCTGGTCGCGGCGGGCCGCGCCGCCGAGGCGCTGGAGCCGCTGCGGCGGGCCCGCGACACCGCCGTGGAGATCGGTGCCCGGCACGCGGGCGCCGAGGCGGCCATGCACCTCGCCGACGCGCTCGTGGCCACCGGCGATCCGGGTGCGGCGCACGCGGAGCTCACCCGGGCGCAGGAGATCTTCGTCGATCTCCGGTCGCCGCTCGCCGACCAGGTACGCCGACGGCTTGAGGAGCTGGGGCCGCCCGGGTGACGACGGCGCCGGGCGGCACGCCGTCGAGGGCGTCGAACGGCAGGCCCGCCCGGACCCACGCATGCACGACCGAGCCGAGCGTGGCCGGGTCCCCGGTGGCGAAGCGCCGCACCCGGCCGTGCCGTTCCCCGACCACGCAGCCGCCGCCGGTGTCGGGTGCGACCGCGACGAGGCAGCCCGGGTGGCGGGCGAGCAGCGCCCGGACACGCGCCGCGGCCGGGCCTGCGGCGTCCGTGCCGACGACCACGTCGGCGATCTCCGCCCAGGGCGTCTCGTCGCTCGCGGCGACGAGGTGTTCGTCGACGACGCCGTCTTGGGGACCAGGCTGTCGGGCCGGGAGGAACACACGCGCCAGGTTCATCGCACGCCCACCCCGATCGGCCGCGGGTACGGGACGGGCTCGGCCACGGGCGGGGACTCGGGCTCGTCGAGGCCGAGCATCCGGTAGATCTCGCCGCGGATGATCGCGGCGGAGCGCCCGGGGACCGAGGTGAGCGACTCGCGCAGAGCGGCGACGTCCACTCCGGACCAAGCGGCCCCGGCCGAGGCGAGCTGCGCGGCGAGCGGGGCGTCCGGGTTGAGACGCGGGGCGATCTCGGCAAGGAGCGCGTACTGGGTTCCGGGGATCACCGCGTCGTCGCCCGGGGTCAGCAGGACCGGCAGGCCGAGCGCGGCGCCGTACCGGGTGACCGAGCACCGGTCGCCGACGACCACGTCGGCCGCGACGAGCGCGGCCCGCCAGCCCTCCTCGGGCGGCAGCACGAGCACGCCGGACCGGATCGCGTCGGCGAGCCAGGCCGCGACCTGGCGACGCCCGTGCCACACCCACACGTGCGGATGGAGGATCGCCACGACGCGGGCGCCCTCGTCGGCGAGCTCGGCCGCGAGCCTCCGGGGCAGCCCGGGCCACCGGGCGAACAGCGAGCCCGCGCCCCAGTGCGAGGTCACGACCACCAACCGCTGCCCCGCGCCGGCCCCGAGCGCGTCGCGGTAGGCGTCGCGGTACGGCCGGCTCGCGAGCAGGCGGTCGTAGCAGGGGTCACCGCCGACCACGGTGATCGGGACCGCCTCCGGGCAATCGCGGGCGAGCAGCTCGCGGTGCCGCTCGTGCGCCAGCACGATCGACGACGGGATGACCCGCCCGCGCACGACCAGGCCGCGCAGGCCGAGACCCTCCATCCGGCAGGGTGCGGCCGGGCCGTCCCCGGGCAGCCGCCGGGCGTGGATGGCCGGCCCCGCGCCGTGCGGGAACGTCATGATCGGGCCGTGGAGGTGCTCGAGCGACCCCTGGCCCGCCGCCAGGATCAGGTCGAAGCGCCGCTGGGTCGCCTGGCCCCACGGGATCATCAGCGCCCCGGTGTCCCGGAGGAACTCGTGCGCGCCCCGGGAGAAGATCGACGACGGGGGGACGGTGTAGACGACCTGGATGCGGTGGTCGCTCTCGATCAGCGGGACGATGTCCATCAGACGGGTGGCGGCGGTGAAGTAGTGCACCGCCACCAGGACGGTGCGCTCGATGTCGCGGGTGTTGCCGTACGCCGCCTCCAGGGAGAACGGGCCCGCGGCGATCTGTGCACAGGTCACGACGGCCTCCATGCTCGTCCGTGTGAGTCCGGTGGGATCGGGCCGAGCATGCGGGCGCACACCGGATGGTTCGCCCCCGGAAAACCGGGAGGTTCGCCGGATGGAGGGATTCGGTCGCAGGCCGGCGGGGCACTCTGCGGACATAAGTGAGTTCCCCTCGGGTCAGGGCCGTGCCGTGGGCGTCCCTCAGGCGGGTCGTGCGCGTGATATGGGGATCTGAGCTGCGGTGATTTCTGTCTGTGGCCGGTATGAGACTCGTTCGGCCGGGTCCGAGCTGACCTTCGAGTAAACCCCCTCGCTGCCCGCCGGGGAGGGGGATCTACCTCTCTAGAGATGTTTGCACGGGATGTGATCGCGTACGTACGCCGCGTTTCCCGTGATTCGACCGGAGCGCGGCCGCGTTTCTTGCGGCCGAAACGCTTTCTGGTGGCACGGAAATCCGCGTGCGATCCGATATGGGTGGCCGTCCGTAAATTAATCATATCGTATAACAAGGTTGTCTTGGATTTTTGTTCGCGAAGACGAGAAACTTTCGGTATCGGGAAATCCGGACATGGGAGTGTGTGGAACACCGGATGAGCGGGGTTCTTTTCCGGCTTCTCGCGCGGGGGCCGGGCCTCTGGCTCGAAGCCGGAGGCCGTGGCGAGAAGGCCGGTACGCCGAAGGAGCAATCTCTGCTGGCAATCTTGTTGCTGTCGCCGAACAAGGCGGTGTCCGTCGACAAGATCAGCGATCACGTTTGGGATGAGAGCCCGTGCCGCGCGAGCCGCGAAACCATCGAAAGGTACGTCACGAAGATTCGCGGCCGGCTGCGCGGGCTATTCGGTGACCGCGTGAAGATCATCGGCAAACAGGGCACGTACCGGCTGGAGACCGCCCCCGAGACGATCGACGTCCACCTATTCGACCTGCGACGGCGTGAGGCGATCGCAGCGGAGCGGCAGGGTTGTTTGGAACGTGCCATCAAGCTGTACCGGGAGGCGGAGGGCCTCTTCGACGGCGAACCGCTGTCGGGGTTCACCAGCGCCTGGGCCCGCGAGGTGAGGCAGGACCTCGAAGAGAAGTTCTTTCAGGTCCGCAAGAGGCGCACGGCGCTGCAGGTACGGCTGGGCCGGTACGACGAGGTGCTCGACGAGCTGGCCGATCTGGTGGAGCAGCGTCCGGACGATCACGTGCTGGTCGGGAACCTCATGACCGCCCTTGCCGCCACCGGCCGGAGAGCGGATGCACTCAAGGCCTACCGGCGGCATCGCGATCACCTCGTCGAGACCCAGGGCATCGAGCCGGACCGAAGCCTTCGTGAGCTGCAACGACGCATCCTTCAGGGGGATGGCGACGTGACCGGCGCCGGCCGCCGGAAGGTGCCCGGCCCGTGCCGGCTGCCCGCGGACATCCCCCACTTCGTGGGGAGGAAAGCGGAACTCGAACAGGTCGGCATCGTGCTCGCCGATCGGCCGGGCGGCGGAGTCGTGGTCATCGAGGGCATGCCGGGGGTCGGCAAGACCGCTCTCGCGGTGCACGCCGCGCACCGGCTCGCCGCGGACTACCCGGACGCGCAGCTCTACCTCGACCTGAAAGCCCACGATCGCACGTCCCCACCGCTCACCCCACGGGTCGCGATCACCCGGCTCCTGGCGATGCTCGGGGACACCCAGGCCCGGCCGTCGCTCTCGCTCGACGAGCTGTCCGCGCGCTGGCGGGCACGGATGGCGGATTCGCGTGCCCTGCTGGTGCTCGACGACGCCGCCGGCCTCGAGCAGGTGCGCCCGCTCCTGCCCGCCGACCCCGAGCACTGGGACGGGCTCGTCATCGTCACCACGCGCGACCGGGTCGAACCTCGCGGGGTACGGCGCATCCCCCTCGGCACGTTGGCCGCCGACGAGGTCGCGGAGATGTGGCACCACCTCACCGGTGAGCGCCTCGACCCTGCCCTGCGCCGGCGGCTGTGGTCAGGCTGCGCCGGGCTGCCCCTCGCCGTCGAGGCCCTCGCCCGCCGCGGTGGCGTGCCGGGAGGAGACCCACACCGACCGATCCGGGAGGTCTGCGAAGCCGTGGAACGCTCCTACCGGCGGCTCACCCCCGAGCGACAACGGGCCTTCCGCCGCCTCGGGCTGCTCCCCGGCGACGACACGGCCATGGACGTGGCGACCCAGGTCATCGATCCGACTGCGCAGGACCCTCGTGCAGAGATCGCCGCGCTGGCCCGCAGCCACCTGGTCGACCTTGCCGGCGAAGGCGCCACCGAGAGAGTCCGCCTCCATCCCCTGATCCGCGCCGCCGCGGCCGAGCTCGCCCGAAACACCGAGACCACAGGCGACATCCGAGCCCTCGGCAGCCGCGTGCTCCGCCACTACCTGCGAACCGCCGAGGCCGACGACGGCGCGCTGTTTCCCCATCGGTGGCGGATGATCTCGCTTTCGGACCGCGAAAGGTTCACCCGGCCGACCGTCGCCGACGCATTCGCGTGGTTCGAGGCCGAGTGGCGCACCATCCTCAGCCTGGCCAAGTACGCGGCCGAGCACGAGTGGCAGGCCGAGTGCGCCGATCTCATGCACCTGGTGGCCGAGTACCTCGACTTCCGGGGCCGCCACGCCGAGGCCGCCGAGGGGCACGAGCGGGCCGTACGCGCCTGCCGTGACATCGGCGACCGGCTTGGACGGGCCCGGGCCCTGCTCGACCTCGCGTTCGCTCGGTTCCGCACCGCGAACTGTGAGGAAGCGGTGAATCACCTGTGGGCGGCGCAGCGCATCTTCTCAGCGGAGAGACGTCCGCGGGAGATCGGCAGGTGCCTGGAGCTTCACGGGCTCGTTCGCTGGTCGCAGGAAGAGCACAGGCGGGCGCTGGCGCTGTTCGAGGATGCGGAGGAGTACTACCGGAAGGCGGGCGACCGGAAAGGGGTCGCGGACACCCTCCGGCACAAGGGGATGGCGAAGTGGAGCACCGGCCGGTACCCCGACGCGGAGCGGCTCTTCGACGAAGCCCTTGGCATCTATCGCGAACTCGGTGATCGCATCGGCGAGATGAAGGCGCTCACCGGCAAGGGGCATGTGGCGCAACACATGGCGCGCCATCGGGACGCCGACAGGCTGTTCCGCGAATCGTCGGCGATCTATCGGGAGCTCACCGGCGAGGAGAACCACGCCATCCTCGATCACAACCAGGGAGACCTGCACAAGTACAAGCGGCGGTACGAGACCGCGCTGGAGTGCTACGAACGGGCCCTTTGCTCGTACCGGAGCGCAGGCAACCGCCGGTACGAGGCGGAGGTACTCAACGCGATAGGCGAAGCCTGTTTGGGCCTGGGACGAACGAACGAGGCGCTTGAGCATTTCAAGCGGGCGCAGCGTCTGGCGGAGGAGATCTCCTGTCGCTCGCAGCTCGCCAGAGCGCTGGTCGGACTGGCCGATATCGACCGCGAGCTGGGAAGGCACGAGGACGCCACGCGTCTGTACATGGACGCCCACAATCTCGCCAGGACGATCGACGACCTCCGGCAGCTGGCCTTGATCATCGACCGTCTTGCCCACGTACGGCTGGACGAAGACCACCGGGACGAGGCGCGGTGGCTGTGGTGGGAGGCTCGCTATCTCTACCGGCAAATCGGCCTGCACGCTTTCGCCGAGGAGATCGACCTCAAGCTCAAGATGCTGGGCGACCGCGCGTTCGACGACAAGTAGCCCTGAACGAATACGGCGCCGGACATGACGGGTGCCGCCCGTCCGCGGTGACGCCGGTGGCCGGGCGGCGCCCGTCCGGCCACCGGCTGCGGTGACGGACACGGGTGTGGTGGTGGACTTCCCCGGGATTCACGCGGTGAATCCATGCGCTCGCACACGGTGAGATATGGCCGGGCAATGTCCGTCCGGTACGGGCCGGCGGGTGGGGGAGGGAAAGGGTTACGAATGGTGCACGATTCCTGAACGTCCCATGCCGGAGGTTGGTGCGGGATTCGCCGCCGCGGCGTACGGGCGCAGGGGAGGGATCGAGCCAGATCGAACCGGGTCCCGGCGGTACGACAGGCGATCGGCAAGATCATTGAATGGCCGCGACCGCGGCACGGGCGGGCGCCCGTGGGGCCCGCCTGTGTTAGCCATCCGTGTCGTATTCGGTCTCCGGGCCACCGGGGAACGCAATAACCTGGTTGACATGCCAAATCGGGGAAAAGGTCCGGCTTGGGGTGGGTCAACGGTGGTGATGCGCCTGTTGGGGGCGGGCGCGGTCGCGGGGCTGCTCGTCGCAGGCCTCGCGTTCCCTGCCGTTGGTGGTGCCGGACTGGGCGTCCGGACCGTCGCTGACGAGCTCAACCTCAAACCGGAGGAGCTGAAGGAACCGCCGCTCGCGGAGAAGACGACCGTCCTCGACTCCACGGGCAAGCCGATCGCGCAGTTCTACGAGCAGTACCGCGAGGTCATCCCGCTCAGCGAGGTCTCGGACATCATGAAGACCGCGATCGTCGCGATCGAGGACGAGCGGTTCTACGAGCACGGCGCGATCGACATCGAGGGCACCCTCCGTGCCGCGATCAGGAACATCACGTCCGGCGGCGTGAGCGAGGGTGGCTCCGGCATCACCCAGCAGCTCGTCAAGCAGATTCTGCTCAACCAGGCCGAGACCCTGGAGGAGAAGAACAAGGCGGTCGAGGCCAGCATCTCGCGCAAGCTCAACGAGCTGCGCTACGCGATGGCGATCGAGCAGAAGTACACCAAGGACCAGATCCTCGAGAAGTACCTCAACATCGCCTACTTCGGCGCGGGCGCCAACGGCATCGAGGCGGCGGCCAAGCGGTTCTTCGGCAAGCGGGCGAAGGACCTCAACCTGGTGGAGGCGGCCACGCTGGCGGGAGCCGTACAGGACCCCAACCGCACCGACCCGGCGCTGGGCAAGAAGAACCGGGACCGCCTGCTGGCGCGGCGTAACGTCGTGCTCGACAAGATGGCCAAGCTCGGCAAGATCACCCCGGAGGAGGCCGAGAAGGCGAAGAAGCAGAAGCTCGGGTACAAGGGCACCCCGCTGCCCGGCGGTTGCGGCGCGAGCAAGTACCCGTACTTCTGCCTCTACGTCCGGTACGAGATCCTCAACAACCCGATCTTCGGCAAGACCCGCAAGGCGCGGGAGCGCCTGCTCAACCGCGGCGGGCTCACGATCAAGACCACGATCGACCCGAAGATGCAGGCGGCCGCCGAGAAGGTGATCCGCAAGTACGTGTACCCCACGGACAAGCCGGTCGCCGCCCAGGCGCTCGTCGAGCCGGGCACGGGTGCGATCAAGGCGATGGCGGCGAGCCGTAAGTACGGCACGAACAAGCGGAAGAACGAGATCTCCTACAACCTCGTCGCCGACGCCGCGCACGGTGGGGGCATCGGCTTCCAGAACGGCTCCACGAACAAGGTCTTCGCGCTGATCACAGCCCTGAAGAAGGGCATGAAGATCAACGACGGCATCACCGTCGGCGCCTCCTACAGCGCGCCCGGCTACTACGCGTTCAAGAACTGCAAGGGCAACAACGTCGGCGAGCCGAGCCACGTGGTCACCAACGCCGACGGCGGCGGCGCCGGGTTCTACTCGCTGCAGACCGGAACCTGGGCGTCGTCGAACACCTTCTTCATGGCGCTCGAGCAGCGGGTCGGCCTCTGCGACACGATCAAGACCGCCAAGTCACTCGGCCTGAAGCGGGCCGACGGCCAGCCGCTCACCGAGTACTCGACGTTCGTCCTCGGCACGAACGAGACCGACCCGGTGACCGTGGCGAGCGCGTACGCGGCGATCGCCGCGCGTGGCAAGTACTGCCAGCCCATGGCGATCACCGAGATCATCGACCGGTACGGCAAGAGCACCAAGTACCGGCCCAAGTGCCGGCAGGCGCTCGACCCCGAGGTCGCCGACGCCGCCACCCACATCCTCGAAGGCGTGTTCACCAGGGGCACGATGCGGGGTGTGGGAGGCATCGGGCGGCCCGCGGCCGGGAAGACCGGCACCACCGACGCGTACGCCACCGCCTGGTTCGCCGG
>Ga0310834_101416_pt1 | contig 14622 bp, 6 predicted proteins | sample SM_ome_2_FD_201314 | JGI IMG/M metagenome (GOLD analysis project Ga0310834, IMG submission 201314) | Sorghum-adapted microbial communities enriched on stacked mutant (SM) sorghum from Joint BioEnergy Institute, Emeryville, California... ... | reverse complement strand
CGCGGCATCAGCACCGCCCTGACGAGCAGCACGGCGAGCGGCGCACAGATGACCGGCGGGTACAGGAGGATGCCCGCGATCAGCAGCAGGACATGGTAGATGACCGAATACCGGTAAAAGGCCTTGTTGTGCTTCTCGCGGATCATCGTCTTCACATAGAAGATCGTGCCGGTGAAGTAGAGCAGGTTAAGCGCGAACAGCCGGGCGGCTGCGGCCCACTCTCCCCTTCCTCCGAGCTCGTGCGAGACGAACACGATCAGGCTGAACTGCACAACAGCCACCAGATCGTTCACAAATGAGCGCTCGTTGTTCGCCCTGGCGAAAGCGCAGTTGATCGCGAAGAGCGGGAGGAACGGGACGACCCACACGATCAGTCCGGGCTCAAGCCACGCCAGCGCAACGCCGCTTGCAAGCAGCAGTCCGCCATACAGCAGCATCGGCGTCCGATACACCTTCCACTTCCTCGTCCTGATCGCTTGCAGCACCGGATACGAGAACAGATAGGTGAGCAGCCATACGGCGAAGAGCAAGATGTGCATCAGGCGGCTCCGCCAGACACCATTCCGAAGATGAAAGGCACGACCAGCATCGCCCATGCGCCGTGTTGGGTCGGGATATATCTTCTTTTGATTCCGGCTGCCAATTGCCTCACCTCATCAGCATGATTCCTGAAACCTTTGCCTGTTGTGATCCGTATACCAGTGTAGCCCGTCCATATCGCGAGGAGCGGGCATCTCCCTGCAGCCTGCGCGTCCGTTCATCGGAAGCTCGGGCAGATTCGATCCTGTTCATGAAGCCTATGCCTTGCGTTTATGCCTTTCTACATATTGAATGCAATAGATGAGCCAGGACATGTCGGGGTAGGCTTGCAGGTTGCCGAGCAGTCCCTTGACCAGCGCATGCCGCGGCTCCTCCTGCCTGATCTCCTCCAGCAGGAGCGCAAGCGTCTCCCGGACCAGCGCATCGTCGCGATACCGCTTGAGCGCATCCTGCGCGAGCATCTCGACCATCTCGAGCGTCGGCATCTGCAGCGTCATCATCTTCGGCGTGCTATTCCACATGTCATGGGTGATAAAGATCGGCTCCCGATGCCCGGACAGGATCAGCGTTCGCTCGACCAGCACCTGGGCCAGCTGCTCGATCTCGTATTTGCGCGGGTGTGTAAACATGAAGCCGACGTATCCGACGACGAAGCTCTTGATCGTGATGAGCAGATCATATCTGATCTCCTGCACTCCGCCCAGCAGTTCGTCGATCAGGATCAGGAGCGTATCGTCCAGGATCCGGTCGAACTCCTCGATCTTCCCCACGATGTCATCATTGACCGGCCTGACATGCTCACGCATATAGATCGTCATAAAAGTGGAATATTCAAAGAAGATCTTGAAATTCAGCAGATAATATTGATACAGCCGATCCCGCACAGGCGCAGGCTGCCGGATGACGGCATCGATCCTGGCCACGATATCCCGCATGAAATAATCGACGATGGCGTTGAGCAGCTCTTCCTTCGATCTGAAGGACAGATAGAAGGCCCCTTTGGAGATGCCGCATGCTTCGGTGATATCCTGTACGGAAGTCGCATCGATGCCATTTCTCGCGAACAGCTCGATCGCCTTCTCGATGATCAGCGTTTCTCTGGACAACCGTCTCACCTCTTGTCGCATCCCGTTTTCTTGACACTTGACCAATCAGTCATTATTATAATAAAAGATGACTAATCAGTCAAAGGAGTGGGTGGATTCGTGAATGCCATAATCAATTTTGTCATCAGGAACAAGCTGGCCGTATGGCTGCTTACGCTCATCGTGACCATCACGGGCATGTATGCCGGCGCCAATATGAAGAAAGAGATGATCCCGGATATCACGATCCCGTATGTGATGGTCATGGCTGTCTATCCTGGGGCAACTCCGGAACAGGTGATGGAGGAAGTCACCATTCCGATGGAAGATACGATCGGGCTCCTGCCAGGCGTCAAGTCGATCAACTCGTCTTCGTATTCGAACCTGACGACCTTGCAGGTGGAATACGACTATTCGAAGGATATGGAAGAAGCCCAGAGACAGATCCGCTCCGCGATTGAGTCGATGAAGCTGCCGGATAACGTGATGGAGCCCACCATCACGCGCATCAGCATGAATGCGATGCCGGTCGCGGCGCTCAGCATCAGCAGCGAGAGCATGGACATCACCGACCTCACCGAGGTCGTCGAGAACCGGATCATGCCGGAGCTGCGGCGCATGGAAGGCGCATCCGTGGCCATGTTCGGACAGCATATCGAGCAAGTCGAGCTGACCTTCGACGAAGCGCGCATGGCGTCCCTCGGCCTGACCGAGGATACCGTCAAGCAGATGATCCAGATCAGCGACGCGAGGGTGCCGCTTGGCCTGTTCAACTTCGAGGATGCCCAGCAGGCGGTCGTCGTCGACGGCAAAGTCACATCGCTGGATGCGCTGAAGCAGATCATCATCCCGGTGACGCCGTCGGAGACGAATCCCGTTCCGTTCGTCACCCTTGGAGACATCGCGGAGATCGAACTTGTCGGCAAGGTGGAATCCGTCTCCCGCACCAATGGCAAGGATGCGATCGCCATCCAGATCACCAAGGCGCAGGATGCCAACACCGTCGACGTCGTGAATGAAGTGAAGGCGCTCATCGAAGAGTTCGAGGCGGACATCGAAGGCCTGAAGATCGACATCACGCTCAACCAGGCGAAGATGATCGAGGACTCGATCTCCACCATGATCAGCAAGGCACTCTTCGGCGCGGGCTTCGCCATCCTGATCATCCTGCTGTTCCTGCGGGATATCAAGTCGACGATCATCTCCGTCATCTCGATCCCGCTGTCGATCCTGATCGCGCTGCTCGCCTTGTACGCCATGAACATCAGTCTGAACCTGATGACCCTCGGCGCGATGACCGTGGCGATCGGCCGCGTCATCGACGACTCGATCGTCGTCGTAGAGAACATCTATCGCCGCCTGCACCTGAAGGACGAGACGCTGAAGGGACGCGCGCTCATCCGCTCGGCGACGATCGAGATGTTCAAGCCGATCCTGTCCTCGACGCTCGTGACCGTCGCGGTCTTCCTGCCGCTCGTCTTTGTCGGCGGCATGGTCGGCGAGCTGTTCGTGCCGTTCGCGCTGACGATGGCCTTCGCTCTCGGCGCTTCCCTGCTTGTCGCCATCACCGTGGTGCCTACTCTCGCCCATACGCTGTTCCGGAAGAAGCTCTACAACGACCGGACCGGCGACAAGCGGGGCAGAACGCACAAGGAACTTGGCGCGCTGGCACGCGGCTACAGGCGCATCCTGAACGTATCGCTGCAGCATAAGGTGATCTCGTCCGTCATCGCCCTGGCCCTGCTCGTCGGCAGCTGCTTCCTCGTGCCGCTGATCGGCGTCAGCTTCCTGTCCAGCGAGACGGAGAAGGTCATGTACCTGACCTATACGCCGAAGCCGGGCGAGCATCAGGAAGATGTGCTGAACAACATCAAGGTCGTGGAAGACATGATGCTGGCCCGCGACGATGTGGATATCGTGCAGCTCTCCGTCGGCGGCACGGCCAACGAACTGACCGCGATGCTCGGTGCCGGTTCGGGCGGCGCCCTGATGTATGTCATCTTCGACCCGGACACGGAGCACTTCGACCAGGTGACCTCCAGCGTGCTGGAAGAGATCCAGGCCCTCGGCCAATCCGGCACCTGGAAGAGCCAGGACTTCAGCGCGATGTTCGCCAGCAGCGAGCACAGCTATACGGTATACGGCGAGGATCTGGACGCGATCGAGGAAGCGGTCGCCATGATCGAAGCCGTGATGAACGAATCGGACAAGCTCAAGGACGTCTCGTCCTCCCTGTCCAAGCAATATGACGAATATACGATCAAGGTCGATCAGGCAACAGCCCTGACGTACGGGCTCTCGACGATGCAGATCGCGATGATGCTGTATCCGAACACCCAGGACGAGGTGATCACAACCTTCGACAAGGATGGCAAGACGCTCGAGGTCATCGTCAAGCGCAACAAGGAAACGCCTAAGACATTCGAAGAGCTCATCAATCAGCAGGTGCCGACGCCAACCGGCATGCCGGTCAAGCTGAGCGACATCGTGACCGTCGAGCAAGGCGTCACGGCGAACAGCCTGGATCGCAGCAAGGGTCAGTTCTACGCCAGCGTCAGCGGCAAGATCATCACCGATGATGTATCCCAGGTGTCCAGGGAGCTGGATGAGAAGATCGACAAGCTCGATCTTCCGGAGGGCGTGAAACTTGGCGTGGCAGGAGTCATGGCCGATATCGACGAAGCGTTCTCGAAGCTGTACATCGCGATGGTCGCAGCCGTGCTGATCGTCTATTTCATCCTCGTCGTCACCTTCGGGGAAGGTCTGGCGCCATTTGCCATCCTCTTCTCCCTGCCGTTCACGGTGATCGGGGCCTTCACCGCGCTGTGGCTGAGCGGTGAGACGATCTCCGTGCCGGTGATGATGGGCATCCTCATGCTGATCGGGATCGTCGTCACCAACGCGATCGTCCTCGTCGACCGCATCATCCACAAGGAGCGCGATGGCTTGCCGATGCGTGAGGCGATCCTGGAGGCTGGCGCCACCCGCCTGCGTCCGATCCTCATGACGGCGCTGGCCACGATCGGCGCGCTGATCCCGCTGGCGATCGGCGCTGAAGGCGGCGGGTTCATCTCCAAGGGATTGGCCGTGACCGTGATCGGCGGTCTGATCAGCTCGACGCTGCTCACGCTGATCGTCGTGCCGATCGTGTATGAGATCCTGTCGAAGCTGTTTAAGAAGAACCGCATGGAGATCGTGGAGGACTGATCCACAAGCAAGGGGTCGCCCGGATCGTCAGTGATCACTGACTTCCGGACGACCCCTTTGTGTTTGGGATGTTGATGATGCCCCTTATCTGTCCACTTCCGGCAGCTTCAGGGCGAACAGGCCGAGCAGCGGCAGGAAGCTGCTGAAGATGACGACCGGCTTCAGGCTGAACAGGTCGATGAAGTAGCCGATCCCGACCGCGCCGATCGCGCCGAGGCCGAATGCCAGGCCCACGGTCAGGCCGGAAGCCATGCCGATGTGGCCGGGCATGATCATCTGCGCGTAGACGACGATCACGGCGAAGCCAAGCATGATGATCAAGCCAATGACGATCAGCAGCGGGATGACCCACAGCTTGCCGACGAAGGGCAACAGCATGGCGAAGGGCGCAGCCCCGGCGAGCGACATGAGGATCACCTTCTTCGGGCCGAAGCGATCCGCCAGCGGCCCGCCGGCCAGCGTTCCGAGAACCCCCGTCAGGCCGAAGAGGAACAGCGGCAGCTGCGCATGAAGCAGCGTCGTGCCATACACTTCGGCGTAATAATACTGGTAGTAGTTCTGAAGCATCGTGATATAGGTCGATCTGGCGATCATCTGCAGCATCAGGATGCCCATGCCGAGCAGCACGACCTTGAGCGCGATGCTCCGCGGCTCGCTCCTGGACGCGGCAGAGTCCGCGGCCTTCGCCTTCGGCGCCGCCTGCCGGCGCAAGTGAAGATTCGCCCTGTACCACCTGGAGACGAACCAGGATACGGCGATCGCCAGGCCCGCCACCAGGGCGAACCACAGCGCGGCGATCTGGCCGAAGGGCAGGAAGACGTATCGCGTGAGCAACGACTGGGTCGAGCTGCCGGTGTTCCCGCCCACCTGATAGATCGACTGCGCGAGCCCGCGGCGCTTGCCGGCCGCCATATGGACCACCTTCGATCCCTCCGGATGGAAGCAGGCGGAGCCGAGCCCGATCAGGATGACGGAGAGCAGCAGCCAGCCGTAGCTGGGACTGAGCGCCACGCCGATGATGCCAAGCAGGCTCAGGCACATGCCGAGCGGCAGCATGTACGGGGAGGGACGCCTGTCCGAGTACAGGCCGACGATCGGCTGCAGCACCGACGACGTCATGTTGAGCATAAACAGGACAAATCCAACTTGCGTAAACGACAGAACGAGCGAATCTCGAACATAAGGCAGTACCGCGGGGACGACCACCTGCATCGTATCGTTCAGAAAATGAATGACGCTGATCGCCGCAACAACGGGAAATACGGCTTTGGCGGCTGCTTGCGCGGATGGGGTATGACTGGTGGACATGGGGATATTCGTCTCTCCTCTGCTCCGATTTTTTCCATGAACCTGTGCGGCAAACGTTTGTATGACGCAGGTTTCTCATTTCCTCCATCATAGCAGATTTCAGGAATCGGCGGGTAGAGCCAAAAAAGCGATGCCGGATTCATCTCCGGCATCGCCTTCCCTCAATCATCGGCATCCAGCGCCGTGACGGTGCGCTTGTTGGCATATCTCTCCAATTCATCCCCCTCAGACTGGCCGGGAATGGGCGTTGCGAGCTCAAAGGCGTTCGCATCCAGCACCCGCGCCACCCGGCTGGCGATCCAGCCGCGCGTGTTGTTGCGGATCCAGTCGCCCTCCTTCAGGCCGTGGCCAGGCATGTGCACGATCCGCTCATTCGTGCCGCCGAAGGCGTATCCGTTGCTGAGGCGGGACAGCAGGATGATCTCGTCGCCCGGCGATTGTCCGTCGATCGGATACTGGTGCCGCAGCACATCGCCATCCACCGTCTCCACCATGCGGAACTGCCCGCCTCTCGTCAGATTGACGATGCCATCGTAGCTGTTTAGCATATGATGGTTCACCCGGATATATTGCTCATCGGTGCCGTATCGGGGCGGAAGATGCTTCACATCCCTGGTGGAGTTGAACGGCAGAACGGGCAGGCCGGATGTGTCGAACAGGGTGACGGACGGCCAGTTGCGCCAGGCGTAACGAACGCCCAGCGGCTCGGACACGTCCTCCCTCCATACGATCACCTGGCTGCGGTCTGCGCTGAGTTGCGCCTTGGCCGGAACCCAGCTCCCGCTCTCAGTCAGGATCTCGAAGCCGCTGTCCCTCATATCCCGGGAAAACCAGTTCAGGACCAGCCTGTTCTCGCCCTGGTAATACAGGATCCCCCTGACCGCATAGGGCGCGATCGGGTGGATGAAACCGTTCCAGTACCCCGACAGGATCGGTTCGTCATGCCGCTGCTCGTAGCCGATCGATGCGTAGTAGGAATCCGGCATGAACACCTCGATCGACGAACCGCCATAGGTGGCCCGGATGATGCCGATCGGCACTTCGCCCAGGCTCTCGTCCAGCTCCAGCAGCTTGTTGACGAAGAAGGTGCCAAGCGCCGGCGAGGAATCGATCGACCACGGATGCGCGTAGGTCCACGAACCGCCACTGTCAAATCTCGGGCTGACCGCCATCACCTTGTCCGGGAAGTAATATCTGAGGTTGGTGCGGTTCGCGTACTTCTGATAGATATCCTCGGTGTCGTTCACGTCAGAGATCGGCATCTCGGCGTTGGATTCGCCGGCGATGACGAACACATCGCCCACGAGCACATCGGTCACGATGAACTGCTCGGCGATCCCGGAGACGGACAGCGTATCCGGCCCTCCGTACGGTTCGGGATCCAGCACGACCGACCATCGCCCATCGACAACCGTCGTCTGTTTCGTCTGTTGCCTGAACCTGACGGTGATCGTGTCGCCGCTCGTGCCGGTCCCCCAGATCGTGATCGGCTTGTCGCGCTGCAGCACCGATCGGTAGAACAGGATGGATGGAAGCCTGATGTTGCCGTGCGGCAGACGATATCCTTCATCCATCAGGCGAAGCAGCATGAGCGCCGCTTCCGAACGCTTCACCAGCCGGTTCGGCTCGAACAGGCCGCTGGCCTCCAGACCGAGGATCCCCTTCTCAAACGCATGGTGACTCGCCCGATCGGGCGTCTCGGTCGTGCCTTTCGCCAGGATGCCGCGATATCTCATGTCCGTGTCCGGCCGGCCGAGGACCTCGTAGATCATCTCGGCCGCCTTCTTCTTCGTTAACGCCGCGTCCTGAACTCCGCTCGTCGGCTTGCCGCTCCAGGCTTCCAGCATGTCCGCGAATTCCGCTTCCCGGATGGATTGATCCGGATACAGCCTGCCCCCCGCCTGCACGTCCATCAGCCCGCGGTTGATCAGATATTTCATCTCGCCCTCAAGCGGATGCCCCTTCACATCGACCGGCTCCACCGCGCTGTAACGCTTCAGCCACTTCTCCCACTTCCTGTATGCCTCGAGGCTCAGGACGCGAAGATCGTCGTAGCGGATCGTCGGAATCTCGCCCCAGCTGTCCTTGCCCAGACCGTTCATGGCGAACGCGGGGCCGGCAGCGGAACGGGTGATCCGGTAAGGAGAGAGATCCGTATAGGATACCACCGGCGTGTAGCCGGATGCCGGAGATGTCGGGCCGTCGATATAAAATTCGATCCGGACGGCGCCGTCTTCGGTATTCTCGATGACAAGGCGCGCGATATAGTCCACATTTTCCCGCAGCAGATAGGACCCGGAAGCCAGCGAAGTCATCCCGGAAGGCGCATTCGTATTGATGATCGACCACTTCGTCCTGAACAGATTGCCCCCCATGGCGGTCGGCTCCATGTGGTAGGTGACCGCATAGTACCTGCTGTAGCTTGCGTCCTTCGTCCTCGGGATGATCATCACCATCGGCCGGCCGCTGTGCCCTTCATTGCCCATCCTGCGAATGTTGACGGTGAATTCCATGGCGTAGCTGTCCATCTGCGAGGCATCGAGACCGTTCAGTCTGGCGAGCTGCATGGTTCTGGACCCGCCCAGCTGCAGCGCCCCGTCGGCGATCACATATGTCTGCTGGGCGATCTCATTGAACTCCCAGACCGCTTGCTGCCGGGCATCCACGATCTGCCTGCCCACGATTCGCTTGTCCTCGAACGTTTCCGTGAACAGGCTTGGAATATCCGACGGGCGAAGCCTCTCTTTCTCCGTATAGAAGCGATCCAGCAGGACGACCAGCTCGGCCCGGGTCAGCTTGTCCGATGGCCGGAACGCTTCATCCGCCGGGATCATGCCGGAGACAGCCAGCGCCCGAATCGCCTCCTGGCTCCAGCTTGCCGCCTGACCCAGATCCGGAATGCGAACGGGAGGGACAGCAGCGGTCTCGCTCTGCCCTCCCGTCCAATACCGGAACAGCATCACGGCAGCTTCCTGCCTGGAGATCACCTGATAGGGACGGAAGGTGCCGTCCGGGAAGCCGGTGATCGCACCGGCAGCGTAGACGCGCTGCATATCCTCCAGGTACCAGCTGCCTCGCGGCGTGTCGGGGAAGACGATGTCCGAGCGGTCAGCTAGCTCGAACACCCTGTTCATAAACGCGACGAATTCGGCGCGCGTGACGGGTTGATCCGGACGAAACGTGCCGTCTTCATACCCTTTCGCCAGGCCTTCTGACAGCCAGATCTCGATCAGGCTCCTCGCCTCATGATTCTCGATATCCTCTGCTGCGACAACCGTGATGCTGGTCAGCAAGAAGCCCGCAACGGCGAACATCATGACGAGCCAGGCGGCTCTGCCCCTGACGATGATCCGACTCATGCTCACACCCCTATGTTCATATCAACTTCATCCACCTGTTTGTCCCGCAGGTTTACCCACGTCTTCTTCTGCCGATGAACCAGACGATCAGCGCGAAGACGACCAGCACCAGTACGATGGCTCCCACCAATAGCAGCCTCTGAAACACCGGCATGCCGTCCGTGGTCAGGAAATCCGTGGCATCGCTCCAGATGGAACGCACGGGCTCATATTGGTCCGTAACAAACACATGCATCCGCTCCAGCGAGTCTGCGACCAGCACCTGGCCCTTCATCAGGTCGCGGGAACCGGAATCCAGCAGCAGGGAGCCAATCGAGGCCAACCTCGCCGGCGAAGTGGCGGACAGCATCAGGATGTCACGGGACTTGCTGAAGGCCGACGGGAACAGCTGGATGACGCCGGCATCGGCGCTTGTGCCGCTGGTCAGCTTCACCGGGTCGGCCATCGCCTTCCACCCGCCGTCGGCATAGCTCATGGGGATCGTCTCCGCCTGGGTGAGCCAGTGCGGCAACTGGTCCGCCAGGCCGATCACGATCAGATTGTCGCTCAGCCATTCCTCTTCTCCCGTGATCGCATCCGGCATCGCCACCAGCCTGACGTTCTCGTAGGAGCCCAGACTGCCGCCATACAGCCCGTTGACGATCGCGAACAGGGTCAGCTCATCGGACGTCATCTCACGCGGCAGCAGGATCGTCGTGCGGCCCCAGGCCGAGTTCGTGACGAACGGATAAGGAAGGTTCTGCAGCTTCAGGTCGCGGTTCGGCAAGGTGGAGAAGCTGAAGTACGAATCGTTGTCGATCACCGCCCAGTTGCCGATGTACGAGCTGCTGGAGCAACCTTCGCTGTTGGAGCTGAACTGGAACGAGATATCCGCATTGATGTATCCGCCCTGCAGGGCCGAGGACGGAATCTCGGCCTCGATGACGCCGAATTCGCTCGATTCCTGGCTCAGGTAGGTGCTGGCCACCGGAATGTCGTTGATCTTGACCGTTGCCTGGGACTGCGCGAAGTTCAGCGCCTTGGAGTGGTTGAAGTACACGTGCAGCTTGCCGCCCTTGGAGACGTCATATTCCGCAGGGAGCAGGTAGGAGATGCGCGCACCGCCCACCATCATGCCTTCAACCACAATGTCCTCATATTGGAGTGATCTGAGCGTCACGGTGCTCCGGCCGCCGGACAGGGACGCCGCCAGATCGGCGGAAGTTCCCAGCTTCACGTTGGCTGCGCTGGCGAATCTGCCGGACAGCTGACCGTACAGCTCCTCATCGGTCATCATGGCCACGGCCTTGCTGAGCCCTTCCTCCTGACCTGTGATCAGCAATGCGTCATACGCGTCATTCCATCCGGAAGCCTCCACATAGACGGCACCAGCCTCCATACGTTCGCCGCCGGCATGCTTCAAGGCCGACTCCAGCAGGTTCATCCCTGCGCCATGCCAGGATGCGGGCGAGCCGATCCAGATCAGATGGCCGGACTTCAGCACCTCATCCGTCAGGTCCGATTCCCGGTATACGCGATGCTCCAGATTGGACACCACGCTCGAATAATAGCGGGCCAGCTTCGCCAGCCCCAACAGTTCATATTCGGAAGGTTCGTCGGGAACGATGAATATGGTGTTGTACGGTTGCAGACTCCCTTTCTCCAGGAACGGAGAAGGATACCAGGACAGATCGCCCTGCTCATAGATCGACGTATATTCCAGATGGATGACGCTCTCCTTCTGCAGGATGAACCAGTTGGCCGGATTGTTCTGATCCATGCACAGATTGTCCGTCGCTTCCATATGGATAACGACGGACAGCTTGTGGAATCCGGATGTCAGCTCCAGCCCGTCCAGATCGAGGCGCCATCTCGCGTCCTGCAGATTGGACTTGTCGAGATACTGGCTGCCGAGCGGCAGATCGTCCAGCATGACGGTCACCGTCGAACGCTCCTCGATCAGCGCCGGCGAATGGCTGAAGTTCAGCTCGATATAGGAGCCCGCTGCCACGAGGCGCGATGCGGGCACCTCGAAATAATAATCCTGCCGGCTGGTGACGCCCTGAATGACCAGGTCATTCTGGAAGAGAAACAGATTCTCCACATTTTTGCCGGCTTCCGATGTTTCCAGCGGCTCAAGCACCTTGCTGATCTCTTCCGTCTGGATCTCCCCCGTCACTTCGACCGTTTCCGCATAGATCGTGGTGCGCGGGAAGATCCAGGTCAGGATCAGCATGATCACCACAACAGTTGCGATTTTCCTCTGCATGGTTCGTCCCATCCCTTTTCCTATTTCGTAAAGTCCCTGGCTGTCTTGGTTGTCGTCTGGAATCTCTGCGTCTTGTCCCATTTCACTTCATCGTGGCGGATCCAGGCGCGGAGCTGTATCCAGGCTGAACGGAAGATCAGGAACAGCCAGAGCTGCGAATACGTGACATACATGAGCAACAGGATCAGGAAGTTCTTGAAGGTCAGCTCCGTCTTCTCGATGGCGAGCGTGACCATGATCTCCACGACATACAGAACGTAGGCCAGCAGCCAGATGAGCAGGAACGGACCGGGGAGCGTGATGCTCACCGCACCCAGGAGGTTCAGGATCATCAGCAGGTGCGAGAGCATGACCGCGCCGAGGAACACGAAGTAAGTGAAGAAGAAATACACCAGATCGAACACGATGCGGCCGTTCCACTTGCCGAAGATGCGAGGCAGGTTCTTCATGATGACATATTGATTGCCCCGCGCCCATCGCGTGCGCTGCTTCAGCCATACGCGCCAGGTTTCCGGCTCCTGCTCCCAGGTGACCGCCAGCGGATGGAAGCGGATGTGGTACCCGTTGTCGTACAGCCGGATGCTGAGCTCGGTATCTTCCGTCAACGCCTTGATATCCCAGCCCCCCATCTCCTCGATGATCGACCTGCGGATCAGGAAATTGGTGCCGGGGATCGTGCTGATCCCGAACCAGAACCACCGGCCGGCCTGCGCCATCCATTGGAAGCTGATCGTCTCGATGTTGATGAAGCGCGTGAGCAGATTCTTGCGCGCGTTGATGACTCTGAACTTGCCGACGACCGCTCCCGCCTTCGGGTCCTCCAGCGCGGCTTCGACGAGATGCTTGACCGCTCCGCTGTTCGGCGTGTTGTCGGCATCATAGACGACGATAAGCTCGCCTCTCGCGATCATGAGCGCCTGATTCAGCGCATTGGACTTGCCCTTGGCCGCTTGCGGCGGCTTCAGGTGCAGACAGCGGACGCGCGCATCCCTGGCGCAATATTCATCCACGATCTCGCCGGTGGCATCGCCTGAATTGTCATCGATCACGATGATCTCGATCTTGTCATGCGGATAATCCAGCCGCAGCATCGCATCGAGCGTGTAGCGGATCACGATCTCCTCGTTGTGCGCCGGGATGAGCACCGAGACGAACGGCCATTCTTCATCCGGCCGCCTGCGTCTCGGCTCCGCCTTCCGCCTCTCCATCCTCTCCGAATACAGGTATCCACCCAGCATGAGAAACATGTGGTACAGCAGCATCACCCAGATGCTGCCAAGCGCGACGAGAAACAGGACGTTGCCGGTCATTTACTCCAGCTCCTTCTCCGAGAATAGTCGACGTCTTCTGCGGAAGCGCATCATGACGACAAACAGGACAAACAGAACGACGAATCCGCCGACTACCATGACGAGTATCCAGGTCGAGTAATACGTGACCGTCCCGAACTTGTAGGTGCTCAGCTGGACCTTCACCAATTCCGCCGCGCGGGTCTTGTCCAGCATCCGGACCTCCAGCAGCCCGTCGCCGCCGGTGGCCACCTGGAGGAATCCGGCATCCAGCAAGTGGACATCATAACGGATATCCGTCCACATGATCGGCTCCCGCCCGAACTGCTCGACCATAGACTCCACCAGCTCGTAGGGCTGGCTCGCATCCAGTCCGACGACCAGCCAGGCGTCGCGGACGAGCAGGAGGGTGCGGGCGCGGGTGATGAGCTGTGCCGCAGCAGCGTCGCTTGCGGCTGACCCGAGCGATACGGGATACATGATCCTGTCGGGCGCCGCAGTGTGATCATAAGGGATATCGGTATAGCGGCTGCCATCGAGCCGAAGCTTCGAATACTCCAGCGTCGTCGTGAAGCTGGCATGCTCTGGCGCCGATTCCAGGCGCAGGACGACATCCCGCGATGCGTAAAGGGCGATCGGATATACGCTGATCTCATACAGGAATGCGATGCCCTGATCGATCCGGTAGGCGATCTCCTCCGGCTCGAGCCCCTCCAGCCCGCTGCCGTCAAGCACGATCGTCCCGCCGGCTTCCACCATATAGCGAAGAGCGGCTATCCATTCCCGATCATCCCCCGCTGTATGCAGCCGATCATCTTCAGATGATCGCAGCACGGGCTCCACGAAGATGGCATACGGGATGCCGCGGCTGGCGAGCAGATCCGCAAGCTTGCGCAGCTGCTCGGGCGGAGTCAGCGGGTTGACGTGCTCCACGACGTACAGGCCCCTGGTTCTGTCCGCATGATGCTCGCCGAGAACATCATGCAGGATATCGGCGACGATCCAGCTGACCAGTCCGCTCTCCAGCTTGCCGTACACCGTCCACGCGTCGCCGCTTCTCACGATCAGCGGCCTCTCCGTCCGTCCATCGGATATCGCGGCCAGCACCACTCCTGTCTGGCCATCCTCGGCCGGGGCAACGGAGACGGGCAACGTCGGGTAGACCTCGTCCCGGTATCGGATCGTGATGCCGCTGAACGTCTCATCCGCTGCTCCCGAGTTGAACACCATATACGGGATGTCCAGCTGCCCGATCGCGCGGATCACCGCTTCCCGATCCAGCCTGGAGGTACGGATGGAATCGAAGAAGATGAGACAGTCATACTGCTCCCAACGCAGTTCCCCGATGTCAGAGGAGCGCGCAGTCTCCGTCTTCACGGCAAAATGCTGCAGCAGACTCTCCATCACCTCCACTTCTCCTGATGGCTCAGGGGAGTTATAGATCAGCAGCACCCGGACATCACGCAAGTTCGACGCCACTGTCGCCACGGGCGTCTCTACCGCAGCAACCGTCAAGGATAGCGAGCCAGCAGCAGCGAAGCCGAGCATCATGACGATGATCAGCAGACAGAGACGTTCACCCCGCA
>Ga0310834_101415_pt1 | contig 14628 bp, 15 predicted proteins | sample SM_ome_2_FD_201314 | JGI IMG/M metagenome (GOLD analysis project Ga0310834, IMG submission 201314) | Sorghum-adapted microbial communities enriched on stacked mutant (SM) sorghum from Joint BioEnergy Institute, Emeryville, California... ... | reverse complement strand
AGTGAGCGACGCAGAAGGGTCGCCAGCAGCAGGAACCCACCGAAGCGACTCATTGCGGCATACTGCAATGAGCGCCGTAGGAATCTCCGTCCTTTAGGGCGGGGAGGATGTCAACGACGACGTCAAGCTCTACTGCCCGATGAAGAAGCACTTCATCGGGCCCGAACAGGTGGTCGAGAAGTTCGGCGTCCCACCGGACCGGGTGATCGACGTTCAGGCGCTTTCGGGCGATGCCATCGACGGGGTTCCGGGCGTGCCAGGAATCGGGCCGAAGATCGCGAGCGAGCTGATCCGGAGATTCGGGAGCCTCGAGGAGCTGCTGGCCCGATCCGGCGAGATCCACCAACCCAAGCGACGCCGGAGGATCGCCGAGAACGCCGAGCTCGCGCTGATTTCGAAGCGGCTGGTGACGCTACGGACGGACGTGCCCCTGCGGCATCCGCTCGAAGAGCTTGTTCCGGGACGGATCGACCGGAACGCGGTTGCCGAGTTCCTCAAGGAAATGGAGTTCGGCACGAACCTCGTTCCGCGGTCCACCGGAGAGCGCTGGGCGGCCTGATCGCCGTAAGCATCCCGTCGCTCCTTTTGCCTCATGGGTGCGGGCGGCGCCATTTGGGCCCGCCCCCATGTACCAAACCTTTCTGGAGCAGATGATGCGCCGACAGCTCGTGAATGCCCATATCCGTCGCCGCCTCGAGGAACACGGCTACACCGACATCGAAGACGACGACATCGAGTGGTCGCTCAATTACTGCCAGGGCGACGGCGTCGCCTTCTACGGCTCCGTCGCCTCCCCGGGGAAGCTGGCGCAAAGGGCGTTTCCGGGGGACAGCGCCAAAATTGATCTGATCGCCCTGGCCTGCGCGCGCGACGCGGAGATTACGATCGAGCGCAACGATATGGCAAGCCGGTACGCTCATGCCCACACAATGACGGTCTACGACCACGACAATCGCGCCTTCGAGCCGGATGACGAGATGTCGGCGCATGAACGGCTTCGGCTTGCCAGGGCCGAGGCCGTATTTGAGGAGTTCGTCGACTGGATTCAGGAAGACATCCGCTCGCTGTCGAAGACGCTCGAGGCCGAATGCTACAAGATCCTCGAAGCCGGAAATCCGAACTGGTTGGCGGACGGGGTGGAGCATTACGGCGATCGCCGATGCCACTGCACCGTGGAGACATGGGAGCTGGACGACGCGACGATCGAGGTCAGGCTCTACGAGACGGACTTTTACGGCAGCGTCGACCACGACGAGGACGAACTCAACGATCTGCTCGACCGCATCATCGCCGGCAAGACCGTCTATTACGACCTGATGGTGGCCGTGCTGGACGAGGACGGCAACGAGATCGGCGAGGCCTGGGCCGTCCGTATCGAGGACGACCGGAACTACCGGACCGACAACTTCAAGGATCTGGTTTCGGAGCTGATCGCCGAGGCCATGGCCGAGGCCGGCGTCGAGCCGCAGCCGGCCGCGACGGAGGTTCACGCCGCGGCCTGATGGTCGATCGATCTGGACTTGAGAGTCCGCGAACGAATTGTGCGTTGGGATAGAGGGGACGGCGGTCCCTTCTCCGGGGCCCCTGACGCGTCCTGCCCGCTAGAGGTCGAAGCTCGCGTCCGGCCAGTGCTCCGCGAGGAGCTCGCTGAGCGGCCGTTCTTCTCCGTTCAGGATGAGCATGAACCGTGCCCACAGGTCCCGGTCGCCGCGGCTTGCCCAGCCGAGCAGCCAGTGAAGACCCAGAACCCGTGGTCGAAAACACCGTCGTTGCCGCGGTAACGGCGCAGGGCGTCCACGTCGATCCTGGGGTCGGCCCGATCGACAGACAAATCGAAACAGCGACAGGCGAGCATCCTGTCTCCCGCTCGCCGGCTGTCGCGCCAGGTCGACAGGTCGACATAGCCGCGGGACGCCATGTGGAGCATGGTATAGAGATTATGCATCGGGATCGTTCAAGGCCGGCCCCTTCAGGGCTCCCGGGGTGTTTGGGGACAACGCCTCTGGTGCTTTCGAGCAAGAAGATGGGTTCGGGCGTCCCGGACCGACGGTTTCGGCTCACGTCTGATTGAGGCGCGAGACTGAGTTGCAGGCGCGTGACCGCCGGCCGCGCTTATGCGCCCAATGACGGCGCCATCGCCTCCTTCGCTCGGGCCCTGTTCGGCGTCGCGCGCGCCGCCTCGAGACAACGATCGGCCAGGACGCGTCCGACGGCCTTGATCCGAGCGAAGCGATCGTTGTCAAGGGCATCCATCTTGGCTACCAGATCTCGCCCGATTTGCGGCAGGGATGGCTTTCCCTTGGCCTGCATATCAATGCCCGGATGCGCGCCAATGAGCCCCAGAGCCGAAACCCGGCAGGCCAGCCGCAGCTCCCGATCCCTGTCCGGGTGAAGCCGATCGACGGCCGCGCCCATGAGAACGCCGGCGGCGTAGGCGATCTTCTCTCTGCCGTCGGGCCGAGCGGCTACCTTCCGCAACTCTTTCTCCAGGGCCTCGATCGCCTGGCCATTGCCGGCGACACCAAGTCCGATGAGCCTGGTCGCCTTCTTCTTCCATGGATCACGCTTGGTGCCGCGATCGTCGAGGAAGCGATCGGCGAAGGAGGAATCCTGCCTGAGGTCGATCTTCTGTCCGGTATAAAGCTCCAAGGCGCCAGCGGCCGCGGCGAGACGATGCTGTGCCAGGCTTCCCCATAGGCTGCCGTTCTTGCGGTCCATGGCCGCCGTCTCGCCCGCCTGGCTGCGCATCGCCGCGTGCCAGGAGAAGTTCTCGGACAGCTTGTCGCGCGCCAGAGCGGTCAGGTCCTCGATCCGCGCCGGACGCCCGGCGCCCGCCTCGTCCTTGAGCTCGACGCGGACGACGCGATCCACCTTCGAGTTGTCCTTGCTGCGCGGCCCGAGATCGTGCTGGGTCTTGAATAGCTCGTAGGTCCCGCCGCCGTTTTCGAAGGCGAAATAGGTCTCCTTCGGCAAGGGAAGGACATGAACGCGCGATCTGGGGTTGGGACGATACCAGAACTCCTTGAGCAGCAGGGCCTGATCGCCCTTCATTCTGGCCTTCTCCATATCGGATTCGATGCCCTGCAGGCGGATCTGCTCTTCGAGCGCACCGAGAACCAGGCTGCTTGCGCCCATGTCGATGAAAAGCGCCGGCGCCTTCCGGCCGGTAGCGTCCTGGCGCATGGCGCGACCGCCCATCTGCGCGAGCCAGGAGCGGCTGCTCGACCCGCGGGTGCAGAGAATCACTTCCGTGTCCCGGACGTCGTATCCCTCGCCCACCATCTGGCAGTTGATCAGGATGTCGACGCCGTCGCGGTCCCGGTACTTGCGCGTGCATTCGTTGTTGTGCGTCTTGCTGAGGCTGGAGGCGATCAGGGCGACACGCTTTCCCTTGTCCTCGCCAAGCTTCTTCCGAAACGCGGCCAACAGCCTCTCGCCGTCCTTGATGTCGTCGACGAAACAGATCGTCCGCGCGCCGCGCGCGCAATCGAGCCAGGCGTCCACCGCCTGGTCGTGATGATTCTTGGCCCGCAGCCGGCGCAGATCGGCCGCGATCCGACCCTGGAAGTCGTAGTTGCGGTCGGCCCGCTTCTCGGCGACGAAGTCCTCGACCCGCTGGCCGTTGGAAAGCGTGTAGTTCGGTCTCACGGTCCGGATCGGCACGATGCGCCCGCTGTCGATCACCTCCTGATAGGTGATCACGTGCCGCGGCGCGTCCTGGAGCCGGCGGTCGAGGCCCTGCTCGTCGCCGCGATACGGTGTCGCCGTGACACCCAGGATGCGGAGCCCCGCCCTGTCGGCACGCGGGCGCGATTCGAGTTCCCGGATGACGGCGTCGTAATGGCCGGCGACGTCCTCGCTCGAAGCCTCGTCTAAGGACCCGTCCTTGGTGTGATGCGCTTCGTCGATGAAGACGTAGTCGTAGTCCGCGAGCTCCTCAAGGCGAGCGGAGGCCGACTGGACCATGGCCACGGTGATGTCGTGCGACTGGTCCACCCCGCCGTCGTCCCTGGCCGCGAACTGACCGACGGGTCGGCCGCTCCATTCCTGAATTTCCTCTCGCGTCTGCCGCAGGAGGTTGCGCAGATGCGAGAGGATGATAATTTTCGGAGATGGCTCGCCGTCCGCGGATCGTCTGATGAGCTCATCGGCCACAAGACCCATTGTGGCGGTCTTTCCGGCACCGGTCGGGGCGATGAGAAGGGCTCTGCCGGAGGTCTCGAGGTGACCAACGATCGCGTCCTTGGCCGTGTCCTGATATTTTTCGGTCTTGCGCGCCATGTTACGAGCCGTGCTCATCGATTTACATAGTCTTCGAATTACATACTCTATTTACGAGTTATAATTGCCGACCTCGATCGACAACGATCCGAGTCCCGGCTATTGGCCGCCCTGGAGGAAGTTCATGAGTAGCGACGCTGGCGTGAATCTGTCCGATTTCGCCGACCTCTTCACCGACGAGGACAAGGCCCGCCTTCTGGAGAACGGCCGAGACGGCTTCACCAAGGACCGCGTTCCGGTGGTTCGCCTGCTCGAGCCGCTGACCAACGCCTCCTGGTTCATCAGCGCGATCAACCCGTCAAACATGAGCCAGCTCTGGGGGCTCGTCGATTTGCGGAACGGGGCCCCCGAAGTCGGACCCATCGACTGGGCGCAGCTGTCGCTCTTCCGCAACGCCGAGAACGAACCGTTGGTGCGCGACGATCTCTTTCAGGCGGAAGGCCGGACTCTGTCGCAGCTCCTCGCCGAAGCCAAAGAACGGGGCGAGATCGATCCTCGGTGGGGCGATATCTTCGATTGAGCCGGCACGGGCAGCGGTCGAAGATCGGCCCATTGTTCTCAATACCCGCCTCTGGGTGCCATCCAAGGTCGACGCGATGAACGTCCGGCCAAACGAACGACCCGGACCCGATTGTCATTCAAATCAAGACAATCGGGGTCTGGACAAATCCGGCTCCGAGCACACATATTTCCCAGCGCCGATCCCGGCGCTCCTTCCTTTGCCCGTTTCTCAGCGGAATTCTCGACCGGGTTTCGATAAACCCACCGCCTCTTGACCAGGGACGCCCAAGGCGTCCGGTCGAGGCCGAGGATCGGCCTCATGCCATCCGCTCGCTGAGAAGGGATTCTCCATGTTTCAAGCATTGCTGCCGCTTCTCGAGCAGGTCGATCTGAGCCTGCACCTTCACCGCGAGGACAGCGGCGATATCCGTGTCGTGGCCGTGCCCCGGCGAACGAGCAGCGACGAGGACGCGGCGCTCTTCGCGCCGCTTTCCATCGTCGCGACCCCGGCTGAGCTCGACGCCGAGTTCGCTTCGATCGTCTCCGGCTTCGCTGAGCACCGAAAATCGCTCGCGGAGCAGCTCCAGGAGGCCAAGATCAGGGCCGAGGCCGAGATCAAGGAAGCCCAGGCATCCTGGCGCAAGAAGGTCGACGCCGCCAAGAAATCGGCGGCAGCCAGGACCGGCACTCAGGCGGCCGCCAGGAAGCCTGACGCCAAGGCGAGCGCAAAGGCGGAGATCACCCCCGGCGCCGTCAACCACTCGGGCGACGGCACCCCGACGGCCGCATCAGGAACGCCGGCCCCGGCCAAGGACGAGACGGCACGCCGGACGAACACGGACGGCGAAACGACGCAAGTCGCGGCCCAGGCCGACCCAACACGGATCCCGGCGACCGGCGGCGCGGCGTCATCGAACAAGCCCAAGCGAACGCGGCCGGCCGTCACCAGCGAGAGATTTTTCCTCAAGTACTCTCGGCCGGACCTGCAGGCTTACGCCATGGAGCTGTTGCCGGCCGCTGGCCGGATCGGGCTGTCGTCCGACACGCGCCCCGTCCTCGCCCGGAAGCTGTCATCGGCCTTCGCCTCGGCCTACGACAACGACGGAAGCCTCGATCCGGACACCATCGAGCGACTGAAACGCTGGGCCGAGGCACACAACGCCGCGCCCGACCCGCGGCAGGGAGCAGACTGAGGAGGAACGACAGATGAAGGTTTCGTCCGTCATACGGGAGTTCCGGTTCAACGGTCTGGTCCTCCCGGATCCGAACCCGCAGGAGACGCCGGAGGGCGTGCGCGACAGCTATGTCGGCGCCTATCCGGAACTCGCGACGGCCGTCGTCGAGGGGCCGGAGTTCAAGGACAACAAGATGATCTACCATTTCCGCCGATCCGTCGGCGTGAAGGGGTAGACCACGCAGGGCAGACACATGCGGACCGGAGCGTCGGGACGCACCCAGGGGACTAATGGCGGAACGGTCCGCGGTGCAGAAGACGGGAGCGACGCATGCGCGCGATGGCTCGAGAAACTGCGCAGATCGAAGCACGATCCGAAGCGATGCCTGGTGATCGACGACGCCGCCTTCCGTCCGGAGAACCGAAGAGCAACGGTCGAATTCGTGACGGCGCTGTTCGACACGCGGCGCCGGCGGGACACAGGCCAGACGGCTCGCTCCGCCCATCTTCCTCCCGGCATGCTCCCGCCCCTGCCCTGATCCTGCCGCGGCTACAGGCCGATCTTCCTGTGGAGATCGGCCTCGCCGGCAGGGAGGGAGCCGTTGCCCGAATCATGGGCACGTTCCTCGAGGCCGGGCTTCTCGATCCGGAAGATTGCGCAACGGTCGGCGGCGCCGGCGATCCGCCGCCCAACACCGTGCTCGAGCGTTGCATCTCCAGAATAGCCGGCCTCGACGGCACGGGGCCCGCTTTCTACGCGCTGTCTCTCGAGATCCGAAACAACACCCCGAACTACTACGGACAAACGGAGATCGATCACCGGTACCTGCGGCTGTTCTTCTGCGTCGAGGACATCATGGTCGCGGTCATCGGGCGCTCCCTCATGCGCAACTGCCGCGGCAACATCCGGGCGGCGCGAGACGTTCTCGGGTGTCTGGAGTTCGCGCAGCACAACAGCCTGCATCTCTTCACGCCGGCCACGGCCTTCGACATCGCCGTGATGAACCATTGGCGCGGCGAGGACGGCTCGCGCGACTTCGCCAGGGCCCTTCTCGAGGAGGGAGAGAATCCGAAAGACTTCGAGATCCTGCGCGAAACGGAGCTGTTTCGGCACATGCCCCGCTGGGCCGCTCAACCGTTCGACGGGCGGGCCTGGAAATGCCTGCGCGGCGATCCCCCAGAACGCGATGCGGCGCCAGAAGACCCGCTTCATCCCTGGCGCGGCCGCATCGATCCCGTGCTGCTCGCGCTCTGCGATCGGATGGTCGACGACGCGCGGGCGGTGTCCGACAGGCCGATCCACACCGATGACGAAGATTGCTTCGATGCGGGTCCATGCTTCACGTCGATCGTTCAATGGGACGACGAAGATCTCGCGCCGCGACTGTTCGACGACTGGAGCATCGATTTCCAGAACGCCGGCGGCGACCATCTCGCCGCGATCATGACGATCGACTGCGAAACGCCGGACTCTCTGCGGAGCGATGTCGACCGCCTGCTGGCCCATCTCCGCCTGATCCGGTCGATCGACCGCCTTCTCCGGCATCTGGACCAACCCTGAAAGGGACTCGATATGCCCATCCGGATCACCGCCTCTCTCGAGGATGGCGCCCGCTTTACCCTGAAGAAGGCCGTCCTCGTCTACACAGACGGCAGCGGCGCGATCGCCACGATGCACGACGTCCGGATTGCGCCGGACGGTGCAACGCTCTGCCCGGGGACCGTGGCTGGACAGGACGCCCTGACAGAGCTCGCGCACCGGCTATTGGCACAAGCCCCCGGCCTGGATTTTCTTCCCGAACGATGCCTCGCCACCGGAATGCGCCGGACGGTCTGGTGGTGCCCTCCGGGAAAGCGCCACATGTTCTTCGACCGAAAACACCCCGAGGTCCGGCCGATCGCAGAGCTGTCGGCGCCAGGAACACGCCACGACCGGAGAGGCAATCTCGAGGGAGCAACGAACAGTAGGACACGGCGCGGGCGAGGCATAGGCAACGATATATGCGGCCACATCGCTGCGCATCCCGGCCTCGTCTTTGTGGCCGGCGACAACCGGCTCGACGTCTATGCCCTCGCCACCGACGCCAGGCCTACCCCCGAGACCGAACTCTTCGTTGCCCCCTACCCCAATGTCTCGCCCAACGGCAACGTCTGCCTCGGCACGGCCGACGTGCCTCGGCGACACGGGCCCTCGACGATCGGCGCCTGGGAGCGCGGTTTCTTCGAATCGACCTTCACGCACGCACATGCCGGTGGCGACCGGATAACGCGGTATTCGGGCGGCGTCTACCGGCTCTGGAAGCACGTCATCGAGAGCGGATCCTTTCCGAGCGAGGCGTTGCTGCCGGCCAAGCGCACGCTGGGTCAGCTTCTCGCCGGCGGAAGCAGGTGAACGGCCCCGGCGCGATCCCAGCAAGGAACACGAACGCGATCATGCAGACAACGTCAAAGACGGCGCACGCCGGCTACGTTCTCCCCTCCTTTCTCTATCAGCGCCCGATCCGGATCGATCTCGTCGGCTGCGGGGGAACCGGGAGCCAGGCTCTTACCGGGCTTGCTCGCCTGGATCGTTGCCTTCGCGGCCTCGGTCATCCGGGACTCGCCGTTACCGCCTACGATCCGGATCGGGTAACCGAGGCGAATGTCGGCCGGCAGCTTTTCGCGCCCTGCGATGTCGGTCTCCATAAGAGCGACATTCTCGTGCATCGGATCAACGCCTGGTTCGGCCTCGACTGGCGCTCCGTTCCCGCCGCCTACGGCTCCGAATCCAGCGCGGTCGGCATGAACGGCGACATTCTCGTGAGCTGCGTCGATTCCGCGCAAGCGCGGATTGCCATTCACGACGCGGCAAAGGAGGACGGAGCCGTTCTGCTTTGGATCGATTGCGGCAACGATGCGGATTCGGGCCAAGTGGTGATCGGCGAGATCGCTCGGCCACGGCGCAAGCGCCGGCTCCCCAACGTCATCGATCTCTTTCCCGAGCTTCGCGAGCCGTTGTTCCAGGAGCGCACCGCGGATGCACCGTCCTGCTCGCTCGCCGAAAGCCTCGAGCGCCAGTCCGCATTCATCAATCAGGCGATCGCCACGACCGCGCTGGACGCGCTCTGGCGAATGGTCCGCCGCGGCCACGTCGAGCGATTCGCCTACTTCGTCAATCTCGCCCGCGGACAGGTCACGTCCCTTGTGGCCACCCCTGAGATCTGCGCCCGCTATCTTCGCAGGCGCGCGCGACCGTTTCCTGCGGTGCGCCAAGACACCGATCCCGGCGCCGCGCTCGAAGGTCAATCGTCTCAATGATGGGTGACGTCGGTCTTGCGTCCCGTCAGCGGACGCGGGCTCCCCGCGCGCCGTTCAGCCGAACTTGCGGCAAAAACGGGACGGCCGCAGAACGCCTTCCAGGGCGCCTTCGGCGGCATCCTCCCGGACCTCGATGGTGACGCGGACGCATTTGCCCCGCAGGCTCTCGAGAATCGGATGGCTGCCGTCCTGGCTTTCGCTGCAGAGCCGGACGAAGATCGCGCGATCGTACTCTCCTTCGACGGCGAACCGGTCCGTCCCGCGGCAAAGAAGCGTCCGCCCGTTGTCCGCGTAGTGGAACGAGTCCTCGGGCAGAACCGCGGTCATGCTGCAGATCTTCCTGAACGTCATGGGAGACACCTCCTGTCATTATTTGTGCACGCTTCGGCGGGCGCCAACCTCGCGCATGCGGCGAGGCCGTCCTATCCCCGTTTGGGGGTATTTGCGGGCTCGGACCGATTTTTTCGGACGCGGCGCCGGGTTCGGCCGGCCTGGCAAAGCAAGGATTCGCAAGAATCAATCCGCCAGATCGTCCTCATACGGGGGTAGCGCTGCATTGATCCTGCGCCATGCTCACGGGTCGGGGCAGGTGCGCAATTGCGCGCCGCAAAGAGAATTTTCCCAGCAGGCGTTATTACTGAATGGCAGACAGCAATCGAATCTCGAGATCACTCCGTCTTATCAAGAAAGGCATGGCCTTTGGCGCGGTCGACGCCGTCGAATGGGACGATCTCGGACCGGTCTCCTCGGACGTGCCCAATCCCTGCTCCGTCGGCACCATCGGAGGGTTGCGGGTGACGGTTTCGATACCAAACCCGGACGCCAAGCTCGTGCGACGGAATCAGGCGGTGGCGCTGCGACAGCGACGCGCCTGGCGCGGCAACTTCGCGCCCGGCAGGGCGCTTCTGACGACGGGGGACTCGGCGGGCCCGATCAGCCTTGCCTTCAGCCCTCTCATCCTGGGCGGCGGGGCGCAGATTCAGCCGGACCGAATCGGCCCTTTCGTCGCGTCCGTCGCGGCCTTCGACGCAGCCGGCCGGCGGCTGGCGCGCTTCACGCTTCGCGGAACGTCCACGGACGACGCCGACGACTCGGCCCCGTTCATCGGCGTCCGCGACCCTCAGCGACGGATCGCCAGGATCGAGCTCGACGTTCCCGGCGAACCGTTCGCGATCGATCGATTCGACGTCGCGTTCTGAGAACGGGACGGCGGATCGGCCTGGCGATGGGCTTGCCGACCGGACCCGGAGATGACACGGCGGTGGACCGACACAGAGTTCGGGTTTCGCCCAGCGCCCGCGCCGGTCACCGCGTCATCGCTCACCAGCGGTAGTCGGGCTCGTCTTCGTCGAGGATGGCCTTGAGCTCCCGGAAGTAATTCTCGCTAATGTTCGGATAGGCCGCCCACTGCTCCGCGGTCTTGCGGGCCACGGCGTCGGACACGACACGCAATTCCTTCCCGGTCATATACGCCGTAATCAGCGTCTCGCAGGCGCGCTCGAAGTAGTAGAGCGTGTCGAAAGCGCGCGCAACCGTGGGTCCGACCACCAACACGCCGTGATTGCCGAGAACGAGAACCTCATGGTTGCCGATGCAGCGCGAAAGGCGCTCGCCCTCATCGCCCAGCCCCATGCCGTCAAAACCGTCATCGACCGCGATCCGCTCGTAGAAGCGCATCGTGTTCTGATCGATCGGCGGCATCGAGGAGTCGCGCAGCGTCGCCAGGACGGTCGCGTACTTCGAATGGACGTGCAGGACGCAGCGGCCCTGCGGCACGTTGCGGTGGACGGCTCCGTGGATGGCCCAGGCCGTCGGATCGGGCGCGTCCGGTCGGTCCATGGTGTGCGGATCATTGGCGTCGAGAAGCAGCAGTTCGCTTGCCCGAATGCGCGAGAAGTGGCGGCCGTTCGGATTGATCAGAAACTGCGCCCCGTCGTCCGACACGGCCAGGCTGAAGTGATTGGCCACCGCCTCATGCAAGTTGAGCCGAGCGGCCCAGCGGAACGCCGCGGCAAGGTCGGCTCTCTCCTCCCGGTGGTCGGGCTCCGGTTGCGCGACCCCGGCGACGGGCGCGACGGCATCAGCCCTGGACATCCTGCGCTGTACCTCCCTTGATGTACCAATGCATATGGTCCGCCCTCGCGTAGCGGGAGCTAAGCCGAGCGCGGATCGGACGGCGGCAAGCCCGAGCGCCCGAGGATCAGGTCCGCGGCCTTTTCCGCGATCATAATCGTAGGGCCGTTAAGGTTCGCGCTCAACACGGTCGGCATCACCGACGCGTCCACCACGCGCAGCCCTTCGAGCCCACGCACGCGCAGCTCTCCGTCGACGACCGCCATGTCGTCGTGGCCCATCCGGCAGGTGCAGCTCGGATGGAACTCCGTCTCCGCATTCGCGCGGACGAACGCGTCCAGACCGTCGTCGGAGTCGACCTCCGGGCCGGGCGAGAGCTCGCCGCCCAGGAGATCCCGGAACGCCCGCTGATGGACGATGTCCCGGATTATGCGGATTCCCTCGCGAAACTCCCGGCGGTCCTGCTTCGTCGCGAGGAACCGGAACTGGATTCGGGCCTTGTCCAGAGGATTGCCGGACCGCAATACGATCCGGCCACGGCTTTCCTGCCGCAGCTGGGAAAGATGCACCATGAACCCCTCCGCAAGGGAAATCGCCGACCCGTGATATTGAATGACGACCGGCGCGACATGGTACTGCATGTTTGCGTGCGGCACCGCCGAATTGCTTCGGATCACTCCGCCGATCTCGAAGATATTGGACGCGCCGACGCCCGATCGCGTCACGAACCACTCCAGCCCCACGCGCAGCTTGCCCCAGGGGTGCCGGAGCCAAGCAAGTGAGACGGGCTTCCGGGTACGGAACTGCAGCACCACGTCCATGTGATCCTGCAGGTTGGCACCGACGCCCGGAAGCTCGTGGCGAACGGGGATCCCGTGCCGGCTCAGCTCCTCGGCCGAGCCAATGCCTGACAGCATGAGGATCTGCGGCGAGTTGATCGCCCCGCCCGACAGGATGACCTCACGCTCCGCCCGGGCCTCCCGGACGGCGCCGCCGCGCCGGTACCGCACGCCGACCGCACGCGTCCCCTCGAACAGAAGCTCGATCACCTGGGCGCCGGTCTCCACCGAAAGGTTGGGCCGTTTCGCCGCGGGATGGAGATAGGCGACAGCCGCGCTGCACCGGCGGCCGTTGCGCTTGGTGCTTTCGAGGCGCGCGAACCCTTCCGGCTTTGCGCCGTTCAGGTCGTCGGAAATGTCGTGGCCGGCCTCTTCTGCCGCCGCCAGGAAGGCGTCGAAGATGGGGCTGTGGAGCGTGCCGGTCTCGACGGAGAGCGGCCCGTCGGCGCCGCGATATTCGTTGGGGCCCTTGTCGCTGGATTCCGAGCGGCGGAAGTAGGGCAGGCAGTGTGCGAAATCCCAATTGGGCAGGTCGCCGTCGGCGGCCCAGCGGTCATAATCCTTCGGATGCCCGCGCAGATAGACCATGGAGTTGATCGACGACGACCCGCCCAAAACCCGGCCACGGGGGACCGGGATGCGGCGGCCGTCCATGTGGGGTTCCGGATCGCTTTCATAGTTCCAGTTTATCCGGGGGTCCCTATAGGCGCGGTAGACGCCCGCCGGCATCGCCACATACAGGCCGCGGTCGCGCGGACCGGCCTCTAGGACAAGGACGCGATTGTCGGCCTGCTCGGTCAGGCGATTGGCGAGCACGCACCCCGCGGAGCCCGCGCCGACGATGATGAAGTCGAAGCCTTGTCGAGCGCTCATATGCACTGCTTCCTTGCCGGCCCTGTCCCATCTTCAATGGGACGCTAATAGGTGATCCAACTCGTCTTCATGGCCATGTACTGGTGCATGCCATGCACCGAGTAATCACGCCCCAAGCCCGACTGCTTGTAACCGCCGAAGGGCGTCTGCGGGCTGACCGCGTCGACGGTGTTCACAGAGACGGTTCCCGCCCGGATCCGCCGGGCGAGCCGGTGCGCGCGGCCGAGGCTGCCCGTCCAGACCGAAGCTGCCAGCCCATAGATCGTGTCGTTCGCCAACGCGACCGCCTGGTCTTCGTCGTCGAACGACATCACCGCCAGCACGGGGCCGAAGATTTCTTCCTGGGCGAGCCGCGAATCCGGAGCGACGTCGTCGAAGATCGTCGCCTCGACGAAGCAGCCGGCACCGCCCACCCAGGCCTGCTTGCCGCCGCACAGGAGCCTGGCAGTCCTCTTTCCTTCCTCGATGTAATCGAGAATGCGCCGCAGCTGGCGTTCGTCGATGATTGCGCCCAGGGACGCGGACGGATCCAGGGGATCGCCGGGGCGGATCGCTGCGGCCCTCTCGACAAGGCGCGCCATGAACCCGCCCCGGATGCTCTCCTGGACCAAAAGCCGGGAATGTGCCGAACAGACCTGGCCCGCGTTCGTAAAGATCCCGCCGATCGTGTAGTCAACCGCCCGGTCCAGATCCTCGCAGTCGGCAAAGACGATGTTCGGGCTCTTCCCGCCGCATTCGAGCCAGACCCGCTTCATGTTCGAATCAGCGGCGTAGCGGAGAAAGAGCTTGCCGACCTCGGTCGACCCCGTGAAGCCGACGCAATCGATGTCCGGATGCAGACCGATCGCCTTGCCGGCGGTCTCGCCGAAACCCGGAACGACGTTCAGCACACCGTCCGGCAAGCCGGCCTCCGCGCACAGCTCCGCCAGCCGTAGCGCCGAGAGCGACGACTGCTCCGCGGGTTTCAGGACGACGCTGTTGCCCGCGGCCAGAGCCGGCGCAAGCTTCACTGTCGCGTTGTGCAGGGGGTAGTTCCAGGCGGTCACCGCGCCGACGACGCCGACCGGCTCGTGGGTCACGGTAGCGCGAACGTTCGGCGGCGAAGGGGCGACCTCGTCATAGACCTTGTCCAGGGCCTCGCCGTACCATTGAAAGAGAAGCGCCGCCTCCTCGACGTCGCCATGCGCCTCGGTCACAAGCTTTCCGACGTCCAGGGAGTCGAGGACGGCAAGTTCGTCGGCGTGCCGTCGGATCAACGCCGCGATTTCGAGCATGATTCGCTTGCGGTCGGCCGGCGCCATCTCGGACCAGACGCCGCTCTCGAATGCGCACCGCGCCGCCCGCACCGCCAGGTCGACGTCCTCAGCCTCGCAGGCGGCGACGGTAGCGACGACCTTCCCGGTTGCGGGGTTCACGGTCTCGAACCTCTTGCCGGACCGGGAAGGAACGAATCGGTCGCCGATGAAGGCATCCCCGTTCGGCCTCAGGCGCTCGGCAAGTTCTTTCCAGTTCTTCTCCGTCAGAGGACTCTCCCTTTCGCGTCGTATCGCAGATACAGTAGCTCACAGATCGAGTACGAGACGCGGCGAC
>Ga0310834_101408_pt1 | contig 14701 bp, 9 predicted proteins | sample SM_ome_2_FD_201314 | JGI IMG/M metagenome (GOLD analysis project Ga0310834, IMG submission 201314) | Sorghum-adapted microbial communities enriched on stacked mutant (SM) sorghum from Joint BioEnergy Institute, Emeryville, California... ... | reverse complement strand
CCGATACAGCTCGACCGCCTCACGCCGGAACTGCGGCGGATACGGCCTGCGCTTCGGATTCGTCTCGGACACCACGCACATCCTTCCTGCCAGGACGGCGCCAAGCCGCCCCAACGCTCAGGTGTCCACGAAAGCGGGGGAAGTCCACAGGACCGGTGGCGTGCGCGGGGGGCGCGCGGCGCTCGGGCTTGAACGGCTCGTCGCAGGCGAGAATCGTGCCAGCTGCGTGATCAGGGCCCTGCTGGCAACGGCGCCCTTGGCCTGGTTGGCCTTCGGTGTCGGTGCTCGACGTCGTTGCAAGCTCGTGCACGGATTCGACGGTCGGGGTCGGACCATGTGAGAACGATGGGTGAGCGCGCGCACGTCAACTTTCCTGTTCGCTCGCCGGTAGGGTCGGTGCGTGGACGAGCCGCGGCGTATCGATCTGGGGCGGATCACGCTTGCCGTCTTCGAGGCGGGGCCGGCGGATGGGCCGCTGGTCGTGCTTCTCCACGGGTTTCCGGAGCTTGCATACTCCTGGCGTCACCAGATCGGCCCGTTGGCGCAGGCCGGCTACCGCGTCCTGGCGCCGGATCTGCGCGGGGTCGGTGGGTCGGACCGGCCGGAGGACGTCGCCGCCTACGCGGTGACCGAGCTGGCGGCCGACGTCGTGGCGCTGATCGATCACGCGCGGCGCGAGCAGGCGGTCGTGATCGGTCACGACTGGGGCGCCGATGCGGCGTGGAAGACCGCGTGGATGCGCCCGGAACGGGTGGCGGCGGTCGCGGGGTTCAGCGTGCCGTTCATCCCGCGGGCGTGGCATTTCTGCGCGCCGGCCGACCCGCAGGCCAAAGGCGTTGTCGAGCGCCTGCAGGGCTACGCGGAGACGACCTTCGAGCCCGCCCGGGTGTTCGCCAACGAGCTCGATGTCCAGGACCAGCTCGACGCCTGGTCTGCGAAGGTCAACGCGCACGCCCACAAGACGCTGCGGGCGCGGCCGGTCGATGCGCCTCGCCGACGAGCACAAGGTGATGGGGGCGCTGCCTGCCGAGATGCCCGACACCGCCCGGCGCTGGACGATGCGCGGCGCCCTCGTGCTCGCGCTGGGCCGTGTGCCGTCACCGGCGCCCGATGTGGCCGGCGCGGACTTGTGGTCAGGGCGGGAGACTGCCGCTCGCCGCGCGGGTTGGACGAGGCGATCCTCGAAGGGACGCTGGCCGTCCGCGAGTCGACGAGCGTGCCCGCAGGCGGTGGCGTCGGGTCCGGCAGCCGCTGACGGCGCGAGCGCCCGGCATGAGGGACGAGCCGCTGGAACCGCGGATGCGGCGTGGCAGGACACCGGTCGGGCTCGCCGGCGGTCCTGCCGTACGACGCCGTGCGCGAGGCCGCCGATCCGGCGGGCACCCTCCGCGTCTTCTACGACAGCGCCTACCAGGCCGGGGCACGCACCGCCTGGGAGCCCGAGCAGGTCGCGCGCAGCCCCGGATCCGAGGCGCGGCTGACCGGTCACCACGCGGACCCCGGCTCGGCCCATCACGGACTACGATCCGGTGCGGTGACGGGCAAGGGACTGCTGGAGCGCGACACGGCGGTCGCGGCGCTGCGCGGCGCTCTCGGCCGGGCGTGCCGGGACGACGACGGGTCGGTGCAGCTCGTCGTGGGCGCGGCGGGGCTCGGCAAGACGGCGCTGCTCGACGTGGTCCGCGATCTCGCGGGCGAGCACGACGCGCTCGTGCTCAGCGCCCGCGCCTCCGAGCTGGATCGCGGGTTCGGCTTCGGCCTCGTCCACCAGCTCCTCGAGCCGGTGGTGCACGGTCGCACGGGCCCCGAACGCGCGCGGCTCTTCGCCGGCGCGGCGGGCCGCGCAACGACGCTGTTCGACGGCGGCGTGTCGTTGTCCGACGAGCCCGAGTACGGGGTGCTCAGCGGGCTGTACTGGCTCATCGCGAACCTCGCCGACGAGCGCCCTGTCGTGCTGCGCGTCGACGACCTGCACTGGGCCGACGTCGCGTCGCTGCGGATGCTCGAGCTGCTCGCCCGCCGGATCGAGGGGCTGCCGGTCCTCCTCGCCGGGACGCTGCGCCCCGACGAGCCCGGGGCGCACGCCGAGCTGCTCGACGTGCTCCTCACGCTGCCGGCGACCGAGCGGATCGAGCCGGCGCCGCTCAGCGCCGGGGCCGCCGGGACGCTCCTCGAAGCGGCGCTCGCCGGCCCGGTCACGGCGAGCTTCCGCGACGCCGCGTGGCACGCCACCGCCGGCAACCCGCTGCTGCTGTCGATCCTCGCGCGCGAGGCGGCGACGCAGGGGCTGCGCGGCCGCGACGAGGAGGCCGAGCAGCTCACCTCGCTCGCCGCGCGGGGCGTGCGCCCGATCGCCGCCCGGCGCCTCGCCGGCCTCGGCGCCGAGGACGCCGGCGTCGCGAAGGCCGCAGCTGTGCTCGGCGACCGGTCGCGCGTCGAGGATCTCGCCGCGCTCACCGGCCTGGACGGCGGCTCCCTGGGAGGCTCTCTGACGCGGCTCGCCGCCGCCGGGCTGCTCGTGGTGGGCACCACCGCGTACGCCCACCCGCTGCTGCGCTCGGCCGTCCTCGAGTCGCTCGCCGACGCTGAGCGCGCGCGGCTGCACCGGCGCGCGGCGCAGGTCCTGCGCGAGCGGGGCGCCGCGCCCGCCGAGATCGCGCTGCACTGGCTGGCGGTCGCGCCGGCCGCCGATCCGCAGGCGGCGCGCGACCTGCGCGCCGCAGCGCAGGCCGCTGCGGCGGAGGGCGCCGCGAGCACGGCCGCGGACCTCCTGCGCCGCGCGGTCGACGAGGGGGCGGCCGAGGACCGCGCGACGCTGCTCTTCGAGCTGGCCGACCTCGAGCTGGGCATGCTCCGGCCCGACGGGGCCGAGCGGATGCGCGAGGCGCTCGCCGCCGGGCTGGACGACCGGCTCGTCGCCCGTGCGCGGGCCGCGCTGGGGACCGTGCTGCTGCTCTCCGACCCGGTGGCAGGGTTCGCCGAGATCGCTGCCGCGCGCGCCGGGACCGGCGACGAGCGCCTACGCCTGCGGCTCGAGGCCGCCGAGCTGGAGGCGCTCGTGTTCGTCGACGCCCTGGGCGACGCCCGGCGCGAGCGCTACGCAGCGATCACCGCCGACCCGGAGCCGTCGGTCGCGGCGCTCGCCCACCTCGCGTCCGAGCTCGCCCTGCGCGGCGCGCCCGTCACCGAGGTCGAGGCGCTCGCGGCACGGGCGGCGGCGGGCGACCGCCTGCTCGACGAGCTCGGGCCGGGCGGGTCGACCTGGAGCCTGCTCACCCACGCGCTGCGCTTCGCCGAGCGGCCGGACGCGGCCCGGCGGCTCCTGGTGGCGGGCGATCGTGTCGTGCGCGAGCGGGGGCTGCGCGCGGCGGGAGCGTTCAACGACCAGTCGTGGGGCTACTGGCACCGCGACTTCGGCTCGGCGGCGCGCGGGCTCGCCCACGCGCAGGCCGGCTACGACGCGATCGTCGAGACGGCGCTGCCCGTCTCGGTCGCGGCGGTCGTCGCGGTCGTCGCCGAGAACCTTGTCCTGCTCGACCGCCACGACGAGGCCGCCACGCTCATGGACCTGCCACTCGAGCCCGTGCGCGACACGTTCGTCGAGGTGTTCGCGCTCACCGCCCGCGGCCTGACGCGGATGATGACCGGCCGTGACGCCGGCGCCGAGAGCGACCTACGCCGCGTCGTCGCGATCCTCGACGCCCGCGGGTGGCATGCGCCGTCCGCGGCGCGGGGGAGGCTGCGGCTGGCCGAGCTGCTCGCGGCGCGGGGCGACCGCACGGAGGCGCGTGAGCTCATCGCGCACGACGTCCACGCCGCGCAGGCCGCGGGCACCTGCGGCTCGCTCGGCATGGCGTTGCGCGTGCGCGCCCTCACCGAGGATGGCGGCGCGCGGCTCGCGACGCTCGAGCGCGCGGTCGCCACGCTCGACGCGTCCCCGCTGCTGCTCGAGCGCGGCCGGGCGCTGCTCGACCTCGGCAGCGCGCTGCGCGAGCGCGGCGATCGCGCTCGCGCCCGCGACGTCCTGCGCGGCGCGCTCGATCTCGCGAGCCGCACCGAGTCGGCGTGGCTGGCGCGGCTCGTGCGGGCCGAGCTGCACGCGAGCGGCGCCAGGCCGCGCCGCGAGCGTACGAGCGGCGTCGAGGCGCTGACGCCGAGCGAGCGGCGCGTCGCCGACCTCGCCGCCGAGGGGCTGACGAACCGCGAGATCGCCGAGTCACTGTGGGTGACGCCCAAGACGGTCGAGTACCACCTCAGCCGCGTCTACACGAAGCTCGGGATCACGATGCGCCAGGCGCTCTCCGGGGCGCTCGACGGCTCCTCGCGCGCGGCCGCCTGAGCCCCGGAAAACCCTGGGGTCATCTCTGGGGTGCCGCGCGCGCAGCGTCTGACAGCGTGGATCGGCATGACAACACGCATCGTTCTGGCCGGCGCGGTCGCCGCGGCGCTGGCCGTCCCGGGAAGCGCGAGCGCGGCCGGCACCGTCACCGGCGGACCGGCCAAGGCCGGCGGCTACCAGATCTACGTCCACGGCGTCGACGCGCGCCGGGACACGCTGCACCTGACCATGGAGCGCGGCTCCGCCAAGCGCGGCGAGAGCGAGACGCTCTCGGTGACCCGCGGCGTCCGCATCGTCGTGCGCGGCGGTTCGGCGTCGATCAAGGGCTCGCTCGGCGCGCGCGGCACGGTCGACCTCGAGCTCCGCGGCGCGCGGCGCGAGAGCCGCGGCACGTCGAACCGCCGGCGCTGCACGTCGACCGCGACGACCTACACCGGACGGCTCGCCGGCCGGCTGCGCCTCAAGCTGCCCTCCGGCCGCTGGGCGACGATCCGCTCGCTGCCCGCGCAGGCCTACGGCAAGGGCGAGGTCACGTGCAAGGACCTCGGCCCCGACCTGCCCGCCGGCGACGGCGATGGCGGCGACGGCGACGGCAGCAGCGGCGAGCCGCAGCTCATGCTCACCAAGGACGCCGGGGACGGCCGCATGATGTTCCTCGCCGAGCGCAAGCGGCTCTCGCTGACCCAGATGGGACCCGAGCGGCGCGAGCGCGGCGCGACGGTCCAGGCGACGCGCACGGCGCACGCCTCGGGCAGCAACCTGCTCCGGGTCGCGGGCGGCGGTGCAAGCGCGACCGTGCGGTCGGCCGGCGCCTTCACGGGAACCGGCCTGTTCAACGCCACGTCGGGCGCCGGGCCCTACGCGACCGGGCCGCTCACCGGCAACCTGCGCGTGAAGCTCGGCGGCATGCCGGTGATCGACATCGCCGGCGACGACGCGATCCTGCTCAACGGCGACAAGGGCTGAGCCGACAGGGCGACCGCTGCACACGGCAGCGGTCGCCCCGTCACGAGCCCGCGTCAGGGTGCGGACGTCGAACTCGCCGTCGCATGCGGCGCGCCCCGTAGCATCGGGCGGTGCCCGGCCGGCCGGTGATCCGCGCCTTGCCCGGGGATCGCGCGGTGGGCCGGGGCCTCGCGGTTCTCCTGCTCGCGCTGCTCGCGGTCGGGGTCGGTGCAGCCTCACCCGCCGCCGCTCAGGGGATCAGCGTCGGCGCCGACGGCACGACCGAGCCCGTCTTCGATCTCGAGGAGGCCGTGCGTGAGCGGGTGTTCATCCCGCAGCCAGGCATCGACCAGGACGACGACGGTGACGACGACCGGATCGCGCTCGAGATCATCCGCCCCAAGGAGTCGGGGCCGGCGCTGAAGGTGCCGGCGCTCATCGATCCCAGCCCGTACTACACGACGGTCTGCCGCGGCAACGAGGGTGAGTGCATCGACGACGTCGACAGCGACGGCCTGAACGATCGCTGGCCGCTCTTCTACGACAACTACTTCGTCCCGCGCGGGTACGCGTACCTCCTCGCCGAGTCGAACGGCACCGCGAACTCGACCGGCTGCCCGCTGCACGGCGGGCCGGGCGACATCGCCGGCATGAAGTCGGTCATCGACTGGCTCAACGGGCGCGTCACCGCCGTCACCGCCGAGAACGCCGCCGGCGACCCCGTGACCGCCGACTGGCACAACGGCAGCTCGGCGATGATCGGCAAGTCCTACGACGGGACGCTGGCCAACGGCGTCGCGGCGACGGGCGTGGACGGGCTGAAGACGATCATCCCGATCACCGCGATCTCGTCCTGGTACCTGTACTCGCGGCAGGGCGGGATCCGGCTGAACACGAACTACCCCAGCAACCTCTCGGGCTTCGTCACCAACAGCGATCGCAGGGCGCTCTGCGCGCCGTCGCGCGCGGTGATGGGCGCGGCAGACGGCGACGACACCGGCGACTTCAACCCGTTCTGGGACGAACGGGAGTACCTGGCCGACGTCGACCAGGTCAAGGCGGCGGTGTTCGTGGCCCACGGACTGCAGGACGACAACGTCACGACCGACCACTTCGCGCTCTGGTGGGAGGGCCTCGCCGCCAACGACGTGCCACGCAAGCTCTGGCTGATGCGCACAGGTCATGTCGACCCGTTCGACTCGCGCCGTGCGGAGTGGGTCGACACGCTGCACCGGTGGCTCGACCACTGGCTGCACGGCATCGACAACGGGATCATGGACGAGCCGCGCGTCGACATCGAGGAGAGCGCGGACGACTGGCACACGTATCCCGACTGGCCGGTCCCGGGGACGCAGGAGACCGACGTCTACCTGTGGGGGACGACGCCGACGGACGCCGGGACCGTCGGTCTGGGCTCCGGCGGTGACCTCGCCAGCGCCTCGTTCGTCGACAGCCCGAATCAGAGCGAGAACACCGCGATCAGCTCGCCGACCGGTTCGCAGACCGCCCGGCGCGTGTTCCTCTCGGCGCCGCTCACCGCGGACCTGCGGATCTCGGGCACGCCGCGGGTCGACATCGTCGGCTCGCTCAACACGACCCAGTCGAACCTCGGCGCGTACCTCGTCGACTACGGCGCCGGCACGCAGATCACGCGCTCGAACGACGGCGTCGCCAACCAGCCCCCGCCGGAGACCTGTTGGGGACAGTCGACGCCGCAGGACGACGCGTGTTACCTCGAGGTCAGGAAGGTGTCCCAGAGCGTCACCGTGTGGCGTGTGGCCCGCGGCATCCTCGATTCGTCGAACCGCGACTCGCTGCGGATCGCGACGCCGGTGACGATCGGCGCCCCGACGCGCTTCGCGTGGCCGCTGTATCCGCACGACCACGTCTTCAAGACCGGGCACCAGATCGGGATCGTCATCGTCGGCAACGCCCAGGGCGTCAACGGGACCAACGGGGCGACGATCACGCTCGACACGAAGCTCTCGAAGGTCAGGCTGCCGATCGTCGGCGGATACACCGCCGCTCGCGCTTCCGGCGCCTTCGCGCCCGACCTCGTGGCGCCCGTCCAGACGCTGCCCGCCGACATCGCCGTCGAGCCCGACGGCAGCGGCAGCGCCAAGGTCGACTACCCCGCGCCCGGCGTCACCGACAACGAGGATCCCGCCCCGACCGTCGACTGCAACCCGCCCTCCGGGTCGACGTTCCCGCTCGGCGTTACGACCGTCGCCTGCACCGCCCGCGACGCCTCGGGCAACGAGTCGACCGGGACGTTCACGGTGAGGGTCGGCAAGGCCGGCGCGACGACCCCGCCGCAGACCGGTCCGCTCCCGGCGCCGCCGCCCCCGGCCGCGACGGGCCCGGCGCCGCCGCCTCCCGCGCCACGGATCGGCGCGCCGTCGCGCAACGTCGACGACCAGCAGTGCCTCAGCCGCCGGCGCTTCGACCTGCGCATCATCCGCCGCCGCGGGCTGCGGGTGAAGCTCCGCGGGGCGCGCATCACCCGCGCGGTCGTCACCGGCCCGAACGGCGTGCGCAAGCGCCTGCGCCACAAGCGGCGGGTCGCGACGGTCGACCTGCGCGGGATGCGCGCGGGGCGGGCGAAGGTGGAGCTGCGCATCCGGCTCGGCGACGGGGTGCACTACCGCGGCAGGAAGAGCGTGACGTTCACCCGCACGTACACGACCTGCAGGTCGGTGAAGATCCCCGGCTGACGCCAGGGATCGGTCGGAAAGGAGCCTCGCGTCGCAGACGAGCTTGTGGATGACGCCGGCTGCAGGCCGCGGGGGACAGGCGGTTGCTGGTGCCGGCGTGTCTGTCAGCGGGCGGACGCTCTGGGCGCCGACCGATCGATCGTCTCGGCTTCGCACGGGTGTCGTCGACGATGCCCCAGGCACGCGAGACACCCGGCTCGCCGCATCACACCGACGCCGGCGCGCACCGCTCAGTGCACCCGCCCGCGACTGGTCGCCTCGATGAACGCTCGCAGCTCCTCGATGGAGCCCGGTTCGAGGTTCTCCCAGCGCAGCGCGTAGACGTCGAGCCTCTCCTGGCGCAGGACGCGTGCGGTTCCGTCGAGGTGGGGTGGGAGGTCGAGGTCGAAGTGGAGCTGCTCGTCGACCTTCAGTGGGCGGCTGGCTCGGACGAGCGCTCCTCCGCAGCCGATGTCGATCGTGCGGACCTTCACCGGGCGGCCCACGCTGCGCTCGAGGTCGATCTCGATCTTCACGTACGCGCGGGGGTCGCGGCGCTTCTCGCCTGACGAGGCTCGGCCCATGCCAGGACGATGGGGGACCGGTGCGCGCACGTCAACCTTCCTGTTCGCGCGCCGGTAGGGTCGGCGCGTGGACGAGCCACGGCGCATCGATCTGGGGCGGATCACGCTCGCCGTCGCCGAGAACGGGCCGGCGGCCGGGCCGCTCGTCGTGCTCCTCCACGGCTTCCCGGAGCTCGCGTACTCCTGGCGTCACCAGATCGGCCCGCTGGCGCAGGCCGGCTACCGCGTCCTGGCGCCGGATCTGCGCGGCGTCGGCGGGTCGGACCGGCCGGATGACATCGCCGCCTACGCCGTGACCGAGCTGGCCGCCGACGTCGTCGCCCTCATCGACCACGCGGGACGCGAGCAGGCGATCGTGATCGGTCACGACTGGGGCGCCGACGCGGCGTGGAAGACCGCGTGGATGCACCCGGAACGGGTGGCGGCGGTCGCGGGGCTCAGCGTGCCGTTCATCCCGCGGGCGCCCGCGCCGCCGGTCGGGATCATGCGCGAGCACCTCGGCGAGGACTTCTACATGGTGTGGTTCCAGGAGCCCGGCGTCGCGGAGCGCGCGCTCGAACAGGACGTGCGGCGCACGCTCGCCACGACGAAGGTCTGGACGCGCGAATGGGCGGCGTCGCACGACGACCCGCCGACGCCGCCGTTCATGACCGACGCCGACCTGCAGGTCTACGTCGACGCGTACACCCGGACCGGGTTCTCCGGCGGCCTGGCGCTCTACCGCAACCTCGACCGCAACTGGGAGCTGACCGCCCCGTTCGCCGACCGCCGCATCGAGCAGCCGGCGCTCTTCCTCACCGGGGAGCGCGACCCGGTCCGGTCGTTCATGCCGGCCGCGGCGATGGACGGCTGGGTCACCGACCTGCGCGCCTCGGTCGTCGTGCCCGGCGCCGGCCACTGGGTCAACCAGGAGCGGCCGGACGAGGTCAACGCCGCGCTGCTCGACTGGCTCGGGACGCTCCGCCGGCCCTAGCGGATCGGCTTCGTGCCGGGCATGTCCCACGTCTTCGGGCCCTCGCCGTCGGCGTCGATGTCGTAGATCACGCGCGCGTCGGCCGTGAACGTGCCCTTGCGCGACTGCGGCACGCGGTAGTAGCGCGCCCACACCTGGATCGGGCCGGACGAGGTGGCGTTGATGACGCGCGCGTACCCGTCGGTGTTCGCGAGCACGGTGCGGTTGTTGCGCTGGACGCCGACGCGGATGTCGAAGCGGTCGAACTTCCGCAGCCCGCCACCGTCGGAGTAGTGGCCGGTCGCGGACGCCCAGTAGCCCTTCTCCGAGTAGTCGTAGTGGATGCAGAGCGTGAGCTCGACGTCGGTGTTGAAGCCGGACGTCGGGAACTCGCGGACCGTGAGCTGCTCCCACGGCTTGGTGCGCTTGGTCTTCTTGATGCAGCGCCGGATCTTCTCGGCAGCGTCGGCGGGCTCGGGCGCAGCGGCCTGGAAGCCGAAGAGCGCGACGAGCGCCGCCAGCGCGATCGCGAGCAGCGGGCGTGATGCGTTCGTGGAGATGCGCATCGGACCGACACTCGCGGCAAACGGGGCGGGAGGCCACTCCCGGTGTTCACGCGGCGATCACGAACCGTGATCGCCGGCGAGCGCTCATCGCGTCGGGGTCTTGCGGACCGCCCGCGGCCCGGCGCCGCACGGCGCTCGAGCACGGTCAGCCCCCTGAACCACCCGGCGGCGTCAGCGGCGCACGCGGACCGTCTGCGTGCGCGACACGGAGGGCAGGTCGCGGACGCTCGCGGTCACGTGGAGGCGGACGGTCAGGCGCCCGGCGCGGCGCAGGCGGCGCTTGCCCGCGCGCGTCAGGTTCACCGTGAACCGCACGCGGTTCGCGCGGCGGACGGTCCGCGTCAGACGGCCGATCGTCACGGTCTTCCCGCGTGAGCGGACCGTCAGCCGGAAGGTCAGGCGCGTGTCGGGCCGGCCGGTGCGCAGCGTGCCGCGGACCCGGCCGCGCTGGTTGCGGTCGACCGTGAGGCCGCTGAGGACGGCGGGTAGGTCCAGCGAGGGCGCCGGCTGCGGCTCGGGCGGCGGTGCCGCCGGCGGCGGTGCTCCACCACCGTTCGCCGGAGCCGCCGGCGTCCGGGGCGTGGACGCAGGCGCCGGCGGCGGCGGGCGCTCGTCCGCTCCGATGTCCGGCGCCGCGCCGAGGAGCCGCGTCTGGCCGTCGACGTCCGTCGTCCCGGACGCCGCGTCGAGCGGCTCGCCGGCGTCGATCGTCGGCGAGTCCGCGGCCTGGTGGAGGTCGCCGGCCGCGGCGTCGGCGAACCGGGGCGGCGCGGTCTGGACGCCGGCGAGCGTCACGTTCGAGAAGCCGTCGGTGCTCAGGGTGCCGAAGCTGCACCGGCGCAGGTGGACGGTCGCGCTGGACGGTGAGACCGGGCGGACCATCACGTCGGCCCTGTTGGCGCCGACGCCGGACTCCCTGAAGATGCTGTTCGCCGCGTCGAGCGTGACCGGAGTCAACGCGTTGACGCGCAGCGCGGCCGACACGCCTCCCGAACCGCCCTCCGTCACGATCGCGGTCACGCCGCGGATCGTCGCCGAGCCGCTCACCTCGATGCCGATCGTCGCCGAGCTCGCCCCTGCGCGGACCGTGCTGTTGCGCAGCGTGCCGCCCGACAGCGCGACGCCGGTCGCGGCGCTGGCGCCGCGGGCCGAGACGACGAGCCGCTCTGCGAGCGCGCCGAACGGCACGGCCACACCCGCGGGAGGGAAGACCGGTGAGACCGGATGCTGGACGTTGACGACGAGGTCGGCCAGGCGCCCGTTCGACGGCGCCACGATCCCGGTGCCGTCCACGGAGATGTTCAGCACCGGACGAGGACGGCCGGCCTCCCCGTGGATGTCGACCCCGGGGACGGTGTCGAGCGTGACGTTCACGTCGTACGTGCCGGAACGGACCACGAGCTCGTCGCCGTTCTCCGCCTCGCCGAACGCACGGTCGATCGGGCACGGGTCCGCCGGATCCAGGCACTCGTCGAGCGCCGTCCCGGCGGCACCGGCGTAGCGCACCGCCGCCGACGCGGCCGGCGCCGCCCACAGCACCGCCGCGAGCGCGACGGCGGCGAAGCCCAAGTGACGATGCACACAAGAACGCTACGCAATGCCGCTGGGGCCGGTCAAGGTCCGCGACCGGCGCGGCGAGGGTCACGAACAATGTTGCACCTGCCTCGAGCGCCGATCTATAGTCGGCCCGTCGAAGGAGGTGCCGCACGCATGGGCGACGTTCTCGGCCGCGAGCGTGAACTCGCCCGCACGGCGCAGTTCCTCGCCGAGGCGCGCGCCGGCCTGCGCGTGCTGACGCTCGAGGGCGAGGCCGGGATCGGCAAGACGACCGTCTGGGACGCGGCGGTCGCCGACGCGCGGCAGGCGGGGTTCCGGGTGCTGTCCGCGCGCCCCGCGGAGACCGAGGCCAAGCTCGAGCTCTCCGCGGTCGCCGACCTCGTCGAGACCGTGCCGCCTGCCGTCGTCGCGTCGCTCCCCGCGCCGCAGCGGCACGCGGTCGAGGTCGCGCTGCTGCGCTCGGACCCCGGCGAGGACGCGCCCGGCGCGCGGACGATCGCGACCGCGGTGCGCGGGATCCTCGAAACGCTCGCCGCCGCCGGCCCGTTGCTCGTCGCCGTCGACGACGTCCAGTGGCTGGACCGCGCGTCGGCGACCGTGCTCGGGTTCGCGCTGCGGCGGCTGGGCGGGACGCCCGGGGGCTGGCTGCTCGCACGGCGCGCCGGGCTGCCCACCCTGCTCGCGCCCGAGCGGCTCCTCGGCAACGGCGTCGCCGACACGCTCACGCTCGGGCCGCTGGACGTCCAGGCGATGCACGGGCTGCTCACGGCCCGGCTCGACCGGCCGCTCGCCAGGCCGGCGCTCGTCCGCGTCCACCAGACCGCGGGCGGCAACCCGCTCTACGCCCTCGAGATCGCGCGCGAGCTGCAGCGCGCAGACCCGGTCGGTCCGGTCCTGCCTGCGCCCGCGCACCTGCGCGACCTCGTCGCCCGGCGCGTGCGGTCGCTGCCGCCGGCGACGCGCGAGGCGCTCCTCACCGCCGCCGCGATGCCCGCGCCGACCACCGCGGTCGTCGACGCCGAGGCGCTCGCGCCCGCCGAGGACGAGGAGATCGTGACCGTCGGGCCCGACGGTCAGGTCACGTTCCGCCACCCGCTCTACGCGTCCGCCGTCTACGGGACCGCGTCGCTGCGCCGGCGGCGGGTGGTGCACGCGCGGCTTGCGTCGCTCGCCGCCGACGAGGAGGAGCGCGCCCAGCACCTGGCGGCGGCGACCGCCGCGCCCGAGGAGGCGATCGCCGCGCGCATCGAGGCCGGCGCGGCGCGGGCGCGCCGGCGAGGCGCGTGGGGCGCGGCGGCCGCGCTGCTCGAGCGGGCCCGGGAGCTCACGCCGGACGACGACCGGGGCGCCGCGTGCCGACGCGGCCTGGCCGCGGCCGAGCATCACGCCCACGCGGGCGATCGCGTGCGCGCGCGGGAGCTCCTCGAGGCGCTGGACGCCGGCGGGCTCGCGCCGGCGGTGCGGGCGCGGGCGCTCGTCCTGCTCGGCCAGATCGCGATCAACGACGACAACTTCGACGAGGCGCGCCGGGTCCTCGCGTCGGCGCTCGAGCACGCCGGCGACGCGCGGACGCTGACCGAGATCGAGGTCGGGCTCGCGTACGTGTGCGCCAACCAGTGGGACTTCGCGGGCGCGGCCGCGCACTCGCACCGCGCGCTCGCGCTGGCCGAGCGGGCGGGCGTGCGCGGGCTGGTCGCGATCGCGCTCGGGTTCTGTGCGATGTACGACTTCCTCTGCGGCGGCGGCGCGGACCGGGAGAAGGCCGAGCGCGCGCTGGCGCTCGAGGATCCGGAGCTCGTCATGCCCGGGAACTGGAGCCCGAGCACGGTCGTCGGGGCGCTCGCGCTCTACCTCGGCCGGTACGACGAGGCGCGCGCGCGGCTGCGTGCGGTCTGGGAGCACGCGAGCGCGGTCGGCGACGAGAGCGACCTCGCGTTCGTCGTGCTGTGGTTGTCGTGGCTCGAGGTCCGCGCCGGCGACCTCGCCGAGGCCGGGCGGCTGGCGCGCGAGGGCGCGGCGCTGGCGAGCCTCACCGGGAGCACGTCGATCCACGCCTGGCTGCTCGCGCAGCAGGCGCTCGTCCACGCGCACGCCGGCGACGCCGAGGCGACGCGGCGGCTGTGCGAGGAGTCGTGGGTCGCGGTCGCGCACTTCGGCAACGCGCTGTCGGGGATCTGGATCGCGGCGGGAACGCCGTGCTGGAGCTGTCGCTCGGCAACGCGGAGGCCGCGTGGCGGACGTGCGAGCCGCTCGTCCGCGGGCTCGAGCGCGAGGGGCTCGGCGAGCCGGTCGTCGCGTTCTTCCTCGGCGACGCGCTCGAGGCGCTCATCGCGATCGGGGAGGCCGAGCGCGCCGCGCCGCTCGTCGAGGCGCTCTCGGACCGCGGGCGCGAACTGGACCGCGCGTGGGCGATCGCGGTCGGAGCGCGGTGCCGCGCGCTGCTGCTCGCCGCGCGCGGCGATCTCGACGCGGCGGCCGAGGCGGTCGAGCGGGCGCTCGCCGAGCAGCCGCGGCTCGGCATGCCGTTCGAGCACGCGCGGACGCTGCTCGTCGCGGGCGCGATCGCGCGGCGCCGCCGCCGGCGGAGTGCCGCGAAGGCGGCGTTCGAGCGCGCCGAGGCGCTGTTCGCCGAGCTCGGCGCGGAGCTGTGGCGCGCGCGGGCGGCGGAGGAGGCCGGCCGCGTCGGCCTCTGCCGGGGCGCCGGCGACGCGGTCACCGCGACCGAGCGCCGCGTCGCCGAGCTCGCCGCTCAAGGCCGCACGAACCGCGAGATCGCCGGGACGCTGCACATGAGCCCGAAGACGGTCGAGGCGCACCTCGCGCGCGTGTGCCGGAAGCTCGAGATCGCCTCGCGGGCGGAGCTCGGCGCGCGGATGGCCGTCGGCGCGCCCGTGCAAACGTAGGGAAACGCCCGATGCAACGCGCGCGGCGGCCGCCATAGCGTCGGCTCAGTGAGAGCGTTGGTGTCGCGGACGGTGGTGTCCGACCGGCGGTGAAGGGTCCTCGGCTGGCGGTGAGCTGACTCGTAGCGTCGCTGTCGGCCAGAGTTGGTCTGACTTTCATGC
>Ga0310834_101404_pt1 | contig 14711 bp, 12 predicted proteins | sample SM_ome_2_FD_201314 | JGI IMG/M metagenome (GOLD analysis project Ga0310834, IMG submission 201314) | Sorghum-adapted microbial communities enriched on stacked mutant (SM) sorghum from Joint BioEnergy Institute, Emeryville, California... ... | reverse complement strand
GACAGCTCGGTCACCGGCTTGAGCGCCCACCGGGCAAGCGCGAACGCGGTGGCCACGCAGGCCAGCACCGTGAGCAGGCCGGCGCCGCCGAGGACCAGCCAGACCGAGCGCACCCGGTCGCGTACCCGGTCGGTCGGGGAGATCGTGACCACCGCGCCGAGCACCTCGCCCCCGCTGGCTACCGGCGCGGCGGTCACCAGCGGCGGCGCGCGCCAGGGCCAGACCGTCTGGTACGAGCTGACCTGGCGCCCGGTCAGCGCCTCGCGCACCGCCGTCCTGGTGCGCGGGTCGAGCGCGGCCACGCCAGCGTTCGCCACCACTCGCTGCTCCTGGTCCAGCAGGACGGCGCCGATCCCGTACACCTCGTGGTAGCGCCGGAACTCGATGCCCATCTGGTCGATCTCCTCGTCCCGCAGGGCCGGCACGGCGAGCGAGGCGAACCGGGTGGCGTCCGCCAGCCGGTCGGCGGCCACCCGCTGGGTGTCCCGGCTGACCAGCACGACGCCGAGCGGGATCTCCAGCGCGAGCAGGACCAGGCCCATCAGCAACAGGAAGATGACGACCAGCCGGGTGCGCACGGCAGCCCTCCCGCGACGAGCGTAGGCCCAGACGAGCGTAGGCCCAGACAACCGTGGGCCCAGGTGAGCCAACCCGGACGGTACCCGACGGGAACGGTCAGGTGCGCAAGCGGTAGCCGACGCCGCGGACGGTCTGCACCAGGTCCGGGTCGCCCAGCTTGCCGCGCAGCGACCCGACGTGCACCTCGACGGTGTGCCGGCCCGCCCAGGTGGTCTGCCAGACGTCCATCAGGATGCGGTCCCGGGGCACCGCCGCGCCCGGCTGCCGGGCCAGGCAGAGCAGGATGTCGAACTCCTTGCGGGTCAGGCTCACCTCGCGGCCGTCCACCCGTACCCGCCGCGCCGCCACGTCGATGTCCAGCGGGCCGACCTCGATCGCGGCCTCCCGTTGCGGCACCCGAACCGTCCGGCGCAGCACCGCGTCGATGCGCGCCTGCAGCTCCACCATGGAGAACGGCTTGACCACGTAGTCGTCGGCGCCGCTGCGCAGGCCGGCCACCCTGTCCCACTCCTCGCCCCGGGCGGTGACCGCGATGATGCCCAGATGCTCGCTGCGCTCGCGCAGCCGCCGGCAGAGGCTCAGGCCGTCCCGGTCGGGCAGGTTGAGGTCGAGCAGCGCCAGGTCGCACGGACCGGCGGCGAGCGCCTTTTCGGCGGTGGCGGCGTGCTGCACCTCGTACCCGCGGCGGCGCAGCGCGGAGAGCAAGGCATTCGCCACCCGCAGGTCGTCCTCGACGAGGAGTATGCGCACCGCCTCATTCTGCACTGTGGAAGCCTTGGACCATGTACTACGAGGACTTCGCCCCGGGGGCCGGCCGCCGGGCGCCACGCGCCGCTTTCCGCTCCGACGCCCCCGCGCTCAGCCTCAACGGCACGTGGCGGTTCCACCTGTCGCCGTCGGTCGCGGCTGCCCCGCAGGGTGTGGGCGCGGTCGACTTCGACGACTCCGGCTGGGGCGAGCTGCGGGTCCCGGCGCACTGGCAGATGCACGGCTACGGCGCGCCCGCGTACACAAATGTCAACTACCCGTTCCCGGTCGACCCGCCGTTCGTGCCGGACGAGAACCCGACCGGCGACTACCGGCGCGAGTTCGACGTCCCGGCGTCGTGGGACGGCTTGGGCGCGGTGCTGCGGTTCGAGGGCGTGGACTCCTGCTTCACCGCCTGGCTCAACGGCGAGCCGCTCGGCTACTCGATGGGCAGCCGGCTGCCGGTGGAGTTCGACGTCACCGCGGCGCTGCGCCCAGGGGCGCGCAACATCCTCGCCGTCCGCGTCCACCAATGGTCGGCCGGCAGCTACCTGGAGGATCAGGACATGTGGTGGCTGTCGGGCATCTTTCGGGACGTCACCCTGCTCGCCCGCCCCGCTGGCGGGCTGGACGACTTCTTCGTGCACGCCGACTACGACCACACGACCGGACGCGGCATCCTGCGCGTCGATACGTCGGTGCCGGCCCGGCTGACCCTGCCCGAGCTGGGGCTGACCGGAGTGCCCGCGGACGGGCCGCACCAGATCGACGCCGTCGAACCCTGGTCGGCGGAGATGCCGAGGCTCTACCGGGGTTTTCTGGCCACCGAGAGCGAGCGCGTGGAGATAGCCATCGGCTTCCGGACTGTGGCGATTACGGACGGCGTGCTGACGGTGAACGGTCGACGCATCGTGCTCCAGGGGGTCAACCGGCACGAGTGGCATCCCGACCACGGCCGGGCACTGACCGAGCAGACCATGCGCGCCGACCTGCTGCTGATGAAACAGCACAACATCAACGCGGTGCGCACCAGCCACTACCCGCCGCACCCGCGCTTCCTGGAGCTCTGTGACGAGCTGGGCATGTGGGTCATCGACGAGTGCGACCTGGAGACGCACGGGTTCCGCCAGGTCGGCTGGCGGCGCAACCCGAGCGACGACCCGCGCTGGCGCGAGGCGTTCCTGGACCGGATGCGCCGCATGGTGGAACGGGACAAGAACCATCCGAGCGTCATCATGTGGTCGCTGGGCAACGAGAGCGGCACCGGCCAGAATCTCGCCGCGATGGCCGAGTGGACCCGCCAGCGGGATCCGTCGCGGCCGATCCACTACGAACACGACCGGGACAGTCGCTACGTCGACGTCTACAGCCGGATGTACCCGTCGCACGAGGAGGTGGACCAGATCGGCCGGCGCGCCGAGCCGCCGCTGCCGGACCAGGCCGCCGACGAGCACCGCCGCGCGCTGCCGTTCATCATGTGCGAGTACGCGCATGCGATGGGCAACGGCCCCGGTGGCCTGGCGGAGTACCAGGGGCTGTTCGAGAAGTACCGGCGTTGCCAGGGCGGTTTCGTCTGGGAGTGGCTGGACCACGGGATCCGCCAGCGGACCGCGGACGGCCGGGAGTACTTCGCCTACGGCGGGGACTTCGGCGAGGAGCTGCACGACGGCAACTTCGTCGCCGACGGCCTGTTCTTCCCGGACCGCACGCCGTCGCCGGGGGCCGGTGAGCTCAAGAAGGTGATTGAGCCGGTCCGCATCACCGGCGGTCCGGGGGGTCTGCAGATCCGCAACCGGTACGACTTCCGCGATCTGTCCCATCTGGACTTCCATTGGTCCCTTGAGGACGATGGCGTCCGGGTGGACGGCGGGGTGCTGGAGGTGCCCGCGCTGGCCGCCGGCGAGTCGGTCGAGGTGCCGCTGCCCAAGCTGCCGGCCACCAACGGCGAGGCGTGGTTGACGGTCAGCGCGGTGCTCGCCGCCGACGAGCCGTGGGCGCCGGCCGGGCACGAGGTCGCCTGGGGCCAGGTCCGGGTGCACGAGCCGGCGCCGCGGGCGGCCGGCGCGCCCGGCCCGGTGGCCAACCTTGACCTGGGCGACTTCGATCCGGTGACTGGGCGGCTGACCCGGCTCGGCCCGATCGCCCTGGATGGGCCGCAGCTGGACCTGTGGCGGGCGCCGACCGACAACGACCGCCTGGGCGGCTCGATCGCGCGCACCTGGCGCAAGGTCGGACTGCACCGGCTGCGTCACCGGGTGGTCGGCATCGACGCCGGCACGGAGGAGTACGTCGTGCGCACCCGGGTCGCCCCGGCCGCGGTCGACGTGGCGATGCTCGCCACCTACCGCTGGACGGTGGACGGGAACGGGTTGCTGCTCACCCTGGAGGTCGAGCCCGAAGGGGAGTGGCCCTGCCCGTTGCCGCGGCTCGGCCTGCGGCTGGCGGTGCCCGGCTCGCTCGGGCAGGTCGAGTGGTTCGGGCGCGGGCCAGGCGAGGCGTACCCGGACACCCGCCAGGCGGCCCGGGTCGGCCGGTTCGCCATGTCCGTCGACGCGCTGCAGACGCCGTACGTCCGCCCTCAGGAGAACGGCAGCCGGACGCAGGTGCGGTGGGCGACGCTGACCGACGGTGCCGGGGTCGGGATGCGGTTCGAAGGGCGGCCGTACTTCGAGTTCACCGCGCGCCGATGGACCACCGAGGACCTCGCCGCCGCCCGGCACACCGTCGACCTGGCGCCGCGCGACCGCGTCTACGTCAACCTCGACCTGGCGCAGCACGGCATCGGCACCGCGTCGTGCGGCCCAGGCGTCCTCCCGCAGTACGAGCTGCCCGCCCGCCCGGCCACCTTCCAGATCGCGATGCGGCCGGTGATGGCCGAATGAGCATCCAACCTGGACTGGTGTCGATCACCTTCCGTCAGCTCACGCCGGAGGAGGTGGTGACGGTGGCGGCCGCGGCCGGGCTGAAGGCGATCGAGTGGGGCGGCGACGTGCACGTGCCGCACGGTGACCTGCAAGCCGCCGCCCGCGTCGCCGAGCTGACCGCGTCGGCGGGCCTCGCGGTCGCCGCCTACGGGTCCTACTACCGGTTGGGCCACTCCGACGACGCGGCCGCGGTCGTCCGTACGGCCGCCGCGTTGGGCGCCCCGACGGTGCGGGTGTGGGCCGGCCAGGTGGGCAGCGCCGCCGCCGGCGACGGGTACTGGTCCACTGTGGTCGCCGATGCCCGGCGGATCGCTGCGCTCGCGGCCGACGCGGGGATGACGGTGTCGTTCGAGTACCACCGCAACACGCTCACCGACACCAGGGCGAGCACCGCGCGGTTGCTCGACCTGCTGCCGGAGCCGGCGATCCGTACTCTGTGGCAGCCCCAGCCGGAGCGGGACCGGACGGAGAACCTCGGCGACCTCCAGGCGGTCCTGCCGCGGCTGACCAATATGCATGTTTTCGCCTGGACGGCGGCCTTGGAACGGCGGCCGCTGGCGGACGGACGGGACGACTGGGCGGTCTACCTGGCCGCGGCGGAGGGCTCGGCCCGGTACGCGCTGCTGGAGTTCGTCGTCGACGACGACCCGGCGCGGTTGGCCGCCGATGCGGCCACCCTCCGCGACCTGGTCGCGTCGGCCTAGCCGGCCCGTCCTGGCGGTGCCTGCCCGGGCCGCTCCGGCCCGGGCAGGTGGTCCTGATCGTTACCATGGGTTGATGTCCGAACCGCGCTGGCTGGGCGACGAGGAGCAGCGCACCTGGCGCGCCTTCATCGCGAGCTTCCGTTTGCTCTTCGAGCAGCTCGACCGCGAGCTGCAGCGCGACGCGGGGATCCCGCACACCTACTACGAGATCCTGGTACGCCTCTCCGAGGCGCCCGGTCGTTCACTGCGGATGAGCCAGCTGGCCGACCGCACCGACTCCTCGCGCAGCCGGCTCACCCACGCGGTGGACCGGCTGGAGGAGCGCGGCTGGGTGCGCCGCGAGGACTGCCCCACCGACCGGCGTGGACAGCTGGCCGTGCTCACCGACGCGGGCATGGACACGCTGCGCGCCGCCGCCCCCGTCCACGTCGAGGGTGTACGCACCCACCTGTTCGACCAGCTGACCCCCGAGCAGGTGACCCAGCTGCGCGCCATCAGCGAGAAGATCCTCGCCCATTTGACCAGCTGAGGCCGCCTCGACGGGTGCAAGATCTCGCCGCGCGGCTGCTGTGAGCGCTCCAGGGGCATCAGCGGGTGGCGCGGGCGAACAACGCGAGGTCGGCCGGGTGCAGCGCGTCTTTGCGGTCCCACAGCCCGGCGTCGATGGCGTCCTCCTGCCGGACGTGCTCGACCGAACCGAAGCCGTGATCCGCCAGCAGTGCGGACATCTCGGCCGGGGTGAGCACGGTCAGCCACGGCTCGCCACGCTCCGCGGCGAACGGCGCGACCAGTTCCGCGTAGGTCCGGCCGTCCGCGTCGCGCAGCCGGTCCGGGACGATGTACTCGACGACGAGCTCGCTGCCCGGCGCGAACGTGCCGACCACGCCGAGCGTCTCGCTGATCGCCGCCCGGCTCAGGTAGACGGTCACGCCGAGCCAGCTCACGACCGCGGGCCGGGTCAGGTCGAACCCGGCGCGCACGAGACAGTTCGCCAGCGAGTCGTGCTCGAAGTTCACCGGCACGTACGCCACATCGCCGAGCGGGGCGATGCCCGCAGTGGACAGCCGCTGCTGCTTCCAGAGCTGGGTTGCGGGATGGTCCACCTCGAACACGCGTACCCGCGGGGCCAGCGCGCTGCGGTAGGCGAAGGAATCGAGGCCGGCGCCGAGGATGACGTACTGGTCGACGCCGCGCTCCACGGCCGCCGCCACCCGGTCCTCGGTGTACCGGCCGCGGACGGCGACCTGGGTGCGGGCGCCGACCAGGACCGGGTGGTCGCCGTTAGCCCGGTGATAGTCGATCAGCTCGTCCGCCCGTTCGCCGAGGAGCGTGGCAGCGAGGGTGTCGGTGAAGATCCAGGGTTCGTCGTCGACGATCAGGTGCGCCGCACGGGCCGCAGCCGCGGTGAGCGCGGTCTCCGAGGCACCCGCGCGCGAGCGCGCGTCGGACTGGTCACGGTTCAGCATGCCGCCGAGGCTACCGGCTAATTCCGACACTATACCACAAAACGTAAATTAAACCAAGGCCTGTACGGACAGCTGGGCCAGGCATGATCGGGTGTGTGGAGACCGACCGGAGGGCCATCGTCACGATCACCCCGAGCCCGAGCGTGGACCGCACATACCATTTGGCCACCCTGCGGCCGGGACAGCTGCACCGCGCCCGGGCGGTGCTGTCCGAGCCGAGCGGGAAAGGGGTCAACGTCGGCCGCGTGCTGCGCCGGCTCGGCGTACCGGCACACCTGGTGCTGACCGCAGGCGGCGGCGAGGGCCGGCTGCTGGGCGAACTGCTGGCCGCGGTGGCCGAGCGCGACAACGGCGAGCTGCGGGTGGACGTCGTGCCCGTGGCCGGCCCGACCCGGGTCAACGTCACGCTGGTGGTCGACGGCGAGGAGCCGACCAAGGTGAACGAGCCGGGCACCGCGCTGACGCCCGGCGAGGCCGACCAGCTCGTGGGCCGCGCCCGACAGGCCCTGCGCGGTGCCCGCTGGCTGGCCTGCTGCGGAGCGCTGCCGGTGGACACCGACCCCGGGCTCGTCACCCGCCTGGTGGAGGCCGGGCACGCGGAAGGCGTGCCGGTGGCGGTGGATGGCAGTGGCGCCGCGCTCGCCGCCGCCGTGAGCGCGCGCGCCGACCTGCTCAAGCCGAACCGCGACGAGCTGGCCGAACTGACCGGGCGCCCGGTGGCCACAGTGGACGATGCCGCGGTGGCCGCGGCCGAGGTCCGCGCGCTGACCGGCGGCACGGTACTGGTGAGCCTCGGTGGCGACGGCGCGCTGCTGCTCGGCCCGGCCGGGGCGTGGCACGCCGCGACCCCGCCGATCGCGCCGGTCAACACCACCGGCGCCGGGGACGCGCTGCTCGCCGGGTACCTCGCCAGGGACGACGCCGATCCTCCGGCGCGGCTGGCGTACGCGGTCTCCATCGGCGCCTCCGCCTGCCTGGCCAAGGCGACCGCCGAGCTGCCGGACGTCCTGGTCGACCCGGCCCGTGTCCAGGTCCGCAAACTGCCCGAAATCGCGCGCTGATGCCCGAGGTCTGGCCCGTTCCGTGACCGCGGGAACGGGGCCAGACCTCCTATGTGGGGATGGCTGCGGGCATCAAACGGGCATTGTGCCTGTCCGTACGGGCAGAAGGATTGCCCGTTATGCGGAATAGATACTGAACATAGCCCGCATATCGGAATGCCCACGCGGGCAAATTCGGACGATGATTGATCGGTTGTGAAAGCAGTCACACCGCCTCATCGGTGCTAGAAAGTGGTCACCGAAGCGGGCGCAGCTGAGGGAGGTGTGATGAACGCGGAAGAGCGGCGGCACCGGATCGTGGCCCTGGCGCGCGACAACGGCGAGGTCGATGTCGCCAAGCTCGCCGCCGACCTGGCCGTCGCGCCCGAGACCATCCGGCGCGACCTGCGGCTGCTGGAACAGCACGGGTTGATCCGGCGGACGCACGGCGGCGCCTACCCCGTGGAGACCGCCCGGTTCGAGACCACCCTGGCCGCCCGCACCACCCGGCGGGTACCGGAGAAGCGGCGGATCGCGGCGGCCGCGGTCGAGCTGCTCGGTGACGCAGAGACCATCTTCATCGACGAGGGATTCACCCCCCAGCTGATCGCGGAGGCGCTGCCGACCGACCGGCCGCTGACCGTGGTGACCGCCTCGCTGAGCACCGCGGCGGTCATCGCCACCTCGACCTCGGCCACCGCCATCCTGCTCGGTGGCCGGGTGCGTGGCCGCACACTGGCCACAGTAGACCACTGGGCGAGCCGGATGCTGGCCGGCTTCGTCATCGATCTGGCCTTCGTGGGCGCCAACGGTATATCCCGCGAGCACGGGGTCACCACGCCCGATCCCGCGGTCGCCGACGTGAAGGCCACCGCGATGCGGGTGGCGCGGCGACGGGTGTTCGTGGGCGTGCACACCAAGTTCGGAGTGAGCAGCTTCTGCCGTTTCGCCGACGTCGGCGACTACCACACCATCGTCACGGACGCCGCACTGCCGGCGTCGGAGGCGCACCGGTACGCGGCACTGGGACCACAAGTGATCCGCGTATAGCCGGCCTGCGGCCTCCTCCCCTCACCCACACCAGAAACACCCCTCTGTGGAGGATGCTGTGCGAAAAACACGCCTGACACCCGTCCTGGCCGCACTCGCGACCGCCGCACTGACGCTGGGCGCCTGCTCGGGCGCTGGGGGTGGCTCCGGCTCCGGCGGCGGTGACAGCAAGACCATCACCGTACTCATGGTGGGCAACCCGCAGATGGAGGACATCCAGAAGCTCACCCCGGACTACTTCACCAAAGACACCGGGATCACGGTGAAGTTCACGATCCTGCCGGAGAACGAGCTGCGCGACAAAGTGACCCAGGACGTGGCCACCCAAGGCGGTCAGTACGACGTGGTGACCATCGGCGCATACGAGGCGCCGATCTGGGCGAAGAACGGCTGGCTGCACGAGCTGAGCAGCTACGCGCAGCAGGATCCCTCGTACGACGTGGGCGACCTGCTGGAGCCGATGGTGCAGTCACTGTCCGGTGAGGACGGCAGGCTGTACGCCGCGCCGTTCTACGGCGAGTCCTCCTTCCTCATGTACAACAAGGAGATGTTCGCGGCCAAGGGGCTGACCATGCCGGAGCGGCCGACCTGGCAGCAGGTGGCCGACCTGGCGGCCAAGCTCGACGACAAGGCCGCCGGCGTGGCCGGCATCTGCCTGCGTGGCCTGCCCGGCTGGGGTGAAGTCTTCGCGCCGCTGACCACGGTGGTCAACACGTTCGGCGGCACCTGGTTCGACAAGGACTGGACGCCGAAGGTGAACGCACCGGAGTTCACGCGGGCCACCCAGTTCTATGTGGACCTCATCCGCAAGTACGGCGAGCCAGGCGCCTCCCAGGCCGGCTTCACCGAGTGCCTGAACATCTTCGGGCAGGGCAAGGCTGCCATGTGGTACGACGCGACGTCCGCCGCCGGCACGCTGGAGGACCCGAACGCCAGCAAGGTGGCCGGCAAGGTCGGCTACGTGTACGCGCCGGTGGTGAAGACCAAGTCGTCGGGCTGGCTGTGGGCGTGGGCCTGGGCGATGCCGAAGACCACCAAGCAGGCGGACACTGCATGGCAGTTCATCTCCTGGGCGACCAGCAAGGAGTACGAGAAGCTGGTCGGTGAGAAGCTCGGCTGGTCGCGGGTGCCGGCCGGCAAGCGCAAGTCCACCTACGACATTCCGCAGTACCGGGAGTCGGCGAAGGCCTTCGCGGACATCACCCTCAAGGCCATCGAGGAGGCCGACCCGAAGAACCCCGGGGTCCAGCCGCGCCCCGCGATCGGCGTGCAGTTCGTCGGCATTCCTGAGTTCGCGGACCTGGGCACCAAGGTGTCGCAGCAGGTGGCGGCGGCGATCGCCGGAAGCACCACGGTGCAGAAGGCGCTCGCGGAAGGTCAGCGGCTGGCCACCGACGTGGCGAAGAAGTACCAATGAGCACCGTGACCGTCGGCCGCGACGTGCGAAAGCGCACGTCGCGGCCGTTCGCCCCGGCCCGGGTCGGCGCCCGGCAACGCTGGGTCCGGCGGGGGCCGCTGCTGCCGGCCCTGGTCTTCGCCATAGTCGTGACACAGGTCCCGTTCCTGTTCACGCTGTACCTGTCCACCCTCGGCTGGAACGCGCTGCGCCCCGGCGAGAGGCACTTCGTCGGCCTGGACAACTACGGCACCGTGCTGACCGACAGCCGGCTGCGCGCCGCGCTGGTCAACACGGTCATCCTGACCGCGAGCGCGGTCCTCGTCTCGCTCCTGCTCGGGCTGGCCCTGGCCGTCCTGCTCGACCGCAGGTTCCCCGGCCGGGGCGTGGTGCGCACGCTGCTCATCACCCCGTTCCTGGTGATGCCGATGGCGGCCGCTCTCCTGTGGAAGCACGCTATCTACAACCCGACCTACGGGCTGATCAACGGGTTGCTCGGCGGTCGCACCGACTGGGTCTCCGAGTACCCGAAGGTGGCCGTGGTGGCCACGCTGGTCTGGCAGTGGACCCCGTTCATGATGCTGATCCTGCTCGCCGGCCTGCAGAGCCAGTCGCCGGAGACGCTTGAGGCGGCGCGGGTGGACGGCGCCTCGGCCTGGCAGACGTTCCTGCACGTCACGCTGCCGTTCCTGCGGCAGTACCTGGAACTGGGCGCGCTGCTCGGCTCGATCTACCTGGTCAACACCTTCGACGCGGTCTTCACCATCACGCAGGGCGGGCCCGGCACCGCCACCACAAACCTGCCGTACGAGATCTACCTGACCACATTCCGCAAGTTCGAGTACGGCGAGGCCGCCGCGGCCGGGGTCATCGTGGTGATCGGCACCATCGTCGTCGCCACGTTCGCGCTGCGGGTCATATCCAGCCTGTTCCGGATGGAGGAGGCGCGATGAAACACGTCTGGTCGGCCGTCGCGTGGCTGGTCGGGTTGCTGTTCTTCTTCCCCGTACTGTGGATGGTGCTCACCGGGTTCAAGCACGAGTCCGACGCCGCGAGCAACCCGCCGCACTGGCTGTTCAGCCCGACCCTGGACGGCTACCGGCAGGTGTTCGACCGCGACATCATGCCCTACCTGCTCAACTCGCTGATGGCGAGTGTGTTCTCCACGGTGCTGGTGCTCGCGCTGGCTACCCCGGCGGCGTACGCGCTGTCGCTGCGCCCGGTCGCCAAGTGGCGCGACGCGCTGTTCTTCTTCATCAGCACCAAGATGCTGCCCGCGGTCGCCGCACTGCTGCCGATCTACCTGGTAGTCAAGGAGCTCGGCATGCTGGACAACATCTGGACGATGGTGATTCTCTACACCGCGATGAATTTGCCGCTGGCGGTGTGGATGATGCGCTCGTTCCTGCTCGAGGTGCCCCGGTCGGTGGTCGAGGCCGCCGAGATGGACGGCGCCGCCCCGGCGACGGCCATCCGCCGGGTGCTGCTGCCGATCGTCTCGCCCGGCCTGGCCGCGACCGCCCTGATCTGCTTCATCTTCAGCTGGAACGAGTTCTTCTTCGCCGTCAACCTGACCGCCACCCGGGCCGGCACCGGGCCGATCTTCCTGGTCGGCTTCATCTCGTCCGAAGGGCTGTTCCTCGCCCGGCTGTGCGCGGCCGCGACACTGCTGTCGCTGCCCGTCGTGCTGGCCGGCTGGGTGGCCCAGAAACAGCTGGTCCGTGGCCTGTCGATGGGAGCAGTCAAGTGATGAAGGCCGCCGTGGTCGTCCAACCCGGACAGATCGCCGTCGAGTCGGTCCCCGACCCGCAGCCCGGCCCGAGGGAGGTGGTGGTACGGGTGGCCGGGTGCGGGATCTGCGGAACCGACCTGCACATCATGGACGGCGAGTTCGCCCCGGCGTACCCGATAGTGCCCGGCCACGAGTTCGCCGGCGAGGTGGTCGAGCTGGGGTCGCAGGTGACTGAGCTACGCGTCGGCGACCGGGTGGCCGTCGACCCGTCGCTCTACTGTGGCGAGTGCTACTACTGCCGCCGGTCTCGTGAGAACCTGTGCGAGCGGTGGGCAGCGCTCGGCGTCACGTCCTCCGGCGGCGCCGCCGAGTATGCGGTAGCCCCGGTGCGGAACTGCTTCGTCCTCCCCGAGGGCGTGAACACCGCGGACGCCGCGCTGATCGAACCGCTGTCCTGCGCGATCCGCGGGTTCGATGTGCTGCCCCGGCGCATCGCCGACCACTACCTCATCTACGGGGCGGGCACGATGGGCCTGATGATGATGGAGCTGGCCAAGCGCTGCGGTGCGGCCACGGTGTCCGTGGTGGACACGAACCCCAGCCGCCTGGAGACCGCCCGCACGCTCGGCTGCTCGGCCGCGGTCGGTTCGGCCGACGAGCTGACCCGGCCGCGCGGCTGGGACGTGGTCATCGACTGCACCGGCGTGACGGCGGCGATCGCCGACGGCCTGACCCGGGTCGGCAAGGGCGGCACCTTCCTGCAGTTCGGGGTGGCCAACTACGACGCCCGGGCGACCATCGAACCGTACAAGATCTATAACCAGGAGATCACCATCACCGGCTCGATGGCCGTGCTGCACAGCTTCGAGCGCGCCGGCGAACTGTTCGTCGGCGGCCTGCTGCGGCCGGAGGTGTTCATCAGCGACCGGTTCCCGCTGGAGAAGTACGCCGAGGCCCTGGCCCAGTTCCGGGCCGGCGTCGGCCGCAAGATCCAGATCGCCTTCTGAGCGGTGTCACGGGCCGGCGGCCGGGGACGTGTCAGGGGCCGGCGGCCGGGGAGGTGGGCGTGCCACCCTGCCCGTCCCCGGCCGGGCTCTCGGTGGCCGCGGCGCGGCTCGTGGTCGGCTCCGCCTCCGGCGTCGTCTCCGGCGGCGACTGCGGTGGGCTCGACTCGGCCGGAGTGGTGGCGGATGCGGTGGCTGCTCCGGCCGACGCCGGCGCGCTGCCGGTCGGGGCGGAGCTGTGCCGGGTCGCCGGGACTCCGCCACCCGGCTGTGCGGTCTCGCTGGTCTGGATCCGGCTGGGCGGCCCAGATCTGGTGGTGACGGTGCCCGGTGGCTGGTTGCTGTCGCGGTTCGACAGCATCAGCAAGGTGGTGACGCCGGCGACGACCAGCAGCACCAGCACGACGGCAGCCACCACCGCGCGCTTGCTCGGGGCGTGGCGCGAGGGTGGCGCCACCACGGGCGCATCCGTCACCGTCCTCGGTGGAGGAATCGCCGGCCGCGTGCCGACGGTGCGCGTGCCGACGGGGCCCGCGACCGGGCCGTCCGCCAGCGCCACCGTGGTGTCCGCCGCCCCGGCTGACCCGGCGACGACGGTACTCGCGAAGGCCGGCGCGGCCACGACGGCGCGAGCGGCGTCGGCGAAGCTGGCCGCGTCCGCAAAGCGGTGGGCCGGATCCTTCGCCAGCGCGCGGCCGACCAGCTCCCGCACCGGCTCCGGGACATCGTCCGGCAACGGCGGCGGCTCCTCGGTCACGTGCCGCAGCGCGATCTCCAGCGGACTGCCGCCGATGAACGGCGGATGGCCGGCCAGGCAGTGGTAGGCGACCGCACCGAGCGCGTAAATGTCGGTGGCCGGGGAGACGCGCCCGCCGGACGCCTGCTCCGGGGCCATGTACATGGCCGTGCCGACGATCGCGTTGGTCCGGGTGACGCTGGTGGTGGCCGCCGCCGACCGGGCCACGCCGAAGTCCACCAGCATCACCGCGCCGTCCGGCTTGAGCAGCAGGTTGCTCGGCTTGACGTCGCGGTGCACGATGCCCGCCCGGTGCGCGGCGTGCAGCGCCTGCGCCGCCTGGGCCACGATCGCCATAGCGTCGGCCGGGCCCAGCCGCTGGCGCTCGGCCAGCAGGTGGGACAGCGGCTGGCCATCGACGTACTCCATCACCAGGTACGCGATGGGGCCGCCCTCCGGCCCGGTGGTCTCGCCGTAGTCGTACACCCGGACCACGCCGGGGTGGTCCAGCGCCGCGAGCATGCGTGCCTCGGACCGGAACCGGGTGCCGAAGGAGGGGTCCTCTCCGAGGGTGGGCAGCAGGATCTTGATCGCTACGGTACGCCCGAGCAACACGTCGCCCGCGCGCCAGACGTCCCCCATCCCGCCGGTCGCGAGCCGATCCTCGAGGCGGTAGCGGTCGTCGATGACTACTCCCGAACTCAGCACGCCTCTATCGTTCCCTATCGCCGTCCGCCGCATTCTCGTGGTCCGTTCGTACCTATAGGAACGACTTCTGCTTTTCAGGCTAATCGGATCTACCGGGTATTATGGAGGTGAGTGCAGGGCCGGCGGGCGTCCGCGCCTGGCCGGGCGGGGGCAGGTACCCTTGTCCCGCTGCCCTCGTAGCTCAGGGGATAGAGCAACGGTTTCCTAAACCGTGTGTCGCAGGTTCGAATCCTGCCGGGGGCACCCACTTGATCAGCGAAAGCCGGTACTGAGCTGGCATTACTCAATGCTGGTCGATGAGTCAGGATGCGCAGCTGTAGGCCACCAGAAGCGGCCGATCGTCGCCAGCGGAATTACGCGGAATGAGCATGTGGGTCCTGCGGCTGGGAGCCTATCGGGATGGCCCGGCGTGATGCTTGCAGACTACGGTCCGTAGTGACAGTGTGACCGTTGGGTGCAGCCGTCGATCAAGTTGGGTCGGGTATCGGCTCAGGCGTACTAGTGTCCTGCGTCTTAAATTCGTTGCCTAATTGATGCGGTGGTGACGTCGGGTGGTGATTGCGGTGGTGAATGCTGTGTGCATGGCTGCTCGTGGTCGTCCGAAGGCGGAATTGGTGCTCACCGA
>Ga0310834_101402_pt1 | contig 14722 bp, 14 predicted proteins | sample SM_ome_2_FD_201314 | JGI IMG/M metagenome (GOLD analysis project Ga0310834, IMG submission 201314) | Sorghum-adapted microbial communities enriched on stacked mutant (SM) sorghum from Joint BioEnergy Institute, Emeryville, California... ... | reverse complement strand
TTGACGGCGGAAGGAAGAAGGCGCAGGCTGGACAAGCGGGGATACAATCATTTCGCGAAGGGATAGTCGGGCGATGGAGAAACGAAACGGCGGCGGCCGATCCGGGTGGTACGTGCGCGAAGCGGAGTGCGAAGCGGACACCGCGGCTTTCGCCTCGGCGTTGGCCGAGAGGGTTGAGCCGGGAGACGTGCTGGCGCTCGACGGCGATCTCGGCGCGGGCAAGACCCGGTTCGCGCAGGCGTTCGCCGCCGCGTTGGGCGTACCGGGCGCGGTGAACAGCCCGACGTTTACGATCATCAAAGAATACGAAGGCGGCCGGCTGCCGTTCTACCATATGGACGTCTATCGCCTGTCCCTGGATGAAGCGGATGAGCTCGGACTGGACGAATATTTCATGGGGGACGGCGTCACGCTGGTGGAATGGGCCTCCCTGATCGAACCGATCTTGCCGCCGGAGCGCCTTCACGTCGTGATGGAAGTCACCGGCGCGACGTCCCGGCGCATTCGTTGCCGGCCTGTCGGCGGGCGGTACGAGACATGGTGCATGCAGCTTGGTTTACAGCCGGAAGAGGAGGCGGAAGCATGACGGACACGATAGCGTCCACAGCCGCGGGAACGGTGCTGGCGATCGACACGTCCACCTCGTCCCTGGCCGCCGCCGTCGTCCGGGACGGCGCCGCGCTCCGCTCCGTCCAGTCCTTCGCGGAGCGGAACCATTCGGTGCTCGTCGTGCCCGAGATCCAGGCGCTGCTCCGGGATTGCGGATTAACGCCGGCTTCGCTGGACGCGATTGCCGTCGGACAAGGCCCCGGGTCTTACACGGGCGTGCGGATCGCCGTCACCGTCGGCAAGACGCTGGCCTGGGCCTGGGGTAAACCGCTGCTCGGCGTCTCGAGTCTGGAGGCGCTCGCGCTCGGGGCATGGGAAGCGCACCGGGAGAGCGTTGGCGGCTCGGAGGCCGGGCCCGTCTGGATCGTGCCGGTGATGGATGCCCGGCGCGGCCAGGTCTATACGGCCCGCTTCGCGGCGAACGGCTCCGGGCGATGGGAACGGCTGGACGCGGACGGCATTCGGATGGCGGCCGAATGGGCGGAGAAGCTTCGGTCGGAGGCGGCTGTGCTGGACGACGTTCCGTCCGTATGGGCGGCTGGGGAGCTCGGACCTTCGCTGGAAGCGGCGCTCCGTGCGGAAAGCGGCGACGGTCCCGCCATCCGGCTGGTTCCGCATATGATGGAGGCGGTCTCCGTCGCCAGGCTCGCAGCCGAGCGGCTGCGCCGCGGGGAGCGGGACCGGATTCATGCGTTCATCCCCAATTACACGCAGCTTGCGGAAGCGGAAGTCAAGTTGATGGCTGCGCGGACCCGGGGGGATTGACATGGCGGAGAAGGAGACAATCGGAGGCGGAGCCCAGGCGGACATCATCTTCCGCGGCATGTCGGTGGAGGATATCGGAACAGTCGTGCGGATCGAGAGAGAGTCGTTCACCGCTCCATGGTCGGCGGAAGCGTTCCGGACGGAACTTACGCAAAATCATTTTGCCAAATACATGGTGATGGAGCGGGACGGCGTCATTCTCGGATACGGCGGCATGTGGATCATCGTCGACGAGGCGCACGTTACGAATATCGCGGTTCGCGAGCCGTACCGGGGACAAGGGCTGGGCGAAAAACTGCTGCGCGAGTTGATGCGGACCGCCCTCTGGTTCGGAGCCAAGCGCATGACGCTTGAGGTGCGGGTGACGAACGATCGGGCCCAATCCTTGTACCGCAAGCTGGGCTTCTATGAATCCGGCGTGCGGCCGAAGTACTATTCGGATAATCAAGAGGACGCGCTCATCATGTGGGCCGAGCTGGAGCCGGCGTCCGGCGAATCGGACACGGGCGCGGCAGGCGGAGCGGGACGGCCGAAAGGAGGGGTGTCGTGATAGGCGGCGGAACGAACGCGCCCGGATCGGCGGGCGACTATTATTTGCTGGCGATCGAGACGAGCTGCGACGAGACGTCGGCGGCGGTCGTGAAGAACGGCCGGGAAGTGCTGGCCAATCTCGTGTCCAGCCAGATCGACACCCATCGGCAATTCGGGGGCGTCGTCCCGGAGATCGCTTCGCGCAAACATGTGGAGAGCATCACGGCGATTATGGAGGAGGCGCTGCGGAAGTCCGGAATCGAACTGGGCGACGTCGACGCGGTGGCGGTCACGCAAGGTCCGGGCCTGGTCGGCGCGCTGCTGGTCGGCGTCGTCGCGGCCAAGAGCCTGGCGATGGCGCTTGACGTGCCGTTAATCGGCACCCACCATATCGCCGGCCATATCTACGCGAACCGGCTCGTCGGGGACATCCTCTACCCTGCGCTCGCGCTCGTCGTCTCCGGCGGACATACCGAACTCGTGCTGATGGAGTCGGAAGGCCGCTTCCGGATCGTCGGGCAGACTCGGGACGACGCGGTCGGGGAAGCGTACGACAAGGTGGCGCGGGCGCTCCGTTTTCCATATCCGGGCGGCCCCCACGTGGACCGGTTGGCGCTGGAGGCGGAAGACGAGATCGAACTGCCGCGCGCCTGGCTTGAACCCGATTCATACGATTTCAGCTTCAGCGGACTCAAGTCGGCCGTGCTGGCGGAGATCAACCGCGCCCGGATGAAGGGGGAGACGGTGAATTTCGCGTCATTGGCTCGCGGATTCCAGGAATCGGTCATCGACGTAGTCACGGGCAAGGCGATGCGGGCCGCGGCGGCGTTCGGCGTCCGGCAGCTGCTGCTCTGCGGCGGTGTGGCGGCGAACCGCGGGCTTCGGGAGCGGCTCGCGCGACTGTGCGAGGAAGCCGGCTTGCCTCTGCTCATCCCGCCGCTGTCCCTCTGCACCGACAACGCGGCCATGATCGCCGCCGCCGCGGATCTGAAGTGGCGTCGCGGGGAATTTTCCGCGTTGGACCTGAAGGCCGACCCCCAACTGTCGCTGGAGGCGTGGTCGGTCAAGCAGGGAAGCTTCTCTTCCTGAGACGGAAATCGGCTGCGCAGGAAGAGGGTTGGCCGGAGTAAAGTGCGATTCTTGTTCGGGGGAGGCGTCTGGCCATGCATGCGGACTTGTTTCCGTTGTTCCGGCCCGTTCAGGCGAATGGGCGCGTTCGGGCGCACCGTTACGCCGATAGGCCGCCTTCTCCCGCGCCGCAGTTCGAACGGGACGCGGAAATGGTGCGAAGCGACCTGCTGACGTTGAAGCGCATCTTGGAAACATAACGTCCTGATCGCGATCCGTGCGTATTGACAAATCCGATTTCGGTTATTATAATCAATGCCAATCCCATGAAGGGAATTCCAGACGACAAACGCAGCGAACAGGAACAGTAGGGCACTCCTGGACCTCAGAGAGCCGCGGGACGGTGCAACGCGGCGGAAGGGAACCCGAAGCTCGCCTGGGAGCGGCTCGGCGGAACGAGGGCAGGCGCGCATGCCGCCCGCAGACGTACGCCGGGACGGTTAACCCCCGTGATCGGGTCGACGAGGTGGACGCGTCCGCAGCATATACGAGACGCGTCAAGCAGAGTGGTACCGCGGTTGGCCGACAACGCCCGCCGTCTCTTGCAGAAGAGACGCGCGGGCTTTTCTGTCTCACAGCGGCCCCCGCGCCACCATATACAACGCGATGAACGGAAGCAGTAGGAATCGCCTTGGACAATCGGTCCACGCGAAAGTAACGGGATAGGCCCCGATGCTTATCTCCGTTATGCAGGGAACGAACCAGAGAGCTGCGGGTCGGTGCGACGCAGCCGCAGAGGCCTCCGAACTCGTCCGGGAGCGGAACGGGAGAACCGGCGATTGCCGCCATAACAGCCGCGCAAGCGGCGCGCGACGCCCTTGAACCCGTTACGGCCGGCCCCCGATATCGGGCGCTCGCCGCATTCGCGCTGTCCGGACAGCCGAATACGGCGCATGAGTGGGAGAGAAGTCTCGCCAGCCGGAAGGCGAGACGCTCCAAGCAGAGTGGTACCACGGCGGCCGCACGGCCCGTCGTCTCTTGCGTGATGGGAGACGGCGGGCTTTTTGCCGTCTCCGGATATCCACCCATCATCAAAGGAGGAACTCCCCATGTCCGACACCCGCGAACACGAAGACAACCGCGACAATCAGACGCACAAGCGCCGCATCCGCATTTTCGACACGACGCTCCGCGACGGCGAGCAAGCGCCCGGCGCCTCGATCCGCCCCGAACAGAAAATCGTCATCGCCCGCCAGCTGGCGCGCCTGGGCGTCGACGTCATCGAGCCCGGCTTCGCGATCTCAAGCCCCGGCGAGTTCCGGGCGATCCAGCAAATCTCCCGGGAGCTTCGGGATGTGGAGATCTGCGGCTTCGCCCGCTGCGTCCGGGAGGACATCGACGCCGCCGTCGCCGCTACCCGGGACGCCGAGCGCCGCAGGTTGCACCTGTTCATCTCGTCGTCGCAGATCCACCTCGATTTCCAGCTGCGCAAGACGCGGGACGAGGTTATCCGCACGATCCGTTCCATGGTGGCGTACGGCAAGCAATTCGTGGACGAAATCGAATTCTCTCCGATGGACGCCTCCCGCTCGAGCGAGGATTTCCTGCATCAGGTCATCGAGACGGCCATCGAAGAAGGGGCGACGATCATCAACGTGCCCGACACGATGGGCTACGCGCTGCCCGAGGAATTCGGGCCGCTGTTCGCGCGCATCCGCCGGAATGTGCGGGGCGGAGACCGCGTCCAGTACAGCGTGCACTGCCATAACGACCTGGGGCTGGCCGTCGCCAACAGCCTGGCGGCGATCCGCCACGGCGTCACGCAGGTGGAAGTGTGCGTGAACGGCATCGGGGAGCGCGCCGGCAACTGCTCGCTGGAGGAGCTCGTAATGGCGATCCATACGCGGGGCGATTCTCTCGGCGTCGAGACCGGGATCCGCGCGGACCAGATCTACGAGACGTCCCGGCTGGTCAGCCGCACGATGCACATGCCGATCGCCTACAACAAGCCGATCGTCGGCCGCAACGCGTTCCAGCACGAATCCGGAATTCATCAGGACGGCTTGCTCAAGAACCGCAGCACCTATGAGATCATGGACCCGGAAGCGATGGGCATTCCGCGGAGCATGATCGTGCTCGGCAAACATTCCGGACGCCACGCCATCAAGCATCGGGCGGCCGAATACGGGTTCCGCCTGGCCGACCGGGAGCTGGAGGAGTTGTACCGCAAGTTCAAAGCCGCAGCCGACGAGATGAAGGTCGTGACCGACGACGTGCTGCTGAAGCTGGTCGGAGAGTCGTCGGGCGTCGCGGCGGAACCGTACGCGCTGCTGGACCTGCAAGTGCTGGCGGGTACGCAGCGCTCCCGCATCGCCTCCGTCACGATCCGGCGCAACGAGGACGGCTCCGAAGCGACGTACGCCGCATCGGGAGACGGGCCGCTGGAGGCGGTCATCCACTGCATCCGCCAGGCGGTGCCGGTGGAGGCCGAGTTCGAGGATCTGGAGCTGCACTCGTTGTCCACAGGGGAAGGCGCGTTCGGCGAAGCCGTCGTCACCGTGCAGTATCAAGGCGCGCGGCATCAAGGAACCGCGATCGACCGGGATATTATCCTGGCGGCGGCACGCGCCTATGTATCGGCCTGCAACGCGGCAATACTGAGCGCCCGGAGCTTCGGAAAAGCCGCCGCGGCCGGTCAGTAAGCATACGAGAATATCTGGAGAGCCGCATGTCCGGCCGGGAAGCCGCGCATGCGGCTTTCGCGCGCCCATAGGACGGCTGGCGCGCCCGTTCATACCCATGAAAACCGCGGATGTGGACAAACTTATCCACATCCCATGTGCATATTGTGGAGAAACCGGGATTTCCATTGGGGCAGTAGGGGGAGATCGGCGTTGAAAATGGGAGGAGTTTTTCACAAGTGGTGTGTGGATACTGTGGATCGTGTGGATGGTTCGGTGGAAAAGTGAGGGAGGATGTGCACAACACGCAAAAAAAGCTTGAGCGGATCGGCTTTGCGCCAGCTTCCGAAGCCGGGGCGGCGGGCCGTTGTCCGTGCAAGCTGTGGACAGAGCTGTGGATCGTTTTTTCATTCCTCCATGAGCGCTTCCCAGGCGGCGTACGCTTCCTCCAGCCGCGAGCGGAGAGCGTCGGCTTCCGTCTGCTTCTCCCGCAGCAGGACGTAATCCGTGCTGAACTCGGGAGAAGCCATCGATTGCTCGATCGCGGCGATCTCCGCTTCCAGCCGCTCGATCTCCGCTTCGGCCTGCTCACGCTTGCGGGCGCGGGCCCGTTCCTCGCGCCTTGCCTGCTTCTCCGCTTCGTAACCGCTGGCCGGCTCGGACGGCTCTTGTCCGGAGGCTGTACCGCGTCCGGCGGACGGCTGCGCCGATCGTTCCCACTCCGCCATTTCCTGCTGTTTCCGAAGCATGTCGTCATAGTTGCCCAGATAGTTCTCGGTTCCGTCCCGGCCCAGCACGACGATGCGGTCGGCGATCCGGTTCAGGAAATACCGGTCGTGGGAGACGAACAGAAGCGTGCCGTCATATTCCTCAAGCGCCGCTTCCAGCACTTCGCGGCTCATCAGGTCGAGGTGGTTGGTCGGTTCGTCGAGCACAAGCACGTTAGCCATTTTGAGCATCAGCTTCGACAGGGCGACCCGGGCTTTCTCCCCTCCGCTCAAGGCAGAGATCGTCTTGCGCACATCTTCGCCGCTGAACAGGAAGTTGCCGAGCACGGTGCGGATCTCCGCTTCCGGCTTCTGCGGGAACGCGTTCCAGACTTCGTCGAGGACGGTGTTCGACGGCGTCAGCTCGCGCTGTTCCTGGTCGTAATAGCCGATGGACACGCCCGCCCCCCATCGGATCGACCCGGTCCGCAGACTGAGCTTGCCGACCAGCGCGCGGAGCAGCGTCGTCTTGCCCGCGCCGTTGGGACCGAGAAGGGCGACGCGCTCTCCTCTCTTCACCTCGAGCGCGACGTTGCGGAACAGCGGCTCCATGTCCGGGGAAGGAGCGGCCGAGGCGTCGTATACCTGCAACACCTCTTTGCCGCTGCGGCGCTCGGTCGCGAACGAGAAGCTGGCTTGGCGCAGCGCGCCCGGCTTCTCCAGCCGCTCGATCCGCTCCAGGGCGTTCCGGCGGCTCTGCGCTCGGCGAGTCGTGGAGGCCCGGGCGATGTTCCGCTGAATGAAATCCTCCATGCGGGCGATCTCTTTCTGCTGCTGCTCATACCGCTTGAGCCGCTGGTCGAAATCGGCCGCCTTCTGCTCCATGTACCGCGTGTAGTTCCCCGTGTAGCGCGTGGACGCGTGGCGTTCGATCTCCACGATCTGGGTGACGGTCGCGTCGAGGAAATAGCGGTCGTGGGAGACGATGATCATCGCGCCGGCGTACGTGCGGAGGTACTGCTCCAGCCAGCCCAGCGTGTCGATGTCCAGATGGTTGGTCGGTTCGTCAAGCAGCAGCAGGTCCGGCTGCACGAGCAGCAGGCGGGCGAGCGCCAGCCGGGTGCGCTGGCCTCCGCTCAGCGATGCGACTTCCGTATCGGGCGCGAAAGAGCCGAAGCCCATGCCGTGCAGCACGCTGCGGATGCGGTTGTTCATCTCGTAGCCGCCGGCTTCGCGGAACCGATCGGCGAGGTCCGCATATTGGGCCAGCAGCGAGGCGTAACGGATCTCGTCCGCTTGCTCGCGGGGATCGCCGATCCGGGCTTCCAGCGCCTGCAGTTGCTTTTCTTGTTCCAGAAGCGGGCCGAAAGCCGACGTCATTTCCTCTATGATCGTGCGGCCGCCTTGGAGACCGCTGTTTTGCGCCAAATACCCGATTCTCAGCTCTTTGTTGACTTTGGAGACGGATCCGCTGTCCGGCCTCAGTTCGCCCGCCAGGATGCGCAGCAGCGTCGATTTGCCCGCGCCGTTCACCCCGACGAGGCCGATGCGGTCTCTCTCATTGACTTGTATGGATACTCCCGTCAGTACAGGAGTCGTACCGTAGGATTTATGAATGCCAGTGGCCTGGAGAAGCAATTGATTTCCCTCCGAGTATGAAGAATGGATTCGTCGCGGGAGTCCATCTCCAAGTTTACCGTAATTCCCCGCAACCGTCCAAAGAGGGGGCAACTTGGCGGAGACGAGGGAGAGGTGGTACACTGAAACTAGATTTTCACGGATTTTCATGGATTGTCTCAGCGTTCGGATAAGGAGTCCGGAAAAAGGGGCGGCGGTGCGGTGAACGGCAGTTCGGTGAACGGCGGTTCGGTGAACGGCGGTCAGGGGGCGGTTCCAAAAGCGGAACTGCGGCGGCAGGCTGCGTTCGTGCGGGACACGATGCCGGCCGAGGAACGGGCCGCCCTCTCCGAGAGACTGTGCCGGATCGTCGAACGTGAAGTGCTGGCGCCGCTTCGTGAGCGAAGGAAGCGCCCGCTGGCCGTCGGCGTGTACGCCGCTTTTCGCTCGGAGGCGGATCCGCTGCCGCTCGCAAGGATGCTCTGGGCGTCCGGGGATCTGACGGCGGCCCCGCGAATGAAGGGCGGAGCGCTGGAATGGCGAGTCGTGCGCGAGGCGGGCGACTGGCGTCCCGGCCAGTGGGGCGTGCCGGAACCGAGCGTGGAACGCACGGAGCCGCTTCCGCCGGAACGGCCGCTCGACGCGGTGCTGGTGCCCGGGCTCGCTTTCCATATGGACGGCGGCCGGCTCGGATACGGCGGCGGCTTCTACGACCGGATGTTCGCGGCGCAAGCGGCGCGGGGCGGCGGGCGGACACTGTGGATCGGCTTCGCGTTCTCCCGGCAAATAACGGCGGCGCCGCTGCCGGTGGAACCGCACGACCTGAAGCTGGATGCGCTGGCCACGGAAGAACGCGTGATATGGTTGGGCAAGGGGGGTCCAGATGGAACGGAAGCCGGATCGATTGACACATTTTAACGAACAGGGCCGCGCCAATATGGTGGACGTCTCGGAGAAGCCGGTGACGGCTCGGACGGCGGCGGCGGAGGCTTCGGTGCGGATGGCGCCGGAGACGCTGAGGCGGATCCGGGAAGGCGGCGTCGCCAAAGGGGACGTGCTGGCCGTCGCGCAAGTGGCGGGCATTCAGGCGGCGAAGAAGACTTCGGATTGGATCCCGATGTGCCATCCGCTGCCGCTGACCGGCGTCAACCTGCGATTTGAAGACAACGGGTTCGACTTGCTGACCATCACGGCCGAGGTGAAGACAACGGGACGGACCGGCGTGGAGATGGAGGCGCTCACGGCGGCCTCGGCTGCGGCGCTCACCGTCTATGACATGTGCAAGGCGATCCAGAAAGATATGGCGATCGAGAACGTGCGGCTGCTGCGGAAGACGGGAGGCAAGAGCGGGGATTATGCCGCCGGATGAGCGGATCGGTTCGGGCGCCGAAGAAGCGGGTGGATGACGAGCGGGCTGTCGATCCGCCGATGACCCGGAACGCGGCGCGCGAGGACCCGAACGCGGTGATCGAAACAGGACGAGCGAGGGGAGAGAGACGATGCGTTGGAGAGTGGCGCTGTTGTCGGCAAGCGACAGGGGCTCCAGGGGGGAACGCGAGGATACGAGCGCTCAAGTGATCCGGGAATTGGTGGAGGAAGAGCTTGGCGGCGAGATCGTCGAGTATCGGACCGTGCCGGACGAGCAGGATGAAATTCGGGCCGCCTTGATCGAGATGGCCGAATATTACCAGGCTGACCTGATCTTGACGACGGGCGGCATCGGGCTGGGCGAACGGGATGTGACGCCGGAAGCGACGCTGAAAGTCGCGGACCGGCCGGTGCCCGGACTGGCGGAAGAGATGCGTTCGGCCGCTATCGCCAAGTCCCGCATGAACGCGTTGTACCGCGGCGTATGCGCCATTCGGGGAAGAACGCTCATCCTGAACCTTCCGGGCGAACCGAAGGGCGTTCACGATCATTTGATGCCGATCATGGATTTGCTGCCGGAGGCGCTGTTCCAGACGACCGGCAGGGGGAAGGAGTCTTGAGCGATGCCTAAGCGGGAGACGAATCGGCAGGACGGAACGACCGTGATCGCCTCTTCCCGGCTCAGGGAAGTGAAGGTGGAGGATGCCGTCGGCACGCGGCTGGCCCACGATTTGACGCAAATTGTGCCGGGCGAATTCAAGGGGCGGTTGTTCCGCAAAGGCCACCAGGTGACGGAAGAGGATATCCCGAAGCTGAAGGACATTGGCAAGGAGCACCTCTACGTCATCGAATTGGCGGAGGAAGACTTGCACGAAGACGACGCCGCGCTGCGGATGGCCGCCGCTTTGGCGGGCGAACGGCTGGCGTACGGAGAGCCGCACGAGGGGAAAGTGACGTTGAAGGCGGCGGAGGATGGACTGGCGTTCGTCCTGCGGGAAGTCGTGGACGCGGTGAATGCGCTTGGCGATGTGGCGCTGGCCACGGTGGTGAATCACCGGGTCGTGCGGGCGGGCGAGCCGATCGCCGCGACTCGCGTCATTCCGCTGATCGTGCCGGAGCGGAAAGTCCGGGAAGTGGAGCGGATCGCCGCCGCCTATCGGGAAGCGCACGAACGCCGGGCGCCGCTCGACGTGCGGCCGATGCGGAAGCTGCGGGCCGGCCTGCTGACCACCGGCAACGAGGTGTACACCGGTCGCATCCAAGACCGGTTCGGACCGGCGGTGGCCGCCAAGCTGGAAGCGCTCGGTTCGGAGCTCGCCGAGCAGCGCTTCGCGCCGGACGACCGACAAACAATTGTCAAGGAAATTCGCTATTTCCTGTCGCAAGGGTATGATATGATATTGGTATCCGGCGGCATGTCCGTCGACCCCGACGACCGGACGCCCGGCGCGATCGCTGCGGCCGGAACGGACGTCGTCAGCTACGGAACGCCGATGCTTCCGGGTTCCATGCTGCTGTTCGGTTATCTGGAAGGGGTGCCGGTGTTCGGACTGCCCGGCTGCGTCATGCACGACCCTTACACGTCTTTCGACGTCCTATTGCCGCGCGTGCTGGCGGGGGACCGGATTACGCGGGAAGACATCGTGAGCATGGGATACGGCGGGCTGCATCGATAAGACGCGATCCATGGTGGATGATGAGATCGGATTCGATCGTAAAGCCATTAAACAACTCGATGGGAGTGAACGGCAATGGGTATCGGCGCATCGGGAATTATATTGCTGGTGCTGATCGCCCTGCTGCTGTTCGGCCCGAACAAGCTGCCCGAGCTGGGCAGGGCGTTCGGCCGCACGCTGCGGGAATTCAAGAAAGGCGCCAACGATCTGGTGGACGACACTCCGGATCGCGGCGCTCGCCGGGTGGACGTGACTCCGGAGGAGAAGACGGAGCAACCGGCGACGGAACGGCGCCTCCCGGAATGACCCGGGATTGCGCGAGGGCGGCTGCGTCTCGCAGCCGCCTTCGTGCGTGCTGGGGAGGCGTGGACGCGTGCGCTCAGGGGCGCGGGTCATTGAGCCGGCCTGCCCCTTCCCGTCCCGCCGATGCGCGGGATTAGCACACAAGGTGTGCTAAATTTGGCGTACCCCTGTCCATCCCCCAGGCTAGCACATGTGGTGTGCTATCCAGCCGCCCCATCCCGCCGCCGAGCGGAAATAGCACACGAGGTGTGCTAACGCGGGGAACCCGAGCGGCGAATGGCCGAATAGCACACGAGGTGTGCTAAATTTGGCGTACCCCTGTCCATCCCCCAGGCTAGCACATGTGGTGTGCTAAATCGGGAGGTGCTGAGCGGCGAATGGCTGGATAGCACACGAGGTGTGCTAACAGGCCGCCCTGCCCGGCCGACGCGCGAAAATAGCACACGAGGTGTGCTAACGCGGGGAACCCGGGCGGCGAATGGCCGAATAGCACACGAGGTGTGCTAACGGGCCGCCTGGTCCCGCCGACGCGCGGAAATAGCACATGACGTGTGCTAACGCGGGGAACCCGAGCGGCGAATGGCTGGATTGCACACGAGGTGTGCTAACGGGCCGCCTGGTCCCGCCGACGCGCGAAAATAGCACATGACGTGTGCTAACGCGGGGAACCAGAGCGGCGAATGGCTGGATAGCACACGAGGTGTGCTAACGGGCCGCCTGATCCCGCCGACGCGCGGAAATAGCACATGACGTGTGCTAACGCGGGGAACCCGAGCGGCGAATGGCTGAATAGCACACGAGGTGTGCTAACGGGCCGCCTGTTCCCGCCGACGCGCGGAAATAGCACACGAGGTGTGCTAACGCAGGGGAACACAAGCGGCGAATGGCCGAATAGCACACGAGGTGTGCTAACGGGCCGCCCTGCCCGGCCGACGCGCGGAAATAGCACATGACTTGTGCTAACGCGGGGAACCCAAGCGGCGAATGGCCGAATAGCACACAGGGTGTGCTATCCAGCCGCCCCATCCCGCCGCCGCGCGGAAATAGCACATGACGTGTGCTAACGCAGGGGAACCCGAGCGGCGAATGGCCGAATAGCACACGAGGTGTGCTATCCAGCCGCCCCATCCCGCCGACGCGCGGAAATAGCACACGAGGTGTGCCAACAAGTCGCTCTGCCCCGCAAGCGGAAGAGAAGCCCTGAAGTCATGATGGATGATAACGCAGGAGGAGGTTCCCGCCCCATGGCGCAACCAACCGGCCCGGCAGAAGAACGTGCGGACGGCGAGATGTCGATCTGGGAACATATCGGCGAGCTGCGCAGACGGATCATCTACTCGCTGATCGTCTTCGCCGTCGGCATCGTCGGCGGTCTGTTCGGCGCCCAGCCGCTGTTCGATTACCTGGTGGCCGCCGCCCCGGCCAAGCATCTCGAACTGCACGCGTTCTCACCATGGGACGCGATCGGCCTGTACATGAAGTTCGCGGTGCTGATCTCGCTGGTGGTCGCGATTCCTTTCGCCTTCTACCAGCTGTGGGCGTTCGTGAAACCGGCGATCGGAATCCGGGAACGGCGGGCTACGCTGCGGTATATTCCGGGCGCGCTCCTGATGTTTCTGATCGGCTTGTCGTTCTCCTATTATGTCGTGTTTCCGATGGCGTACTATTTTACCGAGAGAGTCACCTCCAATATGGGGCTTGAGCAGACGTACGGGCTGACCCAATATTTCTCGTTCCTGTTCAACCTTCTGCTTCCGATCTCGCTCTTGTTCGAACTTCCGCTCGTGATCATGTTCCTGTCGAGAATCGGACTGCTGAATCCGGCGCTGCTTAAGAAATTGAGAAGAATCGCCTGGTTCGTCATGGTGTTCATCGGTGTCGTCATCACGCCTCCGGACGTCATCTCCGATCTGCTGGTGGCGGTACCGCTGATCGTCCTGTTCGAGTTCAGCGTCTTCCTGTCCGGATTCGCCCACCGCAAGAGAGAAGCTGCCCGCAAGGCCAGGGAAGCCGAATTCGATCGGGAGTCGTCCATCCGATGACAGACCGCACCTGAACCGACCCGGAACGGAAGCGCGAGCAGCGGATTCGGCGGCGGGATGAACACGAATTGAACCGCACTGGACGGCCGTACGGCTCCATCCGAGCGCTTCCGCCCGACCGGACCCGCATCTTATCGAACGATCTTGTCAAATTTTGATATTCTGCGGAACGAAATTATGGTACACTACATGGAAAGGCTTTCATGTTTACGATCGGGAGGAGTCGAAAATGCGCAATCTGTCGCTGCGTCAGAAGTTTTATATCGGTTTCGGAGTACAGGCCGTCTTGGTCGTGCTGGCGTTCATTCTGGTGCTGGCCGGTCACTCGGACGATCTCGGCTTCGTGCTGGAGACGGGTGTCATTCTGCTCGTACTGCTGGGCTGCGCGGCATTCTTTTGCGTTCTGCTGGGTCGCAGCATTACGGACACAATCGGCCATGTCACCTCCACGCTGAAAAACATCGCCTCGTCCGGCGGGGATCTGACGCGCAGAATTCACGTGCGCACCGGCAACGATGAGATCGGCGATCTGGTCGGCGCCGCCAACGGCATGCTGGACGGGTTGCAAAATTTGATCAAAGAGCTGCGCGACAGCACGGCGGAGCTTGCCGCAGCGTCGATTCAGCTCAAGCAAGGATCCGAAGAAAATGCCAGGGTGAGCAGCGAAGTCTCGAATGCGGTCGCCAGAGTGGCGGCGGGATCCGAGACGCAAGTCGCCCAATCCCAGGAGATCACCGCGGTGATGCAGGAGACGCTGGAAGGCCTGAACCAGGTGGCCGCCACGACGACGAGCGTATCCGATTCCGCGCAATCGACCCGCGTCCGCGCGGAGGAAGGTTCGGAGCTGATGCGGACGAACTCGGAGGAAATCTCCCAGGTGGAAACGGCGTTCCGCTCGCTGCAAGAGACCGTGCGCGGGCTCAACCACAAGTCGGAGCAAGTTCGCGAAGTCATCGGTTACATATCCGAAGTGTCCAACCAGACCAACCTGCTGGCGCTGAACGCGGCCATCGAAGCGGCGAGGGCCGGCGAACACGGCCGCGGTTTCGCGGTGGTGGCCGGCGAGATCCGCAAGCTTGCCGACCAGACGCAGCAATCCGCCGTCCAGATCGGCGATACGCTGGAAGCGATGTCGGGCGACATCGAGAAAGTGGCGGCCATGTTCGAGCAAAGCGCCGGACAAGTGTTCACCACGGTTGAAGGGATGCGCAACGCCGAAATCACGTTCCGCGAGATCGTCGGCAGCGTCACCCAGCTCAGCGGCAGCCTGCTGGAAGTAGCCGCTTCCGTCGAGCAGATGACCGCCGGAAGCGCTTCGGTGCTGCAGTCGATCCAGAACATCGCCCGCATCACCG
>Ga0310834_101398_pt1 | contig 14754 bp, 13 predicted proteins | sample SM_ome_2_FD_201314 | JGI IMG/M metagenome (GOLD analysis project Ga0310834, IMG submission 201314) | Sorghum-adapted microbial communities enriched on stacked mutant (SM) sorghum from Joint BioEnergy Institute, Emeryville, California... ... | reverse complement strand
AAATATTGCTTCGCCCGAATCTCGTCCACCCCGTCCGGGAACAGCGGCCGCAGCAACGGGTGGGCGTACACTCTCGGATAGAACGCGTGGACCAGGCGGTCGATCGTCTCGGCTCCTCCGATCTGTTCATACAGGCTGATGCGCCGCTCTCCGGCGGAATGTTCGGCGTTGCGGTATTTTTCGGCGTATGTCATCTCGGGATCCTCCTTGCGTTGCATCGTGGGAACAATCCCATTGTAACGCGAGAGGAGATACCGAATTGTGATGGGGATCACAATCGTACGCCCGGCTTTCGGTCTTGCGGCGGCGAAGCACATCGATAAAGATCAAAATCCGCCGGGAAAGGCCTCCCCGGCGGATGGCAGCAGGCTTGCGTCTACAGTTGTTCGGCCGACAGTTGCACGCCGTTCGTATTGAACAGCCACTTGCCGTCAATCTTCTCCACTCCGTTCGTCATGACCACCCTGGTTTTCACCGTCTGCGTTCCGATGCGGACTTCCGATACGAGTGTGAACAGCAGGGTAGCCTTGCCCGCTTCGTCGTAATCGACAACAGCCCACTTCTCGACGGAGGTCCCCGAATCGGCGGCCGCGAACAGTTGCTGAAGCTGCGTCTTCATCGCCGTCTTCTGTTCGTCGTTCTCGAAGGTCATGGTCGCCAGATAGGCGTCGACATCTTCTTTCTTCATCGCCTCGATCTGGGCGTTCAAAATATTTTGCAAATCCGACTTCACGGAATCGGGGACGGCGACCGCCTGGCTGAACAGCTCCCCAACGTTCCGGTATTGAGCGTTCAGAACTTCGATCTGCCGGATTTTCCATTCCCCGTCGGCGCCCGGAACCAGCGTATATTTTACGTCCGATACGTTGTCGGCGAAGAAGCCGCCTCCGACCTTCACCGTATCTTCAGTCGTCAGCAATACCGCTTGATCCTTCGAATACGAAGCGATTCGCTTCTCCACGAACGTCGTCTTGGTCTGAACCTTCTTGAACTGTTCCGGCAGCCGGTTCTTCAACACATCAAGCAGCGGAGAATCGTCGGAGAAGAGACGCAACATTTCATCCGCATCCGAATCGGTCTCGGCCTTCTGCATGCGGTCCAGCACCCGGAACACCGCTTGCAGTTCCGCCGCCGACGGACCATGGTCCACGATGGAAGCCTGAAATGCGTCCGGGTCCCAATCGACCTCCAGACCCGACAGATCGGCCAGGAACCGCAGTCCGACCATCGTCCGGTCGTTCACAATCTTCAACTGCCCGTTGATCTCGACCGTCTGTCCATCCACGAACGCGACATCGCCTCCGATCGCCATCTGGATTTTGTGCATCGGGGAGCGGGCTGTAATCGTCTTCGCGGCTTCGTCGTACTCGATGTCGTATCCGAATTGTTCGAACAGCGTGCGAAACTCGACGAACGTGCGATTGTCGATGATGACCGGGTCGACCTGGAACGCGACCGGCTTGCCGTTCAGCACCACCTGAACCGTCTTGGACTTCGAAGCGGCGGCGGCATTGCCGGCGAGAGCGAATGCGAGAACGAGCGAGATCAGAACGGCGGACCAGCGTTTCATTGTACCTCTCCTTTACTAGGTTACTCATCATGAATGGTTACAACTTTATGATCATGTCATAGAATCGCAGAGAGGTCTGTCGGAAATTGTCGTGTCGATCCAAATTTCACGGAAACTTCAATCGGCTGAACGCTTGAACGAAAGCATAAATCCAGCAGCCCTCTTCGGACTGCTGGATCGGATTATCCCTGGTATCTCCGAATCAGATCCGTCCGCAGCCGCCAGGCCGCCGGACTGAGATACACCCGGTACACCTCCGGGTTCAGCTTGCGCAAATATTCCGGCCAGAATTGTCCGAGCTGCCGCTGGTGGAAGGCGCGGATGTCATCCAGCCGGGGCCGTTCGTACACGCACTCTCCTTGCCGAAAGATCGGCTGCAGAAGCGGAATCGCCTCGTAATGTTCAACGGTGCGATTCCAATAAGGATGTGCGGGATCGATCAGCTCCAGCGGCTTGCCCGCCGGGAGCTTCTCCCCCCTGAGCGCGATGTAGTCGGCTGCCGCATTCCCCGTCCGCCTGTCCACAATCCGATAGACGTCCTTGACGCCCGGATTGGTGATTTTCTCCGGGTTGCCGGAAATTTTGACGACCGGTTCCAGAGCGCCGTCCTTCGTCTCCCGGGCCGCCAACTTATAGACGCCGCCGAGGGAAGGTTGATCGGCCGCGGTGATCAGCTGAGTGCCGACGCCCCAGATGTCGATCTGCGCGCCCTGGGCTTTCAGGTCCATAATGATGTTCTCGTCCAGTTCGTTCGACGCGATGATCTTGACGTCCGTCAGCCCGGCCGCGTCCAGCATCTCCCGGGCTTTCTTGGAGGTGTAGGCCAAGTCTCCGCTGTCGATGCGGATCGACTCCAGCCGCTTGCCTTCCGCCTCGAGCCGCTTGGCTGCACGTATCGCGTTCGGCACTCCGCTGCGCAGCGTATCGTACGTATCGACCAGCAGCGACACGTGGTCGGGCAACGCCTGCGCGTACCGCAGGAACGCTTCCTCCTCGCTGTCGTGAGCTTGCACCCAGGAATGCGCGTGCGTGCCTTTCACCGGGATGCCGAACAGGGCGCCGGCCTTCATGTTGGAAGTCGCGTGAAACCCCGCGATGTAAGCCGCCCTCGCTCCCCATACCGCGGCGTCCGCCTCCTGCGCGCGCCTCGTCCCGAACTCGAGCAGCAGATCGTCCGGCGCCACCCGCTTGATACGGGACGCCTTGGTCGCCACCAGCGTCTGGTAGTTCATGAAGTTGAGCAGCGCGGTCTCGATCAGCTGGGCTTCGAATACCCGCGCCTCCACCCGGATCAGCGGCTCGCCCGCGAACACCAGCGCCCCTTCCGCCGCCGAATGGAGGTCCCCGCCGAACCGGAACGCCCGAAGCTCGTCGAAGAAGCCTTCCTCATAGCGCTCTTCCTGCTGCCGGAGAAAAGCGATGTCTTCCTCGGTGAACCGGAGTCCGTGAAGATAGTCGATGATCCGCTCCAGCCCCGCGAATACGGCATAACCGTTGCCGAACGGCAGCTTGCGGAAATACGCTTCGAACACCGCTTTCCGATTCAACGTACCGTTCACCCAATGCGCGTACATCATGTTGATCTGATATTTATCCGTATGAAGGGCCATCTTCTCCGCGTACATGGGATCTCACCTCATGCCACCAATATGGTCAAACGCCGAATGGATCATACGGCTGCCATAGAGAGAGGACCTGCACATTCATGCAGGTCCCCGCATACAGGCCAATCGAATCCGTCCGTCACTTTGCCGCATCGAACGTCGGCTCGAGCACCTTGTCGACCCGATGAGTGTCGCCGTTCACGTGGAACTGAAGCTCTCCTTCGAAGCCCTGGAACGAATCGGCGGCCGTCCCGCCGACGAGCTTGAACGTATAGGTCGTGCCGGTGTCGTCTGCAGCGGCGGAAGCGAACGTCGCTTCCCGTGCGCTCGGACTGGAGATGTCGAGCGGAGCCAGCCGGCTTTTCAGATCCGCATGCGCGGGTTCGAAGAAGGCGTCAATGCCCGCAGCCTGTCCGCCGAGGGCTCCGATGTCCCGCTTCAGCACGGCGAGCACGAAGCCGGCGGCCGTCTTCTCGTCTTCCGTCCGAGCGGCTTGCGAATGCTCTTCCCACCAGGCGGCGTCTCCTCCCGCCCCCGGCGTCAGCATGGAAGCCGCCTCCGAAGCCGTCGCTTGCGCCCCGGCATTCGTATGCCCGGCTGCCTGCGCGCTTGGCGCGGCAGTTGGCGACGTGGCGGCTTGCACCCCGCATCCGGCCAGCATTACGCACATCGCAGCTCCGATCCCCAACATTTTTCTCATCGCTGCATCATCCCTTCTCAGATGTCATCCTGTCTCAATCAGACACCCATTAGACGCAGGGAAGACGGGAAAGGTTGAACGATCGGCGCCTCTCGGACGATTTGTAAAATCTTCCGCTTCTGTTGTAGGGTAATAGAGAGAAGGATGCGGCACGCTTGTCGGAATCAATGCGGGAAAGGAAGTGCGGAAACGTGAAAATGAACAGACTGGGCGGATCGGACCTCTTCGTCGGGGAAATCGGGCTGGGTTGCATGTCGATCGGAACCGAGGAGAAGCGTGCGGTCAACATCATCCATCGGGCGCTCGACCTCGGCGTCAACCTGCTGGATACGGCGGACCTGTACGACGCCGGACGGAACGAAGAACTGGTGGGCGCAGCGATCAAGGGGCGGCGGGATCGCGTCATCCTCGCGACCAAGGTCGGCAACCGGAGAATTCCCGGACAGAACGGCTGGGTCTGGGATCCTTCCAAGGCTTATATCCTGTCGGCCGTGCGGGAAAGTCTGCGCCGGCTGCAGACCGATTATATCGACCTCTATCAGCTGCACGGGGGAACGATCGACGATCCGATCGACGAGACGATCGAGGCATTCGAGCAGTTGAAGCGGGAAGGGCTGATCCGGCATTACGGGATCTCCTCGATCCGGCCGAACGTGATCCGGGAGTATGCGGCCCGCTCTTCAATCGTGAGCGTGATGAACCCATACAGCATCCTGGACCGCCGAGCGGAAGAGACGGTGCTGCCGCTGCTGCAGGAACGCGGCGTGAGCGTGATCGCCCGGGGTCCGGTTGCAAGCGGCCGGCTGGCTGAAGGCCGCGCGGTGGACAGCGGCTATCTGGACTACAGCGCGGAGGAGCTGCTTCGCGTGCGGGACGGGCTCCGCAGCCTGGTGACGCCGGAGCGGAGCATGGCGCAGCTGGCGATCCGCTATTCGCTGTCGCATCCAGCCGTAGCCGCGGTCATCCCCGGCTCCAGCTCCCCGGAGCAGCTTGAGCACAACCTGGGAGCCGCCGCGCTGCCGCCGCTGACCGAGGATGAGATCGCGGAGATCCGGGCCATCGGCAGAGCGAACGTCTACACGGACCATCGATGAGCGGTGCTCTTCGGATGACGCGCTCCTGCTCCGACGATCGTTGCGCCACGGCTCTCACGCCTGCAGAGCGGCAGAGCTCTTGCGCGTCTTGGCGATCCGCAGCGCCATCAAGGCGGCGAGCAGGCACGTGATTCCGGCGGTCTCGAACGATACGTTATAGCTGCCGAGCCATTCCCTCGCCGCGCCCGCTCCGTAGGCTGCGACGGAAGCGCCGACCTGGTGCGCGACGACGACCCAGCCGAAGATCATGCCGGCCTTCTCCTTCCCGAACTCCCGGGTAGCCAGCTTGACGGTGGGAGGCACGGTGGCCAGCCAATCAAGACCGTAGAACACTGAGAATACAATCAGCATGACGGGCCCGGTATTGAGCGCGTAGGGCAAGAACAACAGCGATAACCCGCGCAAGCCATAATACCAGAACAGCAGCTTGCGGTTGTCGAACCGGTCGGACAGCCAACCCGACAGCGTCGTGCCGACCAGGTCGAACAAGCCCATGAACGCGAGCAGTCCGGCCGCCACCACTTCCGTAATGCCGTAGTCGCCGCATGCCGGGATCAGATGGGTGCCGATCAAGCCGTTCGTGGAGACCCCGCAGAAGAAAAACGTGCCCGACAGCAGCCAGAACGTGGGGTTCCGGGTTCCAGCCAATAGCGCCTGCCATGGAGCCAGGAACAAATTCCCCTTGAACTCGGCGGGCTTGACCGGCTGATCGTGCCCATAGGGCGCCGCTCCGATGTCGATCGGATGGTTCCGCATCCAGACCGCAACGGCGATCAGAACGAGGGCGATAACTGCGACGGCGGCATAGATGGAGAATTTCCACCCGGCGACCGAGTTGATCTTCGCCAGCAGCGGCAGGAAGAGCAATTGTCCGGTCGCCGCGCTGGCCGTAAGAATCCCGACGACGAGCCCCCTGCGCTCGGAGAACCAGTTATTGGCGACCGTCACGCCGAGCACGTTCGTCATCATCCCGGTCGCCATGCCGGAGACAAGCCCCCACAGCAGCTCGAACTGCCACAACGACCGCATGCAGAGCGTCAGAGCAAGGCTCGCCCCCAGGACGGCCAGAGAGATCACCGTCACGCGGCGAACACCGAACTTCTGCAGCAGAGACGCCGAGAACGGCCCCATGAATCCGTACAGGAAGATCCCGACAGACACCGCGCTGGAGATTCCGCTCCGGCTCCATCCGAACTCGCTTTCGAGCGGCATCATCAGGACGCCCGGCATGGAACGGACACCGGCGCTGACAAGCATCGTCAGGAACGTCAGTCCGACAACGACCCAGCCGTAATGCCAGGAAATGAACTTCCCCGTTCTTGTCGTCATTCCAATTTCCCCCAACCATTGGTTGTACATACAAATGAAATGGAAGCGATGTACCCATCGAATCTGCCCGGTGTGCAATTTCAACGACTGCGCCCTCCGGCCGGCTAGCTGCGGCTTCAACGACGAGCTTCAACTCTGCTCCAATCGCAGGCTCGCGCCCAAGACGGTCTCTGCCAGAGCGGCGGCCGCATCCCGGCCCAAAATCTCCTCATACCGCTCCCGCATCTTGCGGGAAGCTCGGAGAATCGCCTCTTCCATCTCCCTCGCCTTGTCGGTCGGATAGATCTGCACGTTCTTGCCCAACACCCGGCGTTCGACCAGCTTCCGCGCTTCCAACTTGTCGACGAACCGGGTCAGCGTGGACGGAGCGACGGACAACTTCTCGGCCAATTCCTTCTGGGAGATCCCGGGCGTCCCGATCGCCAGCCGGATCAAATATCCGTACATGGGCGTAAGGCCCGTCTCTGCGAACTCTTCCTCGGCGATCTTCGTGATGGCCCGGCTCAAGCGGTTCCCCGTGAAGAACAAGCAGGTGTACAGAAATCTCTCGTCCGCCATCGGCAAACCTCATTTCATTTTGTATGTACAACGAAATATAACGAATGGATTCGCCGCTGTCAATTGTTTTCTACACGGGATGCGATGCGACGATGATGTGACGCGTCTCTGTGTCGCCTGTCATGACCTTCTCCGGTCGCGGCTTGGATTGCACCGGCCGCTTGGTATATAATGGGGGCGCGTGGAACGGCGGAAGCCGAATGAACGCCGCGAAAGGAGCAGGAATCCATGACCATGAATCCATCCGCACCCGCCCATCTTCAAGATCGCGTCACGCTAAACAACGGTGTCCAGATGCCCTGGTTCGGACTCGGGGTATTCAAAGTGAAGGAAGGCCGCGAAGTGATCGACTCGGTCAAAGCCGCGATCAAGCACGGCTACCGCAGCATCGACACCGCCGCCGTCTATCGCAATGAAGAAGGCGTCGGTCAAGCGATTGCCGAATCGATCCGCGAATACGGCGTGTCCCGGGAGGAACTGTTCATCACTTCGAAAGTGTGGAACTCCGACCAAGGCTACCAGTCGACGCTGGACGCGTTCGACGCCAGCCTGAAGAGGCTCGGCCTCGAATACCTGGATCTGTATTTGATCCACTGGCCGGTCAAAGGCAAATACGTCGAGACGTGGAAGGCGCTCGAGAAAATCTACGAGTCCGGCAAAGTCCGCGCCATCGGAGTCAGCAACTTCCACAAGCACCATCTGGAGGACATCCTGGCGGAAGCCAAAGTGGTTCCGGCCGTCGACCAAGTCGAGCTGCATCCCTATTTGTCGCAAGTGGAGCTCCGTGAATTCACTCGCAGCAAAGGCATTCAAATCGAAGCTTGGTCCCCGCTGGGGCAAGGGCTCGTGCTGGAAGATCCGCTCATTCGCTCCACCGCCGGGAAGTACGGCAAGTCTCCCGCGCAAATCGTGCTCCGCTGGGATCTGCAGAGCGGCGTCGTGACGATTCCGAAATCGATCCGCGAGGAGCGCATCGTCGAGAACGCGAATATTTACGATTTCGAGCTGAGCGCGGAGGACATGAAGGCGATCGACGAATTGAACCGCAACCAGCGCGTCGGCGCCGACCCGGACAATTTCAACTTCTGATCCGGCTCGTACTCCGAATATTGGCGAAGAAGCGGCCCCCTTAAGTCCGAATGGACCTGGGGGCCGCTTTTTAATTCGATAGCTTCCGCTTTAACGTTGCTTGGGGATAACAGGCATTACAACTGAATCTGAACTTTGAACAAATCCGGATCCTTGGGAAGAGCGAGGAATTCCGCCGTCTCTTCCAGCATAATCACTTTGGAAATCAAGGGCTTCAGGGAGAACCGCCCCTCTTTGACCCAGTGGAACGCGGGCAGGAACGTATGATTGATGGCCATTGAACCGATCAACGTCCAATCCTTATTGTAGAGATCGAAGGGACGGAGCGGGACGACGGCGTCCGGCGCCGTCACGCCAAATTGCAAGTATTTCGCCGTTGCTCCCATATATCGGAATGCGTTCTCAATGACCTTCGGGATCCCCGTTACATCAACGACGACGTCAAACCCATTCGGGTAATCGGATAATTTCAAATGTTCGCTGAGAACGGTACGCGTCGCCCCGTTCTCCATCGCCAGATCCAGCTTTTTCCGGGCGACATCCACCACGACCAATTCGGAGGCTCCCGCGCGGGAGATGGCTTGGATAAGCTGTTGTCCCATGGCGCCGGCGCCGAACAAAATCACCCGGTCCCCCGCCTTCATGCTCAGGCGGTTCATCCCGTGAACGACGCACGCCATCGGCTCGATGAAGGCTCCCTCTTCGAAACTCATCGAGTCGGGGAGCTTCACCACGTTTTTCGCCGGAACTTTGACATACTCCGCCATGCATCCGGTTGTCGTGTTCCCCAGCGCCCCCCAATTGCGACACTGGTTCCCCCTATTGGTAAGGCAATACTCGCAAGCGCCGCAGAACAACGAAGGGTCGGCCGTTACCCTGTCTCCGATTCCGTAACCGACGACTCCCGCCCCGACTTCGTGAATGGTCCCGGAGAATTCATGTCCGGGGATGATCGGGTATGGAGACAGGAACTTTCCCTCGTAGATGTGGAAGTCGGTCCCGCAGATCCCGACCCGCTCGACTTTGATCGTCACTTCTCCCGGTCCGGGCGCAGGATATTCGACTTCCTTTACGACGGCGTGGTGCGGCTTTTCGATGACGAGTGCCTTCATTCTCTTCTCTCCTATCGCTTATCTTCTCTAATGATTGATCATATGCCCAGAATCCGGGCCATGTTGCCGCCTACGATGAGCTCATAAGCTTCCATCGAATCCGCCGCACGAACCATTTTCTTGAATTCCCACTCATAATCCACGAATGGAGAATCCGTTCCCCAGATGACTTTCTCCGGTCCAAGCTCTTTGACCGCCTTGGCAATCTCGTAAATGGGTGCCCGCGAAGTCTCCAGGTAAAGGTTGGGAAGCGACCGGGATGCCTCAATCGCCTGTTCAACGCTCCAGAAAAAGCCCATGTGCGCCATCAACAACGGCACTTCCGGAAACGTCCGGGCCATCTCGGCGAATTCGAGCGGAGTGTTAAACAGATCGCTTGCTCCATGGCAGATGACCGGAATTTGAAGTTCCCTGGCCGCCTGGAAGATGGGATCCACCAATCCGTGATCCGCCAGATGGTAGCCGTGGATGGTCGGATGCAATTTTACGCCTTTAAAGCCCAACTGCTCGACGCAGCGCCGCAGCTCCGGAACGGCGCGATCCACGTCCCATGGATTCACGGCGCAAAACGGAATCAGCCGATCCGGGTACTGGCTCGCGTACTCATGAATCACATCGTTGGAAAAGCTGCCTTCCACGAACGGAAAAATGACGGCCTTCTGCACGCCGACTTGATCCAATTTCGCGACGAGTTCCGCGCCGGTCTGCCCCGCTCCGAAGCGGGGACCGGCATGGTTGTGGGCATCTATGATCGTGGCCATCGGGATGACTCCTTTGCTTATGATTTGGGTTGTCTAAGCGCCCCGATCGCGATCGCGATCAGAATGAAACAGCCGCTCAGGATGTTTTTGTACTCAGCTCCGATCCCCATCAGGGTCAGCCAGTTGTTCAGAAAGCTGACAAACAAAGCGCCGATCAGCGTCCCCACCACGTTCATCCGGTTCGTTTTGGAAGCGAGCGTGCCGAGATATATGGCGACGAAACCTTCCAGCAAGTAAGATTCGCTGCCGCGCGGCACCGCGATCCCGGTCCGCGACGTAATCACGATGCCGGCGATCGCCGCCAGCACTCCGCTGATGACGAAGGCGGAAGCGAACACTTTCTTGATCTGGACGCCGGCCAGAAACGAGGTTCGAACGTTGCCGTTAATCGCATCCATGCGGCGTCCCAGCACGGATCTCTCTCGCAGCAAAAACGCGGCAACGGATACAATCACCGCAAACACGAGCAAAAACGGAAGTTTGGCCGCAAGGTTGCCCTGTCCCAGATACAAGAACGGCTCCGTGACGCCTCGGGGGAGCGTGAATAAAATTTGCGGCTGTCCTCCATTGGTGTAGATCAACTCCAGACTTCGAATGACAAACATCATCCCCAGCGTTCCGATAATCGCCGGCACCCCGAGATATGACATCAGGGCGCCGTTCACCGCGCCGACGATCAACCCGAAAGCGACGGGCAGCAAGTACGCCGCCCAGACCGGCAAATCGTGGATCAGAGAGGCGGCGGCGATAATGGACGCGGCGTCGGCAACCTGCGCCGCGCTCAAATCCACCGCCCTCACGGACATCACCATCAGCATCGCAAGCGAGAGAACGATCAGAATCGTGCTTTGCGTCAGAACGCCCAGTATATTTTGGAACACCATGAATTCGGATTTTACGATCGCAAATACAATCAGCACCAAGCCCATGCCGATGAGAGAACCGTAATCACGCAAAATACCGAGACGCGTACCGCTTGGGGATGCCGCGAGTTCGGTCGCCGTCGCTGATCTGCTCACAATCGTGTCCTCCTAGAAGATAGTTACTTGGCCGATCTCTCTCTTGTGCAGTACCGACAAGATGACAGAGATGACCAGAATGCTGCCAAGAATGCCGGACATCGCCGTATTGGACACTCCATTGATAATCAGCCCGTTTGACAGGGCGGCGATAAACATCCCCGCGCAAGTAGTGCCAATCACGCTCAGTTCGCCGGTCTTCGAGAACGTGCTGCCCAGGAACGCCGCCGCCAGCGCGCTGATCAGGAAGTCCAGACCGGAAGCTACCGCCGACGAACCGTAATTGTAGGAAGCGTGGAACACGCCGGTAAGCCCGAGAATCAAGCCTCCGATGACGAACGCAGCGAACAGGGATTTGGACGTGCTGATTCCTCTGATTCTCGCCGCCTGCGGATTTTGCCCCGCCGCATACATGCGCAATCCGGCGGCGGTTCTCTTCAAATGCAGATGCATCGCCAGCATCATCGCCATTACGACGATGACAATGAATGGAATCGGTCCGACGTAGCCTTGGCCCAGATAGGTGAATTCGGGATATCCTTTCAAGGGAATCGCTTTGCCTTGGTTATAAGCCAGCGTGATTCCGGCGAGAACGAACATGACGCCGAGCGTGGCCACGAACGGGGGAATCTTAAACTGATTCACCAGCACCGCGTTGAGCACCCCGGCGACGCAACCGATCAGAATTCCCATGAACAGGACGACCGTGACATGTTGTCCGCCCGAGATCATGCCTGCGGAAAGGTTGGAGACAAAATGCACCACCGCTCCCGCCGAAAGATCGAATCCGCCGGCGACCAGGACGATGGTTTGGCTCAATGCGACCATGGTCAGAATGCTTCCTTGCTTCAAAATTTCCAACAAGTTGCTGATGGCGAAAAACTGGGGGGACAGGATCCCCAGCACGAGGAGGATCAAGATCATCCCCGCCAGGGTGCCTCTTTTGGTTATGACCTTCCCCCAACGCTCCTTCGCGGACACGCCGGACTCGTTGATTCCAACCGCCGATTTCAACGGGTTCCCTCCTCTTGTGGTCCTTCTCCGCCAGTCGACCAATAGAGCAGCTCCTGCTGAGTGGCTTCCCCAGCCTCGAATTGTTTGGTGATCCTGCCTTTGCGCATCACCAGGATCCGGTCCGACATGCCGAGCAGTTCCTCGAAATCGGATGAAATCAACAGCACGGCGGCGCCTTTGCGGGCCAGTTCCGTCATCTGATGATAGATTTCCACTTTCGATCCGACGTCGACGCCCGTCGTGGGCTCGTCGAAAATATAAATATCCGAACTGCCGGTCAGCCATCGGCCGATGACCACTTTCTGCTGGTTGCCCCCCGACAGGTTCTGTATCAGCTGATTCACGCCCGTCGTTGCGATACTTAGTTTTTCGATCATGTCGCGGACGGTTTGCTTCTCCTGGGCTCTTCTCACGAGGCCCCAACGCGACCACCTGGAAATATTGGCGATGGTCATATTCTCCTTGACCGTCAGATTGGCGATCAATCCTTCCTGTCTGCGATCTTCGGGTATGAAGGCGATTCCGGAAGCTGCCGCGTCCGCGGGCGTTCGGGGACTGAACGGTTTACCGTGGACCAGGATTCGCCCCGAAGTCGGCTTTAATGCTCCGTAAATGGTGAGCGCCAGCTCCGTCCGTCCCGCTCCGACCAATCCCGCAATGCCCAAAATTTCTCCTCGTCTGGCCGAGAAACTCACATCGTGCACCGAACGTCCCTGACTCAGGTTCTGTACCTCCAGTACGACCTCCCCGCACGGCAGGTTCTCCTTCGGATAGAGCTGGGTGAGATCACGCCCGATCATCAGACGGATGATTTCTTCCTTGTTCGTCTCCGAAGTCGTCAACGTTCCGGCTCTCTTCCCATCCCGAAGCACGGTGATGCGGTTGGATATTTCAAAGATTTCCTCGAAGTGATGCGAGATATAAATGATGGTAACCCCTTGACTCTGCAAGGTGCGAATGATCTCGAACAACTTCCGCACTTCCCGATTGCTGAGGGAAGCAGTGGGCTCGTCCAGAATCAAGATTTTCGGATTTTTCAGCAAAGCGGACACGATTGCCACTTGCTCCCGCTGGCCTACGGACAATTCGCCCACCGGCGTATCCGCGGTAAAGTCAGCATCGATCCTTCTCAATGCTTCTTCCGTGAGCTGGCGCATCCGTTTAAAATCTAACAGACCGGAGGGTCCTTTCAGCTCATCGCCCAGAAACGCGTTGCGGGTCACATCGAACTGCAGGACATGCTGCTGATCCTGATGAATGATGGCGATTCCGAGTTCTTCGGCATGTTTTGGATGCTGAATTCTCGCGGGTTTGCCGTCGACCGTTATCGTTCCTTCGTCATAGGAATACACGCCCGTTATGATCTTCACCAAGGTGGATTTGCCGGCTCCGTTTTGACCCAGCAATGCGTGCACTTCGCCTTTGCGGACCTCGAAATGAACATGGTCCAACGCGATATGTCCCGGGAAACGTTTGACAATATCCCGGCATACCAATACGGAATCAGAAGAAAGAGAGCTTTCCGCCCCGGCCTGATCTACTTCATGGAGCAATGGCAATCGTTTCCCCTCCATCGGAAGCCGTTGGCCGGATCGCAATCGCCCGGCCAACGGCTTGGTTCATCGTAACCCGCCTTCGTCTCGGCATGCGCTTCAGGGCACAATCGGCCTGACGACAACCACCTGTTCCGTCTGCGGGAATTTGCTCTCGATCTCGGCTTTGTTCATCTTCACCTTGTCCCAGAAATCGGTTCCCCAGCGTTTTTCGGCCGCAGCGACCCCGTTTTTCTGGGTGGCCACGAAGGCTGTGGTGAACAGGGCTCTCGGAACTTGATTCTTATGGCCGTTGATCGCCTGGATCAGCGCTTCCGCCGCCACCTGGCCCATATAATTGACATCCTGGGCAACGGTTGCCACGAACGGGCTGTTGTCTTGGAAGAGCATCTGGAACCCCGCCATATCTCCGTCAATCGCCGCGATCTTGATCTCGTTTCTGCCGGCTTGACGGATCGCTTCGCTTGCTCCGGTCGCGAGCAGATCGTAGGCCACCCACACGCCGGCGACGCTCCCTTTCTTGGGATTCGCCGTCAAAATATCCTGCATTTGCACCTGCACTTTGGCCGGATTGTGTTCCGTCGGCACTTCATGCAGCTTCACTTGCGGATAATCCGCCGCAATGGCTTCAAGCACCCGTTTTCTCGTCTCCAGCAATGGCGCACCCGGCACCCAGAACACGTAGACGTCGCCCTTGTAATTGATGCTGCTCAGCAGTGCCCGGGTCATCATGGAGGCCATCAGCGGCTCGTCCCCGCCGACATCCGATACGCTGCCTTCCACCTGGGCGCCGATCGCCGTCGTGACGACCGGAATGCCAGCCTCGTTGGCCTTGGCCACGACGGGCGCCAATTGTTGAGCGTCCCCCAGGGACACGATGATGCCCTTGACTCCGGCATTGATGAGGTTCGTGATGTTCTCGTTATGCTTGCCCGGATCCGATTGGCCGTCGGCGACGATCACGGAGCCTCCGGCCGCTTCGATGACCGATTGCGCGCCGGCGATGATGCCGCGGTTGTAATCGTTCAGAATTTCCCTGGAAGCGATTCCGATTTTCGCTCCGCCTTCCAGTTTTAATGAGTCTGTCCCGGATTCTGTCCCGGACCCGGCATTCTCGTCGGCAGAGGCGGAACTGGGGGTTGTTGGCGGCGCGGACGAGGATTCCGCCGAGTCCTCCTTGTTTCCGCTAGTGCAGCCTGCGACCAACATCGACAGCACGAGGACGCAAACCATGAGGATTGTGGATTTCTTTTTCATTCTTGCATTCTCCCCTCTTGTTCGTTTTCGCCCTCATGATACATGCCGTTTGTTCGCCGAATCTATACAAACAGACTGTTAAAGATACAGCACA
>Ga0310834_101396_pt1 | contig 14760 bp, 12 predicted proteins | sample SM_ome_2_FD_201314 | JGI IMG/M metagenome (GOLD analysis project Ga0310834, IMG submission 201314) | Sorghum-adapted microbial communities enriched on stacked mutant (SM) sorghum from Joint BioEnergy Institute, Emeryville, California... ... | reverse complement strand
GGCTCGGCGAGCAGGTGTCCGCACGGCGCGGGCAGCTCCGGGCGGAGGGCGATGACCGCGACCACCGCAGCGACCACTGCGGCGACGAGGGCGGCGAGGGCGGCGAGGGCGGCGAGGGCCGCCGCGAGCCACGGGGTTCTGCGCACGGGCCGATCGTCACCACCGCGGCCCGCCTGCGGATCCGCAGATCTACCGAGCGGCCGCCCGCCCCGCCCCGGGACGACGGTCCCCCACGAGTCCCGACCGACGGCCCTGCCCCGCGGCCCCGCCCGCGGCCGACGATCGCCCGGTGCTGTTGCTCTCGCGGTGGAACGTGGTGATCCAGATCGACGAGGACTACCGGCGCACGCGCGCGGTCGCCCGCCTGCGCACGCGCCGCGGCGAACAGGTGGGCACCGGGTTCGCCCACCGACACCCGACCGGACCGGACGCGCCCGGCACCGGCGACGAGCGCGCCGCCGCGGCCGCGCTCGCCGACCTCGCCGACCGGCTCGTCACCGCATCGGCTGAGGCCGACCCGGCTGCGCCCGCCGGGGACGGGCTCGACGACGAGCCGGCCCCGCACGACAGCAAGCGCTGGACCGTGGTGGTCGACATCGCGAACGACCACGGCGCCGTCCGGGCCCTCGCCCGCCTCCACGACCGCACCTCCGACCGCCTCGAGGGGGAGGGCATCGCCCACGTCGTCCCGGTGCAGCGCCCGGCGTCGGAGCTGGGGGCGGGCCCGGCCACCTCACGCGCCCTGCGCTGCCTGGCCGAGCGGTTGGCCGCGGGGGCGGGGCAGCAGGCGGCCGAGACCCGGCCGCGCACGGTCCTCCCGGCCGCCCGTCCACCGCTTCTCGCCGGCCCCGCCAGGCGACCGGTGAACGCGGGCCGGGCCGCGCTCACCCGCTGAGCGGCGCCCGTATGCCCTTCGGCGAACAAGATCGGCGATACCTCGCACTCGGGTTGCAGATGCAAGACACGATGCAGTTTCATATGCAATTGCGACCACAGAGGGTCGCCGAACGAACATCAAGATGCCGGAGGGTGACCGGAGCATGCAGGACTTCACCGAGTCGGCGACCTCCACGGGGGACACCGCCTCTCTCAAGTGGCGCAAGAGCGCGCACAGCAACCCCAACGGCTCGTGCGTCGAGCTCGCCCCGATGGCCGATGGGCGGGTCGCGATGCGCAACTCGCGCTTCCCGAACGGGAATGTGCTGGTCCACACCACGGAGGAGTTCCGGACCTTCCTGCTCGGGGCCAAGCGCGGTGAGTTCGACGACCTCGCCGAGGGCGCTTAGCAACTCACCTGCCCGATCGGAGGGGTCGCACTCCCGCGTCCACCCGAGGCCGCGGCGCTTTGCCGAGTGGCCGCGCAGCGCGCGGGTCGGCGCAAATCGACAACGGCACCCCCGCGCTCCCGCGGAGGGAGACGGATCTCATCGGCGCCCACGCTAGACTGAATTCGCTCTGCACCCGGTCGACGTCGTAAGGTATGCAGCGGCAGGTCCGCGGCTACATAGCACGCGGTACCGTATGGCCCGATGCGCGAGATCCGAGGTCCTCTGCGAGGGGGTGATTATGGCCGACGGCCAGGAGGACGAGCCGACCGATGGCGGATTCGCCGAGGCACGGGGAGGCCCAACCGTCCTGCGCATCCTGGTCGGCGCCCAGCTCCGCCGACTTCGTGAGGCCAGCGGTATCACGCGCGAAGAAGCTGCTTATGCCATCCGCGGCTCGGAAGCGAAGATGAGCCGTATCGAGTCGGGCCGGGTCGGGTTCAAACCGCGCGACGTCGCCGACCTGTTGACGATGTACGGCGTCACCGACGGCTCGGCCCGCGACCTGCTGCTCAGCCTGGCCGAACAGGCCAACGAACCGGGATGGTGGCACCGCTACAGCGACAGCATGCCCGACTGGTTCTCCACCTACGTCGGGTTGGAGCAGGCGGCCACGATCATCCGCTGCTACGAGGCCCAGTACGTGCCCGGCCTGCTGCAGACCGAGGCCTACGCCAACGCCGTGATCAACCTCGGTGAGGCCGTCCGGCCCGACGAGGTGAGCAAACGCGTCGAGCTGCGGATGCACCGCCAGCAGCTGTTGTACGTGCCCAAAGCCCCCGACTACTGGGCCGTGATCGACGAGGCGGTGCTGCGCCGCAAGCTCGGCGGGCCCGACGTCATGCGCGAGCAGCTCGACCACATCCTCGAGGTCAGCCGGCGTACGAACGTCACGGTGCAGGTCGTGCCGTTCGAGCGCAGCGACGTCGCGGCCGTCGGAGGCCCGTTCACGCTGCTGCGCTTCGCCGAGCCGGACCTGCCCGACATCGTCTACCTGGAGCAGCTCAACAGCGCCTTGTACCTCAACAAGGACGTCGACGTGATGAACTACCTCCAGATCATGAACCGGCTGGCCGCGGGCGCGCTGACGCCCGAGCGGTCCACCGAGCTGATCCAGTCCGTGCGCGACGCGCTCTGACCGCGCCCCTTTCCCCGGTACTCCAGACGGCCCCGCCCACGACACCAACGGGCCGGTGGGCCGCTCCGTCGAGCGGCCCACCGGCCCGTGGTGGAGTGAGTGTGCGTGCGCCTACGGCTTGCGGCCGACGCCGGCCAGGGTGGGGAGGTCCTTGGGGTTGTCGCCCGGCTCGGGCCGCCAGTGCGGGATGGGCACGAGGCCGGGCTCGACCAGCTCGAGGCCGTCGAAGAAGCCGCGCAGCTCCTCCGGCGTCCACAGCTTGTACGGGACCGCGCCCGTCTCGTCGTAGGCCTGCTGCGCCCGGTTGAACGCCTCGTCCTCGGTGGTGGAATCGGAGAACGCGAGGTAGCTGCCGGCAACGAGGTTGTCCAGGATTCCGGTCACGACCGACTTCGCCACGCCGTAATCGTTGGTGTGGCCGAGCACGCCGTTGATCGTGACACCGACCGGCTTCGAAAGGTCGAGCGTCTTCGCCGCCTCCCGCAACACCACTTCGGTGTTGGTGAGGTCGGTGTCGATGTACGCGGTGGCCCCCTCGGGAGTGCTGGTCAGCAGCGCGCGCGCGTGCGCCAGCACGGTGGGGTCGTTGTCGACGTACACGATCCGCGCGGCCGGATTGATCGACTGCGCGATTTGGTGCGTGTTGTCGGCGGTGGGCAGGCCGGTGCCGATGTCCAGGAACTGCGAGATTCCGGCCTCACCGGCCAGGAAGCGGACACTACGGCGCAGGAAGTAGCGCATGCTGCGCGCGATGTCGACGATTCCCGGGAAGACCGCGATGTACGCGTCACCGGCCTCTTTGTCGACGGCGTAGTATTCCTTGCCGCCTTGCCAGTAGTTCCAGATGCGCGCCGAGTGGGGAACCGACTCGTCGACCACCGGCCCGGCGCCTGAGCTCGTGGACTCGCTGCTCATGTCGTTGACGCACTCACTCTCTGTGTCGGTAGGCCTCCCAGAGAGTACATGATCCACACGTCTCGATGTCCCGTCGGGAGCCTTCGGTGACGAAAAAAGCTACTCACGCCGCGACTCCGGATGCCATCCCGGGGCACCCGGAGCGCCGATACGAATGGCGTCCCGACCGTTTGCGCAGGTGAGCGGCGACTTGTCCATTCCGGACCCCGCGACGGCGCTCGCGCACGTCACTCGTCCGCGTGACGGAACGCCGAATCGACCGCTCTCAGCCGAAGGCGAAGAGCGGCGGGAGCGTCACCACGACCGCCGCCGCCCACGCTGCGAATACGGGAAGGTACCGGGTCTGCCACCGCTCGACGGCGAGGAACGGGGCCCGGCCGAGCTGGAACCGCGCCGCGAACCAGGCGGCCCCGGCGAGGTTCACGAGCAGGACGAGGTTCAGCCCGAGCGCGGCGAGCCGGTTGGGCGTGAAGCCGAGCTCGCCGACGCGGGCGACCATGGCCCCGAGCACCATCGCGTCGAGCAGGAGGGCGCTCGCCACCGCGAGCAGCTGGACGCGATCGGCCCGCCCCGCGGGCCGTGCCGGATCCCGGGCCGACAGCGCGTAGAGGACGAGGCCCAGCACGACCACCATGAGCGCGTCGAAGACGCCGAGCAGCTCGCGGTCGAACGCGGCGGCGGCGCCGCCCGCCACGGCGTAGGTGATGGCGGCGACCGTCAGCATCACGGCGAACAACGGGGTGAACAGCACCGTGAGCACCGGCGCCATGTTCTCCACGACGTGCTGCTTGGACTCCACCAGCCAGGCCGCCACGACCACCGCGGCGGCCGCCCCCGAGGGCAGCACCCACTCGGCGACCAGGTCGAAGTCGATGCCGATCGGGTCGAGGACCGCGCCGGTGAGCGCGAGCAGCACGCCCCCGCCGAGCGCGATCAGCACGTAGTAGATGACCCACTCGCCGGTGAAGCGGACGAAGTCCATCCGCCGCTCGTGCGAGCGCAGCGTGCCGTCCATGTACGGATAGGCGACCGCGAACCACAGCGCGACCGGCAGGTGGAGCGCGACGAGCACCTCGGTGGCCGAGTCGGCCCGGTAGGGGTAGAGGTTCACCACGAACGCGGCCACCGCGAAGGGCGCGGCGGCGAGCAGCCACCGCCGGGGGTCCAGCCGCCGGGTCCATGCGAAGTAGCAGGCGAGGAACGGCAGCACCAGCAGACCCGCGTTGCGCAGCAGCCACCCCGGCTCCTCGGCGGGGAAGCCCGCCGCCAGCCGCGCGACCTGGGCGGCGACGGCCGCGCCCGCGGCCGGGACCAACACCTCCACCAGGCCGCCGGGCGGGCGCCGGGAAGCGTCACCGACCCCGTCGCCGAGCACCAGCTGCTTCCACAGCCGGCCGCTGTACTCGCGGGCGAACTCCCGCGCGATGCCGTCGACGTGGCCCATCCGCTTCACCGCGACGAGCAGCGCCTCGTCACGGCTGAGGTGCGCCCCGTCCAGCTCGGCGATCTGGTCGCGCAGGTGGGCCTCCAGCTCGTCGAGGTCCCGCTCGTCCACGGCAGGGGCCTTCGCGACGTGGGCGCGCCACTCGGCGATCTGCGCCTCCACCCGGTCCACGGCTCACGCCTCCCCGAGCGCGGGCATCAGGCCGGGGCCGCGCCACACGTTCCCGAGCGCTCGGGTGACGGCCTCCCACTGGCGCCGCTGCTCGGCGAGCGCGGCGAGGCCGGCCTCGGTGATCGCGTAGTACCTGCGGCGACGGCCTTCCGGCGGCGTCCGCCACTCGGTCGTCACGTAGCCGAGCCTGCCGAGGCGGTGCAGCAGCGGGTAGAGCATCCCGTCGGTCCACTCGAGCTCACCACCCGAGAGCTCGCGCACCCGCTTCAGGATCGCGTACCCGTAGCTCTCCCCCTCGGCGAGGATCGCCAGCACGAGCGGCGTGGCCGACGCCGCGACGAGGTCCTTGTCGATCTGCACCCGCGCCTCCCATGACTTGCGGCGCTATGCATAGAAGCACAAGGTATGAACCGCGGCAAGCCGGCCGTTCCTGCTGTTCGGCGCGAAGACGTGGCATCGTTCGAGCCCGCACGAGGGCGCGCACACACCCGAGGAGACCGTGGCCACAGGCGTCGACATCCGCGAGGCGCAGGCGCAGGCCGGGACGGGGCGGTGGTCCGCCCGCAGGTGGGCCGGCCTGGCCGGTCTGGTCGGGCTGGCGTGCGCGCTCTCGCTGCCGTTCGCCCCGGTCGAGGTCGACGTGCCGACCGTGCGCTGGCCGCTGGATCCGTCGGCGCCCCGGTCGACGCTGCTGACCACCACCGCCCACCGGCCGCTCGAGATCGACGTCCGCTTCGGCTGCGCCGTCGCCCGCACCGACGGCGTGGTGCTCGCCACCGTCCCGCCCGGCTCGCCCGAGGCCACGGGCCTTCTGGTGACCTCTCTCGACGGTCGCCTGCAGGTCAGGGCACAGGGCAGGCTCGTGGTCGACGAGCCCGTCCCGCCCGGGCCGTGCGAGTACCGGATCACGGGCGAGGGTTCGGGGCGGCCGCTGCTGGTCGCGGGCCCGCCGAGCCCGGCCACCCGGCTCGACCCGGCCGTCCCGCTCGGGGGTGCCACCGCCGACCCGGGCCGGTTCGCCGGGCCGGAGGACGCGCGCCTCGAGGTCGGCCGCGACGGTATCCCGCTGGCGGTCGACCGGGCGCCGCAGCTGCCCGAGGTCGCCGTCCTCGTCACCGACCTCACCCGGCCCGCGGGCCCGGATGCACCGCTGTCGGTCGCGCTGCGCCTCGACGACGAGTCCGCGAGCCGCCCGTCCCCGGCCAAGATCGTCCTGATCGCGGCCGCCCTGGTGGCGTGGGCGGCCGCCGGCGCCCTGCTCGCGGTCGCCGGCCGCGGGCCGCCGCGCGGGCGAGCGCGGTTCCCCCGGCCACGGGTGGTGGACGCCGTCGCGGTGGTGACGCTCGCGCTGTGGCTCGTGGTCGCGCCCGCCACGGACGACGACGGCTGGTTCGCCACCCAGGCCCGCAACGCCGCGCTCTCCGGCGAGGTCGGCAACTACTTCCAGCTGTACGACCAGAGCTTCACCCCGTTCACCTGGGTCCACCGGGCGCTGTCGTGGTGGCAGCAGGTCGTGGGCCTCACCCCGGTCGTCCAGCGGGTGCCCGCGCTCGTCGCGGGCGTGCTGACCTGGCTCGTGCTGCGGCGCGTGCTGGCGGCGCTGCTCGCGGCCGCGCCCGGGTCGCGCCGGCGCGACGCGGTGGCCCGCGCCGCGCTCGCCGTCGCCTTCCTCGCCTGGTGGCTGCCCTACGACATGGGGGTGCGGCCGGAACCGGTGGTCGCGCTCTGCGCGGCGGTCGCGCTGCTGCTGGTGCTGTCGGGGCGGCTGTGGGCGGCGTGGGCCGCGTGCGCGGTCGCCGGGGCCGGTCTCGCTGCGCACCCGAGCGGGGTCGTCGCGGTCGCGCCGCTGGTGGCGGGGCTGCCACTGCTGGCCGGATGCGTGCGGGTCCCGGGCGACCGCGGCGCCACGGCCTGGCGCGCGCTCGCCGTCGGCTCCGGCGGCGCCACCGCGCTGCTGCTCGGGTTCGCCGACGGCGCGCTGCGCGAGTTCCTGCGCGGCCAGCTCGTGACCGAGTCGGTCTACCCGCAGGACGGATGGGCCGAGGAACCGGAGCGCTACGCGTTCCTGCTCGACCAGATCCCGATGGGCTCCTACGCGAAGCGGGCCGCGGTCCTCGCCTGCCTGGTCGCGCTCGCCTGGTTCGCGGTGGTCGCCCTCGTCGCGCGGGCCCGCCGGGTGGCCGTCCCGCAGCCGCTGGCGGTCGCGGCGGGCGCCACGGCGCTGGGGTTCGCCTCGCTCGCGCTCACCCCGTCGAAGTGGACCCACCACTTCGGCTCCCTCGCCGGCGTGGGCGCGGTGTTCCTCGCCGGGATGCTCCTGCTCGGGGTGCCACTGGCCGCCGCTGCGTTCGGGCGCCGCGTCCCGGCGCGCGCGGTGTTCGTGGTCGCGGCCTCCGCCGCCCTCGCCGCCGCGCTGGCCTGGCGCGGGCCGAACTCGTGGCCGTACGCGTGGCTCGAGGGGATGCCGTCGGCGTACCGGCCGCCCGCGCCGGGCGGGCTCGCCCTCGACCGGCCGGTGCTGTGGGCGCTCGCCATCGCCGTCGGGGCGCTCGTCGTGGTGCGCCGGGCCGGCCCGGTGGAGGCGCTGCTGCGCGCGACGCCCGCCGTGCTCGCGCTCTCGCTCGCGGCTTCCACCGTCCACCTGCTCGGGACGTTCACCGCCGCGGCGGCCGCGGGCACGCCCCGCGACTCGGTGTGGGCGCAGTCGTGGGCGGGGTCGCCGTGCGCCGTGGGCGACGCGCTGCGGGTGCTCGACCCGTTCACCGCCCGCCCCCTGCCCGCCGTCACGCCCACCGGGCCCGGCGGCGCGTTCGTGGCCGGCGGCCACTACCCCGGCAGCGCGCCGCAGGGGTCGCTCGCGGGCCAGGTCTGGGGCAGCCACCACGGGCCCTCGCCCGACGCGCCGACCGGTGCCACGGCGACGGGCTGGTACCGGCTACCGGACGACGACGAGCCGGTGATGGTGATCGCGGCCGGCACCCTCGACCGCGGCAACGCGCTCACGGCGGTCTACGGGCGGGGGCAGGCGCCCGTCGGCGCGCAGCCGCTCACCGACGGGGTCGCGTCCCCCGTGTGGCGCACGTTCACCCTCGACCCGCCCGCCGAGGCCGACACCGTCCGCATCGAGGCGGTCGACGCGCTGGCAGGCACCCACGGGTGGCTCGCGTTCAGCGCCCCGGCGGCGGCGCGGCCGGTCCCGGTGAGCGAGCTCGCCCCGCCGCAGACCCCGGTCGCTCTGGCCTGGCAGGTGGCCTTCGGGTTCCCGTGCCTACGCCCGGCGGCGGTCGTCCACGGCGTCACCGAGCCGCCCGCGCTGGGCGTGCTGCGCGGCTCGCAACCCCTCGGCGGCCTCGGCGACATCGCCTGGCAGCCGGCGCGGGGCGGCGTGTTCGCCCAGGTCCCGCGCACCCAGTCGGTGCTGCAGCTGGCCACCGTCGCCCCGGCCGACCCCTACTTGCAGGTGTTCGTGTTCGGCTCCCCGCTGGCCCGCGACGCCTACGCCCTCACCACGCAGCCGCGCACGGTGGCCGGCGCGTCGACGGCGGTGCGCTGACTGCGGTGCGGTGACGCACGTCAGGAATGTGGCTTTCCTGCAGTCCAGGTTCATGAATGTGGCTTTCCTGACGTCCCGCGCCGTGGCTTAGGGTCGCCTTCGTGACGTCCCACGCGACCAGCCTGCGCGGGCCGGTGCTGGTCGGCGCCGGCGGCAAGGTCGCCGAGGCCGCCACCCTCGTGCTGCTCGCGACCGTGGTGCCGCGGGTGCTCGGCCCGGCCGACTACGGCCGGTTCTCCGTCGCGCTGACGGTGGTGACGCTCGGCTCGCTCGCCATGACGCTCGGCGGGGCGACGACGCTGTCCCGCTACGTCCCCGCCGCCGCGCCCGAGGACCGGCCCGCGGTCGCCCGCGCGCTGACGCTGCGGCTCGCCCGCAACCGCGCCGCGGTGTTCGCGGTGGCGGCGCTCGCGGGCGCCGGGCTCGCGGTGGGCACACCCGCGGTGTTCCCGCCACCGGTGGTGGCGTGCGTGGTGCTCGCGCTCGGGCTGAACGTGGCGGCGACGCTCGTGCTGCAGGCCGACCTCGGGCTCGGCCGGGCCGCCGGCTGGTGCCTGCGCTACCCGGTGCAGAACGCCGTACTGGTGGCGGTCGTCCTCGCGCTGCACGGCGGCTCCGGGATCACCGGCGGCGCGGTCGCGATCCTCGCGGCGGGCGTGGCGGGCGCCGCGGTCGCCGCCGCCGCGTCGCGGTCGCTCCGCGCGACCCCGGGACGCCGCGTGGCCCTGCCGGACGGCGCGCTGCGCTTCGGGCTGCTGCAGGCCGCGGGCGGGGCGCTGACCCAGTTCGTGCACCGCGGCGGGGTGCTCGCGGTCGTCGTGCTCACCGGGTCGGCCGTGCAGACCGGGTTCGCCGCGCTGCCGATCGGGATCGCGCTCGCCGCCACCTATGCGGTCGCGCAGCTGTTCACCGTCACGCTGCCCGCGCTCACCGCGCGGGTCGACGGCGAGCGGGCGCTGCGCAGGCTGGCCGGGCTGCTGCTCGTGCCGGTCGCAGCGGGCGCGGTGGGCGCGACGCTCGTCGTCGACGCGGTCGTGCCCGCGGTGTTCGGCGCCGCCTACACCGACGCGGCGGCGGCGTTCGTGCCGGCGATCGCGATGGTCGTGCTCGCCCCGCTGAACGCGCTGGCGGTGCAGGCGAGCGCGCTGCGCCTGCGCCCGGACGCCGCCCTGTACGCGGGGCTCGCCGGCGCCGCCGCGTTCGTCGCGGTGTGCCTCGCCCTCGTCCCCGGCTGGGGTGCCGCGGGCGCGACGACCGCCGCGCTGGCGGGCACGGCGGTCACGGCGCTCGTGTCGCTGCTGCTGCTCCCCCGCGCGGCCGGCGCCGGGCTCGCCCTCGGCACCGCCGGCTCGGTTGCGGCCGTCCTGGTGGCGGCATGAGTCGGATCAGCGTCGTCGTGCCGACCCGCGACCGGCCGGACCGGCTCGCCGTCTGCCTCGCCGCCCTCGAGGCGCAGACCGCGACCGACATGGAGATCGTCGTCGTCGACGACGCCTCCCGGGACGCCCGCGCCGTGGGCGAGGTCGTGGCGGGCGCGCCCCGGGCCCGGCTCGTGCGCGGCGAGGGCCGCGGGCCCGCGGCGGCTCGCAACCGCGGGGCCGCGGCCGCGGAGGGGACGGTCGTCTGCTTCACCGACGACGACTGCGAGCCGGTGCCGGGGTGGGCGGCCCGCCTCGCCGCCCGGCTGGGCGAGGCGGGCGTCCACGCCGTCGCCGGGCCGACCCGCAACGCCCGCCCGGAGAACCCGTTCGCCGCGGCCGCGCAGACGATCGCGAGCCACCTCGCGGAGGCGTCGATCGACGCGGCGGGGCGGATGCGGTTCGCGCCGACGAGCAACCTCGCCTGCCGCGCCGACGTGATCAGCGCCCTCCCCTTCGACGAGCGCTACCCGCTGGCCGCGGGCGAGGACCGCGACTGGTGCGCCCGGCTGGTCGGCTCGGGCCGCACCCTGGTCTTCGAGCCGGCCGCGGTGGTGCGCCACCACCAGGAGCTCGGGGCGCGGACGTTCTGGCGCCAGCAGGTCCGCTACGGACGCGGCGCCTACCGCTTCCGCGCCGACCACGGCACGCTGCGCCGACCCGAGCCCCCCGCGTTCTACGCGGGACTGCTGCGGCGCGGGTTCGCCGAGGGCGCCGCGGCGGGGGCGCTGGTGTGCCTCGCGCAGGTCGCGACCGCGTGGGGGGTGGCCCGGGAGGCGCTCGCCCGCGAAGCCAGGTAAGGCTAAGTTACCCATCATGCTCACGATCCTGCAGTTCGACGCCGCCAGCGCCTCGGTGCTGCAGCGCCTGCTCGCGGCGGGCGACCTGCCCACCCTCGCGGCGCTGCGGGAGCGCGGCGAGTGGCACGAGCTGGACGCCCCGGCCACGCAGTTCGCCGCGGGCGCGCAGCACACCCTCTACAGCGGCGTCGAGCTGGAAGAGCACGGGCTGTTCTACCCGTTCCAGTGGTCGGCCGCCGAGCAGCGGGTGCGCTACATGGACGCGTTCCCCGCGCCCGCACCGATCTGGGAGCGCCTCGGCGCGCGCACCCTCGCCGTCGACCCCTACGAGAGCCGCCCACCCACCGCGCCCCCGCCCGGCGAGCTGGTCTGCGGCTGGCAGCTGCACGACCGGGTGGTGCTGCGCCGCTGGTCGTCCCCGTCCGGCGCGCACCGCAGGCTGGAGCGCCTGTTCGGACCGCCGCAGCCGGTGGACGAGGTGTTCGGCCGCCACACCGCCGACGAGATGCTCGGCCTGCGCCGCCGCCTGCTCGCCGCCCCCGGCCGGGTCGCCGACGCCGCGACCCTGCTCCTCGGTGAGCAGCCCTTCGACCTGGCGTGGCTCACGTTCTGCGCCGCGCACGTCGCGGGCCACCAGTTCTGGGACCTCTCCCAGCTCGACCCCGCCGGCCTCGACCCGGCCGCCGAACGGGTGCTGGGCGGCACCCTCGACGAGGTCTACCGGGCCGTCGACGCCGCGATGGGCCGCATCGTCGCCGCCCTGCCGCCCGACGCCGACCTGATGGTCGTCTCCCCCGTCGGCATGGAGGTCAACACGAGCCGGGCCGACATGCTGCCGGAGATGCTGCGCGCCGTGCTCGACCCCGCCCCGAGCGCGGACGCGCAACCGAACGGCGGTTCCTCGATCTGGCGGCTGCGCGCCGCCCTGCCCAGCGGGCTGCGGGCGAAGGTGGCCTCGGCGCTGCCGGAGCGGATCGCGCTCGACCTCACCTCGCGGCTGGAGATGCGCGGCGTGGACTGGAGCCGCACGAAGGCGTTCGCCCACCCCGCGGAGAACCAGGGCTACATCCGGCTGAACCTGAAGGGCCGGGAGCGCGACGGGATCGTGGCGCCCGAGGAGGCCAAGGACGTCATGGAGGAGATCACCGCCGGCCTGCTCACGTTCACCCACCTCGACGGCTCCCCGGTGATCCGGTCGATCGAGCGGGTCGCCGACCTGTTCGGCACCGGCTCGCGCGCCCACCAGCTGCCCGACCTCATCGTGAGGTGGGTCGACACCCCCGCCACCCGGGTCAGCGGGGTGACCTCGCCGCAGTACGGCACCGTGCTGCGCCACGGCGTGGGCAGCGGCCGCTCGGGCAACCACACCGAGGGCGACGCGTGGGCGCTGGTCGTGCCGGGGTCCTCGACGCCGGTGCGGCCGGAGCACAAACCCCGCCTCGAGGACGTGGCCGCCACGGCGGCCGCGCTCGCCGGCGTCGACACGGACCTCACCGGCCGTCCCCTGCTCACCCGCTGAGCCGCGCCGCCCGCACCGCGTCCAGGGCCGCCATGACCGCCACACCGTCCTCGGCGGTGGCCAGGGTCGGCTCGAGCTCGCCGCGCACGGCGCGGGCGAACGCCTCCAGCTGAGCGGTGAGCGAGGCGACGAGCGGGTGCGGGCCCCGCGAGGCGAGGCGGCCGCGCACGGCGGCGACCAGCCCGCCGCGGGACAGGCGCCCGACCAGCCTGCCGTCGCGGTGGCGGACCTCGATGCGCTCGCGGTGCGGCCGGTCGGTCGCGCACCGGATGCGGGCCCGCGCCGCCCCGAGCACGAGATCGAACCCGGCCCGCTCCCGGCGCACGTCCGCGCGCCGGACGTCGGTGACGTCGGCCCCGGTGAGCCACCGGGCGAGGTCGACCAGGTGCGGGCCGAGGTCGGTCAGGGCATCGTCGCGGACGGTGTGCGCGTCCCACCCGGCGCGGCGGTAGGAGATCTCGCAGAACACGCCCACCTCGGCGCCGCGCGGCACGGCCTCCCGCAGCCGGGCCACCCCGTCGTCGAAGCGGCGGTTGAACCCGATCCACGGCGTCGGCTCCAGCGCCGCCAGCTCCGCGGCCTCCGCCACGTCGGCCGCGGGTGGCTTCTCCACGAGCGCGGGCAGGCCTGCGGCCGCGGCGAGCCGGGCGTCGGCGAGGTGCGCCGAGGCCGGGGTCGCGAGCACGAGCGCGTCGACGCCGCCTGCGGCCAGCAGGTCCTCCGCCGAGCGGTACCCGGGTACGCCCGCCGCGCCGGCGACACGCGCCCGCCGGGCCTCGTCCGGTTCCGCGACCGCCGCGAGCCGCACGCCCGCCGCCGCGGCGAGCGCCGGGACGTAGCCCTGTTCGCCGAGGCGGCCCGCGCCCACGAGCCCGATCCGCAACTCAGCCATCGTTCCTCCGATCCCGCACGTGGCGTGCCACGCCGAACGGCACGGACGCCACCGCCGTGAGGTGGTGCACCGCGTGCAGGCCCACGCCGAGCACCGCCTCGCCCACGCCGCGCCTGCGCGCGAGCAGCCGGTAGAAGTCGCGGTTCAGCCCGAGCAGGACCGCGAGCGCGACGCCCGCCGCGGCCGGCCGCCGCGCCACGACGCCCAGCGCGCCGACGAGGCAGGCGAGCGCGCTCACGCGGTGCCGCCACCCCAGGTTCAGGGCGGTGGAGGCGGTGCCCCCGTGCCGCAGCGCGAGCGCCACCCAGGGCACGCCGCGGCGGGCGAAGTCGGTGACCACCATCGACCGCAGCGTCCACGCCTTGAGGTGGGTGCCCTGGATCCGCGGGTCCAGCTCGATCCGGGCGCCGGCCGCGACGAGCCGGACACCGAGGTCGATGTCCTCCACCGACGGCAGCGGGTAGCGCCGCTCGTCGAACCCGCCCGCGGCGAGGAACGCCTGCCGGCGCACCGCGCCGAGCCCGGACCAGAACGTCTGTGCCCGCCCGGCGGCGTTCTGGTGGACGTGGTGGTGCAGCAGGTTGCGGAACGCCGCGACCGCGCCACCGCGCGACGGGGAGTCGTCGTAGGAGCCGAACAGCGCGGTGAGGCCGGGATCGGCGAACGCCTCTGCGATCCGGACCAGCGCGTCCGGGTGCACCTCGACGTCCGCGTCGACGAAGACCACGACGTCGCCGTGCGCCCGCCGCGCCCCCGCGTTGCGGGCCGTGCAGACCGGCTGGAACGCGGGCCGGTCGACGACCAGCACCTCGGCCGAGCCACCCGCCTCGGCGAGCGCCGCGACCGCGCGGTCGAGCGCGGCCCGGCACGCGGGCAGCGTGGGCGGTGAGTCGGTGGCCGGGACCACCACCGAGAGCGTGGTCATGGCGGGCTCCCGCAGGACTCGGTGTAGACGGCCCAGCGCTCGCTGCGGGCCACGAGGGTCACCTGGCCCGCGGGCCGGGCGGCCATCGCCGCGTGCAGCGGGCTCCCCACCTGCGCGATCGTCGTGCCGGGCCCGGGTGTGTGGGTGATCCCGCGCATCGGGACGTCGAGCCGGTAGGTGAGCGCCGGGCGCAGCTCGACGGCGGGCCGCACGGTGTCGATGGCGAGGTTCCCGCAGGCGAGCAGGCCCTCGCGGCCGCCGAGCGCGGCGGCGACCTCGTACAGCTCGTGCTCGGCGGCCGACCGCTCCGCGGCGTGCTGCACCTGCAGCGGCAGCCAGGCCACCCGCGGCGCCGCGAACGGGGCGGCGGCCGCGACGAGCGCGGCGGCGACCGCGGCCCGGCCGAGCACCGCCCGGGGCGCGGTCACCACCCACCCGACCGCGACCCCGGCCAGCACGCACAGCACGGCGGAGACCGGGGCGAGGAACCGGCCGAGCGCCGCGTAGCCGAACACCCCGGCCATCACCGCCACCTCGGCCGCCCACACCACCGCGCACGCGGCGAGCGCCGCGGGCAGCCCGCGGCGCAGGTGCGCCGCCCACACCACGCACACCGCCGCGGCCACCCACACCGGCGCGATCACGCAGGCGGCGACGTTC
>Ga0310834_101388_pt1 | contig 14808 bp, 15 predicted proteins | sample SM_ome_2_FD_201314 | JGI IMG/M metagenome (GOLD analysis project Ga0310834, IMG submission 201314) | Sorghum-adapted microbial communities enriched on stacked mutant (SM) sorghum from Joint BioEnergy Institute, Emeryville, California... ... | reverse complement strand
GCTTATGCAAAAAACACTTCAAGGGCAAGCGGCTTCAGCCGGAGTCGCAGGAAGTTCGAACGGGCAGGCCGTTGCACCGGAGTTCCAATACTTGCACGGATCCGCAGATATGTCGAGCTTCGACAGCTTTAGTCCGGTGTTGATCGGATTGTTTGCTTTCTTCTTCGTGTTCCTGATCGCGGGGGTGTCTTTTCTGCGCGAACGAACAAGTGGCACGCTGGAACGGCTGCTCGCGACGCCGCTGCGTCGATGGGAAATCGTCGTTGGTTATATGGCGGGCTTTGGGATATTCACCAGCCTGCAGGCGGTATTGATCGCCGGGTTTACGGTGTATGCGCTGGGCAGCCTGATGGTGGGCTCTTTTGGATATGTGCTGCTTATCATGTTACTGCTGTCGCTAACAGCACTGAGCTTCGGCACGTTACTATCCGCGTTCGCCAATACCGAGTTCCAGATGATTCAGTTCATCCCGATTGTGATCGTGCCGCAGGTATTTTTCTCCGGATTGTTTGATCTGGAGAGCATCTCGCCTTGGCTGCGCTGGATCACACATATCACACCGCTGAAGTATGGCGCGGATGCGCTGCGCGGCATCATGATCCGCGGCGAAGGTTGGAGCGGAATTGCCCTGGATGTGTATGTGTTGGCTGGCTTGTCCCTCGTCTTTATGCTCGCAAATGTCCTTGCGTTGCAGAAGCACCGTAAAATATAGTACGCTGGACAAAGAAGCTTACGATACGAAGGGAAAGGAGAGAGGCCTCTATGTCGGAGAAGAAAGAGCAGTGGCTGGAGGACTTGATCCGGTTGACGGAAGAGGATACGGAGAAGAAGACGGAGAAGCAGATCAAAATTTTGGAGGCAGCCACGGAGATTTTTGCCGAGAAAGGGTATGCCGCCACATCCACCAGTGAAATCGCGCAAAAGGCCGGGGTAGCTGAGGGAACGATTTTCCGCCACTATAAGACGAAGAAGGATCTGCTGCTATCTATCGCTGGACCCATTGTGATCAAGCTGGTTGCGCCGTTTCTGCTGCGGGATTTTGCCAAGACGATTGATATGCCGTATGAAAGGGCAGAGGACTTCTTTCGCGCGCTGGCGAAGGATCGGTTCAAGTTTGTTCGGGAACATATGCGAATTATCAAAATCTTGATTCAGGAGGTCCCGTTTCAGCCGGAGCTGCTGGAGCAGGTGAAAAGTCTGGCCTCCGAGATCGTGTTTGAACGACTCAAGCGAGTGGTTCTGCATTTTCAGGAACAAGGGCAGCTTATTGATGCGCCGCCTTGGCGAATCCTCCGAACCGGTGCCAGTGTCATGATTGGAATGATTTTGGTTCATGTGCTCTTGGTGCCAGATTTTTCGATCGATGAAGACGAAGAAATTGAGTATACGGTGGACCTGTTGATGTATGGGATTGCTGGTCGTCCCCGATAAATTAAATAGAACTTAAACCCGTTTTAGGCTGAGCCTGAAGCGGGTTTTGTTATTTTCTTGGGGGGTGTAAGACTTTCGTAAGACTTTTCTAACACTTTTGCAAGTGGTTTGTTCTTGGATGGTTAGCATTATTCGCTAAGATAATGGGCGAACCAAGTTAAATAATGAAAGGAAGAGAGAAATGAAAAAATTTGGATTGATTCTTATGCTGGGGGCCATGTTGACGTTAGCCGCATGTGGGGCCAAAAGCAATGACATGAACAAAGAGAACATGATGAATGACGGGGGCAACGCCTCCACGGAGATGAACAATTCCTCCGGCAGCGGTGAGATGAACCAAGAGATGATGGGTGAAGAGATGAAAGAGGGCGATATGGACCAGGACATGATGGGCGATGAGATGAAGGATAAGGAAATGATGGACAATGAAATGATGGATGATATGGGCAGCGAGATGGGCAAATAACTTAAAGTTCGTAACCAATCAAACTTCAAGGTATAATGTGATTAACATTTCAGGGAAGACTTACCATATGCCAGGGGGCCATTGTTGTGAGCGCCAAAATTGTAGTTGCCGACGATGAACAAAATATAACAGATGTCTGCCGCCGCTATCTTGAGCGAGAGGGCTGGACGGTTTGGGTCGCCTCAGACGGAGAGGAAGCGCTGCGCCTTTGGGAAGAACATCATCCCGATTTGCTGGTGCTTGACCTCATGATGCCAAAGCATGGCGGTCTGGAGGTGTGTGATCGGATCCGGCAGCAGGAGGATACGCCGATTATCATGCTAACGGCCCGAGGGGAGGAAGCCGACCGTTTGCTGGGACTCACCATGGGAGCGGACGATTACCTGACCAAGCCGTTTAGTCCACGCGAGCTGGTGCTGCGAATCAAAAACATTTTGCGTCGCACAGGCGTTCAAACGGGTAAAGCCGCTGCAGCGGTCCCCTCAAATTTATCGATGGAAGAAGAACACGGGCCGGCGATTGCGTTTGACGGTCTGGAAATTTATCCGCAGGAGCGGCGGGTGCTGATCAGGGGAGCAGAAGTGGATTTGACGATGAAGGAATTTGATCTTCTGCATCTGCTTGCGAAGTATCCGGGGAAGGTGTTTTCCCGCAGCCAGCTGCTAAACCAGGTGTGGGATGTGGCCTATGACGGTGATACTACAACGGTGACCGTGCATATCCGCCGGCTGCGGGAAAAAATCGAGACCAACCCATCGGCCCCGGACTGGATCAAAACGGTCTGGGGAATTGGTTATAAGCTGGAAGCGAGGGGGCAGGAGCGATGAAGCTGCGAACCTATCTCCTGTTGGCCAACCTGCTCAGTATCGCGATGATCATCCTGTTGTTGCTGGCATTTTATCGATATATGTTGTTGAACAAGGAGCAGTTTGTCTGGCTGACCGTCGCCTCGATTGGTGCGGGGCTGGTGTCGGCGCTGCTTCATTTCGTGCTGGTACGGCCGCTGGAAGCTTCGGTGAAACGAATTGGCGAAGGGGCCAAACGGATTGCCGAAGGCGATCTGAAGGCACGGGTGGAGTACACGGGGTTGAAGGAGTTCCGTCAACTCGCCGATCAGTTTAACCATATGGGCGACAGCCTGGAGGCCAGCTTCAAACAAGTATCGGCAGCGGAAGCCGCCCAACGTGAGCTGGTCGCCAACATGGCTCATGATTTGAGGACCCCGTTGGCATCGGTTCAATCCTATGTGGAGGCGTTGGAGGACGATGTCATCCAAGATGAGGCTACCTTTCGGCAATATTTAGCCACTATTCGGACGGAGACGGTACGGTTGGGGGAGCTGATTCAGGACTTGTTTGAGCTGTCAACGCTGGAATCGGCCAAACAGGAAACAGAAGAATTCCAGATTTCAGTCGCAGAAGATGTGTTGATCGAGCTGCTGCCACGATTCGCCAAGCCGTGCGAAGCGAAGTCGCTGCAACTGAAGGTAGAGCTGCCCGATCGTCCGTTAAAGCTGCGAATGGCCCCCCGACACCTGGAACGAGTGCTGCAAAATTTACTGGAAAACGCCGTCAGGTATTCTCCCAAAGAGGGTACAATTACATGCTCGGCTGTGGAGGTCGACGGCGGTCCTGCAAGTGGTTGGATCCGTTTTGCGATCGAAGATCAGGGACCGGGTATCCCTCCCGAAGAGAGGGAGCGGATCTTCGAGCGGTTTTATCGTTCGGATCGATCACGCAACCGAGAAAGCGGGGGCGCCGGTTTAGGGCTGTCCATTGCGAAGCGTTTAGTGGAGCAATACGGCGGTGAGATCGGCGTCGTTGAATCGGAGACAGGGGGCAGTACGTTTTGGTTCACAGTACTAGAAGCGAATGATGGCAGGCATGCTGAGAATATACAACTAAAATAAGGAGGAGGTGGAGGTATGAAGGGCGTACTGGAGCGCCTGCGCAAAGGGTATGGCAAGAAACTCGTAGCCCTGCATACCTGGAACGGCTGGATCATTGTGATCCTTGCACTGACGGGGCTGCTGCTGGTTGGCGGGTTTTGGCGCGGTTTGCTTGGCGAGGGCCGGGTTTGGCTCAAATGGCTGCATATTGCGGTAGGCGTTGCTTCGATCCTTCCGGTCATTTATTACTTGCTGTTAGCGGGGAAGCATTGGAAGCAACTGAGACAAAAGCCTTGGCAACGGTTGAATGTCATCGTGGTCCTAGCCTTGTTGTTAGGCTGGTTTGGCTCTGGCGTGCTGCTCTGGCAGTTCAAGGCCGTGGGGCCGAGGGTGTCCAATGTTGCGCTCATCGTGCATGATCTCTTGACCTGGATTGGCTTGCCGTATATCATTTACCATTCCATCACCCGAACCAAATGGTTGAAGGAACCGGCCCGACGGTCAATTAAACCTGAGGCTCGCCCAGCCGCTGCAGGCAAGAAGGCAGAGGTTGTGGCGGCGGGAGGCGCTGGATCCCAGCAAGGTCCCTCATCTCCTCAGCCGGTCTATACCCGCCGAGCGTTTATCCGCGGAGCTATCGGCGTAGGGTTGGCGGTCACGGTAGGGCCAACCTTTCTGAAATGGTTGGGGGACTCCTTTGGCAGCATCGGCGGTACGACAGCGGTGGATAAACTGCTGGAGGAGAATGCGAACAAGCTCGTCCCCAATCCCGTGCCGCTGCCGGACTCCGCACAGGTTGTTGGCGGCGGAGCGCAGGGGCGTTTTCGGATCTATACGGTGACGGATATTCCTACTTTCACCAATGAGAACTGGTCGTTTACGATCGATGGGCTGGTGAACAACAAGTTCAAGTGGAACTGGGAGGAATTCCTTAAGCTGAAGCGTAAGGTGCAGGTCAGTGATTTTCACTGTGTGACAGGCTGGTCGGTGTACAACAATACTTGGGAAGGCATCCCGCTGCGCGAGTTGCTCCAACAAGCCGGCGTGAAGCCCAACGTTCAAACGGTGAAGTTCTACTCGGGGGACGGGGTCTACACCGATACCCTCACTTTGGATCAGGCAAATATGGACGATGTGATGGTTGCGGTGATGCACGACGGCAAACCGATCCCAAGCGATTTGGGCGGACCGGTAAGGCTGATTGTGCCGAAGATGTACGCCTACAAGTCGGTGAAGTGGCTGAACCGCATCGAGCTTATCGAAGGCGAGCATGTCGGATATTGGGAGCAGCGCGGTTATTCCAACGATGCATGGGTAGGCCTGAGCTGATGACTCGTATAGTAAAAAGAAGAAGCCGGAAACTCCGTTCAGGGGCTCCGGCTTTTTTGGTTGGTGTTTTTTTACCCCCTCTTTTTGAGGATTATCCCGTTGCATCAGATCGGTCGCGGGAAACTTATGAAGTGAAGTATAATCCCAAAACCCGACGATCCCCAGTTCTGATCCAAAGGGATAATCTTGAGATGAGGTGTGCGGAAGATACAGATCACCATTTTCATGCCCCGTTGCTGAATGTTTTTTTGGTGTAGGGTAACAAATTTTGGAGACGGTGCTTTATGTTCCGGCTGTGGACGGCTACAATAACAGAAAAGAGAGAACGCGACAAGGAGTGCAAGAGCCATGAATATCCACGAACTCAGAGAGCACCGCCAATACCCGGACAATATCGGACATGAAAATAACCGCGCCACCTTCGAACGCGATTATTCACGGCTGATCCATTCCCCGACCTTCCGCCGGCTGCAAGGGAAGTCGCAAGTATTTGGGGCCGGCACAGGCGATTATTATCGAACCCGGCTGACGCATTCGCTGGAGGTCGCCCAGATCGCCCGGGAAGCGGCGCGCAGTCTGCTGCGCACGTATCCGGAGCTGGCGGCTGACCGCGCTCAGCATCCTGGATTGGTTATCGATCCGGAGGTAGTGGAATGCGCCGCCATCTGCCATGATTTTGGTCATCCCCCGTTTGGGCATAAAGGCGAAGAGGTACTGGATCAAATATTGGAGAAACTTATTGAGGAGAAGGTACAGGCAGCTTTAAAAGGCAAACAACCGACTCCGGAAGAAGAGCAGCAAACGAGGGCCGCCTTACGTCAGAAATACGAGCATTTTGAAGGCAACGCCCACAATTTCCGGCTGATGATGTTCCTGGAGAAGCGGGAAAACATCGATGGGTTGAACCTATCCGATGCGGTATTGCTGGGAACGAATAAATACCCTTATCCCGGCACGGTCAACAAGAAAGGGTTATATCTGCATGAATGGGAGTACATCTCTTACATACGCGACCGCTGGGGCATTCCTGAGGGCAAGAAAACGTTTGAGGCGCAACTTATGGACCTGTGCGATGACATCGCTTATTCGGCCCACGATCTTGAAGATGGCATCAAGGCGGGAAAAATCGAGGTACACGAGCATTTCCTCAAGGACTCGCACATTCAGCGGCTGATTGTCGAGAAGATCATGACGTTGGAGGACGCTTGCTGGACGGGATGGCAGCCGCCACAAATTCAGGTTAAGGTGGCCGAGGTGCTGGACGATTTCCTGCGCATCTGGAACGTTAAAATGCCGGTGTGCGATCATGACTATTCCCGCACGCGTCGGGAAGTCAAGGCTTATTGGGTCAGCTTGTTCGTTGGCAGCTTGGGAGTGACCGACGACGGCGATTGGCAGAAGGTTACGTTCGTGAAGGACGGGCAGGAGGACATGGATATGCTGCGGACGGTGAGCGTGCTGAAGAGCTTCGCTTGGGTGACGATGATCCGAGATTTGCGGGTTCAACGGCTGCAGAAGCGCAGTGCTTGGATTATCAAGCGGTTGTGGGATGCCTTTGTTGATCCGGAGACCAGCAAATCGATTATCCCCGGCGACTGGCTGCGCAGATTTGATCGGGACCAAGCTAGACCTAAACCAATCTGGACATGGGAGCATATGATCATCGATTATATTGCCGGCATGACGGACGCCTACGCGGAAAAGATCTACAACGAGCTGTACGGACTGAAGGTAGGTACGATTTACGATATGGATTAGAAAAGACAAACGGACCGGCGAAATGCCGGTCCGTTATTTTAGATGTGGAAGCTTTATAGCGGCGGGTTGGCGTGGCATTTCCGGCACACCGGATAATACGACTCGTTGCCGCCGATTTGGATCTGTTCGCCGGTGTAGACGGGTTTACCGTTCTCCACCCGCAGGTTCATTGTCGCTTTGCGTGCGCAGAACCAGCAGATCGTTTTCATTTCCTCGATTTTGTCGGCATAAATCAGCAGCAGGCGGCTGCCCTCAAACAACTGGTTCTGGAAATCGTTCTTCAATCCGAACGCCATTACAGGAATATCCAGCTCATCAACGATACGGACCAGCTGCTTGATATTGCTCTCATTCAGAAATTGGCATTCGTCCACCAATACGCAGTATAGGCGCGGGGTATGATTTTGGACGATTTCAAAGAGGTTCGTATCTGGATAAATCGGAATCGCCTCTCGACGCAACCCGATCCGCGAGGAGACATAGCCAACCTCATCACGGTTATCGATCGCCGAAGTAAAGAGCAGCACTGGTTTGTTTTGCTCTTCATAATTGTGGGCAACCTTCAAAATTTCGATCGATTTGCCGCTGTTCATTGCTCCGTACTTGTAAAATAATTGTGCCAACGATGACGTCCCTTTCTATTCGTTCTATCGCAAACCATGCTCTTTATTCTAGCATACTTCGCTTCGGTTGTTGGATAGGCTGGCGCGAAATTTGGAGAAAATCAGCGTCTGGAAAAAGTTACATCGCTGCTTCGGCCGCGCGGCTGTGCGTTTTGCGGATTTGCATCGCCATCACAGATCCATACCCCGCATGCTCCAGCAGGTGTATAATGGAAATTGGGTAAAAGGCCCAATGAAGGGAGAGGTGTATATGTCCGTCCATACGGAGAAATCGCTGCCTAGAAAAAGCCTGAAGGAGCTGGGGATCTCGGCTCGGAACGTAATTCATTTTTTGGAATATTTGAAAGCGCATTCGATTGAATTGCATAGCTTCATGCTCGTGCGGCAGGGGCATGTTGCGGTGGAGGGCTGGTGGGCGCCTTATGGGCCGGATCTGCCGCATATGTTATTTTCCCTGAGCAAAAGCTTCACCTCAACCGCCATCGGCATGGCCGTTCACGAGGGCAAGCTGAGCGTGGATGATCCGGTTGTTTCTTTTTTTCCGGAAGAAGTGCCGGAGGAAGTATCGCCGAATTTGGCCGCCATGCGGATCAAGCATCTGCTGATGATGGGGACGGGCCATGCGGTGGATACGATGGGGGCGCTTGCTGGAGCGAAGGACGGGAACTGGGTGAAGGCGTTCTTGGCCTTACCCGTCGAGCATGACCCGGGGACGGTCTTCGTCTATAATACGGGAGCGACCTACATGCTGTCTGCCATCCTGCAGAAGATCACCGGGGAAACCTTGCTGGAATATTTGCAGCCCCGTCTGTTCGAGCCGCTGGGTATCGAGAATCCGACTTGGGAGAGCTGCCCGCGCGGCATTAACACCGGGGGATTTGGACTCAAAGTAACGACAGAGGATGTTGCGAAATTCGGCCAGCTGTACTTGCAAAAAGGCGTGTGGCAAGGCAAACGCCTGGTGGAGGAGAGCTGGATTGAGGCCGCAACCTCCAAGCAGATTTCCAATGGAAACGGCGGAGACAGCGACTGGGCGCAAGGCTACGGGTACCAGTTCTGGCGCTGCCGCCGCGGTGTATATCGGGGGGACGGAGCGTTTGGCCAATTTTGCATCGTTCTGCCAGAGCAGGAGGCTGTGCTGGCGATGACGTCCGGGACCAACGATATGCAGGGGATTCTGAACGGCGTATGGGAGCACCTGCTGAGTGCCTTCTCTGAAGGAAACGAAGGCTCTTCCGAAGAAGATGCGGCGGCGGAGCAAGAACTGCGTCATGTATTGGAGGGGCTGGTCTTGGAGCCGCCTCGATTGCAGGCGGATTCGGAGCGGGAGGCTGAGCTTGGCAGCGGTAAAGAATGCGTGCTGGAACCCAATGACTTGGATCTTCAAAGCATGAAGATCGAGATTCAAGGGGATACGGCTGTGCTGACGGTTAAGAACCCGCGCGGTGAGCACCGGATCGAACTAGGGCGTCATACGTGGCGATTGGGGCGGACGGCGCTGTTTGGCGGGGAGGAGCAGATTGCAGCCTCCTTCACCTGGAAGTCGCCGGAAACGCTGCTGCTCACTATCCAGCGCATCGAGACGCCGTTCCGATCCAGCATCGACATCGAATGGCTGGACGAGGGCGTCGAAATCCGCCATGCCATCAACGTGTCCTTCGGGGAGACAGCTTCGCCTCCGATCCGGGGGCACGAACAGTAACCGCCGAGGGCAGTTATTCCTTTGGGTAACGTTCCGTCAGCAACCGATTCACCAAGTCGCTCATGCCCTCCCATGAATCCTTCATGAGGAATTGCTGCTGAATCGGGGCGTTCCACGGGCGCGGGATCCCGATCGTGAGCCGCCCGGCTTCCTTGGCTGGCAGCAAATTATGCGGACCGTCATCGATGAGCAGATCGAAGTCGAGTAATGTTTTTCGCTTGGCGACGAAGAAGTTTTCAAACGGGATAAACGGCATCCAGCGTTGCAGCCAGTTCCATTTTTCCTGTACAGATGAAGGGCGGGCGGCGGTAACGATGATGACATCATGGTCCTGCGTCATCTTGCGTACTTCCTCGACGGTGTGCTCATCAAAGATCTCCAGCTCCTCATACAAGCCGGGGCGCCCGAAGAAGATGTCTTCATTGCACTCGGGATGCCAAATTTTCGTCATATCGAAGCTGATCATTTGATCCATCGTGAGCGGGCGGTCGGGGAACTGCAAATTATGATAATAGATCGCCTTGGGCACGAGATGACAGAGGGTATCGTCCATATCGATGGCTACAATGTGTTTGCGCATGAGGGAAATCTCCTGATTCGATGTATTCTTGGATTGGTATGACTTCCTCTAAGATATCAGAAAAATGCGGTTTTGGGATACCGTAAGGCCATGTAAAAAAAGAACCCGGCTCCGTATCAACGGAACCGGGTTCTTCTGCATGAACAGCCATAGGCGGTTTACAGCTTCACTTCATCTCTGAGAATCTCTTCGATTCGTGTCAATACGTCTTCGCTCAGCTTGATGCCGGAAGCTTTGGCGTTCTCGATCACCTGCTCCGGACGGCTGGCGCCAACCAGTGCACTGGCCACGTTGTTTTGACGTAAAATCCAAGCCAGGGCCAGGTTACCTACCGTGATTCCAAGTTCAGCAGCAATTCCCTCAAGCTGCTTCACCTTGGCAATGTTCTCTTCCGTAATTCCTTTGCGGACCCATTCCAGCTTAGCTGCACGGCTGTCCTGCGGAATATCATTTGCCGATGTATATTTACCGGTGAGCAGACCTTGAGCCAGCGGGGAGAACACTACTTGGCCGATGCCGTGGCGTTCGCTGACCGGAATAACTTCCTTCTCGATATAACGATTAAACATGTTATATACCGGCTGGTTCACAACGATGCGATCCAGCAGGTAACGATCCGCCAAGCCCACGGCTTCCGCAATTTGCGAAGCTTGCCATTCGCTGACGCCAGCGTACAGGATTTTACCTTGGCGAATCAGGTCATCGATCGTGCGCAGCGTTTCGTAAAGCGGTGTTTCCGGATCGTGACGGTGGCAATAAAAGATATCAATATAGTCATGGCCAAGACGCTTCAGGCTGGCATGAACTTGCTCCATCACGTGCTTGCGCGACAAGCCGCGATCGTTAGGTCCGTCCCCCATCGGCCAGAACGCTTTCGTAGCGAGTACGTAGGATTCCCGCGGATAAGCTTTCAGCGCTTTGCCTACCAGCTCTTCGGCAGCTCCTCTTTCATATACATTGGCGGTGTCAAAGAAGTTGATCCCTAGATCGTAGGCGGTTTTGATCGATTTCTCCGCATTTTCACGTTCGACATACCCGCCGTAAGTCAGCCAGCTTCCCAAGCTGATTTCACTGACTTTGAGGCCGCTTCCGCCTAGTCTTCTATATTCCATGTTTCGTCATCCTCCTTGAGCATTTGAATTGTAACCATTTTCATTCTATAAAAGTTCATATACAATTGAAAGAAGTGAAAACCCCTTCACTAAATTATATCCATGTTACTTACTATACAAAGTATAGTGTCCTATATCGAATCTATAGGATCTGAGATAGCATCATGAATCCATCATACGAAACCATCGATTTCAGGGGAGGATATACCGAATGAACAGCATCCGTAAAGCAAGCAATTACATTCCGAAAACACCGGAGCATATCGAATGCAATATCGAAAAAACGTTGGACGTCCTTGGTGGAAAATGGGCGTTTCTGGTGATTCGCGAGCTGTTTGGGGGGACGCTTCGTTTCGGGGAGCTGCAGCGCCGTATCCCGCAAGTGAGCCCGCGGGCGTTAACCAGTACGTTGCGTCATCTGGAGGAGAAGGGCGTACTGGAGCGGACGGTGTATCCTACCGTTCCCGTGACAGTCGAATATACACTTACGCCGAAGGGGATGGATTTGCATGTGATCTGTCATGAGATGAAGGTTTGGGCTGCGCGGTGGACCTAATGGAACAGGGAAGGGGGTCCATGCTTAAACTGATCGGCAGAAGTATCCGTGACTTCCGCAAGTATTCCGGTAAGCTGCTGCTGTTTCAACTGCTATATATGCTGGCTACGAGCGTCTTTGTCCTGCCGGTGACGACGTTTCTGTTCAACCGCGTTCTCCGGGTCGTCGGCTCTGGTTCCCTGTTGAACGGGGAGGTGTACCGGCTCGGGTTGAGCTATAAAGGTGTGGCAGGACTGATTCTCATCGGGCTCGTTGCCTCTTTTACCCTGCTAATTGAATTGTTGGTCCTCATCGTGCTGATTCAGCAACGCTTTTTTGGCAAATCGATTCCCATTTCTGACGCCGTGTTGACCGTGCTGCATAAAATGCCCAAGCTGTTCGGGTTTGGCGTATTCCAGCTGCTGTTGTTGTTGCTGCTCTTGATTCCGTTTGTAGACTCGCCGTTGTCGGCTTCGTTTTACGCGTTGTTTAACGTGCCGATCTTCTTGAACAATCAAGTGCTGGATGCTTCATTCACGATGACCGTAGCTTATCTCATGCTGATCGCAGGGCTGCTGTATACTTTGCTCCGCTGGATTTTTGTCCTGCATTGCATCGTGCTCGAGGATATGAACCTCCGGCAGGCGGTTCGCCAAAGTCATCAGTTGACACAAGGTCGGCGGTGGCGGCTGTTTGGAACGCTGCTTCTATTCAACTGCATGGTGGTGGGTGTCACCTCTGCGCTAGTAACTGCGCTAGGGCACATTCCTTCCTGGCTGGACCTGGATGTGCTTGCGCTGGTGTCCCAGCACTATTCCCTGACCGTTTCGACGGTACTGGCTTATCTGCTGGAGCTTCTGTTGCTGCCCATCAACCTGTTCGTGCTGACGAGGCTTTATTATGCGTTGGGCCGCTTAAAATGGATTCGGCCAAAGGATCAGCTGCAAGTGCGCCGCAGCCGAATCGGTCGTCTGGAGGACCAGATCATCGATTGGTGGAAGGGGCTAAAGTGGAAAAGGATGGCGTACGTCCTGAGCGCCGCCCTTTATATATCCCTTGCGTTGCTGATCGGTCTGCGGGCAAACGAGAGCCTCGTCTACGCAAAATGGAACGTGCAGATCGCAGTCCATCGCGGAGATACGTCGAACGCTCCGGAAAATTCGCTGCCTGCCCTGATCTCGGCAATTGACAAAGGCTTTCAGGTTGTGGAGTTGGATGTGCAGTTGACCAAGGATGGCGTCGCCGTGTTAAACCACGATTCTGACCTGCGGCGGATGACTGGCTTGAAGAAGCGGGTCGCGGATATGAACTTCAATGAAGTGCAGCAACTGTACATCGGGATGGATGCGAACGGTTATCCGATACATATTCCCTCGTTATCCAGCGTGCTCGCTGAGGCGCAAGGGCGCATTAAGCTGTTGCTGGACCTGAAGCCTAACGGCGCGCCGAGTGAAGCGCTGGCGGAGGAGGTTGTCCGCCTCATCAAGGAAGCGGGAGTCGAGGAAGAGGTAAGGGTGCAATCCTTCGACGGCGAAGTGCTTGGCCGCATCCGTGAATTGGCTCCCGAGATCAAGATCGGGCGCATTCTGTTCTTCGCTCTTGGAGATCTATCGGTGCTCGACGTTGACTTCTATACGATCGAGCAGGTGATGTTAACGGATTTTCTCGTGAACCAGGCCCATGCCGACGGCCGCGAGGTTTGGGTGTGGACCGTCAATTCCCGAAGGGATATGAAGGAAGTGCTCAAATATCCGATCGACGGCATCATCACCGATTATCCGGAGACCGCCCAGTCGATGGTAGAGGTGGATTTGTGAACTGAATAGATCAGAACCCAAAAAGCGCCATCCCGTTGAAGGGATGACGCTTTTGATTTCATGCTGACTGGCCAAGTATGGAATTCTTCTACTCTTCTCCCGTTGCGATCGGGTTCTCAGGGTAAGAGATCCAGTCGCTCCAGCTGCCGGCGTACAGCTTGACCTGCGGGTAGCCGAGCCGGTAGAGGGCGAGCACGTTCGGGCAAGCGCTCACGCCGGAGCCGCAGTAGACGATGGCTTCGCGGCCTTCGTCGAGTGCGGCGATGACCGGCGCCAGCTGCTCGCGCAGCTCGCCCTCGCTTTTCCAGGAGCCGCTGTCATCCAGCACTTGCTTCCAGAACCGGTTGATGGCCCCGGGAATGTGGCCGGCTTTGGCGTCGAGCGGCTCCTGGCGTCCGGCGTAGCGATCCGCGGCGCGCGAGTCCACCAGCAGGACGCCGGGATCGCTGAGCGCCCGGCGGATGTCCCGGACCTCGGCCAGCAGGTGCGGCCGGGGGGAGGGGGTGAACGCGGCGGGGACGATGGTCCGCCGCTCCGAAGTCACGGGATAGCCGCCGGCTTGCCAGGCGGCGAACCCCTCGTCCATGACGTAAACCTCGTCATGGCCCAACCAGCGCAGCAGCCACCATAGGCGGGAGGCGTTCATGCCTCCCTGGTCGTCGTAGGCGACCACCCTGGTGGCGTTGCCGATGCCGGCGCGGGCGAAGCGCGCGGCTAACTCGTCCGGGGCGGGCAACGGGTGTCGCCCGCCATGCGTGGTGACCGGTGCCGACAGATCCTGCTCCAGATCGAGATAGACGGCACCGGGAATATGCGCAGCGTCATAAGCCGCGCGCCCGGCCTCCGGCTGGCCCAGCTCAAAGCGGCAATCGACGATCACGAGATCCGGTTCATACATTCTAGCTAACAGCCAACGTTTGGATACGATTGGTTCCATAAGGCATACACATCCTCTGCACACATCATATGGAACCATTATAAGCTTAAAACTTAGATCAGGCGATATCCGCTAGGCAATGTTCCGCTGGTGCGAATTTGCCGAACTTGTTCTACCGTGAGCCGTTGGTTGGTCGCAATGAGAGATTCCACGTCTTCGCCGCCGATCAGATCATCTAAGTCATTCAGGCGCCGGCTGCCGCGGAGGATCCGGAAGTTCCCTCTAAAGCGGGGCCGCGTAAAGAGTACAAGCGTTGCGTTAGGATTGGAAGAAACGAAGCGCAGGCTCTCGATTCCGTCCAAAATAGCATCGGTGTTACGGATGCCGAGGTTCCCGGTATAGACACAGCTTCTTCCCGTCAGATTTTCCTCGGAATAAACCGTCAGCCGGGGAGAAGTTTGAGAGATGTGAACCAGCTTTTTCATAGAAAGCTCCTCCTTATCTTTTTTGGCGATAGATTGGGGCTGCTTCTATTAGATCTTAAGGGTCTATGAATATTGCATATTACTCTATTCTTTTTAGTGTTGAGGGGTGAAGATAAAAGTAACCCCCGGCAGCCCGATTCTATAAAAATCAGGCCAAAAGAGGAGAAGGCAATGGATAGAGAGGTGCGGGAGGAACAGGCTTGAA
>Ga0310834_101386_pt1 | contig 14834 bp, 10 predicted proteins | sample SM_ome_2_FD_201314 | JGI IMG/M metagenome (GOLD analysis project Ga0310834, IMG submission 201314) | Sorghum-adapted microbial communities enriched on stacked mutant (SM) sorghum from Joint BioEnergy Institute, Emeryville, California... ... | reverse complement strand
TCTCCCGCAGCTTGCGGCCGGTGGTGTCCTCGCTGGCGGCCACCACGTCGTTCGGGTCGGTCGCACCGTAGGTCAGCGACATCCGGACCAGTTGCATGGTCAGCGTCGAGGCGCCCTGTTTCGGCCCACCCGTACCGTTGGAGACCAGCGCCCGGAGGAACCCCTTCAGGTCGACGCCGTGGTGGCGGTAGAACGCGTGGTCCTCGGCCGCGATGATCGCGTCGCGCATCGCCGGCGAGATCTGGTCCAACGGGACGTCCTGGCGGTTCTCGTCGAAGAAGCGCGCCAGCAGGGTCTTGCCGTCCGCCGCGTACACCTCGGTCGCCTCGGGGACCTGCGGCACCGTCAGCTCGGCCGGCAGGTTCTGGAACGACTCGACACCGGCCTTGGCCACCAGCCCGGACAGCGTCACCGCGGGGAACGCGGCGGCGGCGACCACCAGCCCGGACAGCAGCGCGCTGCCGAGCAGCACGGTCGGCCCGCGCAGCCGGCAGCGGAGGCGGACCTGGCGGGGGTGGAGGCGGGGGCGGACCTGGCGGGAGTGGACCCGGCGGGGGTGGGGCATCGCAACCTCGTCGACGGGGGTGGGTACGTCGCAACGGGCACCTGGCGCGCGAGGACAACGCTACGCGCGCCTTTTGTCCTTTCGATCCGTACAATGCCCCGACCGCACGATTGTTCGACGACGCGGGATGGAAAACTGACTCGTACGTCACACCCGGCGAGCCGGCGGCCAGGGTGGGCGGTTTCAGCCGGCCGTCGTCGTCCCAGACGCGGTGGACGCCCGGCGTGCCCGTACCGCCGCCGCCAGCTCCGCCAGCACCTGCTCGGTCTCCGTCCAGCCGAGGCACGCGTCGGTGATCGACTGCCCGTACGTCAGCGGCCGGGTCGGGTCCAGGTCCTGCCGCCCCGGCACCAGGAACGACTCCAGCATCACCCCGACGATGCCCCGCTGGCCCGCGGCCAGCTGCCGGGCGACCTCGGCCGCGACCACCGGCTGCCGGCGGTGGTCCTTGCCACTGTTGTCGTGGCTGGCGTCGATCACCAGCCGCTCGGGAAGCCGGGCCGCGCGCAGCAGGGCGAGTGACTCGGCCACCGAGTCGGCGTCGTAGTTCGGACGGCCCCGGCCACCGCGGAGCACCAGGTGGCAGTCGGCGTTGCCCCGGGTGTGCAGGATCGCCGGCGCCCCGGAGACGTCGATGCCGGGGAAGACGTGTGGCACCCCGGCGGCCCGGATCGCGTCGACGGCCGTGCTGACGCTGCCGTCGGGGCGGTTCTTCATCCCGATCGGCATGGAGAGCCCCGAGGCGAGCTGCCGGTGGACCTGGCTCTCGACGGTACGGGCGCCGATCGCGCCCCAGGAGACCGTGTCGGCGATGTACTGCGGGGTGATCGGGTCGAGGAACTCGCAGCCGACCGGCAGCCCGAGCCGGAGCACGTCGAGCAGCAGGGCACGGGCGGTGCGCAGCCCGGTGTTGACGTCCCCGGAACCGTCCAGCGCGGGGTCGTTGATCAGGCCCTTCCAGCCCACCGTCGAGCGGGGCTTCTCGAAGTAGACCCGCATCACCACCAGCAGGTCGGCGGCGTGCCGGGCCGCCGCCTCGCGCAGCCGCCCGGCGTACTCCAGAGCCGCCGCGGGATCGTGGACCGAGCACGGGCCGACGATGGCGAGCAGCCGGTCGTCCTCGCGGTCCAGCACCCGGGCGACCGATCGTCGGCCGTCCAGCACGGCCGCGGCGAGCTCCTCGTCCAGTGGCAGCTCGTGGTGTAGCAGCGCCGGGGTGGTCAGCGGTACGACCCGGTCGATGCGTTGGTCGCTGACCCGGCCCAGTCCGGTGGTGGTCATCATCGTCCGCTCCCTCCGCCGGCCTCGCCCGGGGCCGGCGCCCGGGAGCCGAGCCGGCTGTCGACATGGAAAAAGCAGGGACGACGTCCCTGCTTCAGCCGGCTCGCGAGATCGGGTGACGTCAGGTCGTGGCCCAGTCACCGGCTCCCCGAGCCGGCTGACTAAACCATCGATACGAGCGCACCACGGAGGGAACGATACCCGACGCACCACGGTGTGTGGGACATGCGTCCAGGTAAATGGGATGGGTCCCCTCGGGGCGAAAGCCCCGAAGGGACCCATCCTGCCACGGGTGGGACGCCGGCCCGCCCACCGGGCGACCGACCTGCCTACAGCACGACCAGTCCACCGGTGACGGGCAGTTCACCGGTCTGGGCGCCGGACCAGTCCGAGGAGAAGAGCAGCCGGTCACCGTCGTACAGGGTGACGGCGAGCCGGTCCGTCCCGCCGAACAGTCCCCGGTCGGTGGCGGTGAGCTGCAGGACCAGCCCGGTGGCGACCGTCACCGGACGCCGTGCGTCGGTGACGTCGACCAGGCGGGCGCCGCCGCGCAGCGCGATCCGGTTGGCGCCGGCGACGCTCTGCACGCCGAGGGACGTCGCCGTGGTGCCCAGGATCTGGTACCTGCGGCCACCGGACCGGAACGTCAGTTCCGTCAGCGCGGCGTCGAGCCCGATCCTGGTCTGCGCCGCGAGCACCGTGACGTCGACCCGGGTCCGCGGATCGGCCGGGTAGGCGCCGGCCGACCGGGTCGGGGTCAGCCCGGCGGACCCGAGCACCACCCGGTTCTCCGGCCGCAACACCGCCACCGTGGCCGGGGCGTCGGCGCTGTAGGTGCCGCCGACCGTGACCGTCACCTGGTGGTCACCGGCCGGCAGGGTGGCGGTGCAGCTCGCCGAGCCCGTCGAGGGGTCGGTGCCGAGCGCGGCCACCGGCGCGGTGCACAGCGGACCGGCGGAGGTGCCGAAGGTCACCGTCGCGGTGGTGACGTCACCGGGGAAGGGATCTCCGCCGGCGTCCCGGACCGTCGCCCGCAGCAGCGCGGTGGTGCGTCCGGCCCGGTCGCCGTACGCCAGGGGATCCCCGGTGTACGTCGCCTCGGCCCGCTCGGGGGTCACCCGGACGACGAACCCGGCCGTGCCGGTGAGCCCGTCGGCGTCGGTCACGGTCACCGTCACCGGGTACTCGCCGGGGGCCGCCCGGGTGGTACCGGCGACCACCCAGGTCCGGGCACCGTCCCCCGCCTCCTTGGCCTGCAGGGACAGCCCGGCCGGCAGGCCGTCCGCGGTCGCGGTCAGCGCGTCGGCCCGGCCATCCGGGTCGGTGGCCCGGACGTACAGCTCCGGGGAGACGGGGTCGCTGTACTGGACCGTCACGACCGCCGGCCCGTCGACGGACACCTCCGGGGTGGCCCGCAGCGCGAAGTCGACGTCGCTGAGGTCGAAGAAGACGTTGCCGACCGCCTCGACCTTGATCCGGGCCGCCTTCGCGGCGACGTTCGGCAGGGTCACCGTCTCGGCGCCGTCGTTGGGCGTGCGCTCCGCGAGGACGTACGGGAAGGAGACCCCGCCGTCGACGGAGAGCGAGATCCGCACCTCGGTGGTGTTGACCGGGGCGACGTCGGTGCCGGCGACGTCCCAGGCCACCTCCAGCGCCGAGCCGCCGGCCAGGGTGCCGGCGTCGGCCGGGGCGGTGACCAGGAACGGTCCCGCCTCCGGCGCCAGCCGCAGCGCGGTGTCGGCGCTGGCGATGCCGCCGGCGCCCGGGTTTCCGTCCCGGACGGTGAGCCGGAAGTGCAGGGTCCGGTCCCCGGCGAAGCCGACCCAGTCGGCGGTGGGGAGGAACTCCGAGTAGCAGTCGACCAGCTCCGGCGGGAGGTTGCTGGCACTGCCACTGCTCGGCGGGGGCGGCGCCGGCGGGCAGGTTCCGGTGACCGCGTTGGTGTTGTTGGCCAGGATCTGCGCCATGTCCGGGAAGACCCGGGTCGGGTTGGTGGTGACGGTGTTCAGCCCCGGCGAGTAGTACTTCAGCGTCTCGTCCGGGCCGACGAGCGCCGCCGTGCCGAACTGCCGGAACAGCGGTCCGTTGGTCTTGGTGTTGGAGACCAGCGCGGTGCCGGCGGTACTGCCGCCGCTGATCCCGCCCCGGTCGTTCTGCTCCCACAGGTAGGTGACGGTGTCGCCGTCCGGGTCGGTGGCGCTGCCGGTCAGCGCGAACGGGGTCCGGACCGGGATCGTGTACGACTCCGGCGCCGTCACCACCGGTGCGTGGTTGCCGGTCTCCTCGACCCGCCAGCCCTGGTTGTCGACGGCACCGCCCCTGACCGTCTCGCCGACGAACCCGGTCGGTCCGGCGGCGCCGTCGGCGGCGGCCAGGGCGAGTGACTCGACGTCGGTGGCGGCGAGCGTCCCGCCGAAGGTGACCTGGAAGCCGGTGTCGTCGAGGGCGCCACCGCCGAACCCGGTGACGCTGACCGTGGCCCCGGCCGGCCAGCCCGGGATGTTCTCGATCGCCGACCTCAACCCGGCGGTGGTGTAGTTGACGCCCCGGACGATCGGCTCCGAGCTGTGGCCCCGGAAGCTGATCCGGAAGCTCTCGCCGTCGGTGTCGAAGTCGCGCAGGGCGACGTTCTGCACCTCGTTGACGGCGGGCCGCTGGGAGGTGACGTACGTGGTGATCTCGGTGTAGCTGTGGTGCGACCAGTACGGGTCGCTGTGCGGCTGCAGGTTGTCCTGCTGGCAGATGCCGGCGTACGCCATGATCGAGGAGCCGCTGCCCGGCTCGTACGAGCTGGCCGCGCTGCGGTTGCCGCCCGAGCAGTTCCACTGGGTGCCGTTGAAGGTGTGGTTGGCGCCGAACTGGTGGCCGAGCTCGTGCGAGACGTAGTCGACGGCGAAGTAGTCGCCGACCGGGGTCGGCAGACCGGTGCAGCCGCGTGCCTTGTTCGCCCCGCCGACCACGCCGAGCCCGGCGACCCCGCCACCGGCGACCCCGAGCGCGATGTGCCCGACGTCGTAGTTGCTTGCGCCGACGAGCTGGCCGAGGACGACCCCGGTGCGGTTGAGCGTGCTGCTGCTGCAGGAGCTGAGTTGGGCCGGGGTGTAGCAGGGCGCCGCCCCGCAGGGCCCGTTCGGGCCGGTCGCCTCGGCCGGGGTGTTCAGGTTGGTCCTGTCGGTCGCGTCGACCAGCACCAGGCGGATCGCCGTCTCGTCCTCGTAGATCTGGTTGACCCGGTTGACCAGGGTGACCTTGGCGGCGGTGACGTTCTCCGGACCGAAGAAGGCGGCGTAGGAGGGGTCGGTCACCAGGGCCAGCCGGTAGGTCCGCAGCCGCACCTCGGCGCCGCCGGTCGAGCCGGCCGGGACGTCGTCGGCGGGCTCCGCCGCCGCGTGCGACGCGTCCTCACGCTCCACGAAGACGTCGTCGGGGTGGGCGGTGTCGTGGACGTAGTAGCTCGCGTACCGGTCCCGGTCGGTCCGGCCGAACGGGTCGACGTACCAGACTCCCCGGGAGGAGCGGATCGAGGCGTGGAAGCCGAGCGGCGTGAGGTCCGCCCGGACGGTCGCGGTCGGATCGTCCACACCCCGTCCGGCGAACGTCCTGATCTCCGGGTGGCGGGCGGCGAGGCCGGGTTCCATCACCGGCGACTCGACCAGCGCGAAGCGCTCGGTCGTCCCCTCGGGGGTGGGCAGGGGGACCACCAGCGCCTGGGCACGGGCCGCAGGGCCGCCCTCGGCGGGCGCGCGGTCCAGGGTGGACGCGAAGGCCGTCCGGTCCAGGGCGAACCCCGCGTACCGGCGGGGCCGCACGTCGCTCGGGCCGGCCACCCGTGCGGTGGTGCCGGTGATACGCGTCCAGGGGTTGTCTGGTCGGGCCGGTGCGGCGGGGGCGGGGGCGGGGGTGACCAGCACCGGCAGCACGCCGGCCACGAGGGCGGTCGCGGTGAGCGCGGCCAGCCGCCGCCGTGGCGCGGCGACGGCTGTCCACCGTCGCCGGTCGGGAGCCCGGCGGCGGGTGCCGGCGGGGAGCGAGCGCATCGTCACGGGTCGTCTCCTTGGGACTGCGTCGGCCGCTGGCCGGGGCCGGACCCACCGCGGTCCGGCCGGCCATCGATCGGCATCGGGGTGACCAAGACCATAGGGGTCCGCACGGTGTGGGGACACCCCCGGGCGGCCGGAACCCCACGGCCGCGGCGCGTTCCGCCGAGGTTGCCGTCCGGTACGGCCGGCGGATCGGATAGCGTCGTGGGCATGCCCGAGACCGGTTATCCCTGGCCGATCGAGACCACCCGGCTGGACAACGGCCTGCGCGTGGTGGTCAGCGAGGATCGCAGCGTGCCCGTCGTGGCGGTGAACCTCTGGTACGACGTCGGGTCGCGGCACGAGCCCGAGGGCCAGACCGGCTTCGCCCACCTGTTCGAGCACCTCATGTTCGAGGGCTCGGTCCACGTGGCCAAGACCGAGCACATGCGGCTCGTCCAGGGCGCCGGCGGGTCGCTGAACGCCACCACCAACCCGGACCGGACCAACTACTTCGAGACCCTGCCCTCCGAGCACCTGGCCCTGGCGCTGTGGCTGGAGGCCGACCGGATGGGTGGGCTGGTGCCGGCACTGACCCAGGAGACGCTGGACAACCAGCGCGAGGTGGTCAAGAACGAGCGGCGGCAGCGGTACGAGAACGTGCCGTACGGGGACGCGTGGCTGCGCCTGCTGCCGCTGCTGTACCCGCCCGGGCACCCGTACCACCACGCGACCATCGGCTCGATGGAGGACCTGGACGCCGCCGACCTGGCCACCTTCCAGGCCTTCCACACCACCTACTACGCACCGAACAACGCGGTGCTGACCGTGGCCGGGGACGCCTCGGCGAGCGAGGTCTTCGAACTGGCCGACCGGTACTTCGGGCGGCTGCTCCCGCAGCCGGACATCCCACCCGCGCCGGACGGCCGGGTGGTGCCGGCCACCGGCGTACCGGTCCGCCAGACGGTGACCGGGAACGTGCCGGCGCCGCGGATCTACCTCGCGCACCGCACCCACCCGTTCGGCGAGCCGGGCTACGACGTGGTGACCGTGCTCGCCACCGTGTTGGGCAGCGGCCGGGGCAGCCGGCTCTACCGGCGGCTGGCCGACGGTGCCCGGCTCGCCCAGCCGGACAGCGTCAGCGCGTTCGGGGTCGACCTCGCGCACGGTCCGGCACCGTTGATCATCACCGCGACCGCCCGGGACGGGGTCACCGCCGAGCAGCTGGAGGCCGGTCTGGTCGAGGTGGTCGAGGGGCTGGCCGACGGGGTGACCGACGAGGAGATCGAGCGGGCCCGGGCCCTGCTGACCACCGCCTGGTGGCGGCAACTCGCCACGGTGGACGGCCGGGCCGACGTCCTCGGGCGGCACGCCACCCAGCTCGGCGACCCGGCCCGGGCGGCCGAGCGGCTACCCCGGTGGCTGTCGGTCACCGCCGACCAGGTGACCGAGCTGGCCCGGGACCTGCTCGGCGGTGCCGACCGGGTGACCCTGACCTACCTGCCCGACGACGCGGCGGGCGTACGCGAGGAGGCGGCGTGAGCGAGCTGTTGGTCAGCGAGCGGCCGGTACCGGGCACCCCCCGGCCGTACACCTTCCCGACCGTGGTGCGGCGGAGCGTGGCCGGGGGTGACGTGGTCGCCGCCCACCTGCCCGGCCACAACCTGGCGGTCGCGGTCCTGCTGCTCGACGCCGGTGCCGGGCGGGAGCCGGTGGGCCGGGAAGGGCTGGCCGGGGTCGTCGCCAAGGTGCTGGAGGAGGGGACGACCCGGCGGGACGCCACCGGGTACGCGCTCGCCCTGGAAGGGCTCGGCACCGAGCTGTCGGTCTCGGTGGACTGGGACTCCTTCCAGGTCGGGGTGCAGGTCCCGGTGGACCGGCTGCCGGCGGCGGTGGAGCTGCTGGCCGAGGCGGTCCGCACCCCGAGACTCGACCCGGCGGATATCGACCGGGTCCGGAACGACGAGGTGACGGCGCTGCGGATGTACTGGGCCAACCCCGGTCCCCGGGCCGACGCGGCGCTGCGCGCCGCGTTGTTCGGCGTGGACCGGCGGCCGGGGCGGCCGATGGACGGCGACCCCGAGTCGGTCGCCGCGGTCACCGTGGACGACGTGGTCGCGTTCCACGCCGAGTGGCTGACCCGGGCGGGGACCCTGCTGGTCGCCGGTGACCTGGACCGCATCGACCTCGACACGTTGGCGGCCACGGCGTTCGTCGGTGCCTCGCCGGCGGCGGAGCCGGCCGGTGACCCGCTCGACCTCGTGGTCCCCGACCAGCGGCGGATCGTCCTGGTCGACCGGCCCGGCTCGGTGCAGTCCACGCTACGGCTGGGGCACGTCGCCCCCCACCGGGCGCACCCGGACCACGTGCCGATGACGCTCGCCGCGACGGTGCTGGGCGGGGCGTTCACCTCACGGCTCAACCACCTGATCCGGGAGGTTCGCGGCTACACGTACGGGATCAGGGCCGAGTTCGGGTACTCCCGGCGGTTCGGTCGGTTCGTGGTCAGCTCCGGCGTGCAGACCGCGGTCACCGCGCCCGCCCTGGTGGACGCGGTCGGCGAGATCACCCGTACCCGGGACACCGGGGTGACCGAGGCGGAGCTGGCGGTGGCCCGGTCCTGGCGGGCCGGCCAGCTCTCCGTGGAGCTGCAGACACCGCGGGCGATCGCGAACGCCCTGGCCACCCTCGTGGTGTACGACCTGCCGGACGACTACCACGCGTCGCTGCGGGAGGCGCTGCTCTCCGCGACCGAGTCCGAGGTCTCGGCGGCGGCCGCCGCGCACCTGTACCCCGAGGGGCTGACCCTGGTGGTGGAGGGCGACGCCGGCGCGATCCGGGACGACCTCGTCGCCAGCGGCCTGGGCGAGGTCGTCGACGCGGGCTGACCAGGCCCGCCGGGCCGCCGTGGCCAGCGGGTGGGAATCGGCTTGCCAGGTCGTTCCGGCGACTGGGTAGCCTGCGGGTATGAGGATCGGCATCGTTGGGGCCACCGGTCAGGTCGGCGGCGTGATGCGGCGGATACTCGCCGAGCGTCGGTTCCCGGTGGAGCGGTTGCGGTTGTTCGCCTCGGCACGGTCGGCGGGGCGGACCCTGCCGTGGCGGGACGGCGAGGTCGTCGTCGAGGACGCCGCGACCGCCGACTACGCCGGACTGGACATCGTGCTCTTCTCGGCCGGGAAGGAGACGAGCAGGGCCCTCGCCCCCCGGGTCGCCGAGGCCGGCGCGGTGGTGATCGACAACTCCTCCGCCTGGCGGATGGACCCCGAGGTGCCGCTGGTGGTGGCGGAGGTCAACCCGCACGCCGCCGCCGTACGCCCGAAGGGGATCATCGCCAACCCCAACTGCACCACGATGGCGGCGATGCCGGTGCTCCGCCCGCTGCACGCCGAGGCCGGGCTGGTCAGCATGGTGGTCTCGACGTACCAGGCGGTCTCCGGGGCCGGCCTGGCCGGGGTCGCCGAGTTGGACGAGCAGGTCCGCAAGGTCGCCGACGGCGCCACCGCGCTGACCTTCGACGGGTCGGCCGTCGACTTTCCCGCCCCGCGCAAGTTCGCCGCGCCGATCGCGTACAACGTGCTGCCGCTGGCCGGCTCGATCGTCGACGACGGCTCGGCGGAGACCGACGAGGAGCAGAAGCTCCGCAACGAGAGCCGCAAGATCCTGGAGATCCCCGACCTGCGTGTCTCCGGCACCTGCGTCCGGGTTCCGGTCTTCACCGGGCACTCGCTCCAGGTCAACGCCCGGTTCGCCCGCCCGCTGAGCCCGGCCCGGGCGCGGGAGCTGCTCGACGGCGCCCCGGGAGTGGCGCTGGCGGACGTGCCGACCCCGCTCATGGCGGCCGGCAAGGACCCGACGTACGTCGGCCGGATCCGCGTCGACGAGACGGTCGAGAACGGGCTGGCGTTCTTCTGCTCCAACGACAACCTGCGCAAGGGCGCCGCGCTGAACGCGGTGCAGATCGCCGAGCTGGTGGCCGCCGAGTCGGCGTGACGTGTCGGGCGCCCGGTCCGGCCCGTCGGTGTGACGCGACCACGGCGGCCGGCCCGGGCCCGCTCGGCGAGGTGTCCGCGGCCGAAAGGTGTACCCGGTGGAGAACCAGACGGAACAGGCCCTGTTCGAGCTGCTCGGCAGCGGGTCACTCGGTGTCCTGGCGACGGTCAGACGGAACGGCCGTCCCCAGTTGTCCACCGTCGTCTACACCTACGATCCCGCCCGGCGGCTGATCCGGGTCTCGGTGACCGAGGGGCGGGCGAAGACGGCCAACCTGCGGCGCGACCCGCGGGCCAGCCTCCACGTCAGCAGCGCCGACGGCTGGTCGTACGTGGTCGCCGAGGCCACCGCCGAGCTGAGCCCCACCGCGGCCGACCCGCACGACGCCACGGTCGAGGAGCTGGTCGAGGTCTACCGCGCGATCCGGGGCGAGCATCCGGACTGGGACGACTACCGGCGCGCCATGGTCGCCGACCGTCGGCTGGTGCTGCGGCTCGCGGTCACGCGGGTCTACGGCATCCCCCCGCGCCGCTGATCCCCGGCCACCACAAACCGGCGCGTCTCCCCACACCCCGACCAGCGGTCACGCCCGCGTGCCCGCTCCCGGTCGGTCACCGCCGTCCCGGTCGCGGGTCGTTCGGGCGGTCACCCCGCCGGTGGCCCACCTCGTCCCCGTCCGGACGGCCGTCCTGTCGGACGACGGCGGTTACCTTCCGTGCTGCCCGGGTAGGCGACGGTCGACACGAGAGGGGAGCAGGATGACGACCGTCGGAGAGTTCATGACGACCCGGGGGCTGGTGACCATGGACGGCACCGATACGCTCACCGCCGCCGCCCAGGAGATGCGGGACAGCGCGATCGGCGACGTGATCGTCACCAACGGGGACCGGGTGGTCGGGATCGTCACCGACCGGGACATCACGGTCCGCGGCGTCGCGGAGGGACTGGACCCCACCACCGCCACGCTGAACGAGATCCTCACCCAGGACGTGGTCACCGTGTCGCAGTACGACGACGCGGTGGCGGCGGCCGACCTGATGCGCACCTACGGCGTACGGCGACTGCCGGTGGTCGAGGACGGCCGGCTGATCGGGCTGGTGTCCCTGGGCGACCTCGCGGTCGAGCGGGAACCGCAGTCCGTGCTCGCCGACATCAGCGCCGACGAACCGAACAACTGACCCGATCCCGGCCGTGCCCTCCGCCCGCGAGTGCCGGGCGGGGCGGCCGGGTGGGTGTGGGACCAGCGCCGCGAGGTGAGGGGAGGGCCGAAGCGGTGGACCCGACGACCAGCTTTCTCGAGTCGCTCAACCACCGGCCCCCGGACGTGCTGCTGAGCAGGGTCCGGGGCACCGTGCGGCTCGAGCTCGAGGAGGGGGACCACCTCGACACCTGGCTGCTGGTGTACAGCCTCGGCAACGTGAGCGCCGCCCAGGCGGACCGGCCGGGAGACTGTACCGTCCGGACCGACCGGGGCTTCTTCGACCGCATCGCGACCGGCGACGTGGACCCCATCGCCGCGCTGCTGCGCAACCGCGTCAGCGTCGAAGGCGACCTGATCCTCTACACCTATCTCCGGCACCTGGTGCCCGGCCCGCCCGGTGCGCACGACCCGCGGGAGTGGGTGCGGCGGCGGAGGCAGCAGCGATGAAGCCACTCGTCAGCATCCTCGACGGAAACACCTTCGTGGTCAGCGACAACCGGGGAGACATCGACCCCTCGCCGACCTTCCCCACCGGACTCTTCTCGTACGACACCCGGTTCCTGTCCAAGTGGGAGCTGCGCGTCAACGGCGCACAGCTCACCCCGCTGTCCGTGGACGACCTCCAGTACTACGAGTCGCAGTTCTTCCTGGTGCCGGGGGAGCCGACGCACTACGGCGACGCCACGTTGTCGATCATCCGTCGTCGGGTCATCTGCGGGAGTTTCCGGGAGGCGCTGACCATCCTCAACCACGCCGACGAGCCGGTCGAACTGACCGTGCGGCTGGACGTGGAGTGCGACTTCGCGGACCTGTTCGAGATCAAGGACGTGCGGGAGAAGAAGGGTGACACCACCGTCACCCTCGACGAGGGCGAGCTGCGCTACTGCTACCAACGGGAGACCTACCGGCGCGAGACGGTGATCACCTCCAGCGCACCCGCCGAGTACCACCCGGGCAGCCTCGTCTTCCACCTGCGCATCGACCCGCACGGGCGCTGGGACACCAGCATCCTGGTGGAGACCCTGGTCGAGGGGGTCGGCGGCCGGGACATCCGGATCAACCTCCAGCGGCACCACGGCCGCGCGGCGGACGAGCTGCGCCGGGAGCTGGACGAGTGGCTGGCCCGGGCGCCGAAGCTCACCAGCGACTACGAGGCCCTGGAGGAGTCGTACCACAAGAGCCTGGTCGACCTGGCCGCGCTGCGCTACACGCCGCTGGCCACGGGTGACCGGCTGCCGACCGCCGGCCTGCCCTGGTTCATGACGCTCTTCGGCAGGGACAGCATCATCACCTGCCTGCAGACCCTGCCGTTCACCCCGGAACTGACCGCGCCGACGCTGCGCTACCTGGCGTTGGCCCAGGGCGTGCACCTGGACGACTTCCGGGACCGGGAGCCGGGCAAGATCCTGCACGAGACCCGGTACGGGGAGTCGACCGCCTTCGAGGAGCAGCCGCACTCGCCGTACTACGGGTCCGCCGACTCCACACCGCTGTTCGTGATCCTGCTCGACGAGTACGAACGGTGGTCCGGGGACACCGCGCTGGTCGCCGAGCTGGAACACGAGGCTCGGGCCGCGTTGGACTGGATCGACCGGTACGGCGACCTGATGGGCAACGGCTACGTCTGGTTCGAGCGGCGGAACCTGCGCAACGGGTTGGAGAACCAGTGCTGGAAGGACTCCTGGGACGCCATCTCGTACTCCTCGGGAGAGCTGCCGGATTTTCCCCGGGCCACCTGTGAGCTGCAGGGCTACGCGTACGACGCCAAGATGCGGGGGGCCCGACTGGCGCGGCTGGTGTGGGGCGACCCGCTCTACGCCGACCGGCTGGAGCGGGAGGCGGCGGAGCTGAAGCGGCGCTTCAACCGGGACTTCTGGGTCGCCGACGGCGAGTACTACGCGCTGGGTCTGGACATCGAGGGCAGGCAGGTCGACGCGCTCTCGTCGAACATGGGTCACCTGCTGTGGAGCGGGATCGTCGACGAGGACCGGGCGGCGAAGGTCGTCGAGCACCTGCTGGGGCCGCGGCTCTTCTCGGGCTGGGGTGTCCGGACGCTGGCCATGGGTGAGGGGCGCTACAACCCGATCGGCTACCACGTCGGCACCGTCTGGCCGTTCGACAACTCGCTCATCGCCTGGGGACTGCGCCGGTACGGCTTCCGCGAGGAGGCCGGGCGGATCGCCGAGGCCGTGATCGACGCGGCGAAGTACTTCGGTGGACGACTGCCGGAGGCGTTCGCGGGGTACGACCGTTCGCTGACGAAGTACCCGGTGCAGTACCCCACCGCGTGTAGTCCGCAGGCCTGGTCGACCGGGACGCCGATGTTGCTGATCCGGACGCTGCTCGGCCTGGAACCGCACGGCGAACACCTGGTGGTGGACCCGGCGCTGCCGGAGCGGATGGGCCGTATCGAGGTGTTGGACATCCCGGGCCGATGGGGCCTGGTCGACGCCTTCGGGCGGGGACGTGGCTAGCCGCGGGGTGTGGCGCGGCGGCCCCGGGCGGGTGCGACGTCCCGGTGGGACGGCGTCGGGCATCCGTCGGGCCCGCAACCGGCGCCGGGCGGACGTACGGGGCAGGAGAGGGAGAAGCGATGGGAAGTCCGACGGACGAGTTCTTCACCGGGCTCGAGGATCGCGCACCGGAACTGCTGCCCACCACGGCGCGGGGCACCATCCGGTTCGACCTCGACGAGGACGGCCACACCGGCTACTGGTTCGTGGCGATCAACCGGGGCAACGTGCTGGTCTCGCGCGAGAACCGCGAGGCGGACTGCGTGGTCCGCACCAAGAAGAGCCTGTTCGACGAGTTCGCGAGCGGTGCGGCCCACATCCTCTCCGCGTTCAACCGCAACGACGTGACGGTGCAGGGCAGCCTGCCCCTGCTGTTGACGTTCCGGCGGGTCTTCCCCTCCCCGCCCGGCACCCGTGACCCCCGGGAGCGGGTCCGGGCGCGGCTGGGCGTCCGGACCGGACCCGGACGCCGGTTGCGGACCGGACGTCCCGGCCGGCTGGAGAGGCAGGAGACGCAGCAGTGAAGGAACTGGTGAGCATCCTGGACGGCAACACGTTCGTGATCAGCGACGTCCAGGGTGACATCGACCCGTCGCCGGACTACCCGTCCGGGCTCTTCGCCTGGGACACCCGCCTGATCTCCAAGTGGGTGCTCACCATCGACGGCGAGCGACTGACCCCGTTGTCCGTCGATGACCTGCAGTACTTCGAGAACCGGTTCTTCCTGGTACCGGGCGAGCCGACCCACTACATCGACGCGAAGACCTCGGTGATCCGCCACCGGACCCTCGGCGGTCTGTTCGAGGAGCGGCTGACCGTCCTCAACCACCGCAACGAGCCGACGGTCCTCACCGTACGGATGGAGGTGGCCAGCGACTTCGCGGACGTGTTCGACGCCCGGGGAGGTAAGCCCCGGCCTGGCCAGTTGCGCCAGATCGTCGACCACGGCCGGCTGAAGCTGTGCCACCAACGGGGACACCACCGGGTGGAGACCATCGTCACCAGCACCGAACCCGGCGAGGTCGACGAGGGCGGGTTCACCTTCCGGGTGGAACTCGACGCGCACGGGCAGTGGTCCACCACGCTGCGGGCGGTCGCCGTGTTTCCGGGCGCGCAGGGCCACGACGTCCGGGAGAACCTGCTCGGCTACCGGCCGGAGCGGCCCGAGCTGCGGCGGGAACTCGCCGAGTGGGTGGCCGCGGCGCCGCAGCTCACCTGCGGCTCGAAGGTGCTGGACAACGCGTACCGGCGGGGCCTGGTGG
>Ga0310834_101383_pt1 | contig 14855 bp, 14 predicted proteins | sample SM_ome_2_FD_201314 | JGI IMG/M metagenome (GOLD analysis project Ga0310834, IMG submission 201314) | Sorghum-adapted microbial communities enriched on stacked mutant (SM) sorghum from Joint BioEnergy Institute, Emeryville, California... ... | reverse complement strand
TCCCATTTGCGCCCCAGCTTGGCGAGCTGCTCGCCGAGACGCCCGATCTCGTCGTTGCCAAGCGGCGGAAGCGGCGGGCTCGGGTTCCCTTTCTCGAGCAGCAGCATCGTCTCGCTGAGCAGCTTGAGCCGGTGGCGGATCGGAAAACCGCGCAGAAATCCGAACACCGCTCCGCCAACCGTAAGCGCTCCGATCATCGTCACAATGAACGGAACAAGCGAGCCCCAGCGGTTCACGTCCCCCGCCAATCCGTAGCGAATCAGCAAGTAGATGACGAGCGCGCCGATGCCCAGGGAGTAGAGGACGGATTCCCCCATCTGACGCCAAACCATGTTGGCGACTTTCCGCGATTCCATCCGTCTGCTCCCTCCCTTACACCGTTCGGATCTTGATATCTCCTACGAGATAGAACAATTGCAGTTTCAACCGATATTCTTTCCGGTCGTAATCGGGAGACCGCCAGGACAAGCGATGCAGCACCCCGCCGTCCCGGTGCTGCCGGTATTCGATCTGGCCGAACAGCACGGAAGCTTCGAGTTCGAGCCCGTAATCCTCGGGGACGGTCAGATCGACGTCGCCGACGAGTCCTTGCAGCACGACGAAAGTCTCCTTCTCCTCGGGTATGGCGAGAGACATGTCCATCCGGATTTCCCCCACCGCTTGCCACAGACTCATCGACTGCAGCACCCAGGACCGGTCGCCGAGCCGCAAGTTCAGAAACATCCGGTGCGCGCTTCGATACAGCCGGGGCGGCGCCGGCCGCGACCGGAAATAGAAGTAGCCCAGCGAGAGAAGCACCACCAGGGCGAACAGGACGAACTGGTTGAGGATCAGAACGAGCGTGCTGATCGCGACGACCGCGAGCGCCAGCTTGTTGCGGTCGCTCCGGAACCTGTAGAAGCCCAGCGCAAGCAGGATGGCGGCGTTCACCGTCGCATAGCCGGCCAATCCGCCGAACAGCAGGTATACACCGGCCGCCAGGAACAATATGGAGTGATTCGACAACTTCACGACCGGCTGCACCTCCCCCCGCCGCGCTTCACCCGCTTTAAGCCGAAAGCCATAACGGATATATCCGTTATGGCCGTTCGACACGCATCGTCTCATGATAGCACAATTTGGCTTTCGCGTGAATGCGGGGCGCTTACTCGGCCTCCGCGGCTTCCGCGGCGGGAGCCACCCGGCTCTTCAGCGCCGCGAGCTCCTGCTCGACGCGGAGCGACTTCTCCGGATCGAGGCGATGCGTCGAGGCGACGATCGGCGAACCCGGAATGCGGGCCACGTCGGCTTCCGCTTCCATCTGCAATATTTTCTCTTCCATGCGCTGGAATCCCGCCGACGCGTTGCCCGATTCGATCGTGTGCAGCGTGCTGACCTGGGCGATCTGCTTGCGCGCTTTGGCCATTTGGGCGCGGGCGATCAGCTCGTTGCGCTTGTTGCGCAGCTTGTAGAACTCTTCTTTCATCTCATGCAGTTGGGCGGTCAGCTCGGTGACCTGCGCGCTCGCCTGGGCATGATGTCCGGCCAGATCGGCCGCTTGTTGATCGTACTGCACTTTGTCCTCGAGCAGCTTGCGGGCCAGCGCCTCGTTGCCGCCGCGAAGCGCCTGCTCGGCCTGGGATTCCCGTTCGTAGCTGATGCGGGCGGCTTCGTCCAGGCGCTGCTTCATCCGGCGCTCGGCCGCCATTTGACGCGCCACCGTCACTTCCGCTTCGCGGATTTCCACCTCCATGTCCCGGAGGTACTGGTTCAGCATGACGACCGGGTCTTCCAGTTTGTCCAGCAGGTCGTGAATCGACGCCTTCGTAATGTCCTTCATTCTTTTGAATACACCCATCGTTTTATTCTCCCTTCGATTGTTTTTCCAGCCGGTCCAGCTTGGCTTTCAGCTCTTCGATTTCCCGGCGGAGCGCTTTTTTCTCGATATCCTCCATCATGGCGTCCAGCCCTTGCGGCTTCGGCGTTTCCGGAGCCTGCGCCGCCGAAGGAGCGGGCCTTGCCGGCGGCGGGGTCGGCGGAACACCGGCTCCCGGCCAGTGGTTGCCGGGCGGCCAGCCCTGATTGCCGTACTGCGGAGGCGATTGATGGCCCGCGGGACCCGCTCCGTGCCATCCGGGTCCGTAGTGGCCGGATCCGTATCCTCCCCAGAATCCGTCCGCCTCGCGGGGAATGATGAAGCCCGCCAGAATATAGACGAACAACACGGCTCCCCCCGAGAATACCGTCACGACGACCAGAAGGATTCTCAGCAGTGTGGCGTCGACGCCCAAGTAATCCGCCAGTCCGCCGCAGACGCCGAATATTTTCTTGTCCCGCGACGAACGATACAGTCTGCGCATGAACGCTGTTCCCCCCTTTTCATTGTCCCTGCTGCAACTTCCGCTTCAATTGCTGGAGCTCGCGTTCGATCGCCTCCTGCATGACGGAGCCGATGCGCAGCACCGACTCTTGGCCCATGCGGCGGAGATCCCTCAGACTGCGCGCTTCCAGATCGAGATCGGTCAGCCGGTCGTCCAGCTTGCGGAACATGCTGGAAGGATCCCCCGCTCCCGTGTCGAACCTCGCGTTCAGCCGCTGCTGCAGCCGGATCGATTCCATCTTGGCGACGTAATACTGCCGGCGGTCGTATACGGCGCGGTACTCGCTGCGCAGTTCCTGCAGCAGCTGCTCCAGATCGTTCAGCTCCTGGCGGCTCTGCTCATACAGTTCGCGGTACCGCTCCGCGCGCTCCTCGTGCGCCACCTTGTCCTGAAGCGCCAGCTTCGCGGCATGCTCTTCCCCGGCTTTCAGCGCCGTCAGCGCCTGCTCCTCCCGCTTGCGCATCCACCGATCGGCGTCTTGCCACTGGCGATACAAGCTGTCCGTATGCGCCGAATATTGCCGATGCAGTTGCTCGCTTTGAACGATCTCCTGGTGCGTCGACCATAGAAACTGATCGATCACGCGCACCGGATCCTCCGCTTTCTCCAACCGGTCGTTCAAGGTGGCCACTGTCATGTCCCTTACTCTTCTCATCACGCTCACATGCTTCCCTCCGTTTCCGCGACCCTATCCGCTTACCACCCCGTGTGATGCCGGCGGCGAATCATCGAGACTCCGAAGACGATCAAAGCGATCGCCGCCGCCCAGACGAACAGGAAGGACAATTTGCCAAGCAGCATCAATGCGCCGACGGCGCCGACAATGCCTCCCAATACGCGGCTGCCGTTATTCCAGGCCAGCACGCCGAGTCCGATCACGAGAACCGGAATCAAGAGACTCATCAACCAACCGAAAACGCCAAGTTTGCCGAGCAGCAACAAAACACCGAACGCAATCAGCAGCAGCGCAAGGCCGTTTCCCCGTTTCAAATTCCTCACCTCTCTTCCTCAAGCTCACACTCTCATTGTAAACGGAGCCCGATTTCCGCATAACGGACCCGCGTATGTTTTTGACCCTGGACTCCGGTCGGGGGGGCGGACAGCCTCCGGACCTTCGCCGCTCCGTCCCGGGAAGCTCCCCGCTCCTGAAGCGTGAACCCGTCAAGAATGCCTGATCATACCGATCATCCGCCCTTATTCTCATGATCTAGAACCCGCCTCTTGACAGCGGCGCGGCGCATTTGTATAGTTTATTTATCGATCAATAAATAAGTGGAAGGAGCTTCCCTCATGTCACCGCGAGAACGGGACGAATCTTCGACGAACCGGAAGCAGCAAATTTTGGAACAGGCCGCCGCGCTGTTTGCGGAGACCGGCTATTACAAGACGACGACCGCCGATGTCGCGCGCGCGGTCGGGGTCACGCAGCCTTACGTGTTCCACTTCTTCAAGTCGAAGGAAGCGTTGTACCTCGCCGTGCTGGAGCAGGCCACGCAGCGCATCATGAACGCATTCCGCGCCGCCGATGCGCCGCCGGAACGCCTGATGGACGCGATGGGCAAAGCGTTCGAGAACCTGCTTGTCACCCATCGGAACGAGATTCATCTCACGATGTCCGCCTTCGCGACGCCCGAGCCTTCGGTTCGGGAGTACACCCGCCGGGAATTCGACCGCGTGTACGAGCTGATCCGCGAACGGTTCCGGAGCGCGGGCTTGCCGAACCCGGATTACCAGGCCAGCGTCTTCATCGGAATCGGCATGGTCTGCGTCCTGGCGGATTCGTTGTCGCTTCCCAAATTGCTTCCCTGGAATTGTCTATGAGGCGGCAACGTGAAAATGGATGCGACGGCGACGCATGGGGTTGGGCTGCTTCGGATGGAGCACGCCGGCGACGCATGGGGTTGGGCTGCTTCGGATGGAGCACGCCGGCGACGCATGGGCAAAGCGACTTTCCCCGTTCTTGGGCGAACGGCGAAGTCGTTTTTCTCGGTCCTATCATTTATTTATTGATAAATCAAATTCTGAAAGCGAGGAATGATCTCATGTTCACCGCCGCAAGAGTCCGTCTGCTCGTCATCACGTGTGCCGCTCTGTTCATGGCGATGCTCGACAACCTGGTGCTGGGGGTCGCGCTGCCTTCCATCCAGAAGTCGTTCGACGCTTCGCTGACCGATCTGCAATGGTTCATGAACGCTTATACGCTGGCGTTCTCGGTGCTGCTGATTCCGCTGAGCATCATGGGCGAACGGTTTGGACGCAAAGAAACGTTTCTTCTGGGCATCGCGATCTTCTCAATCGGTTCCGTCCTGTCCGCGCTGAGCGGAAGCTCCATTCAACTGATTCTTGCCCGGGCTTTGCAAGGGATCGGGGGAGCGGCGATCGTTCCGCTCAGCCTGACGCTCGTCCATTCGGCGTTCCCCGAGAAAATGAGAGCTGCCGCGCTCGGCATCTGGTCGGGCATCTCGGGGCTCGGGCTGTCGGTCGGTCCGTTGGTCGGAGGGGCGATTGTGGAAGGCGCTCCCTGGCCGTTGATTTTCTGGATCAATGTCCCGGTCGGCGCGCTGGCCATCGCGGGAGGCTTGTTCTGGCTGAAGGAAGAGAGAGGCGAGCGCAAGCCGATCGATCCGCTCGGCATTGCGCTGCTGGCAGCCGGTCTGTTCGGCATCGTATACGGGCTGGAGAACGGCAACGACAAAGGCTGGGATTCGGCGCTCGTCGTGTCCGCGCTCGCCGGCGGCGCCGCGCTGCTTCTGCTGTTCTGGGCGTGGGAGCGGAGGCGGCAGCAGCCTTTCGTCCGCTTCGATCTGTTCCGCAGCCGCCGCTATGCCGCTTATATTCTCACCGGCTTCTGGCTGAACGCGGGCATCTTCGGTGCAATCTTCCTTCTGACGCTGTTCCTGCAGCAAGCGCAAGGCTACAGCGCTCTGGGGGCGGGCGTCCGGACGATGGCCTGGACCGGCTGCACGATGCTCGCGGCGCCGCTTGCCGGGATGTTGGCCGGCAGGTGGGGAAGCCGCGGCATACTCGCCGCGGGGCTGCTCATGCAAATCACGGCGCTCGTCGGATTCGCCCTGTTGATTCTGTCGGATGGAGTGCATGTTCCGTTCGCCGAGCAGATGCCGCTTATGATGCTCGCCGGTGCCGGGATGGGGCTCAGCTTTACGCCGCTGTCCCACGGCATTCTGTCCTCCGTGCCCGAATCGTCCGCAGGCGAAGCCAGCGGCACCAGCAACGCAACCCGGGAACTCGGCGGCGTGTTCGGCATCGCCATCTGCGGGCTGATCTTCCAGTCCGGTGATCCGATCCGGACGCCGGCCGACTTCGGGAATCATCTCATTCCGGCCCTGTTCGCCGGCGCAGGCATGATCGCGATCGGACTGATCTGCGCCGCATTCGCCGCCGGGCGCGCCGCCGAACGGCGCGGCGCCGAAGATCTGAGAACGCAGACGGCTTCCCCGTCATGACCTCGGGATGGCATTCACATCTATGATGTGGTGCCGAAATACACTTCGTTTCCCTGAAAATGGGGGGATTTTCCGTCCTGTGGTGCCAGAATGCACTTGAGTTTCGAACTTTTCAGGATTTTTGCCCGTTTTTTGCGGAATCAAGTGCATTTTGGCACCCGAATTGTTATATTCGACCGAATCGGTTCTGATCAAGTGCATTTTGGCACCCGAATTGTTATATTCGACCGAATCGGTTCTGATCAAGTGTATTCTGGTCTCTCATAGGTCTCTCATCTTCCTCTTGATTCCAGCCATCGGCGAGCGCCGAGCAAAGGAGGGGACCTGGAGCACGCGATGAACAGGGAATCCATAAGAGGGCCGCCCCTCCGTCACCATTCCAATGTGATGACCCGATGGGGCGGCCCCGTCTTGGCGTCAGCGGATAATTCTTCCCTCCTGAATCCATTCCATGATCTGGCGGTAAGGAAGACCCGTCATATTGCTCAAGTCCTGAACCGTGAGTCCAGGGTTCTCCAGAATGATGTCCTTCACCCGTCTCAGCGCCCGCTCGTTCTCCGCTTCACATTCCGGGCAACGCCGCGCTTCCTGCGATTCATGCTGGAACACCTTATTGCAGACGATGCAGTTGGAGATTTGCAAATCCGAACCTTCCTCCTTCCGCTCAAGTGAGCCAACATTCGGACCATCGCCCGGTGGCTCATGCGGAAGCCGCACGTACGACTGTCCGGCTTTAGACAGGAATATTATACCTTGGACGCGGTCGGCGAGACAATCCGTCGTCGCCGTTCCTCCGGCCCCGGTGTCCCCTCCCGTTCCGTTCGGCTGCTCATTCGACGAGTCCCGTGCGTTCCACGCCTTCGATGAACCAGCGCTGCGCGAACAAGTACACGACGAGCAGCGGCAGGATGATCAGGAATGACGCGGCCATCTTGATCGCCTCGGCGTAGACGGTCATCTCGCCCGCGCCTTCCGCGCGCGCCAATTCGCCGGCCATCCGGGCCAGCGTGATCGAGAGCGGCACGTTCTCCGCCGTGAACATATACAGGGAAGGAAAATAGTAATCGTTCCAGTTCCACACGAATGAGAACAGCGCGACGACGATGGTCGCCGAACGCGAGATCGGAAACATGACGCGGAAGAACATCCGGAACGGACCCGCTCCGTCCATTCTGGCCGCCTCGTCCAGCTCCTTCGGCAGCGTGGAGAAGAACGAGCGGTAGATCAGGACGAACATCGCACCTTTCAGCCCATGCCCGAACAGCGCGGGGACGACCATCGGCATAAACGTGTTCAGCCAGCCGAACTGCTTGAACATCAAGATCGAGGGCAGAATCGTAACCTGCGGCGGCATGATGAACGTGAACAGCAGCAGCGCGGTCCACAGCTTCTTCAGCGGAAATTCGAGCCGCGCGAACGCGTACCCCGCCACCGCGCACGACAGCACTTGCAGCGCGGCGACCGACGATGACAGCGACAGACTGATGGCGAAGCTTCTCCCGTATTTCAACATGCCGGCCGCTTCGCGCAGATGCCCCCAGTAGACCGATTTGGGCACCCAGATGACGGAAGGATCCAGAATGTTGCGCGCATCCTTCACCATCGTCGTCAGCATGTAGAGTATCGGCTTCAGGTAAATAAAAGCGACATGGATCAAAACCACGTACACCAGCGCCTTGAACAAGAGCCCCTTGTCGGGTTCCGGGCCCAGCACCCGGACGCGCAGCGCGTCCAGCAGCCTCCGGCTTCCCGCCGGCAGACGGGCCATGCCGGAGCGGTCTTCTTTGCGGATGATCGCCTTCAAGCCTAATCCCTCCGTTGCGCCTCATCGTCTGCCCGACAGCGCCCGATCCACCCGGGTATACAGCCACAAAGTCAGCAGAACAAAGGTCAGAATGATGGTGAAATAGATCCATGCCAGCGCGCTCGAACTGCCGTAGTTGGTCGTGTTCACCCGGCTGACGATCGGGTTCGACGGGAACGTGAACAGGTCGACGACGGTGTACATCAGATTCAGGAAAATGTACGGCACAAGCCCGGGAAGCGTGATTTTCCAGAACGTGTTCCACGGCCCCGATCCGTCGATGCGCGAAGCTTCGTAGACGGAAGCGGGCAGCGTCTGGCGTCCGGCCAGGAAGATGAGGATCTGTACGCCGGAGTACCAAAGCACGAGCACGAACGAAGTCATCACCTGTTCAATCGGCGCAGCCCAGGCGCCCGGCAAATATTCCTTCAAATAATGATCGATATGCAGCGTCTGCACGATGCTGAGCGAGCCTTCGCCCTGCGAGATGAACTCCTGCACAATCTGTCCCGAAGAGAAGATGACCGGCAGGAAGAATACGACCCGGAACAACGTCCGGCCCGGGAACCGCTGGTTCAGCAAGATCGCGACCAGCAGCGAGAACACGATGATGATCGGCACCATCATCGCCGACTCCCGCAGGAAGGGCAACAATTCCTCGTACAGCAGGCTGCCGTTGGCGACCAGAATTTCCCGGTAATGCCTGAAGCCGATGAACGTGTAATCGACGCGATTCACCGTGATGCGGACCTGGTGGAAGCTCATGTACAGCGAGTAACCGAGCGGAAATGCCACAAAGGCCAGAAATCCGAACGCCCACGGAGCGATGAACAAGGAGCCTTCGACTTTGCGCATCGCGCGGGCGTCCCAACGGCGTCTGCCGATCACGACCCGCTCCCCCTTCCCCTTACGACCACGAAGTCTTCCGCCGGCACGACGACGCCGCCCCGGCGGAATTCGCGCTTGTTGTAATTGACGATGACGCGGTAGTCATCCCCGTATGTCGTCTCCTTCACCCCGGGGGCCAGCGAGCGGTGTCCGGTGATGAATCGGCTCTGCACCTCGGCCAGCGCCTCATTGCTCTTGCGGTACTCCTCCGCGATGCGTTCCATCCAATCGCCGGCTTTCAGGCTGTAGTACCAGAGCGAATACGCCCTGCGCATATCGGAGGCATCATCCCCGCTGAGCACGTAGGCCGGGTAGGCGCCGTATTCGATGCCGCGAAGAAATTCCGGCTGCCATTCGTCGCGCAGATTGGACCATTCCAGCGAATAAGGGCGCAGTCCGTGCAGCACGATCTCGGCAAACGGAACCTCCTCGGTGACGAAGACGTCGTACGAGTAATCCGAGGTCAGCCGATGCACATAGTCGATGGAGTCCAGCGCGTAGAAATTGGGGTTCTTCAACCGGACCGCCCCAAGAGCGTCCTTCGCCGCCGCCAGAATGCGCCTCTGCGTCTCGACCGCTTCGCTGCGGCTTACGGCGTACCGCGAGTTGTAATCGGTGCTCGCCTGCTCGCCGATGCCGTCTTCGAACAGGATGCCGTCCACGTTCAGCTTCCGGTAATCGCTCAAGTCCGAACGGACGACTTTCTCGTAGAATCGGGGACTGACGAGCTTGGCGTCCTTCCGGTCCGGACTCCCCGCAGGCTCCAGAACCGACCCGGCCAGGTTGCGCAAACCGTCCCTTCGCCACCAGAACCCGTCCTTGCCGTTCGTGTTGATCGAGTAATTCGCGGTCAAGTAGACGGGGATGCGGAGCGAGTGCGCGAATTCGACGAACTTCTTCATGCCTTCGTTCCCGCCGATCCGCGCGTCCACCGGGAAATAGCCGCCGTGCGAGCTGTAGCCGTCCTGCTGCCAGCCCATATAATTCACGCTGATGTTGCGGATGCCGAGATCGTATACGTCCTTCACGATTTTCCCGGCTTCCTCCGTCGTCGTCGCTCTCAAATAATTGTCGAACAGCAGGCCCTTCTCAATGTCGGCGCCCACGATATCGAGCACGAGCGGGATGTCCTTGCCGGCCGGCGCCGTCGGCTTCACCCCCTTCTCTTCCATGAGATAGCGCCGGTACACGTTCGCCATGCCGACGTAGCCGCTGTCTTCCCCGAGAAGCGGATAGTATCTCGTCGTACGGCGGTCGGCCAAGTATTTCTCCGCACCGTAGGTAAAGAATCCGGCCCCCGTGCTGCGGCTCACGGTCTGATAGAACCGTTTGCGGTATTGCCATTCGGTCGTTACCCAATTCTCGACGCCGAACGATCCCGCGGGGGCGGCAAAGACGTTGGCGTACGCCTCGCCTTCGCTGATGATCGCCACGAAGCCTTGATCGCCCGAGCGGAGGCCGTATACCGGCATCGAGATTTTTTGTCTGCCCCTGTCCTCGTAATAGAACGAACCATCCGGGCCATAGACGCTTTCGTTGTAGACCAGTTGCTTCATGACGCGTTCGGGCTGAAAGCGGATGAGCGCCCCTTCCCCGTCGGGCAGCAGCAAATAGCCTTCCTGCCCGTCCGAAGCATGCGCGCCGAACAGCGGGTACAGCTTCGCGCTGAGAAGGCTCAGCTCGCCTTCCACGATCCCTTCGTCCCGGATTGTCGTCTCCACGTAATCCTCGCGCAGCGCGACTTCGACAGGAATTTTGAATTGCGATTTCGGGAACGCGAAGGTGACCGCGAAGCCGTCTTCCGTCAGCCGGAAATGGTCCAGGTAGCCCTGATTGTCCGCAAGGCCCGAAGCGACGGAAGCCGATTTGTAGTTGTCCGCGTTGACATACTCGATCGAGATCGGGGACGCGAGCTGGTTCTTCCACGAAGCCGGAGCTTTCTCGTTCGCCCAGTCCGCCGGGTCCGGATACGAACGCCACAGCTTTCCTGTCCGCTTGTCGACGAGCTGGAAATGCGCGGTCGCCCGGTCGACGAGCAGCTTCAGGCGTTCGTTCTCCGCGGCCTTCACGAACGCATGCTCGTCGGGCAATCCGGCCGGATACCGCGGCGCGTTCGGATCGAACTGCGAGGAGACGTCCGCCGCAGCCGGCCTTCCGGATCCGGCGTTCCACAGGTGGATCGCGATCCATGCCGCCAGCAGCGCAGCCGCTGCGGCAAGCGCCGCCCGCAGAATCGATGCCGCGGCGATGTTGCGGACCGTCATCGAACGATCACCTCCTGGTAGATCGACTTGACGAAGTTCGCGAGCTCGATGCTCAGGCCCATGAAGATGAACAGCAGCACGACGATCGTCGCCAAGGCGAGCAGCGACACGACGGAGACGAACACCGCTTCGAGGAAGGTGTAATTGTGAACGCCTTGCACCATCCACACCATCAGCAGCGCGATCCAGACCTGGATCGCCAGCTTCAGGAACGCGTAGATCGACGCCTCGCTCAGCGTCAGCGCGTTCGACAGCAAGGTGAGCGGCGCGCCGATCAGGATCAGCGGGAACAAGGCGTAGCTGCTCCCATGGAAGACGTCGCGGAACCGCCCTTCGCCCCGAAGCAGCGAGCTGATCAAGTATTGGGCGACAACCCAGCCGAACCAGATGCCGACGAATTGTGCGATGTCCGGCAGCAGATCAATCCCGACGTAGACGGAAGGGTGGAACAGGAAGCGGGTCCCCGCTTGCATATACCCGTACGCCGCGACGGACGCCGCCAGCAGGATCAGGCTGCTGGCCGCGCCGGCCCGGCCCTCGTAGCGGATGGCATAGAAGCCGTCCACCGGATGCCGGATCAGGTAGAGAACGTGCCGCAGTTGGCTCGGCAGCTGTCTCGGCAGCCAGATCGAAAGCCGGCTTGGCATCCGTCCCTCCGCATGCCGCCGTATACCGAGACGCCGCCCCGCCGCAGATCGCAGCCGGGGCGCCCATCTCGCCCAGGCCGCGTACCCAATGCCGATAGCCAGCGCAATGTTCATGAGCAGGCCGAATCGCTTCTGGAACCAGATCAGCCGGTTCTGCCAGAAAGAATCGGAGTAGCCGCCGGCGACGCCCGACTGCTCGAACAGCCGCTCGGCCAGCTGGTAATCCTGCCGGTGGTAAGCCGCTTTCGCCAGACCGATCAGGGCCGGCGTATAGTTCGCGTTCAGCCGGTTGACCTCCCGCCACAACGGTTCGCTCTCCTCGTATCGCCCCGCCTGGGTGAGCGCGTTCGCCTCGTGCACGAGCCGGCCGAATTCGGACAGATGGAGCGTCTGGATCAGATGGTTCGCGCTGTCCAGCACGAACAGATCTCCCCTGGAATTCGAGTCGATCGCCGCCGGCGCCGTCACGACCCCTCTCTTGGAAGTCGCCGCCAGCACGTCTCCGCCCCAGAAGAACAGCAGATTGCCGTTCGTGTCGTACTGGCTGACGATGTTGTGCACCGCGTCGATGACCGTCATGTTGCCGGAGCCGTCGACGGAAATATCGCTGAGCTGCGGCGCCATATCGTCCCGCGGCCGATTCAGCGTCTCGCCGAACGAACGCTTTCCTTTCAGAAAAGCGTAATCGCTCTTGCCCGGAAGCTGGTCAAGTCCCGCGATGTTCAGCTTCTTGACCTGGCCGCTCTTGATATCCTTCGTGACGGTATAGATGAAGCCTTCCCGGTCGATATCGGCGCTCGCGATCGCGCCGGGAAGCTTCTTGAGCTCCCGCTGGTACATCTCCCGGGTGTAGACGAACCGCTTGAACGCGTCGAACAGCGAGAACGACACTTTGTTGGGGCCGAAGAACCCGACGAGATTGCCTTCCGGATCTAGCTGCATCAGCCCCTGGTAAGCGCCCAGAACCGTGACATACAGAAATCCCCGCTTGTCGACGACCAGACGGACGGGATCGAACTTGAACGACGCGGGCAGGTAGCCCGATTCCGGACGTCCGAACGACTGGAGCAGTCTCCCGTCCGCGTTCAGGCGGACGATCCGCTGGTTGCCCGTATCCGCGACGTAAATATCGCCGCTGCGGTCGATGAACAAGCCGCTCGGCGACTTCAGCGGACTTTCGGGGACGACGATCTGGCGCACGAACGATCCGTTCTCGTCCAATTGGACGATCCGATTGTTGCCGGTATCGGCAATGTAGATTTGATCCTTGTCGTCCACAAACAGATCTTTCGGCTGATTCAACTGACGCGGCGCCGGTTGACCGCCCCGGTCGTCTCCCGGAATCTCCAGTTCGTACCCGATCACGCTGCCGGGCACGTACGCCGCCTGCGTCCTCACCAGTTGGCCGTAGCCGTCTCTATAATAGGTCTCATAGGGCAGCCAGGGAGCGGCCGCACGCAGTTCTCCCGGCTTGAATCCGGCCGCCAGCGCAAGCAGCAGCAAGAACGGGAGAACCGATCGCCGTATCATGTTCACGTGGCTCCCCCTTTACTTGATCCCCGAGTGGGCCATCGTCGAGATGACCTTGCTTTGCAGGATGACGAAGAAGACGAGGTTCGGCACGAGCATGATCAGCGCGGCCGCCGCCGCCGCCCCTTGCCTGGCCACATTGTTGGCCAGATTGTTCGTCAGCGTGGACAGGAAGAAAGGGAACGTCTTCATCTCGTCGTCCTGCATGAACAGCGACGAAGTCTCCACGTTGTTCCATGAGTTCTGGAAAGACAGGATGGCGACGGTCGCGACCGCCGGCATGCACATCGGCATGACGATCCGCGTGAACACGACCCATTCGTTCGCTCCGTCGATCCGGGAAGCTTCCATCAGGGCGTCCGGAATTTGATCGATGAACTGTTTGAGCAGGAATACGCCGACCGGCAAGGCGAGCATCGGCAGCACGTGGCCCCAATACGTGTTCATGATGCCCAGGCCGCTGATCACGAGATAGCGCGGAATTTGCACCACCTCCGGCGCGAACATCAGCATCAGGATGATCATGGAGAAGAGCGCGGTTCTGCCGGGGAACGCATGCTTTGACAGCGGATACGCGCAGAGCGCGCTGACAAGCGTGACGCCGGCCACGCTGAGCGCCGAGACGACCAGGCTGTTGAACAAATACCGCGACACCGGGACGATTGAATTGGACGTCACCCAGAACAGTTCGACGAAGTTTTGCACGGTTGGCTCCCGGACGAAGAAAGTCGGCGGGTAGACGAACAGTTCATGGTACGGCTTGAAGGCGTGATTGAAAATATAGACGACCGGCAAGATCATGAAGGCCGCCGCCAGGAACATGACGAAGGCGTAACCGATTCTTGCGGCGAGGGCGGATCTGCTCAGATTCATTCCTCCTTGCTGCCGAACAATCCCCAGCTCAGCTTGTTCGCGAAATACATGAAGAGCAGCAGAAATACGGATACCGCCGCCGCGTAGCCCAATTCGAACCGGATGAAGCCGTAATCGTGAATATGGCTCACGATCAGGTGGCCGGCATATTCCGGCGTCGGGTTGACGCCGGACAGTTCCGACCCGATCGTGCCCGTCTTGAACGTCGAGACGATTGCCATAACGGCTCCGAACAACATTTGCGGCTTCATCGACGGGATCGTGATGTACCATAATTCCTGCAGCGAGTGACGGATCCCGTCGATCCGCCCGGCCTCGTACAGCGTCCGGTCCACGTTGAGAATGCCCGCCAGCATGGCCAGGAAGCCGACGCCCATGCTGGACCACAACGTCACGACGATCATCGAGGTCATGAGATGATCCGGGCTTGTCACCCACAGCTTCGGAACGTCGAGGAAGCCCAGCTTCAGCAGGAAGCTGTTCAGGTAGCCGATCCGGTCGCCGGACAGCAGCGGGAGCCAGATAATCGTCATGGCGACCCCGCTCGTCAGGGACGGCGTGTACATCGCCAGAGCGACCCACTTCCGCAAAGATCCGCGCAGCCGGCTGATCAGCCAGGCGAGCAGGAACGAGGCGGCATATCCGCCCGGACCGACGACGACGGCGAATCGGAACGTGTTCGGCAGCGCGTATTTCAGAAAGATCAAATCCTGCGAGATCAAATATTGATAGTTGCTCCATCCGATGAAGCGCGGCGGCTCGATTCCGTTGTAATAGGTGAAGCTCAGACCGAAAGCTGCCAGGATCGGTATGACGATGAACAGAACGAAGCAGAGCAGGAAAGGAGCGATGAACAGATACGACAGCCGGTGCGACCAGACTCTACTCCACATAACGGTCTATCCCTTCCCAAGCCCGATCGACGACCGGAATGTCGAGCGATTTCAACCTGCGGCCATGCGAATCGACGAAATGGAACTCTTGCTGCTTCCGGAGCAGCTCGCGGTTGATGTCCCGCACCGCCT
>Ga0310834_101378_pt1 | contig 14884 bp, 15 predicted proteins | sample SM_ome_2_FD_201314 | JGI IMG/M metagenome (GOLD analysis project Ga0310834, IMG submission 201314) | Sorghum-adapted microbial communities enriched on stacked mutant (SM) sorghum from Joint BioEnergy Institute, Emeryville, California... ... | reverse complement strand
GTCTGTCGGGGACAGTCGGCGGTGCGGCAGCGCCAGCGATGCTTGTGCCACACCAACTCCAGACCATCGGTGCCGTACGGGATGTCCCGCGGCCTGGTGGTCACCGCCTCCTTCATCGAAGTGGACACGACCCCGCAACCGGGACACACCCCGGCGTACTCATTGGCGGTGACCAGATGAACCACCCGAGTGCCGTCCTGGCGGCGTTCGACACGCGAGACTGCCACTCCGGGCAGCCCGAGTAGCAACGTCGTACCCTGCTCCAAGGCCCGTTCCTGTCGATCATGCTGCGTGAGACACAGCGATGATCAAGCAGGGACGGGCTCCCTCAACGAAGGCGCGCCGCCCCACCGTGCCCGGCTAACTGGGAAGGGCCCGTTTGAGGCTTAAGTGGGCGACCATGGGCCAGCAACGTCACACAAGCCTGGTCTGCATGCTGTCCGCCCACTCAGCTAGGCCTGCGGCCACCGTGGCGATGTGCCGATCGACGGTCGCTACGAACGAGTCTGGGGTGTGTCCGGGAAAATAGATCGGGACGAGACCAAACAAAGGTTGTGTAACGTCAACTCTGGTCGTGTCGATCGGGCTTACCAGGTTGTAATGCATGAGGGTGTTGCGGAACGGTCTCGCTGTGGGGCTGAGGAGAAGCTGCGTTTCAGTTGCTTCGACGAGTCTGGTCAGGAGCTTTGTGGATCGTGCAGATAAAGCCTGGCTTTGGTCGTTACTCAACATCCGGAGACTGGTGAGCACCTGATACAACGTCAGGAAGCGAATCTTGAAGGCCGAATAGTCATCTGCGCCAGAGTTGCCCAGGGCGACCAACTCGGCAAAGTTCATCAAGCACTGGAAGAAGGTCAGGAGCGCGTTCAGGTCGGGATTTGCTGGGCCGTCAAATACTTCCTGATAGTACTTCTCTGAACGGACATCTTCCTCTTGCTGGCCGAATTTACCTGGATCCAGGCTGAGAATGAACGTATTGCCCGACGCGCCGAGTCGCGCACCAAGTTCTGCGAAGTAGCGACCGTACTCTTCGTAGATCCTCCTGATGATCGCACCGTTTTCGCTGAGCAAGACGCTAGATTCAACGCCCGAATTGAATGTAAGTGAGTGAGTGGTGGCAATGATTCGAGTATTGTAACGAAAAATCCCCAAGTCGGCGCCAAACAGGCGGGCGAAGAAGTTCTTGCGTCGGAACCAGATTCTATGTGGGGTGAGGATCTCGTCTCGAAAGTAGGTAAGCTGACCTGCGATGCCGCGTTTATTGTCGTCGAAAAGCTTGAGGCTGTGGCGTGACCTGGCCACGATTGGCTCAACCGTAGCAGAGAGGCTAACGGCCTTTGTTGGATCTATAGTCTTCAGCTTCGCGTAACTTTCGTAGACATAGAGTGAGAGATAAGGTGTCAGGCACAGCGAAATGATCGCTGCCATGCGCCCGTCCTTGAGGCTCCGAATGTCACACGCCAGGCCGGCTGCGTACTGAACGTCTTTCGCAATGCCGCACCGGATCACGGCCTCGTCAAGCGTCATGGTCAGGATCTTATGCCGCTAAGATCTCCAAGTCTTCCAGCATCTTCAGTACGTTGGTTAAGCGAATCTCTTCGCCATGAACGTGGGAGGCCAGCCGCGACACGTCATCGAGGGTGATGGCTGATTGAGGGCTGGGGCCTCATGATCCGAAGCGACCAAACCGAGGATCACGGGGAGGCTCAGTGGGTGCTGAAGCTACCAGTTGCTGCGCGCAAGCCATCGTCGACTTGCCCGGGTTCGTCGTTCTGGCGGCGGGTGAGTACGGCGGCGAGCTGGAGCCGCTGGTGGAGACCACCGCAACCAAGATCTGCTGTGGGCAGTGTGGTGCGCGGGCGGTGGTGCATGACCGGCGGGAGCATCTGCTGCGTGACGTGCCGGTCGCCGGCAGGGACGGTGCTGGTGTGGAAGCCTGCATGGCTGACCCAGGTGGTGAGGGTGCCAGCGGGCTAGCGAAGGCTTCGCACCGCCTCGCGGAACTGTTGGACAGCGGGTTCGGTTGGCCAACGGCGTGAAAATTTGGCGTCGAGCTCGCCTGGTTGCCATCGAGAGGGACGGGGGGACTTGCGTGTTGATTCCAAGGCTCGCAGGCCGACGGTAACGGCCTCTTCCAGTTCGCCCTTGTGGGCCGCGACCACAGCGGTGGTCAGTGTGGCCTCCGCCATGCGCATCGGAGACCGCTCACGGCCGTCCGGGGTGGTGCCCTTGCGGAGCACCTCGTTGGCGTAGGTGACGGCCAGGTCGTCGTCGCCAGCGAGGCGATACGCGTCCATGGCGTAGAACTCCCACGTGTCCTCACCGATGGCGAAGTGGTTGTCGGACGTCCGGCCCGGGGCAGGCGATCCAGCAGAAGCTGTCCGTGATCGACCACGATCGTGTGAAGCGACTCGATCGTCGCCGGCGTTGTGTCGCTGGCCTGGATGCGCCTGATTAGCTCCTGGGTCTGTCCGGGCTTGGTGTCGCGCGTCGCCGCGATGTCCAGCAGGGTGGCAGCGATCAGCTCCCACGCGCCGACGGAACAGCGACCGTCAGGATTCCCGCACGATCTCGTCCGGTGTTTTGTCCGGCCGCTCGCCGCGCCAGCGGGGTTGGCGGAGCCGGCCGTCGCGCGTCCACTCGCCGAACTGGACCTCACCCACCAGCGTCGGTTCCACCCAGTGGGCGTCCCGGGCGTCGGCCCGGGGAACCTCGTCGGTGAAGGGTGACGTCGCACGCTCCTGGCGGCGCAGCCGCTCGTGCAGGGACGCGAGCATCCGTTGGGTGAAGCCGGTTCCGACTTTGCCCACATAGGACAGTCGGTCGCCGTCGGGGACGCCGAGCAGCAGCGCGCCAATGGTGCCGGCCCGGGCGCCTTGGCCGGGCGTCCAGCCGCCGACCACGACCTCCTGAGTCCGGAGGTTCTTGACCTTGATCCAGTCGCGGGAGCGCCGGCCCGGCTCGTACCGGGAGCTCAGTCGCTTCGCGACGATCCCCTCGTCCCCTCGGCGGCGCGCCTCGGCCAGCGCGGCCGCCCCGCCCCCGCGCTGGTACGGCGGCGTGCGCCAGTGCGGCCCCTCGAGTTCGAGGCCCTCGAGCAGCATTCGCCGCTGCTCGTACGGAAGCTCCATGGTGGACCGACCGTCCAGGTACAGGAGATCGAAGAGGCAGTAGGTCACCGGGACTCGCTCGACCATCCGGGCGATGGCCCTGGGGTCGCGCAGGTGGATGCGCGGTTGGAGCGCCGCGAACGAGGTCTGCCCCGTGTGCGGGGCGAACGTCACGAGCTCGCCGTCGAGGATCGCCTCGAGCCGGCCCATCGCGGTGGCGAGGTCCCCGAGCTCGGGGTAGGCCACGGTCACGTCGATGTCGTTGCGGGTCACCAGCCGCAGCCGGCCGCCGGCAAGATACGCCACGGCCCGGACGCCGTCGAACTTCGTCTCGTAGGCGAAGGCGTCGTCGACGTCGCTCGGCGGCAGCTCGCCGAGCGTGGCGAGCATCGGCCGGACCAGCGTCGGCATGGGCCGCTCGGGCCCGCGGAGCTTCTCGCGGGCCGACGCCGTCCGCGGTCGCCGCCCGGACTGGCCGTCCCGTCCGTGCATCAGCGGCCTCCTCCCGGCCGCACACTACCGCCGCAACGGGCGAATACGGGCCGAAATGGCTGACGAGCCACGAACGCCCGCACGCCGGGCGTCCCTGGATCACCCACGGGCTGCGCCACGCGTGATCCCGGCGGCTGTCATGCCTGATCGCACCTGCTGTACCGTGCCCCGCGTGACCACCCCCGTACGACCCCCCGTTGCCTGGCTGCCGGTCGGTGCCGCGCTCGCGGCGTTGGCGGTCGCCCTCGCGGCCACCGCCACCGGCTACGGCTACCACCGCGACGAGCTCTACTTCCGGATGCTCGAACCCGCCTGGGGATACGTGGACCAGCCACCGCTGACCCCGCTCCTGGCGCGCGCCGCGACGGCTCTGTTAGGCGACAGTGTCTGGGCGCTGCGGCTGCCGGCCATCGTCTGCCTGCTCGGCGCGGTGCTGCTGGCCGTGCTCACGACCCGGGAGTTCGGCGGTTCCCGGGGAGCGCAGGCGTTGTGTGCCTGGGGTCTCGCCTTCTCGGCTCTGCCGCTGGCGTTCGGCCACACGCTGCTCACCGCCAGCGTCGATCTGGTGGCCTGGGCCGGGGTGCTGCTGCTGGCCACGTGAGCCCTGCTGCGCGCCGAGCCTCGGTGGTGGCTCGCGGTGGGCGGGCTGGTCGGGCTCAGCCTCTTCAACAAGCACCTCATCGTGCTGCTGCTCGTCGGCCTGGGGGTGGGTCTGCTCGCCGCGGGCCCTCGTGCGGTGTTCCGGTCGCCCTGGCTGTGGGCGGGTGTGGGCGTGGCGCTGCTCCTCGCCGCGCCGAACCTCGTCTACCAGGCGACGCACGACTGGCCGCAGTTCACGATGGCCCGGGCGCTGTCGGAGCGGGGCGGGGGCGAGGCCCGCGCCCCGCTGCTGCCGATGCAGTTGGTCCTGCTCGGGGTCGGCCTGGTCCCGGTCTGGGTCGCCGGCTTCGTCGCCCTGCTGCGTCGGCCGGCCTGGCGGCCCGGGCGGGCGCTCGCCCTCGCCTACCCGGTCGTCCTGGTCGTCACGCTGGCCACGGCCGGCCAGTTCTACTACCCGCTGGGTCTGGTGATCCTGCTCTTCGCGGCCGGGTGCGTGCCGACGGTGGAGTGGCTCGGCCGACGGCCGGCTCGCCGGGCGCTCGTGGCCGCCGGCGTGGTGCTCAACGGCGCGATCGGCGCGGTCGTGGCGCTGCCGCTGGTGCCCGTCGGGTCGCTCGGCGACACCCCGATCCCGGACGTGAACCAGACGGCCCGGGACGCCGTGGGGTGGCCGGTCTACGTCCAGACCGTGTCTGATGTCTACTCGGCGCTGCCGGCCGAGGACCGCGCCCGGGCCGTGCTCCTCACCACCAACTACGGCGAGGCGGGCGCACTACACCGGTATGGTCCCGAGCACGGGCTTCCTGATGTCTACAGTGGACATAACGAGCTGTGGTTCGCCGGGCCGCCGCCCGAGTCGGCGACCGTGGTGGTGGCGTGGACGCAGGAGCTGTCCAAGCTGCGGACACTCTTCGCCGAGTGCGAGCAGCGCGCGGTCATGGACAACCGGGTCGGTGTCGACAACGAGGAGCAGGGGTCCGTCGTCGCGGTCTGTCGCAACCCGGTGGGCGGCTGGTCGACGATCTGGCCCCGCCTCCAGCACTACAGCTGACCAACGCTCGTGCGATCAGCCTCCAGCACGGGTGGGGGCAGAACTCCGGCACTCCGTTACGTCCCGTGTCCAGCATGGTCCGTGACGGGGCCTCGTGGCGGACGGGATGACGGCCGAGCGTCTCGTGAACGGGGAGCTCCCCCGGCAGTCGCGGTCGAGCGGAGGTGCCCGCGACAGCGACAAGCGCCCCGAGGCTGAGGGCTCGGGGCGCTTGCCGCTGGTTCGGATAAACCCGTCAGACCTGGGCGGCCTGGCGGAACGTGACCGCGTATTCGCCGTAGCGTTCCTTCTGCTCGGCGGCCAGACGGTTCTCCTCCTCGAGGTCGAGGGACCGGGCCAGCAGCACGTAGCTGATGCCCGAGGCGGTCAGGCCGACGAACAGCGCCAGGTCGGCGCCGCCCAGCGCCTCGGCGACCGGTCCTGTGTACCAGGTCGTGACCACGAACGGGATCATCGCGACGATGCCGATGGCGTAGGCGGTGAGTCCCCGCCAGCCCCACGTGCCGTAAAGGCCGTGGCGGTTGAAGATTTCCCGGATCGCGTAGTGGCCGCGGCGGACGAAGTAGTAGTCGACCAGGTTCACCGAGGTCCAGGGCACCAGGATGTAGAGCAGCACGACGAGGAAGCTGCCGAAGTTGTCCAGGAACTCGCCGGTGCTCAGGAGGTTGCCCACGAGGGCGGCCGCACCGATCAGCACGGCGGCGACGACCCGAATGCGGCGCGTGGGGGTGATCGGCCGCACCGAGTCGGCGATCGTGATGAGCTCCATGGCCGCTGCATAAATGTTGACGGTGATCACTGCGATGAGACCGGGCAGGGCCAGCGCCAGCAGTGCCGTGCCACTACCCGGCAGGATCTGGTTGGCGACCTCGCGGACCCCCTCGAGCGGCGACGCGCTCAGGAAGGACGCCGCCACGAACGCACCGAGCACCATAAGCCAGCTCGCGCCGACGAAGATGCCGCCGTAGGTGTAGAACAGCGCCCGGGTCGGGCTGGTCTGCGGCGGCAGGTAGCGGGAGTAGTCCGACACGTACGGCGCCCAGCCCAGGGCGTAGGCGGCGGCCGCGCCGAACTGGACGAGGAAGGCGTTCCAGGAGAAGTCGCCGAGGCTGAACTGCTCGGCCGGCAGCGGCACCAGGAACGGCGCGAGCACGCTGACGACGCCGAAGGTGAGCAGGAACAGCAGGGTCAGCCACCGCTGGGTGGCGTGGATCCAGTGGTAGCCGAAGATGGCCAGGGTGACGGCGAGCGCGGTCTGCAACAGGTACCACAGCCAGTTGACCTCGACCCCGGTCGTCATGGTCAGCACGTCGGCGCCGAGCATCTGGTTGAACATGTTGAATCCAACCAGGCTGAAGACCACGATCGCGCAGATGAGGATCACACCGCGGTAGCCGAACTGGGCCCGGGATTGGATCATCTGCGGCAAGCCGAGCTGCGGTCCCTGCGCGGCGTGGAAGGCCGTGAAGATCGTCCCTACGGCGACGCCCAGCACGATGGCCAGCGCCGAGGAGAGGAAGGTCGCTCCCAGCGCGGCGCCGAGCATGCCGGTGGCCAGGGTGGTCACGTTCGCGTTCGCCATGAACCACAAGGGGAACTGGGACCAGGGCTTGCCACGGCGCTCGGACAGTGGCACCCAGTCGATGGACCGGGACTCGATCCGCTCGACCTTAGGGGCCGCCAGGGCAGACGGCGCTACATCGACTGTCTTGCTCATACATTTCCTCACGGTGGTTATCCGCCCGGCGAGGGAAGCACAGGCGCCTTTAAGGCCCGACAGTCTGCGGGTGTTTTCGCCATAACACAAGCCGATGATCCCCTATGGTTTACATAGGAAAGGCCTATGGTCGGGTGCGGGCCCGTCGGCCGCGTTGGAGGAGCATCTTCCGGGCCAGCTCCGCTAGCTCGGTGGTGCCCGGGGACAAGGCGGAGTGCCGGCGTTTGATCAGGGCGATGGTGTCGTAGAGAGGTTCTGCGAACGGCGTCACGTGCAGCCCGGCCGGAAAGGTCGGGTGCTCGATGACCGCCCTTGACGCGATCGTCTCCCCGATTCCGCGGGCGACGAGTGACAGTGCCGCTTCGACGTTTTCCACCTCGATGGTCGGTTCCAGCCGAATTCCGGCCGCCTGGGCCCGGTCGCGTAGTTGTCGCCGTGTGGGGTCCTGCCAACCGTAGTGGGCGTCGTAGAGAACCAGCTTGGCCGTAGCGAGATCCTCGATCCTGATAGGGAAAGCCGTACGCGCTGGGTCAGCGGTCACCCACAGTACCTCGTCCCGCAGGATGGGCGTGATGTCGAGACCGTCGTCGGGCACCGGCAACACCACCAGCCCGGCCTCGAGGCGGCCCGCCCGGACGGCCTCGGCCACCTCGACGGAGTTCTGCCCCACCAGCCGGATCCGGACATTCGGCCGGTCCTTGTGGAACCGCTCGACGAGGTCGGACAGGAAGTAGAACGGCGCGTTGCGCAGGACTCCGAAGGACGCCACGCCGCCGTCGAGCCCGCGCAACGCCCGCAGCGCCTGTTCTGCCCCGTCGGCGCTCTCGACAACCCGCCGCGCCCAGGGGAGCAGTTCCTCGCCGGCGGCGGTGAGCGTCAGGCGACGACCGGCTCGGACGAACAGCGGTAGTCCGCTCTCCTCCTCGAGCTTGCGGACCAGCTCGGAAACCGTGGGTTGGGTGGTTTGCAACTCAGCGGCCGCGGCGGTGAACGAGCCCGTGGTGGCGGCGGCCAGGAATGCCTTCAGCTGGGTGAGGGTCATAGAGGAAAATCCTATGGCTAGCCCTGGTATTCGCGCTCTTGTCCTTTGGCAGGAGCGCTCCCTACCCTCCTCGCATGTTCTTCAGCCCGCACGTGCTCGCCACGGTTGGTGAGGACGCATTTAAAGTTATCAAGGCGCCTCGCGTCAACGGTCCGGCCCAGCTCGACCCCCACGTGATCCACACGGTGTCGTCGATGCTGCGTGACATCGAGCAACGGGGCCTGTTGGCGGTCGAGGACTATGCCCGCTCGCTGGACAGGTGGGATGGTCGCCCGTTCGAGCTGAGCCCCGAGGAGGTTGCGGCCAGCGGCGACAAGCTGCCCAAGGAGCTGCGCGAGGCCATCGAGCTCGGGTCCGCGCGCACCCGCGCGTTCGCGCGGGAGACACGCGCCCGCCTCAAGGACTTCGAGGTGAGCCTGGAGGAGGGCCTCGTCACCGGGGTCCGGTACATCCCCGTCAACCGGGTCGGTGCCTACCTGCCCGCCGGTCGGTTCCCGCTGACCGCGAGCGCCTTCATGACTGTCGGCGTGGCGAAGGAGGCGGGCGTGCCAGAAGTGATCGCCTGCACCCCGCCGCAGCCAGACGGCTCCCCGAACCCGGCCGTGGTTTACGCGGCCTACCTCAGCGGGGTCGACCGGGTCTTCGTGCTCGGTGGGGTCCAGGCCCTCGCGGCGATGGCGCTCGGTCTGCTCGGCGGACCGCCCGTCGACATGATCGTCGGGGCCGGGAATGCGTACGTGGCCGAGGCGAAGCGGCAGCTTTTCGGCCGGGTCGCCATTGACTTGCTCGCCGGTCCCTCCGAGGTCGCAGTCATCGCCGACGAGACCGCGGATCCCGAGGTCGTCGCCGCGGATCTGCTCGGGCAGGCCGAGCACGGCCCCACCTCACCAGCCGCGCTGATCACCACGAGCGAGGAACTCGGCCGCGCGGTCCTGGGTGCGGTGGACAAGCAGCTGGAAACCCTGGAGACCGCCGACATCGCCGGCCCGGCCTGGCGCGACTACGGCTCGATCACGGTGGCGCGCGACCGGGAGACCGCCGTCGTGCTGATGGACGACCTGGCGCCCGAGCACCTGGAGATCATCACCGCAGATGACGACTACTACCACCGTAATCTGCGCAACTACGGGTCGATTTTCCTCGGCCCGTGGAGTACCGTCGCCTACTCCGACAAGGGGATGGCCGGCACGAACCACGTCCTGCCCACGGCCAAGAACGCCAAGCACAGCGGTGGGCTGTCGGTGCTCCGGTTCCTCAAGCCGCTGACCTACCAACGCGTGGCGCGGGAGGCGACACCGCTGCTGGCCGAGGCGGTCCGGGTGATTTCCGACTCCGAGGGCATGGCGGCGCACCGCAACACCGCGACCATCCGGCTCGAGCGCTACCGCGAATGACGATGGGCAAGCAGAACACGGCGACGGGTGAGCGGACCGCGGCGGCCGATCGGGTCATCGCGGTCCGCTGCCACGAGCTTGCGCCGGTCATCGGCGACCTGGCCGCGAACGTCGCGCTGATTGACGCGGCCATCGCCGACGCGATGGCGTGCGGCGTCCGGCTGCTCGTGCTGCCGGAACTCGCGACCAGCGGATACCACCTCACCCCGGCCGAGGCGGCCGCCTGCGCGCTCACCCCCGACGCCGACCCCTTCGTCCGGTGGGCCGCACTCATGAACCCGGAGGCCGTGCTTGTCCTCGGGTTCGCCGAGGCCGACGGCGACCGGGTCTTCAACAGTGCGGCTGTCGTCACCCGTGACGGCGTCCAGGCGGTGCACCGCAAGACCCACCTCTGGGACACCGAGAAGGAGGTCTTCGTCCCCGGCGACCGGCCGCCTCCGGTCGTCGCCACGCCCGTGGGGCCGCTCGGAGTGCTGATCTGTTACGAGCTGGAGTTCCCCGAGCTGCCCCGCGGGCTTGCCCTCCGCGGGGCGGAGGTGATCGCCGTGCCCACCAACTGGCCCCTGCTTGACCGCCCACCCGGCGAGCACGCGCCTGAGGTGGTGCAGGCGATGGCGGCCGCCCGAGCCTCCGGCGTGGCCATCGCCTGCTGTGATCGGCGCGGTGACGAGCGCGGCACACGATGGACTGAGGGCACCACGGTGATCGGCACCGACGGCTGGCTCATCGGCCAGAAAGACGAATCTGGTCGCCTCGATGTAATGCTGACGATTGCCGCCGACCGCCACCGCATCAGCGCCCGCAACCACGTCCTCCACGACCGGCGGCCGGAGCTGTATCGGTGGTGATCCCAGCCGTGCCCGGACCGCTCGCGTTCGGGGCCTCGTACGCCGGACGCGAGCGGCGTCGGCCTTCGATCCATCATCGCCGCTGGCTTTGCGCTGGCCTCATCGGATGCGGCGATGGCTGGTCCTGGCCTCGGTCCCAGGGATCTGTGTCGTGCTCCACGTCGCCGGCGTGCTGCTGATATCCGAGGTGTCCGCGAGCGAGGGGATCGAGACAGCGGGGTTCGCGGCGCTCGCGATGGCGGAGGTGGTCGGCCTCGCCGCACTGAGGGCTGGGCCGAGGCAACCACGAGTCGGAGGCGAGCCGCGAGTAGCCCAGCCGCCAGAGTTGGCCCAGCCCGCCGACCGCCAGCCTCGACGGGGCAGGTCCCGCGCTGACCGGTCGCTGAGCCCGGGCCGCAAGTGGCCGGACAGAGGCCAGGCCGGCGGCGACCGTGCGGCCAGCCGGTTTCCCGCTCGGCTGGCCGCACGCGGTGGCTCGAGTCAGCCCTGCGCGTTCGGGGTCTGCAGCACGAGGTTGTTGCCGTCAGGGTCGGTGAACCGAATCGCCCGCGCCCAGGGCATGTCCTCGATCTGGTCGGGCAGGTCCAGGCCGCGTCCGCGGAGCTGGGCGACGTCGGCCTCGATGTCGTCGGTCTCGAACACGAGGGTCGCGCTACCGGGCGCGTTGGTGTCGTCGCCGGGGACGAGCGCGAGCGAGGTGGCCGCACCGGCCGGCGCCACCTGGAGCCAGCGGCCGTGCGGCTCCATCGACATATCGATACTGGGTGCTGGGGCCTCACCCACTGCGTCGTGCTCGCTGTCGAGCCGGAGCGGCTGCTGCGCTACACCTGGCGTAACGGCCCACTCGACACCGTGGTCACCTGGCGGCTCGTTCCCGAAGGGTTCGGCACGCGGGTCCTGGTGGAACACCACGGCTTCGACCTCACCGACCCCGCCCAGCGACGGGCGTACGACGGTATGAGCGGCGGCTGGCGTACCGCGGTCCTCGCCGCCCTGGCCCGCCACCTCGCCAGCGGCTCCTGACGCGCGCGGCTGTCCGTGAGGCGAGCGCCCCCGTGGCGAGGCCAGTGCCGGTGTTACGAGGCGAGGCTGTAGCAGGCGGTGACGATGATGAGGGCCATGGCCGGTGGCTGTCCCGAGCCGAGCGTCATGTCGACGAAGAACTCGTCCGTGGTGACCGCGGTGACCTGCGCACCCCCGCTGGGGAGGTAGGTCACCGGCGAGACGGTGTAGCCGAGCCGGCTCCAGCCCTGCGCCAGCCGTTCCACGACGTCGCGCTGCTGCTCGAGCGGAACGATGAGCTGGAAGGAACCACTGGCGCGGTAGGCGGTGTCGGACGGGCTTCCGTCTGACCGGGAGCACGGCACCGGGAGGACGGTGCCTTTGGAGAAACCGGCCCAGCCGGTCAGGGTGAGGACCTCGTCGGCGTGGTTGCGCACGATAGCTTCGGCGTCGTCGTGGCTCAAGGTGGCGACCACGGTGGGCTCCTTGGTACAGGCGGCCGCGGACAGGGCGACGACCGCGGTGGCGAGTAACGTCCAGAGTGGACGGTGGCGTCGGGGAGCGCGACTCATCGTGAGCCGTCCTAGTGGACCAGGACGACGTTGTCGTACTGCCCGACGATGATGTGAGCCTGGTTCAGCAGGCTCTGGCTGTCGGGCTCCCAGTATCCACTGTGGCCGGATGTGTCGGTCAGGAACCGGTTGGCGCCGTAGGCCGGGTTGGCCGGGTCAGGGCCGTGGACGAAGTCGGGCGCCAACCTGATGGGGTCGTCCGAGGCCAGGCCGACCCACACGTGGCCAGGCGGCAGGGACAGCTCGCTCACGTGGTCGGTGCGCAGACCAGGGCTGCCGACGGCGATGAAGTCGTCGACGCGGAGCTGGCCGGTTTTGGCCGCTTCGGCGACGACCGTCGTCCCGTAGCTGTGCCCGACCACGGTCACGTGCTGGTCGCCGGTGGTATGGGTCGCCCGCAGCCCGTCCACGAACGGGAGGAGGGCGGCCCCGCCGTCGCGCGCGGGCGACTCCTGCCCGCCGAGCAACGGCGAGTTGGGTGGGTTGTAGTCGAGCCAGTAGACGACCGAGATGTCGTCGCCGCGGCCGATGACCACGTCGGCCGACTGTCGGAGGAGGAGGGCCCGGTTCAGGTCGCCGTTGATGTCGCGCAGGTCGGTTCCCACGCCGGGGACGAACACCGCCGTGTGGGCGGCGTGGTCGGGGTTGCCCACAGCGATCACCGCGCGTCCGTCGCCGGTCCCGTCGATGAGCAACAGATACGCGTCGTCGGTTGTGGCGAGCTTGTCCTGGACGGCGAGCAGCCCGGCCTCAGACGCCCGGAGAGCCTGCAGCGCTTCGCTCAGCTCATGTCGGCGCATCTGCCGGTCGGGGCCTTGCCGCGTCGGGTCCTGGTAGACGGGGTCGGCCCAGGGGTTGTTGATGAGGTACTGGATGGTGTCGGCCTGCTGGCGGATCTCGCGCAGCTGGCGGTCCAGGTTGATCCGGTTGGCGGTGTCCCGGTCGGCGGCGGGGATCCCGTTGAGCGGCCCGAGCAGGTCCGGATACTGCTGCAACGCCCACTCCTGTTGCTCAGGGCTGAGCATCTGCCACCAGGCGAACACCGCGGCCGGGGGCTGGCCGAGCTGGGCCTCCACCACGTCGCGGGTCACCGGTGTGGCCGCGTCCCGGCCGAAGCCGGCGTCGGGGGTGGGGCGCTGGGCTCTCAGCAGCTTGCTGGTCGTCGCGTCGAGTCGGCGGGCCTGGCTGAGCAGCTGAGCCAGCTCGGCGTGGATCTCGTCGACGACGTTCCGCCACGCGGTCGGGTCCATTGACGGCGAGGGCGGGGCCGTCACCGAGCCGGTGTTCAGGTCGACGCTGATGCCGTACGCGCTCGCCGACGCCAACGCCGTCTCGAGGCGCCGCTGCAGAGTGGTCACTTCGTCGGCGTAGCCGTGCAGCGCCCGCGCAACCTGGCGAGCCGGCAGGCAGGCGTTGCTGAGCTCGTGACCGGTGTCGATCACCCGTCCGATCGCCGCCCGGATCGCCGCGCCGCGTCCGCCCTGGCCGACCCGCTGCTGGCCCGTCACGTACTGCTCGTACGCCGCGTCCAGCCGGGCCGCAAGGTCGTCCCACGCCCGCGCGGCCGCCCGGTAGGCGGCCGGGTCGGCTTCCTGCAGGGCCGCAAGAGTCACGCTGCTCACGGGACGTACCCTCCGGAGTCGGGCCACCCAGCCCCCGCGTCGTGGTCAGCGACGACGAAGTGGTCGGCCAGGTTGCGCAGATCCGAGGCCAGGTCGCCGAGCTTGGTTCGCAGCCGGCCCAGGTAGTCCACCCAGGCCTGCGCCGTGGCGGCGAGCTGCTGGGTGCACTCCCACCCGGGATGGACCGGCCCGGCCAGCTGGCCTCCGTCGGTGACGTACGGGGCGGCCGCCTCGATGTCGGTGGCGGCCTGGCGGAGCGTCGTGGGGTCGACCGCGATGACCACGCTGGACGCGGACAGTGCGTCAGTCGACACGGCACCTCCCCGGCTCGACCGTCCCGGTGGCGGCGCGCCGCACGGGGCGGGTCGCGCGCTGGAGGGGAACCGTACTGGGTAGGCCGGCGGCGTCCGTGGGCCGCCTGGGTGGGCAGCTCATGACTCCTCCCGGGGGTCGGGGTGCGGTCGGCGTTGCCGTGTCGCCGTCACCGTGTGGTCGGGTCGCCACCACCATCGGCCCTTCGCGCGGCTCTGTCCACCCCGCGTCTACCTGTTTGGATGACTCGCTACCTGCCTGATTTGGATAACTCGCTACCTGTCTGAATAACTCGCTATCTGTTTGGATGACTCGCCGGGCCCGGCGATCGTCGCCGTCTGCGACGATTCACGGACGGTTTCCCTAGACCGGGACGGTGCTGGCGAACGCCCACAATCCGGGCCGGCTGGGCGGCTGGGAACGGCGCGGGTCATGAGGCGATCGTGATGACGGCGCCGTCGGAGTGTTGGTTGTCGTGCAGCTCCAGCGCGGCGAGCGTGGCGTCGGCCGGGAGGTCGAAGACGATCTTTCCGTGAGCGGAGTCGCCGGGAGCCAGCGGGAGCGGCACGACGAACAGCAGGTTGTTGGCCGCCGCCGTGGCGTCGGGGTGGCCCTGGTGGCGGGATCCGGCGGTGGTCACCGCGTACTGGTCGGTCACGGTGAGGACCGCGAGGGTGCTGCCGACATTGCGCAGCTCGTAGCTCGCCACGCAGTACTGGCCGCGGGCGCGGCGGGTCAGCACGCCTTCGCCCACCGTGGTGTGCCCACAGGAGACCGCGGTGATGACGAACTCGACCGTGGTGTCGCGGACCGGGTCACCGATGCCGGGCGGCGGCGGTTCGGTGGGGCCGGGCGCCGGGGCCTCCGAGTCCTGCGGACCCGGGCCGACGCCGACGTCGGTGCGCAGCCCTCGGCTGGCGAGCAGGGTGATCGTGGCTCCGGCGAGGAAGCACACGATCATCAGCCCGACGATCCACAGGCGGCGCCCGGTCCGTCCATGAGCTACCCCCGCTTTCACGGAGCGCTGGTTACCTGGCGCCGGTCGGCTCCAGGGTGGTGCCGGACGGGTCCGGCTGATCGATGTTAGCGGTGTACCAGGCGGCTTCGTACTCGTCGGGGCTG
>Ga0310834_101366_pt1 | contig 15023 bp, 13 predicted proteins | sample SM_ome_2_FD_201314 | JGI IMG/M metagenome (GOLD analysis project Ga0310834, IMG submission 201314) | Sorghum-adapted microbial communities enriched on stacked mutant (SM) sorghum from Joint BioEnergy Institute, Emeryville, California... ... | reverse complement strand
GGCATCTCCGGCGCCATCCAACACCGCGCCGGCATGCAAACCAGCAAAACCATCGTCGCCGTCAACAAAGACCCCGAAGCCCCCATCTTCGAACTGGCCGACTTCGGCATCGTCGGCGACCTGCACACCGTCGTCCCCCAGGCCATCGAAGAAATCAAGAAGCGCAAGGCCTGAACCGGAAGGGCCCTCGCTGCCAGGAGCGGCGAGGGCCTTTCTCTGTTGAGGTACCTTGCAGTTCAAGGTACCTTGTTAATGTGGCAGGCACGGAGGGGATGGCCGCCTGGTTGCGGCGGGGGACCTTGGAGTACTGCGTGCTCGCGCTGCTGGCCCGGGGCACGCGCTACGGCGTCGAGCTGGTGCGTGACCTCGCCGCCGACCCGGCCCTCAGCGCGACCGAGGGGACCCTCTACCCGCTGCTGTCCCGGCTGCGGCGGACGGGCTGGGTCGAGACGACCTGGCGCGAGTCGCCGACGGGCCCGCCCCGCCGCTACTACTCCCTGACCGAGGAAGGCCAGCGTGCGCTCGACCAGTTCCGGCGCGAGTGGGTGGCCTTCCGGGATGCCGTCGATCGAGTGATGGGAACCGATTCTCGATGAACCAGACGCGTGGTGATGCCCTCGTCGCCGAGTACCTCGACCGCGTGCGGGCGGCCGCCGTCGGGCTGGATCCGGGCCGGCGCGAGGAACTGATCCAGGACCTGCGCGAGCACATCGCGGCCGCCCGGGCCGAGCTGTCGACCGAGACCGAGGCAGACGTCCGGGCGATTCTGGACCGCCTCGGCGATCCGGCGGCGATCGCCGCCGAGGCCGCGATCGGCGAGCCGGTGCGCCCGCCGGTGGCCCCGCCGCCCCCGACGTATGCGACCCAGCCGAAGTCGAACCGGACGGCGCTCACGGTGCTGGCCGTGGTGCTCGCCGTGGTCGTCCTCGTGCCGGTCGCGCTCTGTGTGCTCGGCGGGATCGGGTTGCTCGCGGTGCAGACCGGTGAGCCGACCGAGATCCACGGGACGTACGTCGAGATTCCGCTGCCAACCCCCACCGAGCGTCCCCCGCGCCCGAGCTGAGGACGGCCCGAGCTGACGGGCGTCTACGCTGACGGGGCTCAGCCGGGCCCGGGCGGGGCGGGATAGGCTGGCCGCGATGACCTTTCCCACCCACGGCTCCGACCATCCGGTGACGCCTCCGACCCACCGCTCCGCCGGCCCGGAGACCGTCCGGCCCACCTCCGCCCAGTCGTCCGTGGCCTATCTGGACCATGCCGCGACCACCCCGATGGTGCCGGAGGCGGTCGAGGCGTACGTCGCCGCCGCGGCGACCGTCGGCAACGCCTCCTCCCTGCACGCCCTCGGGCGGGACGCTCGCCGCCGGGTCGAGGAGGCCCGGGAGTGCGTCGCCGCCAGCCTCGGCGCCCGGCCGTCCGAGGTGATCTTCACCGGGGGCGGCACCGAGAGCGACAACCTCGCGGTGAAGGGCATCTGGTGGGCTCGGCGGGCCGCGGACCCGCGCCGCACGCGCATCGTCGCCTCCGCGATCGAGCACCACGCGGTGCTGGACGCGGTCCGGTGGCTGGCCGAGGTCGGGGCCGAGGTGACCTGGCTGCCGGTCGACCCGCTCGGCCGGGTCTCGGTCGATGCCCTCCGCGAGGAGCTGGCCCGGCACGGCGACGAGGTCGCGCTGGTCACGGTCATGTGGGCCAACAACGAGGTCGGCACCCTCCAGCCGGTGGCCGAGCTGGCCGCGGTGGCGGCCGAGCACGGCGTCCCGTTCCACACGGACGCGATCCAGGCGGTCGGCCAGGTGCCCGTGGACTTCGCCGCCTGCGGCGCCTCGGCGCTGACCGTGACCGGCCACAAGCTCGGCGGTCCCGCCGGGGTCGGGGCGCTGCTGCTCGGGCGCGACGTCGAGGCGACGCCGCTGCTGCACGGCGGGGGCCAGGAACGGGACGTCCGCTCCGGCACCCTCGACGTCGCGGGGATCTCGGCCTTCGCAGTGGCGGTCGAGCTCGCCGTGAAGCGGCAGGCTGCGCTGGCCGAGCGGCTCACGGCGCTGCGGGACGACCTGATCGCCCGGGTCGAGGCCGCGGTCCCGGACGCGATCCTCAACGGCGACCGCGAGCAGCGGCTGCCCGGCAACGCGCACTTCACCTTCCCCGGCTGCGAGGGCGACGCGCTGCTGCTGCTCCTCGACGCGGCCGGGGTCGCCTGCTCCACGGGTTCCGCCTGCTCGGCCGGGATCGCGCAGCCGTCGCACGTGCTGCTGGCCATGGGCGCCGACGAGGTCGCGGCCCGGTCCACGCTGCGGTTCACCCTGGGCCACACCTCGGCGGCCGTCGATGTCGATGCCCTCGTGGCGGCTCTGCCCGGGGCGGTGGAGCGGGCCCGCCGGGCCGGCGAGCTCCGATCGCGCGCCTGACCAGTCACTCACCCGGTGGTCGGCCCGCACCCGCTCGGGCTGGAGTCAGTCGGCGTACTCGTCCAAGTGACGGGCGGCCTCGACACAGGCGGCCAGGGCGGCGCGGGCGTACGCCGGGGTCGCGCCGGCCAGCCCGCAGGTCGGGGTCACCACCACCTGGTCCGCGGCGCGCTCGGCCGGGAAGCTCAGGCGTCGCCACAGGTCCCTGATCTTGTCCGCGGCCGCCACCGCCGACGGCCGGCTCGTGCCGGTGCTGGGGACCACCCCGGCGAGCAGCCCGACGCCGGCGTCGATGAGCTCGCCCAGCTCGTCCAGGGAAGCGGTGGTGGACCCGACGAGGTTCAGGTCCACCGACACTGCGGCCGCCCCGGCGTCGCGGAACAGACGCAGGGGCGGGTCCTCGGCGCAGCAGTGGACGATCACCGGGACGGCGACGGCGTCGATGACGCTCTTCAGCGCGGACTCGACGGTGGACGGCTCGACCGCGCGGAGCGTGCGCAGCCCGCTCTCGGTGGGGACACGCCCGGTGAGCACGGCGGGGAGGGAGGGCTCGTCGAGCTGGAGCACCAGCGTGGCCTCGGGCAGCCGCCGGGCCACGTCGGCGACGTGGGCCCGCAGGCCCTCGGCGAGCGAGGCCACGAGGTCGGCGACCGCGCCGTGGTCGCGCAGCACCCGGCCCCCGATCGGCAGGTCCACGTTCGCGGCCAGCGTCCACGGGCCGGCGGCCTGGAGCTTGAGCGGCCCGCGGTAACCCTCCGCCGCCTCGGTCAGCGCGTCCAGGTCGCGTTCCATGAGGTCCCGGGTCCGCCGCAGGTCCCGGCCCGGGCGGGCGGCGAGCTTCCACTGCCCGATGTACAGCTCCACGGGCAGGCTGGTCAGCAGGCCGGCCCCGCGGCCGATCATGTCCGCGCCCGGTCCCCGGTCCGGCAGTTCGGGAAGGTGCGGCAACCCCGGCAGCTCACCGAGGACCATCCGGCACGCCTCGACGATGTCGGTTCCGGGCAGCGACCCGATCCCGGTCGCCACGGCCCGGCCCCACGGCACGCGCGTCACAGCAACCACCCTAGATCCGAGACCTGATGCGTCGGCGAACCCCTCACGCCACGGTGGCGGAGCCGAGGACGATGTCCCCGTCCGGGTCGGGGCGGTAGATCACGATCGCCTGGCCGGGCGCGACGCCGCGGACCGGGTGACGCAACTGCGCGACCAGCCGTCCGTCCACTACGGACACGACCGCGGGAACCGGATCGCCGTGCGCCCGCAGCTGCACCTCGCACTCGATGGGACCCTCGGGCACCGGCCCGCCGGTCCACACGGGACGGTCGCCGGTCACGGTCGTCACCTCCAGCGCGGAGGCCGGGCCGACCGTGACGGTGTTGGTCACCGGCGTGATGGACAGCACGTACCGGGGCCGGCCGTCCGGCGCGGGGCGGGTGAGGTTCAGGCCCTTGCGCTGCCCGATCGTGAAGGCGTACGCCCCGGAGTGCGTACCCACCACCTCCCCGGTGACGGAGTCCACAATGGACCCCGGCGACTCACCGAGCCGGGCGCGCAGGAAGCCACGGGTGTCGCCGTCGGCGATGAAGCAGATGTCGTGGGAGTCGGGCTTGTCGGCGACGGCGAGGCCCCGGGCGGCCGCCTCGGCGCGGACCTGAGCCTTCGTGGAGTCGCCGAGCGGGAACATCGCCCGGTCGAGCTGGGCCCGGGTGAGCACGGCCAGGACGTACGACTGGTCCTTGGCCCGGTCGACCGAACGGCGCAGCAGCCCGTCGGGGCCCAGCCGGGCGTGGTGGCCGGTCACCACGGCGTCGAAGCCGAGCGCCACCGCCCGATCGAGCACCGCGGCGAACTTGATCTTCTCGTTGCAGCGCAGGCACGGGTTGGGCGTGCGGCCGGCCGCGTACTCGGCCACGAAGTCCTCGACCACGCTGGCCTGGAACTCGTCGGCCATGTCCCACACGTAGAACGGGATGCCGATCACGTCCGCGGCCCGCCGGGCGTCCCGGGCGTCCTCCAGCGTGCAGCAGCCGCGGGCGCCCGACCGGTACGTCTGCGGGTTGCGGGCCAGCGCCAGGTGCACCCCGGTGACGTCGTGGCCGGCGTCGACCGCCCGGGCCGCCGCCACCGCGGAGTCCACCCCACCCGACATCGCCGCCAGAACCCGCATACCCACGAGGTCGAGCGTAGCCGCCCCGACCGGGTGACCGGCGGCGAGCGACCCCGCCACGGCATCCGCCGGCGGGCCCGTGCGCCTCCGGGCCGTACGCCGCGCGGCCGCGGGCACGCGCCCGCGGGCCCTCGAGGCAGGCACGCCCTCCGGGCAGGTGCGCCCCGGTGGGCCGGCGCGCGGTGCGCCGTACCGGCACTTGTCGGACGGGCCGGTTAGGTTCAGAAGCCGTGAGCGAGGAGCAGATTCCCACGGGGAGCGCGGCGGTCGGGGCGGGGGGCGCCGAACCCCCGCCGGAGGTTCGTGAGCGTCACCAGCAGCTCGCCACCGAGGTCGGTGAGCACCAGTACCGGTACTACGTGCTCGACGCTCCGACGATCGGCGACAACGAGTTCGACGCCCTGATGCGGGAGCTGCAGGCGCTGGAGGAGCAGTACCCCGCGCTGCGGACGCCGGACTCGCCGACCATGCGGGTCGGGGGCGGCTTCTCGACCGACTTCGCCCCGGTGGCGCACCTCGAGCGGATGATGAGCCTCGACAACGCGTTCAGCCCGGAGGAGCTCGCCGAGTGGGTGAACCGGGTGGAGCGCGAGGTGGGCGCGAAGGCGGCCAACTTCCTGTGCGAGCTCAAGATCGACGGCCTGGCGATCAGCCTCGTCTATGAGGACGGTCGGTTGGTCCGGGCGGCCACGCGGGGTGACGGCCGCACCGGCGAGGACGTCACGCTCAACGTCCGCACGATCGCCGACGTCCCGGACCGGTTGCGGGGTGACGGCATCCCCGACCTGCTGGAGGTCCGGGGCGAGGTGTTCTTCACCGTCGAGGGCTTTACCCAGGTCAATGAGTCGTTGATGGAGCGGGGCAAGACCCCGTTCGCCAATCCGCGCAACGCCGCCGCGGGCAGCCTTCGCCAGAAGGACCCGCGGGTGACCGCGTCCCGACCGTTGCGCCTGACCGTGCACGGCGTGGGCGCCCGGCGCGGGTTCGACCCGGCGACCCAGTCCGAGGCGTACCTGCGGTTGCAGGAGTGGGGCCTGCCGACGTCGTCGATGTGGAAGGTGGTGCCCGACCTGGCGGGCGTGTCGGAGTACATCGCCCACTACGAGAAGCACCGCCACGACCTCGAGCACGAGATCGACGGCGTCGTGGTCAAAGTGGACTCGGTCGCGCTGCAGCGGCGCCTCGGGGCGACCAGCCGCGCGCCCCGCTGGGCCATCGCCTACAAGTACCCCGCCGAGACCGCGACCACGCTGCTGCGCGACATCCAGGTGAACGTCGGCCGGACGGGTCGGGTCACCCCGTACGCGATCCTGGAGCCGATCTACGTGGGGGGCGTGGTCGTCACCAACGCGACCCTGCACAACGCCCAGGACGTGGTCCGCCGCGGCGTGCTCATCGGCGACACGGTCGTCGTGCGGCGGGCCGGCGACGTCATCCCGGAGATCGTCGGTCCGGTGCTGGAGAAGCGGGACGGCACCCAGCGGACGTTCGTGATGCCGACCCACTGCCCCGCCTGCGGGGCCGAGCTCGCCCCCGAGAAGGAGGGCGACGTCGACATCCGCTGCCCGAACACGCGCTACTGCAAGGCCCAGCTGCTGGCCCGGGTGACCCACATCGCCAGCCGGGAGGCTCTCGACATCGAGGTGCTGGGGGAGAAGTCGGCGCTCGCCCTGCTCGACTCCGGCGTGATCCAGGACGAGGGTGACCTGTTCGCCCTCGACGAGGAGAAGCTGTCCCGGGTGCCGTTCTTCGTCAACAAGTCCGGCGGGCTGAAGGCGAACGCCGGAAAGCTTCTGGAAAACCTCGCCGAGGCCCGGCGCCGTCCACTGTGGCGGGTGCTGGTGGCCCTGTCCATTCGGCACGTCGGCCCGAGCGCGGCCCAGCCGCTGGCGGCCGAGTTCGGCTCGATCGACGCGATCGCGGCGGCCACGCCGGAGCAGATCGCCGCGGTCGAGGGGGTGGGGCCGACCATCGCCGAGGCGATCAAGGAGTGGTTCGCCGTCGACTGGCACCGCGAGATCGTCGAGAAGTGGCGGGCCGCGGGCGTCACGCTGGCCGAGGAGCGGGTCGATACCGGCCCGAAGCCGCTCGCCGGGATCACGGTCGTGGTCACCGGGACACTCGCCCACTACTCCCGCGACGAGGTGACCGAGGCGATCACCGCCCGCGGCGGCAAGGTGACCGGGTCGGTGTCGAAGAAGACCGATTTCGTCGTGGTGGGGGACAACCCAGGGTCCAAGTACGACAAGGCGGTGGCGCTGCGGGTGCCGATCCTCGACGACGACGGTCTCCAGGTGCTGCTGGACCAGGGCCCCGAGGCGGCCCGCGCGGTCGCCTCGGTCGGGGGAACCAGCTGACGCGATTTACCGCTATGTCGGGAAGGCGCGGTATAGCGTAAATAACCGGCGTATCCGTTACGTCCGCTCGGTCGACTCGTTGAGTCGGTGATCGAACGCCTCGGTGCGTTCGGGCCCCGCCGCGAAGCCGAAAGCCGCGCGGCGCGCACGGCGGGGTGGAGGCTGGCGGGCGTCGGATGCCGCGCACAACGCGGGCGCCACAGGGACGTCGTGCGTCCGCGGGGCCCGCCTACACAACCCTGGTCTTTGGTAGTCACGGGCCCCGCTGGGGTCCGCGGAGGTGTCATGGAGGCCGGCACGGTCTACCGGTCGACAAGAGCCACCCCCGACGCCGGTGCGGGCGGCCGGGGCGAGCGGCGCCGGCCGGTCGGACACTACGAACGGAGCGGGTCGGATCCGGGGGCGCTGGAGGACCTCCCCCGCGAGGTGCCGCAGGACCGGCTCGGGCGATTCGCCATCTGGACGCTGGCGGGCGTCGCGGCCGCGCTCGCGGTGACGGCGCCGGTGCTGGTTGACCTGCCGGCGGTCCTGCGCTCGGCCGGCCCGGCGCTGTGGCTCATCGCCGCGCTCGCTCTGCTCGTCGACACCCCCTGGTTCACGGGCCGGCAACGCTTCGCCACGGTCTATCCGTCGGTGGCGTTCACGTTCGCGCTGCTGCTGGGGTGGGGCGTCGCGGTGGCGGTACCCGCGCAGGCCCTCGCCGTGGTGGTGTCCTCGCTGCGCCGGCGCGACCACGCCTGGCGCATGGTCTTCGACCAGGCCCGGTACGCCCTCAGCCTCGCCGCCGCCGGCGGCGTGCTCGCCGTGGCCGGCGTTCCCCGGCTCGCCGGCGGCGCCTGGGCCGGGGCCGGGGTCTGGTTCGACGTCACCACGGTTGTGGCCATCGCCCTGGCCGGAGTGGTCTGGGCCGCCGTCAACGGCCTGCTCGCCGCGACGGCCTCGGCGCTCGTGCTCGACGCCGGATGGCTTGCCGAGCTGATGCGGATCGTGCGGCAGAACGGCTGGGCCACGCTCAGCCTCCTCGTGCTCGGGCCCCTCGTGGTCGCCGCCGGCGCCGTGAACCCGCTGCTCGTGCTGCTCGTGCTGGTGCCGCTGTTCATCGTGGGGCAGCACACCCGGTACACCACCGAGGAGGCGCGGAAGGCGACCACGGACGAGCTGACCGGCCTGCCCAACCGCAAGGCCCTGTACGCCCACGTGCAGGCCCAGGCCCGGACGTACGGTCAGTTCCGGCGCCGTCGCCGCGGGCGCCCCGACGAGCGGCGCATGGCCCTGCTCCTCATGGATATCGATCAGTTTCGTCGGGTCAACGAGGCGCTGGGCCACGGGGTCGGCGACCGCCTGCTGGTCGCGGTGGCGGCGCGGCTGCGCGAGGCCATCGGCGGCGACGGCCTGGTGACCCGGCTCGGCGGCGACGAGTTCGCCGTGCTCGCGCCCCGGCTGGTCGACTCCGAGGCGGTCGGCGTGCTCGCCGGCCGGGTGGCGGACGCGCTCGCCGACCCGGTCGTGCTCGACGGCCTGCCGCTGGACGTCACCGCCGCGATCGGCGCCGCCATCTACCCCGACCACGGCACCGACGTCATCACCCTGCTCCGCCGGGCCGAGGTCGCCATGTACGACGCGAAGGACCACAGCGCGACCTGGGCGGTCTACACGCCCGACGCGGAGCAGCACTCGCCGGAGCGGCTCGAGCTGCTCGCCGACCTGCGCCGCGCCCTCGACTCGGCCAGCGACGAGCTGGAGCTGCACTACCAGCCCCAGATCGACCTCGCCACCGGACAGATCTGCGGCGCCGAGTCGCTGCTGCGCTGGAGCCACCCGCAGCGCGGGTTCATCAGCCCGGACATGATCATCCGGATCGCCGAGCACACCGCGATCATGCGGCGACTGACCGCGCGGGTCATCGAGGAGGCGGTCTCGCAGCTGGCCAAGTGGCGGGCGGACGGGCTGCACCTGCGGGTGTCGGTCAACGTCAGCGCGCGTGACCTGCACCGGGGGGAGTTCGTCGACGACCTCGCCGAGCTGCTGGCCGAGCGCGGCGTGCCGGCCAACCAGCTGCAGATCGAGATCACCGAGGGCGCCCTCATGGCCGACTCGCGGCGGGTGCTGCTGACGCTGCACCGGCTCGACCGGCTGGGCGTGGCCCTGTCGCTGGACGACTTCGGCACCGGTTACTCGTCGCTCACGCACCTGCGTCGGCTGCCGCTGGCCGAGGTAAAGATTGACAAGTCTTTCGTGCTGGGAATGGCGACCGACACCGACGACAACGCCATCGTCGGCTCGATCATCGACCTCGGTCGTCGCCTAGGGCTGCGGGTCGTGGCCGAGGGGGTGGAGGACGAGGAGACCCGCCGCATGCTGCTGGCCGCCGGCTGCGAGGTCGGGCAGGGGTGGTACTTCGCCCGGCCGATGCCGGCCGACGCCTTCGTCACCTGGCTCGCGCGGTACCGCGCCCCCGAGGCCCCCGCCTGATACTCACGTGCCCCCCGCCTGATACTCGCGTTCAGCGGCCCCGGGCCTGCCCATAGACTGAGCGTCGTCGCCTGCTGTCTTCGACTCGGTACCGAGAAAGGCAACCCGATGGCCGCCATCACGCGGGAGGAGGTCGCGCACCTGGCGCGGCTGGCCCGGCTCGCCGTCACGGACGAGGAACTCGACCGATTCGCCGAGCAACTGGACGTGATCCTGCAGGCCGTCGCCCGGGTGGGCGAGGTGGCGGCCGCCGACATCCCGCCGACCTCGCACTCGGTGCCGCTCACGAACGTGCTCCGCGAGGACGTCGTGGTGCCCGGCCTCGACCGGGAGGAGGCGCTGGCCGGCGCCCCCGACGCGGCCGAGCACCGGTTCCGGGTGCCGCGCATCCTGGAGGAGGAGTGACCGATGGCGGGCAAGCGTCCCCCCAAGAAGACCACGCCGGCCAAGGCAACCTCGGCCAAGGCCACCCCGGCCAAGGCCACGCCAGCCAAGGCTGCACCAGCCAAGGCGGCCTCCCGGCCGGCCAAGTCAGCCTCCGCCGCCGCGGGCAAGGCGGCGGCCGCCTCGTCGGGCGACCTCACCCGCCTGTCGGCCGCCGAGCTGGGGCGGCTGCTCGCCGCCCGTGAGGTCTCCGCGGTCGAGGTGACCCAGGCCCACCTGGACCGCATCGCCGCGGTCGACGACCGGGTTCACGCCTTCCTCTACGTCGATGCCGACGGCGCCCTGGCCGCCGCCCGGGCGGTGGACGCGGCCCGGGCCCGGGGCGAACGGCTCGGCCCGCTCGCCGGCGTGCCGGTCGCCGTGAAGGACATCCTGACGACCCGGGGTATCCCGACCACCTGCGCGTCGAAGATCCTCGAAGGCTGGCGACCCCCGTACGACGCCACCGTGGTGACCCGGCTGCGCGAGGCCGGCCTGGTCATGCTCGGCAAGACCAACCTGGACGAGTTCGCCATGGGGTCGTCCACCGAGTACTCGGCGTTCGGCCCGACCCACAACCCCTGGGACCTGACCCGGATCCCGGGTGGGTCCGGCGGTGGCTCGGCCGCGGCGCTCGCCGCCTACGAGGCCCCCCTGGCGATCGGCACCGACACCGGCGGCTCGATTCGCCAGCCCGGGGCGGTGACGGGCACCGTCGGGGCGAAGCCCACGTACGGCGGGACCTCGCGGTACGGCCTGGTCGCGTTCTCGTCCTCTTTGGATACTCCCGGCCCGTGCGCCCGGACGGTCGAGGACGCCGCGTTGCTGCACGCGGTCATCGGCGGCCACGACCCGCGCGACTCCACCTCGATCCCGGCCCCGGTGCCCGACGTGGTCGGGGCGGCCCGGCAGGGGGCCTCGGGTGACCTGTCCGGGGTGAAGCTGGGGCTGGTGACCCAGTTCGGCGGTGAGGGGGCCGAGCCCGGGGTGATCGCGGCGTTCCGGGAGGGCGTCGAGGCCCTGACCAAGCTCGGCGCGGAGGTCGTCGAGGTCTCCTGCCCGCACTTCGAGTACGCGTTGCCGGCGTACTACCTCATCGCGCCGAGCGAGTGCAGCTCCAACCTGGCCCGCTTCGACGGCGTCCGGTACGGCCTGCGGGTCGGGGACGACGGGCAGCGCTCCCTCGAGGAGGTCATGTCGCTCACCCGGGAAGCCGGGTTCGGTCCGGAGGTGAAGCGGCGCATCATGATCGGCACGTACGCGCTCTCGTCCGGGTACTACGACGCCTACTACGGCCAGGCCCAGAAGGTGCGCACGCTGATCGCCCGGGACTTCGCCGCGGCGTTCGAGAAGGCCGACGTGCTGATCTCGCCGACGACGCCGTTCGTGGCGTTCCCCCTCGGCTCGCGGACCTCCGATCCGTACCAGATGTACCTGGCCGACCTCTACACGATCCCGGTGAACCTCTACGGCGGGCCGGCCATCTCCGTCCCGTGTGGACTCTCCGAGGGTCTGCCGGTCGGCTTCCAGATCATGGCGCCCACGATGGCCGACGACCGCATGTACCGGGTGGCCGCCGCGCTGGAGACGGTGGTCCCGCCGCTCACGCCGCCGGAGCTCTAGGGCTGGCGGGGTCGGCTAGCCGCGGCCACGGCGACGGCGGCCGGAGGTCCAGGAGGCCGCGCCGGGGAGGTCCAGGCGGTGCTCGCGCTGCTTGGAGTTCCAGGTCCAGCGCCCGAGCCGGAAGCTCACGGAGGAGAACCCGCGCTTGGTGAAGTTGAACCGGAACGGCCCGAAGCGGAAGCTCTTGCGGAAGATCAGAGGCATGGCTCCATGGTCGGTCAGGCGGTCGCCCCGCCCGGGTACGTACGGAATCGGGCGATTCCGGACATCGCGCGCAGCTCGGGCGCGAATCCCGGCGAGGCGGGACGGTCGGCCCGGATAGGCTGACCGGGTCGAGACGGTGGCTTTCGACGGCACGATGGCTGTGACGGAGACGATGACGGCAGGTAGGCGATGACGGCGACCCTGATGAGCTTCGACGAGGCGGTGGCGGCGTTCGAGCCGGTCATCGGCATGGAGACCCACGTCGAGCTGGGCACCCGGACCAAGATGTTCTGCGGCTGCCCCACCACGTTCGGGGCCGAGCCCAACACCCAGATCTGCCCGGTGTGCCTGGGCCTGCCCGGCAGCCTGCCGGTGGCGAACAAGGCGGCCGTCGAGGCGACGATCCGGATCGGGCTGGCCCTGAACTGCCGCATCGCCTCCTGGTGCCGCTTCGCCCGCAAGAACTATTTCTATCCGGACATGCCGAAGAACTTCCAGATCAGCCAGTACGACGAGCCGCTGTGCGTCGACGGCTACCTCGACGTCGAGGTGGACGGCGAGGTCTTCCGGGTGGGCATCGAGCGGGTGCACCTGGAGGAGGACACCGGCAAGACCATGCACATCGGCGGTGCCACCGGACGCATCCACGGGGCGACGGAGTCCCTTGTGGACTACAACCGGGCCGGCATCCCGCTGGTGGAGATCGTCACCAAGCCGGTGGTCGGGGCGGGCGCCCGCACGCCCGAGGTGGCCCGTGCGTACGTGACCGAGCTGCGCGACCTGATCCGCGCCCTGGGCGTGTCGGATGTCCGGATGGAGCAGGGCTCGCTGCGCTGCGACGTGAACGTGTCGCTGAACCGGCCGGGTGAGCCCTGGGGCACGCGGACCGAGACGAAGAACGTCAACTCGCTGCGCAGCGTGGAGCGGGCGGTCCGGTCGGAGATCATCCGGCAGGCGTCGGTGCTCACCGCCGGCGAGAAGGTGGTGCAGGAGACCCGGCACTTCCACGAGGACACCGGGGAGACGACGCCGGGCCGCAGCAAGGAGACCGCCACCGACTACCGGTACTTCCCGGAGCCGGACCTCGTTCCGCTCCAGCCCGACCCGGAGTGGGTGGAGCAGCTGCGGGCCACCCTGCCCGAGCCGCCGCGGGAGCACCGTCGACGGCTGCGCGAGGAGTGGGGCCTGAGCGCCAAGGAGATGGAGGCGATCGTCAACGCCGGGGCCGTGTCGCTCATCGAGGCGACGGTGGCGGCGGGCGCGTCGCCGGACGGCGCGCGCAAGTGGTGGCTCGGGGAGCTGGCCCGGCGTGCCAACGAGCAGGGCGTCGACCTCGCCGACCTCGGGGTGACCCCGGCCCACGTGGCCGAGCTGCAGGGCCTGGTCGAGAAAGGCACGCTCACCGACAAGCTGGCCCGCCAGGTGCTGGAGGGCGTGCTCGCCGGCGAGGGGTCACCCGCCGAGATCGTGGCCAAGCGGGGCCTCGCGGTGGTCTCCGACGCCGATGCGCTGGGCAAGGCGGTGGATGAGGCGATCGCGGCGAACCCCGAGGTCGCGGAGAAGGTCCGCGCCGGCAAGGTCGAGGCGGCCGGCGTGCTCATCGGGGCCGTCATGAAGGCGACCAAGGGCCGGGCCGACGCCAAGGCCGTCCGCGAGCTCATCCTCTCCCGCCTGAGCTCTTGAGCTGGCCCGCGCTCTGTACCCTGCGCGATCCTCCCTGCGCGTTGATCTAGGGCTCAGGGTGGTGAGTTGATCTCCATTCACCACTCTAAGCCCTAGATCAACGGGGAGGGGCAGGCGGGCTCAGGCCTGGGCGAGGCCGCCGGCGCCGCCGCCGGAGACCACCAGACGCAGGATGCGGTCGTCGTCGTCCGCGGCATGGCCCCGGCCGTCCCGATTGGACGTAGAAATCCAGATCGATCCGTCCGGCGCCGTCGTGGCGGCGCGCAGCCGTCCGTACTCGCCGACCAGCGCCGCCACCGCCGGGCCGGCCAGCTCGCCGTCGGCGAGCGGGAGCAGCCAGACCCGGGTGCCTCGCAGGCAGGCCGCGACCAGCACATCGCCGGTGATCGCGGCCCCCGAGCACGAGGACTCCGACGTGGGCCACACCTGGATGGGGTCCACGTACTCGGCGTGGCCCCCGACGCCCTCGACCTCTGGCCAGCCGTAGTTGCGGCCTGGCTCGATGAGGTTGATCTCGTCCCACGTGCTCTGGCCGAACTCGGTGGCGTACAGGCGGCCCTCGCTGTCCCAGGCGAGGCCCTGCACGTTGCGGTGGCCGTAGCTCCACACGAGCGAGTCCGGGAACGGGTTGCCGGGCGCGGGCTGGCCCTCCTTGGTCATCCGCAGGATCTTGCCGGCCGTCGTGCCGAGGTCCTGCGACAGGTCGCGCCGCCCGGCGTCGCCCGTCGACGCATAGAGATATCCGTCTGGTCCGAAGGCAAGACGGCCGCCGTTGTGGTTGCCGGCCTTGGGGATGCCGGTGACGATCGGCTCGGGCGCCTGGCCGAGCTTCAGCCGCGCGATCCGGTTGTCGGTCGCGGTGGTGTAGTAGATGAAGACGAGGCCGTCGGTCTCGTAGTCCGGGGAGACCGCGATGCCCAGCAGCCCGCCCTCACCGCCGGGTTGAGCCTCGTCGATCGTCTGCACCGGCGTGACGGACGCCCCGTCGGCCGAGACCCGCACGATCCGTTTCGTGTTCCGCTCGGTCACCAGCGCGGACCCGTCGGGCAGGAACGCGATGCCCCACGGCACGTCCAGCCCCCGCGTGATGACGGTCGCCGCCACGCTCGGCGGCCCGTCGGCCACTGACGTCGACGTGGGGGTCGGCAGGTTCGGCGGGGCGCCGGTCTCGTCCTCGTCCGGCGGACCGAAGGCGCACCCGGCCGCGACCAGGGCGGCGACCAGCGGGATCGCGAGATGGGGGCGTCGTCGGCGAAGCATTGACGAAGCCTAGCGTGACGCACCCCCGACCAGCGAGTAACGAGTCGCGGCCAACGGCCGCGACGAGCCGAGGACGGCTCGCTCGGCAAGGCCGTGCCGCCGTCGGGCCGTCCATCCGTCAGGGGGTGGGCGCCCAGCCGGGCATGGGGAAGCCGGCGAGCAGCTCGGCCACCTCGCCGGCGATGCGGTCCAGCGCCGCCTCGTCGCCCTTGATCTGGGCGGTCACCGCCGCGTCGATCCAGGCGGCCACGGCCGGCATGTGCTCCTCCCGCAGCCCGCGGGTGGTGATGGCCGGCGTGCCGAGCCGGATGCCGGACGGGTTCCACGGCTTGCGCGGGTCGTACGGCACGGTGTTGAAGTTCAGCTCGATGCCGGCCCGGTCCAGCGCCTTGGCCGCGGGCTTGCCCTCGATGCCCTTGTTGG